>Ga0310125_10001705_pt1 | contig 11228 bp, 7 predicted proteins | sample CB11b_Tmax_Bot8__FD_203508 | JGI IMG/M metagenome (GOLD analysis project Ga0310125, IMG submission 203508) | Marine microbial communities from Western Arctic Ocean, Canada - CB11b_Tmax_Bot8 | ecosystem: Environmental > Aquatic > Marine > Oceanic | place: Canada: Western Arctic Ocean | collected... | reverse complement strand
CTCAACTCAACTCAACTCAACTCAACTCAACTCAACTCAACTCAACTCAACTCAACTCAACTCAACTCAACTCAACTCAACACCTCCTCCGTGAAACTCACCTTCCTGGCCACCCTCTTGATCGGACTGTTCTCCGCGTCGTCTGTCGACGCCGGCACGGCCGCGTTGCGAGCCGACCGGCCGATCGACGTGGAACTCGATCGGCTCGGAAGCCTCCCCGGTGCAATGGACCTCCGGCAGCAGCCGTCACGGGAAACGGATTGGGTGCTGGTGTACAGAGGCCGCAGGATGGTGGCCAAGGCGAGAGTCGGACTCGACGGGAACTTCCGCATCGAGCGTCTCGGTGGAGGTCTCTACTGGGTCACCTCTCCAGGGATCGGCCAGGCTGTCCGCGTCTGGGCCACCGGCACCGCCCCACCACGCTCTCAACGACGACTGCTCTTGGCCTCAACACCCTCTCAACCGACTGCCGCGGATACCCGAACCGTCGTCCGCGGCCAGGCTCCCTACGCCATCGGTCCCGGCTCCGGCTCCGGCTACGTGGTTCAACCGGCACCGGCCTACCCGTTCCAGCCCTACCAGGTCCCCGGCGGTCGCATCATGTTTCCGGGGACCTACACCTCACCGGGTTCCGCCTTCTTCAGCCCCCTGGTGACCGCCGCGGTGGTGACCGGCATTGCCGGAGTGATCATTGTGGCTGCCGATGATGACGATGACGACTCGACCAGCCGTGACCTGGTAGGCAGCAGTCAGTCGGCCTCGCCTGAATTCGATCCCGATCCACCACCTCCCGCCAGCCCCTGATACCGACCAAGCGAGCCCTTCCCGTCTCTGTTCACCCGATTCTCAAGATACCAGTCGTTCTCGACGAAAAGGATTTCGACCATGAATGTTCGTTCCCAATTCTCTCAGCGCCTCGTCGTGCTGATGGCGGCAGCCGGCCTGCTGGGATCCCAGGTCCTGTTGCCCGCAGCGCAGGTCGTGTCATCAACCCGAGCCGTCGACGTGGCACTTTCGGCCGAGGGCAGCTTGTCCGGAAGCGTGGTTGACAGCAAGGGCCATTCCCGCGGGAAGACGGTCGTTGAGGTCCGTCGTGGTCGACGACTGGTCGCTCGTACTCTCAGTGACGACAAGGGCCTGTACACCATCGCCAATCTCCCGGGCGGGCTGTACCAGGTCCGGGTCGACGGCAGCGAGACACTGATCCGTGCCTGGGCTGCGGGGACGGCTCCACGGAGTGCCGCCGGCCGCCTGCAGGTCATCGCCAACCCACCAACCATCCGGGCCCAGGCCGAGGAAGCTCCGCCAACAGACGCCGGGTCATCCTCCGGCGGCCTCTTCGGCGGCTCGGGCATGTCGACCGGGCTGACGACCGTGTTGATCGTCGGCGGAGTCGTCGGCGCCATCTTCATCATCGATGCACTCGATGACGACGATGACGACGATGACGATTCAGCTCCGGCCAGTCCCTAGACCACCTGCAGTCCTGTCGCATGGTGCGATACGAATCCAAGTTGGGTCTCAAACCGATAGATAGACCGATATGATCATGCAACCTGATCGACGAACTTCGCGAGTCCTGTCTTGGCTGGCGGTCGCGATGCTGCTTGTGCCTGGGCCGGCCTGGAGCCTGGTCGAGAGTCGTGCCGACGACAGATCGACTCGGTCTGCTCGCAGTGCACAACAAACACAGGCCGCGGTCGCACCGCTCAAGCACGTTGAACTGCTCGACGTGCGGCTTCGACCCGGCGGGACGCTGTCGGGTCGAGTGCGAGACGAGGGCGGCCTGGCGATGGTCCGTGCCACGGTTGTGGTCTCAAGAGCTCGACAAGTCGTCGCTCGGGCTGTGACCGACGATCGAGGCAAGTATCTCATCAAGGGCCTCGCCGGTGGCGTCTACCGTGTGCGGGTGGCCGCACACGAATCGATCGTCCGCTTGTGGACCTCCGAGTCCGCTCCACCACAGGCCCGCGAACAGCTCGATCTGAACGCGGCATCGCAAGAGAGTCTCGAGGCACGGGGCCAGGGTGGCGAACGTGGTACGCCTGACGACGGGGGAACGGTCCGCCGTCTTGGACTCGATGGCAACGGCGGCCTGGATGCCGTTGAGCTGGCGATGCTGACCACCTCGGTCATCTCGCTGACTCTCTCGGCCGTCACGCTGGCCAAGATCGACGAACTCCAGGACTCGATCGATCTGCTGCCTGCAAGCGACTAGTCGCCTGATGGACTCGGACGATCCAGGACCTCCGCGACGGCCTCCTGCAGCACGTCCTGCCCCGAGATCCACTCGACGGTGATGTCGATGGCCCAAAGCGGGGTCTGTCCGAGTTGGTCGTGAGGGATCTTGACCAGGTCCTTGCGGGTTGTCAGCAGCAGGTCCGCACGGTGTCGGTTTGCCCATTCGGCCAACTCGGCCAAGTCACCGTCGTCGTAACAATGATGATCGGGAAAGTCGCGGTGGGCGACCGGATCGAGCCCGGCCCGGAACGCCTCGGGGTTGCCGATCCCGCAAAAGGCCGCCACTCGCGACTGGGCCAGCAGCTGCAGAGGCGCGGTGGTGCCGCGACTGTTGACCAGCCCGCTGGCCGGAAAGGCGACCTCGGCAATCGCGTCCGTGCCGAAACAGGTCTCGAGCTGGTGCCTGAGTCTGCTGGCGTCTGCGGAGTCGACCTGGTCGATGCGTGTCAGTACCAGCAGCGAGGCCCGCTTCAGCGATGCGGGTGGCTCTCGGAGCAAGCCTCGGGGCAGCAGGTGGCCGAATCCAAACGGGCAGGTGGCATCGACCAGGACAATGTCGAGGTCGCGGACCAGGCGGCGGTGCTGGAATCCGTCGTCCAGCAGCAGGACATCGCAGCCGTGCCGGGTGACCGCCTGGCTGGCCGCGGCAACCCGATCGGGGTCCTGGACATGAGGTACAGTCGGGCAGAGTGACTCGAGCAGTTTCTTTTCGTCGTTGCCCCCTTCATCGGCTTCGCCCGGGTTGCCCCGGTTGCCTCGGTAGCCTCGGCTGAGCAGGCCGACCGAGTGGCCGGTGTCGGCCAGGTGGTTGGCCAGCCAGGCGACCAGCGGTGTCTTGCCCGTTCCTCCGGTGGTCAGGTTGCCGATGCTGATGACTGGTACGGCGGCGCGGTGGGAAGGGAGAGCTCCGGAGCGGTAGCCGAGATTCCTGGCTGCGACGGCGGCGTGGTAGGGCCACTTCAGCAGCCACAACAGGATTCTCTGCCCCGCGGCGGCCGGGCCACCGCGATCGCCGGAAACCAGTGCACGGAATGCCATTTCGTCCACGCCGGGGAGATACCAGAATCGGGCGACCGCGGCCAGCGGGAATGGGGGAGATGGGGAGGAGATGAGGGTCTCTGGTGAGGAGATGTGTGAGAGTGGAATTGGATGAACCTGACGGCTGGCAAAGGGATGTCGCGGCCGCCACAATGCGGAGACGACGACGAGGGGACCGATGCTGATCCGATTTCTCACCAACTACGTCCAGCGGCACACTCACCCGCTCAACCGCCTGTTGCATCTGCTGGGACTGACGCTGACGTTTGTGGTCACGGTGGTCCTGGTGATTCGTGGAGCGGAGTGGTGGTGGGCGGTGTCGAGCTTTGCGGTTGGTTACGTGTTGCAGTTCCTCGGTCATGCGATCGAGGGCAATGATGCGGGCGAGGTGGTGCTGGTCAAGAAGTGGTTGGGCCGCCCGTATCGCGAATTTGCTCCCGGCCGCGAGCCAGGGTCGGACTCGACCTAGCTGGGCCCCTCGGGTTTCCCGTTCCCGTTCCAGTTAAGGTTTGACGGTTATTCCGTCGATAACGTCTGTAACGGTTACAGCGTTGCCCTCGGTGCGTCTCGCCTCATGCCTGCTTCCTGTCTCAGAATCTCTTCGTTTCACCGGCCACGGCCTGCGGTGACCGGTGCCTGGTTGCGCGTGGCCATCGGTCTGTTGCTGCTGGCGGGTGGATGTGCCGGGCCGGGCCGTGATGTGACGTGGTTGAGTGATGCGAACCTCGAGCATTATCGCGACCGGCAACTGCACATTGTCAATCCCAGCGACTCACCTCAGGCGACTCCTCGCAAGAGCTGGAAGCGGCCGCCTCGCACGATCACCGCTCCGACCGAGGACGTGATCCGCGACCTGGCACTCTCGGAAGCACTCAAGCTGGCCCTGGAAAACAACTCGGTGATCCGCACCCGCGGCGGTTTTCTGTCGCCGGGCAACGCGATTCTCTCGTCACCGGATCGCGTCGCATCGGTCTGGGACCCGTCGATCCAGGAATCGGGTGTGTTGTTTGGTGGCCGAGGCGTGACGGCGGCACTGGCGGCGTTTGACCCCGAGTTCACCACGACGATGGTCTGGCGACGCAGCGAGACGCCTCAGAACAACGCCTTCATGGCAGGCATCGGCGGTGGCCAGGCCCTGGTCGGGGAAATCGGCGATTTTCAGTCGATGCTCCGCAAGCAGATGGGCTACGGAGCCAGTCTCTCGGTCGGTCACGAATGGTCGTATTTCGGCAGCAACAGTCCCAGCGCGTTCAACCTCTACAACTCGACCTACACCGGCAATGTCAATCTCAGGTACCGCCAGCCGCTGCTGGCCGGATCGGGCACCGAGTTCACTCGAATCGCCGGACCGGTTACCCAGCAATTCCGAGGTCTGAGCGGAGTCAGCCAGGGCGTGGTGATTGCCCGGATCAACAACGACCTGACTCTGACTCAGTTCGAGCAGTCGGCGATCAACCTGGTCAAGGACGTTGAGGATCTGTACTGGGATCTCTACCTGTCGTACCGCAAGTGGGATTCTGCGGTGACGGCTCGCAACAGTGCTCAGAAGTCGTGGCGAGACACGAAGGTGATTCTCGACGGGGGTGGCAAGCAGGGCTTCACCAACTCCGATGAGCCGTTGGCGCGGGACCGTTATTACCAGACCCGTGCCCAGGCCGAGGCCGCCCTGTCTGATCTCTATCGCACCGAGACCGCACTGCGGCGACTGGTCGGCCTGCCGACCAGCGATGGCACGGTGCTCAGGCCCTCTGATGAACCGGTGACAGCCCGCTTCGAACCCGACTGGGAAGTGAACCTGGTCGAGGCCCTGACTCATCGTGTCGAGTTGAGGCGTCATCGGTGGTCTCTGCGGAGCATGGAACTGCAACTGCAGGCCGCCCGCAGCCTGGTCCGGCCTCGGCTGGACTTCGTGGGCGGATACCAGGTCAACGCCATGGGTGACAACCTGTTCTCCAACGACCGCAGCACGCAGTTCTCCAGTGGCTACCGAGGACTCTCGCACGCGGACCACACCGGCTGGAGTCTCGGATTCGAATTCACTCTGCCCCTCGGCATGCGTTCGGCCACCGCTCAGGTCCGCAACCTGGAATTGAGATTGGCCAAGGCTCGAGCGGTGCTCGACGCCCAGGAATCCGAGGTCAGCCACGAACTCTCTGACGCGGTGCAGCAGTTGGCTGCCAGCGAAGCCGCCACCCGCTCGAATCTCAACCGACGAGCCGCGGCCCAGGAACGGGTCCGGCAGTTCGAGATCGAGGTGTTCAACGCGGGGACCAAGACGCTGGATGACCTGCTGCGAGCCCAGGTCAGCCGGTCCGATGCCGAGGTGGCCTACTACACCAGCCTGGTGGCCTACAACCAGGCACTGGCCAACCTGCACTACCGCACCGGCAACCTGCTGGCGGTCAACAACGTGCAGTTGGCCGAGAGCGAGTGGACTCCCGATGCCTATCGCGACGCACTGCGGAGGGCCTGGCAACGCAGCCACGGTCTGAAGGTCGATAACCTGCTTGAGGCCAGGCCGCTGCCGTTTGCCGAGCCGGGCCCTGAGAGTCAACCGAATCCTAACAGCGAACCGCCCGCAGATCTTCAACCACCCGAAGCGGCAGCCGCCCAGGTCGAAGTGCCCTCGGCAGAGCAGGCGACCGAGCAGGCGACCGAGCAGGCGACCGAGCAGGCACCCCGTCGCGGTGTCGTACCGGCCGCCTACCAGAGGCTTGTGGAACGGATCCGGCAGGGAGGCCAGTCGCTCAAGGAGCGGGCTTTCAGCACGAGGAAATCGTCGGAGGTCCCAGAGCCTGTGGAGGCTGATTCCGAGGAGCCGGTCACCGAAGAGGGTCCCTCGAAGGCCAAGCGGGTTTCGGCGACGTACCAGAGGCTAACGGAACGGATCCGGCAGGGAGGCCAGTCGCTCAAGGAGCGGGCCTTCAGCACGAGGAAATCGTCGGATCTCGAGACGCCTGAGTCGAGAAGAAAGCGGCTGGTCGAGTCGATCTGGAAATCGAACCGGCTCTGGGTGACTCGACCCGAGACGGGCTCCCGCTCGGCGACGCCTGGGATCAGTGGTGATTCCTCCACGAGTGATCCGGTCTCGCCCGGTGTTGCCGACGATGCGTTCCAGTTGCCCAGGTAGGGTGTGGCCTGGATGCCTTGAGATATGTGCGCTGGCCTTGCGAGCGCGGTGAGGAATCTCGGGCGGCGTCTGATTCGGACCTCTGAGATCCTTCGCTGCGCTCAGGATGACAGGCTGCGATCTCGGGATGACAGGTTGCGAGCTCGGGATAGACGTCGCTTCGGGTTTTCGGGGTGCGATGAGCTATGATCAGGGTGAGCTGAAGTCGAGACCGTTGTGGGTGTGGAGGAGTGATCGTGGTAGAGAACCGGCAGATGTGGGCGGCGGTGTGCTTGGGCGTGCTGCTGATGGCCGTCGGGGGCTGTGCTGACTCCGAGCCGTCGGGAGATGGCTCTCAGAGCCAGGCTTCCTCTGGAAGCGGTGACGACCGGTCGCCGGTCCCTGCGGACTCTGCCAAGCCAGCCCGTCGACGCGGTCCGGTGCAACTGGGCGGTTCGGACCAGGGAAGTGCCGCGGATTCTGCCGGGTCCGATGTGGCGGAGGGTGGCCTGGAGGCGGTGATGGACCGCATGAAGCCGTTGCAGATCCTGCTGGGTCAGTGGCGAGGCATCACCCGCAAGGAACAGGCCCTGGTACCTCAGACGTGGGTCTGGGATCTCAACACCGACCCGTCCCAGCCGGCTCTGGTGTTGACCTCTGCCGAGAGTCCCTACTTTCGCGACGGGCGATTGACGTGGTTGGCCAGCGAGCAGGCCTACGAGTTCAGCGGGACCAACAGCCAGGGAAAGCGGCAGGTGTTGCGAGGCACCTTCTCACGGTCACCTCAGCAGGTCCCCGGCGATGCCGATGACCAGCCGCAGATGACCTTCAAGCTGGAATTGACCGAGACGGTTGCGAGGGGGCAGGCACCCAGTTGGAGGCTGGTGTTCAACCAGCAGGAGAACAACCGGTTGCTGGTCGAGTTGTCCCGGCGTCGTGGTGAGGGGAAATTCCGGTTGCAGGACACGATCGGCAGTCAGCGAGAGGGGACGTCGTTTGCGCTCAGTGACAGCGACTACGGCGAGAAGACCTGCGTGATTTCTCAGGGACTGGGGACGATGGCTGTCAGCTTCAAGGGCAAGACCTACTGGGTGTGCTGCAGCGGCTGCAAGGCGGCGTTCGAGGAGGAGCCTGAGAAGTGGATTGCTCGATTCGAGGCGATCAAGGCGAAGGCGTCGTCAGGCTAGGCGGAATTTTTCACCCCTGCTGCAGGCACGACGGCTCTACACCCCTCCCCCCGTTGACCCGTTTCGGAGATCGGCACTATACTCCCGCCGCATTCTGGCTCGTGGCGAGGGAGCGCGACGGGAATTCGCGCGAATGAGATGAGTTCTGAAGCTAGACGGAAGACGATCCCGGTCTCGGAAGTGGATCGGATTCGCGCGGGTCGCGAGATCCTGCGGTCCGCGGCAATTGCTTTGAACGAGACGTCCGAGCGGTTGGAGGCGGGTTTCAGCGATGCGGTGGAGTTGCTGGCTCAGTGTGCCGGCCAGGTGATTGTCTGCGGAGTCGGCAAGGCGGGCCGGGTCGGCCGCAAGCTGGCCGCCACGCTCTCGTCGACGGGTACCCGAGCCGGTTTTCTGCATCCGGTCGAGGCCCTGCACGGGGACATTGGCTGCATTGCCGAGAATGATGTGGCGTTGCTGTTGTCCAACAGCGGGGAATCGGACGAGGTGACTGCGGTGTTGCCGTTGCTGGTTGAGCGAGGCATCCCGATCGTGGCGATCACGTCGATTTCAGACAGTACCCTGGGCCGGGCCGCCGACGTGGTGGTGGCGACCGGGACGCACCGCGAGGCGGGCGGCGAGGGCCTGGCTCCGACGACCAGCACGACGGTGATGATGGCTGTGGGTGATGCGCTGGCCCTGGTGGCCAGCCGCGACCGCCAGTTCACTCGAAACGAATTCGCCCGCTGTCATCCCGCCGGAAGTCTCGGCCGCCAACTTGCCTCGGTCGTCGACGTGATGAGGACGGCGGCAGAATTGCGGGTGACCGGACAGCGGGCGAGCGTGCGTGAGGTGCTGTCGGCCGAGGCGCGGCCGGGTCGACGCACCGGGGCCGTACTGGTGGTCGATGGAAACGGAACCCTGGTCGGCATCTTTACCGACAGCGACCTGGCAAGGCTGCTCGAACAACACCAGGACCAACAGCTGGATCGGCCGATTTCCGAAGTAATGACCGTCGATCCGTTGCGGGTGAGTTGTGACGAGAAGCTCGAGCAGGCCGTCGAGATTCTCACCCGGCACAAGATCAGTGAATTGCCCGTGGTGGGTCCGGCCGGTGAACCGCTTGGCCTGATTGACATCACCGACGTGATCGGCCTGGCACCCGAGGACGCGGCTGCGGGTTGAGCGGTGAGGTTCGAATGATTGGGACGTGCGGTGGCTGCGGTGGTTGTGGTGGTTGTGGTGTTGGGTTGGAGGTGAATCGGAGTTGAGCAGGACGCGTCGTTTAGCCTGGACCGTGGTGAGCGGGCTGTTGTTGAGCAGCCTGGTGGGTGTTTACGTCGTGTGCGTGTCTCCGTGGCTGGAGGTGCCTCGTCGGTCGAGGCCGAACTCGAGTGCTGCGGCCGATCTCCCCTCGGGGCCGCCTCCCGAGAACGCGGTCTGGGCAGGTCGGTATCTGCCCGAGTGGGCAGGGTCGGCCCGCTGGCAGGGCAGGTGGGGGCAGACGTATTTCTTTGCGGGGCGTCAGGAGGCGATCGAGGAGGATGCGATGGTGCGGTTTGCTCCCTTTGCGCTCGTTCATCTCCCGGCTCCCGACTCACCGGCTCAGCCAAAGTCGGCTCAGCGCGAGCCGGTGGTGATCTTGGCCGATTCGGCGGTCGTCCACTTTCCCGACTCGGTCGATCTCGACGACCCCGATCCCCGCATGGCGGTCGGCTGTCGGCTCGATGGTGCGGTCGAGGTGAGTGGTGCTGACGGGTTGACGATTCGCGGCGGGAACTTCCTGTTCGATCGCGAAGCGATGCTGGTCGCCAGCAACGATCCGGTCCAGTTGGAGTGGTCTGGGCACAGTGGTCGAGCCGACGGGGTTGAGTTGCAACTGGGTGATCCGGGGGGCGAGTCCCCTTCGAGTACCCCATTGGGTTTGCCGTCGGGTCCGGTGCGGGTGGTTCGGCTGCTGAGTCACGTGGAACTCAGGATGGTGGCACCCCAAGGCAAGGCCACCGTCGATTCGACGGCCCCGTCGCGGCCGTGGCGAATCAAGTGCGAGGGTCCGATGGTGGTCGATCCGGTACGCCTGGTGGCGACGTTTTCGAATTCGGTCGAGGTTCATCGTCCGGCCGAGTCCAACAGCTGGGACAGCCTAAAGTGCCAGCAATTGGTATTGCGATTCCGTCGTCGCGTGGGGGGGCCGCGGGGACGGGCGAGGCCGGTGGGGGGTGAGGCACTAGAATTTGTCGAGTTGCAGGCAGCGGGTGCTCCGGTCCAGGTCGGATCCTCGGCCAAGGATCTCGAAGCACGAGCCGATTCGCTTGCCTATGGGGCGGATCGCGGCACGATCGAGTTGCGCGGTAACGTGACGGCACGCTGGGAACAGGGCCGGTTGGTCTCTGAGCACGTGCGGTTGTCTCGAGGCTCAGACGGTCGGATCGAGCGTGCGTTGTGCCGGGGCGCGGGGATGATGACGTGGCAGCAACCGGGCACGCCTCCAGTGCCGGTCCGGGCAAAATGGTCGCAGAAGATGACACTGGCGCCCGAGCCGGGCACCGATCAGGACCTGGTGGTGCTCGAGGGCAAGCCAACGATTCGCTACCGGGCCCAGTCGGTACTTGGGGCCGAGTCGATCCGGATCTGGCTGGCTCGTGAAGGCGACTCGACGGATCCCGGAGCACCAGGCCGCACGGTGCGGATCACCCGCCTGATTGCTCGTGACCAGGTCGGAGTGCTCACGCAAAGGGCCTACGCCCGCACCGAGTTGCTGGACGTGACATTCGAGTCGATTGAGCCAAGGAAGGTGGCGGCTGCTGAAGCCCGGCGGCCTGGCGACGCTGCTTTGCCAGCTCGCCGCCTGACCCCCGGTGCAGCGGACCACCGTATGCAGTTTCGGGCCGGATCGATTCGCGGTCGGCTGGGCCTGCCGCGGGATGGGGGCGAGTTGGTCATTCGGGAGGTGGTGACCGAGGGGGGGGTGCGGATGAGTCGTCCGCCACGAGGAACCGATGACGCGGTCGAGGTGACTGGCGAGAGGGTGCGGCTTGTGGAAACGGCCAACCAGGGACACGGGGTGTCGATCGTCGGACGACCTGCGAGGTTGAGGATGGGGCGACGTGAGATGAGTGGATCGACGATCGAGCTGGACAGTGCCAGCGGTCGAGGGTCCATTGACGGCAGCGGCACTCTGAAGATGCCCGCCGATCGACTGCTCTCGGGTGACCCCGCCCCGCCAGGGACTCAACTGCAGGTTCGCTGGGACGAGAAACTCGTGCTCGACGGCAGAACATTCTCATTCCTGGGCGACGTGAAGTCCGAGTTGGCCGACAGCCGGGTCGACTGCGAGCAGCTCGAGGTGACGCTCAATCGAGCCCCGGACCTCTCGATCCATGGCCGCGGCAGGCGGGACGTTGAGTTTCAGACTCTGAGGTTCAGACACTCGGTCCGGCTGACCCGGTACGTGTTCGAGCAGGTGGATGAGTCGGCAGTGCAGCCCTCTTCGGTCCGAGCACCCCGGCGGCGTCTCTCGGAGATGCTCAAGGCACGCATGGCCAACCTGCAGGTCGACATGACCACCCGCGACACCTCGGCTGAGGGGCCGGGCTGGATCCAGTCGTGGCAACGAGGCCGACGGCGGCACGGGCCGCTGGCTCCCACCGCACTCGCCCGGGCCAACCTGCCGT
>Ga0310125_10001702_pt1 | contig 11235 bp, 9 predicted proteins | sample CB11b_Tmax_Bot8__FD_203508 | JGI IMG/M metagenome (GOLD analysis project Ga0310125, IMG submission 203508) | Marine microbial communities from Western Arctic Ocean, Canada - CB11b_Tmax_Bot8 | ecosystem: Environmental > Aquatic > Marine > Oceanic | place: Canada: Western Arctic Ocean | collected... | reverse complement strand
CAGAGTTTCGAGGAGCTGGTGGCCGGCAAGTGGGATCACCTGCCCGAGGCCGCATTCATGTACGTCGGCGGGATCGAGGAAGCCGCCGAGCAGGCGAAACAGATGGCCGAGGAGGCCTAGGGAACCGTGGCAGAGAGTTCACTTCAGATTGTGCTGGTGACGCCGGAAACGACGTTGTTGGATGCGCCGGTTCGGTCGTTGCAGTTTCCGCTGTACGACGGGCAGGCCGGCGTGCTGCCGGGCCGTGCTCCGGTTGTGGGCCGGTTGGGCTACGGCGTGCTGACGGTCTCGACGGCCGATGGTGAGATCGAGAAGTTCTTCATCGAGGGGGGTTTCGTGCAGGTCAAGTCGGGGACGGTGACGTTGCTGACTGACCGGGCACAGCGGCTGGACGAGATCGATCGCCAGGCCGCCCAGGACCTGCTCGCAGAAGCCTCGAAACGGGTCCCCACTTCAGACGCCGAGCTGGCCGCCAAGGAGCGTGACCAGGAGTGTGCCAGGCGGATGCTGGCCGTCACTCGCTGAACCGCAAGCGACCACAAGTGACACTGCAAGCGGCTAGTGGTCGATCGCGTAGTAGTGCTCGTAGACGCGGCGGGCCGCTGCGGTCGCCTCGGACCAGTCCCACCCGGTTTCGGTGAAGCGGTCGGGGCTGAGGCTCAAGACGTAGGAGGACGGTTCGTCGCCGAGTGATTCGACGACGTGGCGTCCGATGCCTGCCGATCCTGATACCCCGTGTGCGTTGCAGCCTCCGGCCATCACGAAGCCTCTCACCCGGGAACTCTCGCCGATGATAAACCGGCCGTCGGGTGTGAAGGTGGGCCAGCCACGAAAGACGCTGCGGATGCCCAGTTCTGAGACCTGGGGAAACTGCGCAGCCAGCTGTTGGGCAAAGGCGGCCAGCACGTCGTAGTCTTCGCGAATCGGGGGTGCGGGTTCCTGGAGCGGGTATTCGCGGGGATCCAGCGAGAGGCTGTTGGGTTCCCAGCCCCCGCACAGCAGGGCATCGGTTTCGGCACGCAGGTACAGCGTGGCGTCGGGGATGCGGATCACCGGCAGGTCGGGTCTCAGTCCCGAGGCGGCGACCGTCACGAAGAACTCGTGCCGTACCGGGACGATCGGCAGTTCGAGTCCGACCGAGTGGGCCAGGTGCCAGGCGTGGGCGCCGGCGGCATTGATGACCATCGGGGCAGAGATCCGACCCCCGGACGTCTCGACTCCGACGACCCGATCGCGTTCGACCAGGACCGACTCGACGGTGGTCCCGGTCAGGAATCGGACTCCGGCGGCTCGTGCCCGGGCGACGTAGGCCATGGCCAGGTCGCTGGGTTGCAGGTATCCGTCGCTGGGGCACCACAGCACGCTCTTGACCTGATCGAACTGCATCGCCGGCCAGAGCGAGGCGGCCTCGTGGTTGTCCAGGAACCGTGTCTGGAGACCCGCCTCGTTGGCGACGGCCTGCATTCTCTGGAACTCCTCGACCCGCTCTTCGCACAGTGCCAGTCGCAGCGATCCAACCTGTCTCCAGCCGGGCCGGGCCGTGTCGGCCTCTTCGAGGTCCGAAAAGGTCTGGACCGACCACATGGCCAGGCGGGTTCGGTCGAGCGAATTGCGGACCTGTCCGACCAGTCCGGCGGCCTGCGAGGTGGTAACCGCGGCGAGGGTCGGCTGCTGTTCGATCAGCAGGATGTCGTGGTACCCGGCGGCTGCCAGGCTGTGAGCGACCCCGCAGCCGACGGCACCGCCGCCGACGATCACGATGCCGGCTGTTTCGGATGAAGTCACCTGGCGTCGGCCTCGGCGGTGGTCAGTTGTTCGAAGTACCAGTTGAGCCGTGGCCGGGTACTCGAGTCGCTGCCAGTTGCCTGATGTCCTGGTGCTGTTCGTGTGAGAGACCGGTCACGGCGAGTTGGTCACGGCGAGTTGGTCACGGCGAGTTGGGGGCTGCTGGTTGTGGGATGATGTCGGGGCCGCGGTGGTGCCGGTGCCTGGTGAGCAGTGTTACACAGGCCCCGATCAGCAGCAGCGTACCCAGCAGCGACATGAAGTAGGTCAGGCCTCGGAAGAAGTCGAGTCGCGAGACGTCGCTGGCGATGAGGTCCTTGGTGAGCAGCACGGTGATGGCACCGCCGTAGCCGATCGCATCGGCCACGTAGATGGCGAAGACGGCGGTGCCGGTGGCTCGGGTCGAGGCGATCAGTCGATCGAAGAGCACCGAGCCGTAGGGGACGTAGGCGAGGTATGAGCCGAGGCCGGCGAGGATCATCCAGGTCATGCCGTCGATTCGTCCGGCGTCGTGCATCAGGGTGGATCCGCCCAGCAGCATGACCCCGGCGACCATGATCACGAACGCGCCGATCAGTCCTCGGCGGTTGTCCTTGACCAGGTTCAGTGCGGCCAGCGTGCCCAGCACACCGACGGCGACCCAGATCTCGCTGCGTGTGAAGATCAGCGACTGGTCCTCGCCGTAGCCCAGTGCATCGAAGATCTCGACACCGAAATTGTCGCGATAGTCGCGGTAGGCGGTCAGAAAGAAGTAGTTGATGACCAGCAGCAGCATCGCGGGCAGGAACTGGCGGATGAACTGCCACCTCTGCCGCCGGTCCATCGTGGTTCGCTCGACCCGCGCCGCGACATCTTCGGCCGACGGTTCGGGCAACTGGTTGAGCAGCCAGACGGCCAGCAGGAAGGGGGGCAGGAAGCAGAGTCCGGTGACGAACGGCATCCAGAACTGGTCGACGTTGGCCGACGTCATGAACCAGCGTCCGACGTCCTTGACGACTCCGCTGGCGACGATGAACGAGCAGCTCAGCCCGGCCAGCAGCATCTCGGAGGTGCGTCGTCCTTCGAGGTACCAGACGACCAGTCCCCAGACCATGCCCAGCGGCAGCCCGTTGCAGAAGATCGCCAGCACCTTCCAATTGCCGGGCAGCACGGCGAACAGCAGCAGTGACAACTGGGCGATTCCGATCAGTGCCACCAGTCCCACCGCGCGGTGTCCTCGAGACGCCTCGGGGCAGACCTTGATCCCGATCACTTTCGAGAGTGCGTAGCCGACGATCTGGCTGATGACCAGTGCGGTCTTGAGATCGACGGTGGTGCCCAGGAAGCTGAGTCCTTCATAGCCGGCCGCCGAGAACGGCTTGCGGAAGGCGTACATGCAGAAGTAGGTCGAGAACGACGCGAAGATCACGAACAGCGTGAACAGCGGAGCGGGCGCATACTCGAGCCAGCCGGTCAGCCGGCCGCGGTGTTGCAAGCGGTGTTGCGAGCGGGGCGAGGTTGATTGGGGGCTGCCCATTCAGCCGGACTCCTCGATCGATTCGACCAGCACTTCGGCGAGGTCGACGACGGTGGCGGAGTCGTTGGCCGTCGCCATGCCATCTCCGATCATTGTCCGGCAGAAGGGGCACGACACAACCACGGTCTCGGCCCCCGCCCTGCTGATCTCCTCGATCCGATCACGTCCCACTCGTTCATCGGGCCCGTCGTCGAGCCACATCCGTCCTCCGCCTCCTCCACAGCAGGCGGTCCGGCAGCCGTTGCGAGGGAGTTCCTCGAGTGTCGCTCCTGAGGCTCTGAGCACCTCGCGGGGTGCGTCGACGATGCCGTTGACCCGGGCCAGGTAGCAGGGGTCGTGGAAGGTGACGGTCTTTTTTGAGGCCTGGTCGATTTCGAGTCGTCCCTGGTCGACCAGTTCGGCGAGGAACTGGCTGTGGTGGACGACTTCGTAGTGCCCGCCGGCGTCGGGGTAGTCGTGCTTGAGGCTGTTGAGGCAATGGGGGCAGTGTGTGACGATGCGGGTGACCTGGTGCCGGCTGAGTTCTGCGACATTGGCGGCCGCCAGTTCGGCGAACACGAATTCCTCGCCCATCCTCCGAGCCGATTCTCCGGTGCAGCGTTCTCGTTCGCCCAGCACCGCGAATTTCACGTTTGCGGCGTGCAGCAGTCGGACCATGGCCCGCGCGGTGCGGCGTGAGCTGCGATCGTAGGCTGCGGCACATCCGACCCAGTAGAGCACGTCGAAGTCCGGTTGCTCGTCGACGGTGGGCACCTCCAGGCCCTCGGCCCAGTCCATCCTCTGATCCGCCGGCAGTCCCCAGGGGTTGCCCGAGCGTCCGAGTTTTCCGAGCGTGCTGGCGGCGGATCCTCTGACCGCTGCGGTTCCGACCAAGTGCCGGCGCATGCCGACGATCAGCTCGAGCGGATCGACACCCAGCGGACAGACCTCGACGCAGGCCGAGCAGGCGGTACACGACCAGAGTGTCTCTTCGGCAATCACCTCACCGGCAAGAACCGCCGGATTGTCCGAGAAGATCTCGGGCAATTGTGCGGCGAGGTCCTGGACGACGTTTCGCGGCGAGAGTGGTTTGCCGGCGGCGTGGGCGGGGCATTCGTCCTCGCAGCGTCCGCAGGAAACGCAGGCCTCGAGCGAGACGAGTTGTCGGATGGCCAGGTGCGTGAGTTGTCCGGTCCCGTAGACCCCGCTCGTCTCGACTTCCTCGATCGTCACGTTGGTGAGCGTGCCGAGCGTGCGTTGCGGGTGTCTGCTCAAGAGCAGTCCGCCGGCCACGGCGTGCCAGAGCCGGGTCGAGGGCACTGCGGCGAGCAGTCCGAGTGCGGTGACGGAGTGCAGCCACCAGTTGACCTGGTGCAAGAGGACGGCCTGGTTGCGGGTGACTCCGACGGCTTCCAGGCATTCGGCCACCGTGGCTCCGACAAACGAAACCCAGCGTCCCGGGCTGTCGGCCTCGATGATTCTCAGCCCTTCGACCAGGAACCCACTGACGGAAAGGAACATCAACGCGCCAAGCACGAACCAGTCGGAGGTCCGGTGTGCGATCGACGAGTCGGCTCGGCGTCTCCTGAGCAGGAACCATCCGGCGCCCAGCAGCACGGCGAGACCGGCCAGGTCCATCACCGGTTCGTAGATCGCGTAGTACAGCCCCTTGTGAAACACCGGGTCGTCGGATGCTCGACCGGCGACGAGCGAGGTGACGTGTTCAACAGCGATCAGGATGGTGCCCAGTGTCAGCACGGCGAATCCGACAAAGAGGCATCGGTGTGCGGCGGATGCGGCCGGGCGGGTTGTGCCCAGGGTGGACTGTGCGAGCACTCGGCCGGCCACGGCACGCAGCAGTTCCAGCAGCGAGTTGCGCGAATCGTCGGGGCGACCCTGTTTCCAGCGTCGGATCCGTTTCCAGGCAGTCGCGACGCCGATCAGCCCGCAGACGGTGGCGGTGGCATAGAAGAGGACCTTCGGCAGCGGGCCGATGTTTCCGAAGATCTCGCGTGTGAGCGTCTCAATCGGCATCGAGTTGCTGGATCATCTCGGGGACGATGTCATACAGGTCGCCGACGATTCCGTAGTCGGCGACTTCGAAGATGGGGGCGTGGGGGTCGGAGTTGATCGCGACGATGGTACGGGAGTTCTTCATCCCGGCGAGGTGCTGGACGGCTCCGGAGATCCCCACGGCGATGTAGAGTTCCGGGGCGACGACCTTGCCGGTCTGACCCACCTGCAGGTCGTTGGGAGTCAGGCCGGCATCGACGAGGGCCCGCGAGCTGCCGGTGGCTCCGTCGAACACGTCGGCGAGTCCTCCCACGAGTCGTTCGAAGTCGTCGGTTGTCTTGACGCCTCGTCCTCCGGAGACGACCACTCGTGCTTCGGTGACATCGGGTCGGTGGCTCGGTCGGCTGTCGAGTCCCAGGTAAGTGGTCAAACCGGGCAACCCCTCGGCGTCGATTTCCACGGGCGTGATCGAGCCGGGCTGGGGTCGGTGTGGAGGTGCCTGGGCGGCGGTGGGTCGAACGGTGACGACCAGTGGGCTGCCGCACAGGACGACGCTGGCGGTGACGGCTCCGGCGTACATCGGTCGCTGCCAGACCCATCGGCCCTCGTCTCGCCGAAACCCCGTCACGTCGCTGGCCATGGCTCCTCCGAGCAGTCCGCCGGCGCGGCCGAGGACGTCTCGGGCGAATGTCGACGAGGCACCCAACAGGATGTCGGCCGCTTCGGATCTCACCACCCCCGCGGTCACTTCGGCCCAACGCTCAGCCAGCGGATCGGCCAGGACGGTGTGATCACCTAGCAGCACATCGCCGTAGGCGGCCGCAGCCTGGGCGACGCCATCGACATGCTCGCCGAGCACCAGGCAGGTGACCGTGCCACCGTCGTGACCGGCCAGCTCCAAGCCGAAACCGAGTGCCGCGGCCGTCCCCGCCCGCAAGCGTGTCCCGTCATGCTCGGCCAGCACCAGCACATGCATCGCGGGGTTCTCGTGGGGTGTTGCGAGGAAGAGTGAGAGAGACGGGCGGTTAGAACAGGTCGGTGTTTTCCCTGAGGCATTCCAGGAGCTGCGAGACGTTTTCGAGCCGTTGACCGGTTCGACTCGATGAGACCTGCTCGAGCCCCACCAGTTCGACTCGCGGTTCGATCTCGATCTGCAGTTCCTCGAGCGTGATGTCTTGGATCGGTTTCTTTCGAGCGGCGAGGATACCCGGCAGCGAGGCGTAGCGGGGTTCGTTGAGCCTGAGGTCGGTGGTGATGACGGCGGGGAATGTGATCGAGACGGTTTCGATACCGTGGTCGGTTTCTCGAGCGACCGTTGCACCGTGTTGGCTGTCATCGATTCGGGATGCGAAGGTGGCCTGGGGCCAGCCGAGTCGTGCGGCCAGGAACTGGCCGGCCTGGGCCGAGTCGTCGTCGACGGCCTGCTTGCCCATCAGCACCAGTTGCGGTTCGAGTCGGACGGCGAGTTCGGCGAGGATACTCGAGACGTTCCAGGGGTCCAGTGGTTCGGGGGCCTCGACGCGGATGGCCCGGTCGGCTCCCATGGCCAGTGCTGTCCTCAATTCGTCCTCGTATGCTGCGGCTCCGATCCCGACCACGACGACTTCGACATCGTCGCGTCGTTCCCGGATCCGCAGTGCCTCCTCGACGGCGATCGCATCGAAGGGGTTGATGACGAACGAGAGGTGTGAGGTGTCGACGTCGAGTCCATCGGGGGCGACCCGAATCACCCCGTCGGTATCGGGGACCCTCTTGGTCGGCACCAGCACCAGGAAGCTCATGTCCTCGACCCGTCCTCAATCTGCCCGTAGTACCCCGCGTGCATCTGGTAGCAGGCGGATTCGATTTCGGTCCGGTCCTGCAGTTGCGGGTGTTCGAAGAACCGGTCGGCGTGGATGGCTTCGATGTCGTAGTCGGTGTGTCCGTCGAGGACGAGGTCGGCCATGATCACTCCGATGACCGGGCTCTGGACAATCCCGTGTCCGCAGAACCCCGAGCAGTGGAACAGTCCTTCGAAGTCGGGTCGTTTGCCGCACAGTGGTTTGCCGTCGGGTGTGAAGGTCATGATACCGCGGGTGACGGTCATCGGCGTGCGTTCGTCGATCCAGGGGAACCTCCGCTTGGTGGCGTCGATCAGCAGGGCCACGTGCAGGTCGTCGGGTCGCACGGTGAGCGCGGACATGTCGAAGTCGTCGCGCAGAGACCGCATGTCGTGACGGGGTGTTTCGGCTCCGTACATGCCCACGATCAGGCCGCCGGATTCGGGTCTCGAGTAGATCCGCAGGTGACGATCGCGGATGGCCGGGCTGAGTCGATCGACGGGGTGCAGGTCGTCGGGTCGGGTGGTCAGGTAGACGTGTCCCAGTGCCGAGGTTTGCAGGGTGGATTCGGCCAGGCCGGCGACCAGGTACGACCAGGGTCCCGCGGCGTTGATCACAACGCCGGTGGAAATCGTACCCTCGTCGGTGACGACTCCCGCAACACGCCCGCCGGAAAACTCAAGACCTCGAACCGGGCAGCCCGTCTTGTAGACGACGCCCCGTTCGCGGCCGACCTGCAGGTAGGCCGCAACCAGTTCGGCCGGCTGCAGGTGTCCGTCGGTGGGACAGTAGCAGGCGTCGACCAGGTCGTCGGTCCGCATGTAGGGCAACAGGCCGGCCACTTCTTCGATCGGCAGGTGGTCGATGTCGAACCCGATTCGTTGTCCCATCTCGACCAGGTCGCGGATCTCAGCGGCTCGCTCTTCGGTCTCGGCCACTCGCAACGAACCGGTTTGCACGAAGATCTCGACCCCGGCTCGCTCTTCCAGGTCGGCGACAATCTGGACCCCGTCCATCAGCATGCCGGTGGCTGCGGGGGTGCCACGGAGCTGTCCGAGCAGCCCGGCGGCACGGCCGGTCGAGCCGTTTCCCAATCGCTCTCGTTCGAGCAGCGTGACCGAGGCACCGCGTGAGGCCAGTTGCATCGCGGTACTCAGGCCGGCGACTCCACCACCGATCACCACCACGTCGCTCGTCGCGGGAAGCGTGTCGACCATCGGGGGCCCGGTCCGTAGCGGGGTCAGAAACTCGCAGCAGGTCGCAGTTTAGCGAGTTGCCTCGGGTTGGTGATAGCGAGCCGATCCAGCCGCTGGCGGGTACCAGGAACCGGCAGACTCTACCAGGGTTACCCAGCTTCTGGATTGGGCCCCACGAGGAGTCCGGGCGAGGTGATCGGTTCATGTGATGGGCCCGGGGTGGACGAATCAAGAGATAGGGCGGTCTTGCACTGGGGCGGTGGACCGTTCTGCTTCCTGTTTTCCGTTGTGGCATGACCCGTCCGAAGTCCCGGGCAGTTGGGAACCAGTTGACTGATGAAGAACCAGACTCAGACTCACGGAACATGTGGCGGTGGCCTGGAGATTCACCGGGGCCGAACGGATCAACCGTTCCGGCCGACGGTCGAGGGTCGCCTGGTGCTGGGATCGGCTCGGGAGTGCGACGTGCGGCTGGGTAGTGCGGGCATGCCTGCGGTGCACAGCCAGGTCCACGTGGATGACGGCGGCGAGGCGTGGATCGAGGCGATTGCGGCTGATCCTCCGCTGCTGGTCAACGGCGAGTCGTGTGACACGGTGGTGTTGTCCGAGGGCGACAGGATCGTGGTGGGCCCGTTCGCGTTCACGTGGCGCGCGGTCGGGGACAAGTCGGCAGCGGCGGCGGCTGTGTCTGCTGATGCGGCTGCGGCTGCGGACTCAGACGAGTTGTTGTTATCGGAGCTGCTGGATCGTCTCGAGCGAGACATGGCGTTGGTGGCTGGGCGAGACGAGGCGACGCGTCGGGCGGCGGCGACGGTGGTCGAGGCGGCGTTGGAGACGATATACGGAGGTGTGGCCGGGTCGCGTCCTGTCGAGGGAGATCGGGCGGCGCTGGTCGCGAAGCTCGACGAGTTGACTCAGCGGATCGAAGCCAACGAGTCGGCTCATGCCGAGTCGGTTTCGGACCTGCTGGACACCCAGGAGCGGCTGGTGGCTCAGGTCGAGTCGCTGGTGTCTCGGCTCATGGGCGAGCAATCCGGCGACGACGGTTTACGGGCCAGCGCCTAGCCACCGGTCTCGCGGAACTTCAGCTGAGGTTTCTCGAGAGTGACCACGGTATTGGGCGGAACACTCTGGGTCAGCGACACGCTGGCCCCGATGACCGAGTGGGCTCCGACGATTGTGTCACCTCCCAGCACGGTGGCATTGGCGTAGATCACCACGCCCTCTTCGATCGTTGGGTGTCGCTTTTGGCCTCGGACGAGTTCTCCGCTGTCGTCCCTGGGAAACGAGAGTGCACCGAGCGTGACGCCCTGGTAGAGCTTGACGTGGGAGTTGATCTCGGTGGTCTCACCAACCACGACACCGGTGCCGTGGTCGATGAAGAACGACTCTCCGATGGTAGCTCCGGGGTGGATGTCGATCCCGGTCCGGCTATGAGACCATTCGGCCATCATCCTAGGAATGAAGGGGATCTCGAGCTTGTGGAGTTCGTGAGCGAGTCGGTGGACGGTAATGGCCTGCAGCCCGGGGTAGCAGAGGATGATTTCATCGAGGCCCTGTGCGGCGGGGTCTCCTTCGTAGGCTGCCTGGACGTCGGTGGCGAGCAGTTCGCGGACCTGCGGCAGCATCTGAAGCGCCGCGATCGTCTTGAGCCGGGCCTGCTTCTCGAACGCTTCATTGGGGTCCGACCCCGGTGTGTCGGATCCGGCGAGAGCCTGCTCGTGCTGCAGTGCCCGGGCGATCTGTTGCGTGAGTTCATCGTTGAGCCGTTCGAGCAGGTCACCGACGTGGTAGCCGACATTGCTCGAGTGCAGTCTTTGTCGCCGCTGGTACCCGGGGTAGATCACCTCCATCAGGTCCAGCGTGATCCCGACCACCGCGTCGTTGTGCGGGAGGGGTGAGTGGTCGAGGTGATTGATCGTGCCGATCCGGCTGTAGGTGTCCACGACCTGTTGGATCACGTCGGGCAGCTGGTCTTTGCCGGGAGTCTCTGAAGCCATGGCTTGGTGCTCTTGGTCGTGAGTCGTCGGTGATGGTCGACGACTCGGCGGTGCATCGGTGAACCGCGACACGGCAGGTGGCCGGCGAACACGCGGCCGACTCGAGCGGTTGCCCTGTTGATTTGATTCTAGGAGTCGTTCGAGAGGCCGGTCAAGGGGCTGGTCAAGGGGCTGGTCAAGGGGCTGGTCAAGGGGCTGGTCAAGGGGCTGGTCAAGGGGCTGGGCGGCGTGGCAGAATCCGGCTACGGGGCTGCGGCTGTTGGCAGGCCGAGCTTGGCGGGGTATTTCTTCTGGTTGAGCACCCAGCGTCGGATGATCTGGTAGCCGGGGTCCATCGGCTTGTAGCGTCGACCGCCCTGGTGACCGTCTTCCTTGCCGGTCTGGACGTTGAGCGGTTTTCTGAGCAGCTTGCTCTTTTCGATATTTCCGAGGTCGACGCGGGCCTGCAGCAGGCGGTAGTTGGCCAGCATCTTGTCGACGGGCAGGTACCCGGCGTCGTCGGGTGGGTTGAGTGTCAGCGGGGGGACTCGACCGGGGACCCCGTGGCAGGCGAAGCAGCTCCGCTCGTCACCTCGCAGCACCTTGTGCATTTCGGGAGTGACATAGTCGCGGAAGAACTGGAAGTCGGCGACGAATTCGGCATCGAGTTTTCCGTTCTTGTCGGCGGGTTGCTTGCGAGGCTTCTCGCGGTTGACCGCATCGGTGAGTTGCTTGAGGAAGTTCTTGCGGTTGGTCGAGAGCACATTGCGGGCGGTTTTGACCACCTTCTCGCGTTTCTCGAACTTCAGCATCGCGTCCAGCGCGTTGAGCACCTCGGGGTTTCGTCTCAGTGCCGTCGCCTGGGCCATGGTCACGGCGACGGCCCGAGTCCTGGGATCGGCGGTGGCCTTGAGCTGATCGAGGAACAGCTGCAGCGCGCGGGTGCG
>Ga0310125_10001699_pt1 | contig 11250 bp, 9 predicted proteins | sample CB11b_Tmax_Bot8__FD_203508 | JGI IMG/M metagenome (GOLD analysis project Ga0310125, IMG submission 203508) | Marine microbial communities from Western Arctic Ocean, Canada - CB11b_Tmax_Bot8 | ecosystem: Environmental > Aquatic > Marine > Oceanic | place: Canada: Western Arctic Ocean | collected... | reverse complement strand
GGGCTACAACCTGACAAAGGACAGCTGCTTGCACGTGAAGGACCTGGAAACGGCACAAATTGGTCCGCGCTTTCCAGTCTTGTATCCCATCGCGATGAGCCTCGCCATTCACCTGTCCGGTGCCCGCCTGGCGCTTTATGTCGTTCCTTTATTTGCTGTTCTTACAGGATACGCGCTTTGCGTGCTCGCTGGTTTCGTGTTTCGCCGATCGGAGGCCGGACCGCTCGCATTTCTGTTCTACACGTGCATGCCACACGTTGTCTGGCACGCACGAGCGGCAAGGCCGGAAATTATTGCCAGCTTTTTTTGCCTTGCCGGCCTTGTGCTGTTACTACATGCCGCTTCCAGTGCTTCTCGTACTGCTGTCGGTAACGTTCTTTACGCCGCGCTTGCCGTAGCGCTTGCTCCTTTTCTTCACGTCACGGCCTGGTTCGTTGCCATCGCAATGATCGTCCCTGTCGGCATTCTCCTTCTTTCGGCAAGACGCGATTTCCTGGTCTATCCCGCAGTCGCGGTGGCCGGTGTGTTGGCCTACGTCCACCAGACGGTTACGGTCGCCGATCAATACAACTTGGCGCCTAAACTGAAACCGCTCTTGGAGGGTCGCCTACCATTCGTGATTATCGGGACCTCTCTTGCCCTGCCGATTATCGTATATGTAATTGGCTGTCTATTGCGGAAACGGCGCGTGTGGTCTTCGCTATCGACACGCTTCACACCCTCAAGACTCCTTTCACTACGCGCCTCGATGGCTCTCGCATTCATCGTTCTGTGCGCTTACCTTTACCTTCGTACTGATCCCGTCAACGGGCGCTCCTTCGACGGGTATGCTTACCATTATTTCTATCCGACGGACCTCAGACTCCTACGCGTATATCTTTCGCGATCGGTGTGCCTTCTGGGCGGATTCGGATTGATTCTGATGATACTCTCTAAGACACGAACCCAGGCCCATCTTACCGTGCTGATTGTACTCCTGCCAAACGCGCTTCTGATGGGCAACGTACATGATTTTTTTATGACCCGTTACTTTCTGCTCGCGGCCTGCCCCCTGATTGTGCTCGGACTCAGCAAAACCATCACGACGCTGCCTTTACCGGCGATGGTGCGCCCAATCTCGACATCGCTCCTCGCAATTGGGGTATGCATACTCCTGCTCAACCGTCGCACCACTATGGTGACGACGACGGAGTACAAGGGTCTGACAGCGTTCATCCAAGAGTTTGCTGATGAAGTCACTCGAGAAAACGGAATAATGCTTGCCGAATACACACGCCTCGCGACGCCGTTTGAGCACCTTCATGGAATCCCCTTGCTCAGTCTGGACAACGAAACAAGGGTTGATTACCGGCCGGCCATGGATGCCTGGGAGTCGATCATGGCCGAAAATCCCAGCCGAACGGCGTTCTTTCTTACACCCTTCGGCACCCCTGTTAGTGATCGCTTTGAGTTTGAACCTGTGCGCTCGGAGACATTGGTATACGACTCTCTCGACGCCGGTCGAAATCAACTGCCGATGTCGAAAACGTCGCGTTCGCTTTCGCTTTCGCTCTACCATATGCAACGCAACAAAGATTCGCTCCCCCCACAGCACTACATTCGCGGATTCGATGGCAGCAATATGGGACTTCGACGGTTCGTGCGTCACAATAGACATGTCGACACAAAAGAATGGTCGATTGATGGGCATCTTTTGCGGGCAGGGGAAGTGGGCCGTATCAATTTCGAATCCGATGTTAGTGTTGGGAACGCATCACAACTGATTATTTTCGCGATCCAGGACGGAATCGGAACTCCAAATGTCTCTTCACTGACGAACGACGGCAATTTCAAACTCGCATGGCGTCATGTATTCAATCAATGGTGGATTGGGAAAATGACAGGCGATAAAAATTCGCGTGTAAACGGTCTAGACATGTTGCCATCAGAACATTTGTTGGTAACCGACGTACACCATATCTCGGGTGATCGCGCTCGGCGAATCTTGACAGTGCCGAACGAAAACGGATTGCGTCTGATGACTTTCACGGGACGGTGGGCAAGATCTCCCAGTCGATTGCTTGCGCCGTTGCCTTCCGCTGAGAGCGGATTTGTGTGCCTGCTGCTCAACGCCCCTGATGATACAGGACAGCGAGCGAAAGTCAGAATCGGTACTCGCGACGCGTCGCTTGGAAGCCGTACCGTCGAGACGGGAAAGTGGACATGGGAGTTATGGCCGGTTGGGAAGGGGCAGACGAGCGGTACACAGTGGCTTAAATTGCAGGTAGATCCTACATGGGATCCAGCCCTCAAGGGATATCCGGACGACCTGGCGTTACGCATCGGGTGCATTGCCAGCCTGCCGGTAAAGTGACAGCGCATCGCATACAGGATACGGAAAGGTATTGAAATGATCGGCTGATTCCGCTTAACTCGTCCCCTTGATATCGGGCAATGTTAAGATATCCAACCTATGCAAAAGTACATTTGCCAAGTTTGTGGCTACGTTTATGACCCCGAAACGGGCGACCCCATGGGGGGCGTTGATCCGGGAACATCATTTAACGATCTTCCCGAAGACTGGCTCTGTCCGGACTGCGGCGCACCCAAAGACGAATTCACATCATCAGACGATTGATCGATCATAACGGATGGTTTACATAGCCAGCCCGGCATACTCATCCGACCTGCATCGCGATACAATTCCGGGACAGAGTCCCGCCAGGGAAATTCGATATGTGGAGGATTCATTAGCCCTGCAAGATCAAGTAGCGCATGCGACGGACCCCGAGTTTACGCACTCGCACCCCACCGGTGCAGCGTTGGACACGCGATTTGATGGCAAATTCAGGAGTTGCAGTTTAAGCCAACATAATCACCTCATTCGACATAAGCACCAAAAGTTCCCACCTAATTTTCATAAGCAGGATCGAGAACTTTACATGTCGTGATGGAGCCTAAAAGAGCCATTATTCTTGCAGATCAACGGACGGGATCCACTCTGCTTCGACGGTGGTTAAACAATCACCCTCAAATCCGAAGTCATGGCGAAGTATTCTTGGTCAAGGATGCATCGCCGGATGGGGTTTTTTTCTTTTCGCATGGCAATCGGCTCAAATCCTTACAGTATGATCTTCTTGCCAACAGATTCCTCTCTCGGATACCTGGAAATGTGATAGTAAATCGACTCGTAAAACAATTTCTTCACTCACTGTATTGCGATCCTGCACATTCTGACGCAATGAAAGCTGGGAATGAAAAAGGTCGATACCAACAGCAGATCAATCGAGATCAGATTAGGGCGATATTGTTCAAACTGATGTACAGTCAATTGCGGAGATTTCCTTATCTTCGCAAATGGATGCTTCGGGAAGGGATATCTGTTATTCATTTAACGCGACACAACACGCTCAAGAAATTCATTTCCCAGAGACGTTCTGAGGTCATGAAGGTGGCCCACAGTGATGTCGCCATCAGACCTATACGCGTCACGCTAAACCCGCGTACTTTGGTTTTTGAGTTAAGCAGACTCGAAGCGCGTCAGAAAAAGGTGGAGTTTTTTTTGAGGCATATTCATCACCTCGACGTTATCTATGAGGACTTTGTCGAAAACACTTTTGGGCAATGGGCCGTCATTGCCGACTTTCTCGGTGTAAAAAATGCCTCGCCTGAAATGCCAAATCTAAAGAAGATTGGCTCTGAAATCATCGAAGATAATGTGAAGAATTATGATGAAATAAAGACGACCCTTGAGGGAACGCCGTATGCTTCATATTTGTAGTTTGACCGTAAATGGCGCCTGCACTAACAAAAAACAAAAACCTCAAATCCGAAAGAGGCCAATCCATTGTGAGGTTATTTCTGGGACGCGACACTAGTAAGAATGCTCGTCTGTCGGAAAATTTCCGATCTCGACGTCGCGCTTGTACGCGTTGAACGCCTCTGACATTGAATCGGAAAGGGACGTGTAGCGCTTCACGAACTTGGGCGACAACTCGGTCTGCAATCCAAGCATGTCATGCACGACGAGAATTTGTCCGTCGCAACCGGGGCCCGCTCCAATTCCGATCGTGGGGATGTCTACGGACTGGGTAATTTTCGCACCTAGTTCCGCGGGCATGCACTCGAGCACAAGCGCGAATACCCCCGCTTGCTGGAGCGCTTCGGCATCGGCCAGTAGCCGCTTGGCATCTTCGGAAGTGCGGCCTTCGACATGGTACCCGCCGACCTGAAGCACGCTCTGCGGTGTCAGTCCAATGTGTCCCATTACAGCAATTCCGTTATCAACCATGCGCTCAACCAAGCCCGCGCGTTGCACGCCCCCTTCGATCTTGACAGCGCCTGTCCCCGCCTCCTTGACGAATCGACCGGCGTTCACGACAGCGAGATCTTCCGATACCTGGTAAGACATGAAGGGCATGTCGCCAACGACGAGGGCATGCTGCACGGCACGCGTAACGCATTTTGAGTGATGGACCATGTCGTCCATCGTGGCGGGTAGCGTCGTCGCATGTCCGAGCATCGTCATCGCGAGAGAGTCACCCACAAGGATGAGCGGGATGCCTGCTTCGTCGATCAGTCTCGCTGTTGTAAAGTCGTAAGCGGTCAGGCAGGCCAGTTTTTGCTGGCCTTTTGCCCGTCTGATCGTTAACGCATTCCACATGTTCATATTCTCACCAGTCCTCAGCAAACAGAACCACTTCCGGAGACGCCGGTAAAGCCAAAAGGATTTCGAATACACTTCGCGGATCACCGGGCAAAACGAGGTCCGGTCGGACGTCGGCAAGAGGTTGCACAACGAATCGACGCTCCTGCCACCGCGGATGCGGTATCGTCAGGTTCGGCGTCTCGATGATGCGGGTTTCCACGTAAAGAAGGTCCACGTCAATTAGTCTCGGCGCATTCTTGTCGGAAGATCGCTGCCTTCCCATGCTGTCTTCAATTTCGCGGATCGCGGCAGCAAGAGCCTGCGGTTCACGTGTCGTCTCAATGATGATGACGGCGTTGAGAAATGCCTTATCACGATGCGGTTCGGAAACGTCCACCGGCTCCGTTTCATAAACCCGTGATTGGGAGACGAACGCGATGTCGCGAAGCGCGATGATGGTGTCGCGCGCAATCGCGAGGGACTCGATGCGGTCACCGAGATTGGAACCAAGACTGAAGCCGCATTCCATAGAAGCGAAAAACACCGACTGGTAACAGTCATTTAGAGACCGAGAACGTCTGTCATGTCATACATGCCAGGATCGCGTCCGGCAACCCAGCGTGCGGCGCGAAGCGCCCCTACGGCAAACGCATCCCTGCTCGAGGCGCGATGAATAAGTTCAATGCGTTCGGATTCGGTGCCCAACGTGACCGTATGCTCACCGACAACGTCTCCGACGCGTAAGGCATGAATCCCGATTTCGCCTTGAGGTCTTTCGCCGACCAGACCCTCCCGTCCATAACAGGCGACCTCATCCAGATCCTGGACTCTCCCCTTTGCGACGCGTCTAGCCAGTTCAAGCGCCGTGCCGCTGGGCGCATCCTTTTTCCGGCGGTGGTGCGTCTCCACGATTTCCGCGTCGTATTCAATGCCAAGCGCGGCCGCGGCTTTTTCTACAAGCGTAAAGAGCAGGTTGATCCCAAGACTCATGTTCGGCGCCCATACGATCGGGATTTTTGAGGCAGCAGATCGGACGTGCGCGGCTTCGTCATCGGACAGGCCGGTAGTCCCGATGACGATCGCCCTGCCGTGCTCCGCAGCGAACGCGGCGTTGCCCGGAACAGCGTCGTGAAAAGTAAAATCGATGAACACATCCGCCGATGACGCGCCGTCTACATCATCTGTCACAGTAATCCCGCAGGCGTCGACACCAGCAACGATGCCTGCATCTTGTCCGATCGCCCGGTGCCCCGAGCCTTCGATTGCGGCAGCAAGTTTGAGTTCGTCGAATGCCCGCACGCACCGGACGAGGGCACATCCCATTCGTCCGCCTGCACCCATGATCGCCAATGTTGTCATGATGCTATTAATCCCTGTGTACGGAGCACTTGCCGGAGCTCTTCTCTGAGGTTGTCGGCCATTTCGCAGAGGGGCAATCGGTAAGTTTCCAAAATTCGTCCCTGCATCGCAAGCGCGGCCTTTACGGGAATAGGATTCGTATCCGAAAAGAGCGCTGAGAACAAGGGCATCAGGTGATTGTGAAGGTCGCGAGCTTTATCCCACTGCGCATCCGCGGCCGCGTGCACGAGTTCGCACACTTTTTGAGGGGCTACGTTGGACGCCACGCTAATGACGCCGCGTGCGCCGGCCTCCATCATTTCAAGTGTCAGATCATCGTCGCCCGATAGAATTGTAATGTCGCAAAGCGTGAGCGTTTCACGCACCCGGTCACCACCACCGCCGGCCTCTTTCATAGCGACAACGTGTGGATGCTCAGCCAATCTGACAACCGTTTCTAGTGAGATCTCGAGGGACGTCCGACCCGGGATGTTATAAAGCACTACCGGTAGCCCCAAATCTGCAATGGCCGAAAAGTGTCGATAGAGCCCTTCCTGGCTCGGCTTGTTGTAGTAAGGTGTCACTTGGAGCGTCCCGTCCGCACCTGCATCACGCGCCTCGCTCGTCAGCCTCAGCGCCTCGCTGGTCGCATTGCCGCCGGTCCCGGCGACGACCTGCATGCTACCGGCAGCGGCATCAACGGCGGCAGCAATGACGCGGCTGTGTTCTTCAAAGTCGAGAGTTGGAGACTCCCCTGTGGTCCCGACGGGAACGATCCCATCGACGCCGGACTCGGCCTGCAGGTTGATCAGTTCCCGGAACGCGTCGAGATCGATTTCACCGTCTTCCCGAAACGGCGTGACGATCGCCGTGTATACTCCTGTAAACATATGACTCCTCACGACGCGGGTGCATCGTTTTCACTGCGCACAAGGTCATCCCACGTTTCACGTTCGCGAACGAGCCAGTCGCGATCACCCTCGACCATCACCTCGGCGGCGAGCGGCCGACTGTTATATGTGGAGGCCATCGCAAAGCCATAGGCGCCGACGCTATTCACTGCAAGCAAGTCACCCTCTTTCACAGCGGGTAGTTCGCGATCCGCAGCGATGAAATCGCCTGACTCACAGATGGGGCCGACGAGATCGCCCGTGAATGTATGGTCATTCGCGTTGACGGGCAACACCTCGTGGTACGCCTGGTACAGCGACGGTCGCAAGAGGTCGTTCATTCCCGCGTCAACTACGACGAATTTCTTGAGCGGATTGTCTTTTACATATTGGACACGGCAGACGAGCACGCCCGCGTTTCCGGCCAGATTGCGCCCAGGTTCCATGACGACTTCTAGTCCCGCTGACTGCAGCGCCGGAACGACGGCTGCGGCGTATTCCGCGGGCTCGAGAGGTGCCTGGTCAGATTCGTACTGTATCCCGATGCCCCCTCCGATGTCCAAGTATCGAAACGTGCCGTAGCGTTTGCGCAAGGTTGCACACAACTCGCTGACCCTGTCTATGGCATCCGCAAAGGGCTGTGGAGATAGTATCTGAGACCCGATATGCATGTGCAGGCCCGCGATCTCAATGCAGGGCAAGGTCGCGGCGATTTCGTAGGCGTTGAGCGTACGCTCAAAATTCAGCCCGAACTTGTTCTCCCTCTTGCCGGTACTGATATAGCGATGTGTTTTCGGATCGACGTCCGGATTGATCCGAAACGCAATACGTCCCTTAACGCCGGCTTTGGAGGCGCACTGTGATATTCGCTCTGCTTCCGGCTCGGATTCTACCGTAAAGAAAAGGATGCCGGACTCGAGTGCGTAAGAGATTTCCGCATGGGTCTTGCCGACGCCCGCGAAGACGATTTTCCCCGGATCGCCACCGGCACGAATGACGCGAAAGAGCTCCCCGCCGGACACGATATCGAACCCGGCGCCTTCGGCCGCGAAAGTCTGCAAAACGGCCCCATTTGAATTCGCTTTTACAGAGTAGCAGATCAAGGGGTCGACTGCCTGCATGGCTTCGCTTAGTCCGCGAAACTGTGCGCGTAAATGCCCACGGCTGTACACATATAGCGGCGTGCCGAAACGCTCGGCCAACTCTGCCAGTGGGACGTTCTCAGCGTGAAGCTGGTCATTTATATAGGTGAATGCATTCATCTGCGTTCTTTCCGTCGAAATGACAACGGACGAATATCGATATCATGGTGCGCCGTTCATCGTACAGAAAATAACTAAACCATTCATTTCACACGTTTTCTTGGCGGCATGCCAATACGATACGTGAAAACAACGCGGGCATGCACGAGAGGGAAGTGATATCACTGACCTGAAAGGGAAACCGCAGACGCGCCGGGTCCGATCACGTGGATCAGCGCCGGGCCCATTCCTCGCTTTGAAATGCGCGAGGGGCTGGTACTATGTAATGTTATGAAAGTACGCAAGCACGGCAACCTGACACTTCTTTATTTTCTATCCGATGTCGTTGCCATTGTCGCCGCGTACTACGCGACGCTCCTGTTGAGATTTAACGAGACCGTAGGAACCCCGATTTTCGCTGCAATCAACCGGACACTTGGCGTTCGCGATGTGGGGCAAGTTGGCGATGATTTCAAAATCTTTTACATCGACAGCGCACCTCGGATCATCTTCTTCCTCATCATTACGGTGTGCATCATCTATGCCATGTGGGATCTGTATGCCCTGCGACGATTCATCAAGAAAAGACCGACGGCGTGGCACATCATCGTGTCGAACCTGACGGCCTTAGTAATTTTCTATGCCTATTTCTACCTGAGCCGTAACGACTTTCATCCGCGAAGCATTTTGGGGACGATGCTCATCTTAAACAGTGCATTGTGCATTCTTCTGCGTGGCGCGTTCGACCGCGTTCTCGCCGTAGCGCGTGAACGTCGACAACGTGACATTCATCCCGTAATTCTCGTGGGGACGGGAATCGAAGCCGATGAGCTCAACTCCCTGATGCCGCGCCTATATTCGCACGGGCTGTTCGTACGTGAGCGCCTGACATGGCAAGAGGGGCAGACGTTTGAGACATTTCTCCAAGCCGCAGAATCCACAATCACGCAGCACTCGGCGGGCATGCTGATCATGGCCGACCCTCGACTTTCGATAGACCAGATCATGCTTACGCTTGAAATGACAGATCGTCTCGACATTGCGGTTAAAATCCTGTCGCGAAAACTGGACGTGCTTGTCCTGCGGGCTCGCATTTCAGGTGACATGGTCAACGGAATCCCTTTGCTGCACTTTTCCGCCCCGAGCAGAACAACGTGCTATGAAACAATCAAAGGATTAGCGTCAACCGCAATTGCCGTTGTTACGACGGTCATCCTCTCACCCGCGTTGTTGCTGATTGCCTGGCTTGTAAAGGCGACGAGCCCAGGACCGGCCTTATTCGTCCAGGAACGCATTGGCGTTAACCGTCAGCCCTTCGACATGTTTAAGTACAGAACCATGCGAAGCGGGGCCGAGAAAGAGCAGGCGGATGTCGAGGGATTGAACGAATCTGGTGAGGGTCTCTTCAAGATGCGGCGTGATCCGCGCGTCACGCCGATCGGGAGGTTGCTTCGGCGGTATAGCTTGGACGAATTACCACAGCTTATCAATGTCGTCCGCCGGGACATGGTGCTCGTGGGACCACGGCCGTTGCCCCGGAGGGATTACGAAAACTACTACGAAGAGTGGCACTATAGCCGTCACCACGGACTTCCGGGCCTGACATGTTTGTGGCAGGTTTCCGGTCGAAGCGATTTGGATTTCCACAGCATGTGCATCCTCGATGTATACTATCTCAGAAATCAGGACTGGGTACTCGACACCAAGATTCTCCTTCGAACGCTCTGGGTCGTGATTTTTGCTAAGGGAGCGTATTAGGAATCCATCGGTGTCCCGATTGCCGCGTAAAGTTCTGCAATAAACCTGCTCAGGCGCTGAAGCGAGCCCTCAGAATCCGATTCGCTCGACGTGCTCACGGTGATGTACGCCCATCTGGGCGCCATGCCGCGAACGATGCGATCTTTCGACATCCAGTAAAGCCGCGCCAAGTGCGACGATGTTTCCCTGCCCCCACCCACGAACCAATACGCATACAGCGATCGCTCATGATTCTGCTCTCCGCCGGAGCGGTTCATGGATCTTCGCAAGCCGAGCAGAGCCACCTTCAAAGGCTCCCGTCCCGGCAGATTTACCTGAATAGGGCGGTTCGACTCAATGACATACCCTTGCGCGGGAAGGCACTGTTGAGGTCTGTGAAGACTTTTCTGTTGAGCACCACTGAGCACAATCGTGACGAACATGCTGTCGCCGGATACATGTGTGTACTGTTTCTTTCGAATGACTGTGTCCTGCGGCAGGATAATTTTTTCGGCAAGCGATATATCGTGCAGCCCGCTCCCGCATGCAGGACAAGCGTCGCGGTCCTCGACCTCCGTGACAACTATCGTTTTCGCGCACTGATCGTTATGACAGAAGCGCACGTCACGAGCCGTGTACGCTGCGAGAGAGGAAGGCAAGTCGAGTCGAATGCCAATGTCCTCTGCCACAATCACCTTCTGAGGAATTGCGAGAATTCCCGAAGCGAGAAGAACGACCGCTGTTAGCGCTGCGTAGCAGCGGGATCGTTTTGCTGCCATTGAAACAGGTACCTTCCCTTTTTTGAATCCAGTAGATTTCCGATGGCCACCATCAACAGAATGGCAATTGGGAAAACAATAAAGGCCGAAAAATCATGATACACTTTCATTGCTGCTTCGGCACCAACACTCACCGCTACAATCGCAATCGTCACGATCCGCGCAATGTTGCCGACGATCGCCAGCGGAACAGCACAAAGAAACAAGATCCATTTGCGAAACATTCCTTCCTGAGTCAAGTAGGCGTAAACGGCCGTGAGCGCGGTCATCGCCAGGATTGAGCGTAGCCCGCTGCATGCGTCGGCGACGTCAAAATTAAAACCGCCCCCCGCGGTAGAATAAATTGCGGTTCCTGACTGCATCGCGGCGATTCCCAATCCGTTCAGTAAACTTGTGGACATGCTGCTCGCGAAAATGCGAAGGGGCACCGTCACGCTGTCGATGAAGCTCAAAGGGATGCAGAAAATCAGATATGAACATGGGAATATAAGCAGCTTGCCTATCTCGCGTCCATATAATGTCAGCGGAATGCCCCAGATCAAAACGATCATAGAGAGAAGTGACGCACGGGTCAGTTGCGTGCGATACCCCAGCCAGTGCATCGCAAGCGCACCAATGACTACGAGCATGCCCGCGGG
>Ga0310125_10001698_pt1 | contig 11251 bp, 5 predicted proteins | sample CB11b_Tmax_Bot8__FD_203508 | JGI IMG/M metagenome (GOLD analysis project Ga0310125, IMG submission 203508) | Marine microbial communities from Western Arctic Ocean, Canada - CB11b_Tmax_Bot8 | ecosystem: Environmental > Aquatic > Marine > Oceanic | place: Canada: Western Arctic Ocean | collected... | reverse complement strand
ATGAGATTTTCTTGACTGGCCGCTTCTGCCAATCCGCGCTCTCTTGAACTGCACTGCTTGAAAAGGATCACCCTGCTACGCCATAGTCTTAGGTTCATCCCCAGGAAGCGAAACATTTATCGTCCACAACCGTCTCGTGTCACCGTTACCCCTACCAATCGTCCCGAGAGGAACCCACCCGTGATCTCTTCGATCTCCCTGTCCCCCCTCGTGCGACCTGCTCGGTTGGTCGGAACCTGGCTACTGGTCAGTCAGGCCCTCTTGACCGTCTGCCCCACCTATGCCCAAACGGGGTCGGTGCCTGACCCGCCCCGCATCATGTACTATCACGATGGCCGACACACGCTGGCCTACATGTATGAACCTCCCATGCAAAAAGCTGAATTCGAGGCGGTGGTCGATGACATCGCCGGTACGTCGATTGATGCCTTGATGTTTTGCCTGGGAGATGGTCGCACCATGCTGCATGACACCCAGGTTGGTGAACTCTGGGGCGACCCGGTGGATCGTTGGACCCATCTGATTTTTCGCCGCACCTACCAGAACGTCAAAGGACTTTTGGCTCGCGGCCTCGATCCCCTGCGGCTGGTCTGTGACCGCGCGCATGAAAAAGGAATCCGTTTTTATCCCACCCTGCTGATGCAACTTGAAAGCGGTGTGCGTGGCGGACGTGGTTATGACCTGCGCAGTTCGGCGTTCCGAATGGACAACAAGCAACTGGACATTGGTGCCCAGGGAGATTTAGCTGCCGACTGGCCCGGTTACCATTGTGCCAATTACAAACACCAGCGTGTCCGCGACGAACGGTTCGCCATCATCCAGGAAGTCTTGACCAAGTATCCTGTCGACGGCATCGAGCTGCAGATGAATTTCTGGCCGTATTATTTTCATCCCCAGGAAATTGAAGCGGGTCGACAAATCATGAACCAGTGGATTGCCAAGGTTCACAAGGCTGTCAAAAAAAGTGGTGCGACGCGAGAACTGGTCATTAGCATTCCCTCCAGCCTGGCGACGTGTCGTGCACGTGGCCTGGACCCCGAGGCCTGGATTGATCAGGGCATCGTGGATGTGCTCGTTGCTGAAACAACAGCCCTTCCCGAAATACTGGACCCCAACAGCCGGACCATTGGTTACGAAACGTGGCTCTTGAAAGATATCCACACCCTGGTGCAAACCGCCCGTGGATCCAACTGTCGAATCCACGCCACCCTTGCCAGTACCTTGAATTCGGACCGACTCGCCGAAGCGCCCATCCAAATGATTCGTGCCGCCGCCGGTAACTACTGGGCACAAGGAATCGACGGCCTTTACCTCACTCAGTGGCACGGCAATTGGCCATTCGACGGTTCGTTTTATGAAAAGCTGCGCGAGTTGCCACACCCCGATATCATGAGTCCCAAGGACAAATTTTACCACATCCCCACGATCACCAACCGTGGCGCTCAGCCTGGCCTGACCACCCAACTCCCCGCCCAACTAAAACTCGACCAGCCTGCGAAAATAGAACTGACCATCAACGATGATCTGCCACGCTGGGACGCCGTTGGCCGGGTTCATCAAGTGCTGTTACGATTTCGCGTATCCAACACCACCGAGTTGGACAAGTTGGAATTTCAGATCAACGGCAAGCTGCTTCCCGATTCACAGCTGCGCAAGATCAACGAAATGTACCGCATGAGCGCCCCTCGCTATCGGGCCGGATCGGGTTACTGGTTCATTTGCCGTCTGGATCGGGAACACTGGCCCCGTCAAGGTGCCAACTCGATTACCGCTACCCTTGTCGCCCGCGATCCGGAGCTGGGTGACGAGGTCACGTTGCGCGATGTGGAACTGGAGACCAAATACCTGATGGGAAAGCATTTTCATCGTGGCCAGGATCGTGATCTGGGCCCCGCCGAGAATAGCGGGACCTGAGGGATGGCCAAACAACCCAAGCCACCTCACCGGACCCGGGTTGGAACTTAGCGCGCGGTTTGACAAAAGCGTACTGCCGTCAACGCATATACCAGCGCTACCCGTTCCAGTTCACTGACCGGCACCACTTCCTCCAGCGTGTGAGCCCCCTGCCCAGCGGGTCCATGTGTAATCGCCGGCACACCGGCCAGGCTGTTCAATAGATTGCCGTCGTCAAGAAATGGTTTCGATCCCAGCGGCAACGTCTTTCCCGTAACGGCCAGGTAGGCGGACTGGAAATCATCTACCAACGGCAGCTGGGGATCCAACTCGAACGGATCACACACCCGTTTGAAATGCTGTTGAACCTGGATACCACTCCGCTTGCCAACCGCCTCCATCACTTCGTGTATTTGTTTTTCGACCTGGTCCACGTCCGCACCTGGCAACCAACGGCGTGTGCCCGTCAGTTTGAATTGTGTTGGGGATTGGTTGTAAATTTCGCCGGCAGCTACCTGTCCGATAAAAAAGCTTTCGCGGTCGCCTAACGCGTGTCGGCGATCCGACAACCGCTGGTCAAGTTGCTCCAACCTCGCAATCAGGTCCGCCCCGGCCGCGATCACCCGCGGCTGATCAAGACCCCCGACCACCTCGTGTACCGGAACGCCATCACGCGTGATGTCCACTTCGACAATGGCCATGCCTCGACCCATGACCGCCAGGCGATCGGAAAGGTATTCTGGAATCAGAACCGCATTGCCAACATAGCCCTCGCGGATCAGCGCCTTGAGCTGGCCCATGTCCCCCCAGGGAGCTTCATGTAAATCGGCTGCGGTAAGTAACACATCGCCACCAGCTAAGATTTTCGTGTCACGCAAAACCCGCATCGCTTCGACCGCGGCCGCCAGCCCCCCTTTCATGTCGATGGCACCACTACCGTAAAGTTTTCCATCACTCACTCGAGGAGGTATAAAGGGAAGATGAACCGTGTCCAGATGGCCGTTAAATTGGATTGTCTGTCCCGCTTTCCCCGACCGCAGATGAGCGACCACTGCCGGAGACTCCGGCCAGTCAGCTGCGGGACGTTCGACCTCGAATCCGTCATTTGTCAAAATGGCCGCCAAGCAATCAGCGGCGCCTTTGGCGCTCCGAGTCGGACTGGGAACCCCGACCAACTGCACGGCTGTGTCCAAAAGCCGATCGCGTGAAACGGCCCCTCGCAAACGATCCACTAACGCGGCAGATATTTCCATCTTACTGATTTAACTTTTCCAAAAGCTGTCGTGCCCGCTCACGTTTGGACTGGTCAGAATCACGTGAAAGAATGCGTTCGAGCACACTGCGGGCGTTGGCATCCCCATTCTCGGCCATCTGGAATGCCAGCTCATCACGCTTCTGCACGTAACGGGTATCGTATTGGTTGATTTTCAAATTCCATTTGTGCCAGTAGTACTTGTCAGGATGTTGGTCCGGCCAGTTTTCGTAAAGCTCGTCCCAACTGATCAATAATCCGTGTGGCTGCAGCGAGTTGGGAGCCACCGGGTCCGATGCGAGCTGGTACCGAGCATCGATCGACAGCCGTAACCGCTGAGTGGAATTTGGCATCCCCTTGTGCACCGTCAAACTGTGAAAAATAACCACGTCCCCCTGGCAAGTCGGGCTGTAAACCCATTGGCTTTCATCCAACGCATCGGTAACCTCCGTCGCACCGGCACCCAGCGCCGGTTTGAAATCATAAACCCCACCCTGATGGGAACCCGCGTTAAGCTGCAAGCCGCCCAGCGGGCGGGGAATGTCCGACATGGGCAGCCAACACGTGTAGGTTTCTCGGCACCCCTGGATCGGTACCCAGTCCTGGTGCGCGGGCGTGGTGTACTCGGTCCGCTTTGGAAAAATCGTCCGCCCAATCACATTGGGCAACGTTAACACGTCCCCGCCCAAAAGACGTTCAAACAAACCCGTCATCTTGGTGTGCAACGGCAGGGCCCAGAATTCCGGCAATCGGTAGACCTGGTGCATCACGGCCATGTACTCATCTTGCGGTTCTGCACAAAATGCCGACAGGTTGGCCAGATCATCCCCTGACGAAGACTCTTGAATCCATCCTGCCTGATTCGCAAACTGCAACCACCGGCGCCTTACCATTTCGACCGCATCGTTTGGCAGGAACCCGCGAAGATAGAGATAACCATCTCGTGCCAACCGCTGCTTCAGCTCGTCGGTGTCCCGCTGCACATCAGTAGAATCGAGAAACGGTTGCATCGAATTTACCTCCATCTCCCAGAAACGACTGTCCCTACCGAAACAGCAAAACCGTATCCCGCTGAAGATTTTCTGTGAAGAATTGGCTGACTACAAAATCGGCCTCCCGGGACTTCACAAAGCACGCCCTCACCGGCCCAGCATACACGTCTCCACTCGTTGGGTACAGCCTGGCCACGCGCAATCGCCACGCCTGCCTTGGATGACTAGATGCGAAACTCAAACTGGCTTTTCCGGCCCGCTTTGATCGCCGCACTGTGCTCTTCGAAGTTGACCATCTCCAGCAAGCTCGTTCCGGCAGACATGCGCTTCAACAACTGGTCCTCCTTTTGCTGAACTTCTTGTGCAACCGGAATCAACTGTAAAAATTCCTTTTCGGTACCCACCAGCAGACCGTCGTCATCTCCAACAACCCAGTCACCCGGATCGACCGTCACGCCACCACAGGTAATCGACACCTGGGTTTCAAACAACTCGTTGGTGAATCCGGGAATACAACACACCGAACGTGCGTAATAGGGAAACTCCATTTCGCGTACGACGGCCGTATCGCGACAAGGACCGTCGTTGACAATTCCGGCAAGCCCCTTGCGCTTTGCCTCGGTAGGAAACAGTTCGCCGGTAAGGGCGCGCGTGCTTTCCTGCGAATCGATAACGATCACCTCGCCCGCCTCTGCATCCCGCAACGCTTTGATCACCGTCAGGAAATCATCATGACAACGAACCGTATGGGCACGTCCCACCATCGTGAGTCCCGCACAAATCGGCCGCAGTGCCGGCGACATCACGCGCAAGCCCAGACCCAGTCGTTTTTCGGCATCACAAAGACAAGCCGTATCTAATTGACGTAGTTTTTCCGCCGTTCCCTCTGCCATGTTTGCACAACCTTTCTTGCACAACCGTTTTTGCACAACCTTCCAGATTCCCTTGCCAACACACCGCCTGCCAGCCCATTGGCCAACGGTAGGTGCAACACGTGGTTCGCTGTTTTATGTTTTAACCGGTTTTCCGACCAGAACAAGAAGACCGCCTATCATTTTCCCATCCTCTGTGACCTGCCTTTCCCACCAGCGCCCACTGGCGGTGCACGCCAGGCTGCTGCCGTGCGCCTGGTTAGTAACCCTTTTCCCCGGTCAGCCCCATGACGAACGATTCGACGGACACCACCACCCTGGTCGCACCCCGAGCCAGAAAAGATATACTGACCCCCTACCCCCAGTTATTCTTGTCCTGCTAACCAACATGCGGAGATTTTCCATGCGGGCTGGTGTTCTCATCCTTGCCATCGTAATGGCCTTGCCAGGCAGCTTGTCAGCCGGTGACGCCAATCGCCTCACCTATCTTGATGATTTCTGCAATCCGTATTACGCGCATCGCGACTTTCCCAAACTGACCACGCCTCAATGGATCGCTGAACACGGGGTCCAGGCCGTCGTCACCCTGGGCATCGACGACATGCGTTCGGTGGACGATTACGAAACCTATTTGCGTCCCATTCTGACGGCCTTAAAACAGATCGATGGCCGGGCTCCCGTAAGCATCATGACTTGCACGATCGATCCGGCCCATCCCCACCTGCAAACGTGGATTAACGAAGGCGTTTCGATTGAAACCCACACGATCGATCACCCCTGCCCGTGCCTGCAGGGCGGCAGCCTGGAAAAGGCCAAAAGCACTTACGATCGCTGCGTGGACCTGATCGCTTCGATTCCTGGTAACCAACCGGTCGCTTTTCGGTTTCCCTGCTGCGATTCGCTCAACACGCCCAGCCCCCGCGCGTTTACCGAGATCATCAGCAAAACAACACCCGCCGGCAATTTTCTCCAACTCAGTTCATCGGTCGCCAACCTTTTCACTGCTGACGATCCCCAACTACCACGCGAACTGGCCCTCAACGCCGATGGTCGACCACGCTTTTCGCGTTATGCGCCTTTTCCGTCGTTTGTCAATAAAATCGAAAACTATCCGTACCCGTTTGTGATTAACCGCTTGTGCTGGGAATTCCCCATCGCTGTGCCAGACGATTGGCAGGGACAACATTTACAATCGCCCAACAATCCGCAAACGGTCACCGACATGAAGGCTCTCATCGATGCGGCCGTCATCAAAGGTGGCACAGCCAACATTGTCTTTCACCCCTACGACTGGATTCGCAGCGAGCAAATCGTCGAAGTGATCAACCATGGCGTGCAAAAGCACGGTCGCCAAGTGAAATTCCTCAATTTCCAGGAATGTGTCTCCCAACTCAATCACCACCTGCTTGCCGGCCAACCGCTACGCGATTCCCAGGGGCGCGACAATGGCGTGCGTCTTTTGGATCTCAACGATGATGGGTTTTTGGATGTGGTCATCGGCAACGCCGAAATGCGACGGACGCGACTCTGGATCCCCGAGACCAACTCGTGGAAAGAATTTGATTTCCCCGTCTCCATCGTTCACCCGCATCCCACCCGAACCCATCGCGACGCCGGCGTGCGTTTCGGCGTGATCCGGCGTCAATGGACCACAAGCTTCTACGTCGCCAATGAACAGACCGTCGGCATCTGGCATTTCACCGGCGACGGCTGGATGAAAGACTCCCAACTGCTTGACGGCCTGGCCCTACAACAACAGCCGATCGCTTCCTCGCACGCCGGTAAGGACCGCGGTGTGCGACTGCGTGATCTGGACCGTGACGGTTTTTGCGAATTCATTGTCTCCAACGACCAGCACCAGGCCGTCTTTACCTTGGAACAGCGGTCAGGGAAATGGAAGCCGACTCCCTTTACACTGCCGGCCACAGCAACGATCGTTGACGCCCAGGGCCGTGACCAGGGTTTGCGTTTTTACGACATCGACGAGGACGGTTACGACGATGTGCTGTTTTCCAATGAACGCTCCTTTGGATTGTATCTCTTTGACTCGATGAGCACCGGCTGGTCCCGTAAGATTTCTGACAGCCCGCGCGGATCCGGTACGCCAATCCCGATGATTTCGCGAACGGGCCTCAACAATGGCGCCTGGTTCGCTGCACGTCATCTCTGGGTGCAAAACGAAAGAACCCAGCAACTCCCCGACGGTGTCGATCGCATGTCGTTCTCCGACATGCTGGGAATGCAGCCTGCACGACCCAAACCACCCCACGTTTCGCTGACCAACATTGAAGTGCCCGAAGGCTTTCAAGTTCAACTGGTCGCGGCCGAACCGCTGGTCATGGACCCGGTAGCGATGGACTGGGGTGCCGACGGATGTCTCTGGGTTGTAGAAATGGCCGATTATCCTCTTGGCATCGCAGGCCAAAGCCAGCCGGGCGGTCGTGTTCGCTGCCTGCAGGATGTGGATCGTGACGGGATTTATGATCGCTCGACGTTATGGATCGACCACCTCTCCACCCCGACCGGCATCATCGCCTGGCGACAAGGCGTCCTGATCAGTGCAGCGCCGGATATTCTGTATGTCGAAGATACCGACGGCGACGGCCAGGCCGATCACCAAGAAGTGCTCTACACCGGGTTCAACCAGGGCAACCAGCAGCATCGCGTCAACGGTTTCTGCTGGGGATTGGACAACTGGCTTTACCTGGCCAACGGCGACAGCGGCGGTGTGATCGTCTCGAAAAAAACCGGCCAACAAGTGGACATCCAGGGACGTGACGTTCGTATCCGGCCCGACGAAGGACTCATTGAAGCCGTTGAAGGACAAACCCAATTTGGCCGCAGTCGTGATGACTGGGGCAACTGGTTTGGTTGCAATAATCCCAACCCGGCACTGCATTACGTGTTGGCCGATCGTTACCTGAAACGCAACCCGCACTTCGCGCCACCACCGTCCCGCCGCGACATCCGGGACGGGTCGAACTCGGTTTTTCCGATCAGCCAAAACATCAGTCACTGCAATCCCGATTTCCGGCCGCTGGGCGCACCGCCTACCTTTACCTCGGCCAACAGCATCATCGTGTACCGGCACACGCTGTTCGGACCCGCTTATGCCAACACCACCTTCACCAGCGAACCGGTCTACAACATCGTCCACCGTCGCTGCCTGGTACCCGAAGGTGTCACCTTTCGTAGCGTGCGTCCCCAGCCGGATGCCTCCAGCGAATTCTTTCGCTCCAGCGACGCCTGGTGTCGACCCACCTGTTTGCGGGTAGGTCCCGACGGAGCTCTCTACATCGTCGACATGTACCGGGAGGTCATCGAGCATCCCGAGTGGATCGACGATGAACTGGAAAAAACCATCGACCTGCGTGCGGGACACGACCGGGGCCGGATCTACCGCGTCGCGCCGGTGGGCGCCCCGCCACGGCCAGCGCCACAATTTGATCAACTTGCAACCGCGGATCTCGTCCAACGGTTAGCCAACCCCAGTGGCTGGCAACGCGACCTGGCACAACGACTCTTACTTTGGCGCAACGACCCGCATTCGACCGAACTGTTAAAACAAATGGCGACAAATCACCCCCAACCCCTGGCGCGGCTGCACGCGCTTTGCACGCTGGATGGGATGCAGAAGTTGGACGCTCAATTTCTTTCCCAAATGCTTGTCGACGCCGATACCCGGGTGCGCCGCCACGCAATTCGGCTTTGTGAACCTTTTCTTAACCAAAAGGGACACCCGCTTGCCGAACAATTTCGCGCTCAACAGGCCGTTGATGATCCGCAGCTGCAATTGCAGCTCGCCTATTCGGCCGGGGCCTGGCAAGACGTGGCCGCTGCCGGCCGCCTGCTGGCACAACTGGCCCTCCAACGCGCCGACGACCCTTACCAGCGGGCAGCCGTGATGAGTTCCCTGAACGCCTCCAATATCACGGCCACAACTAACGCGGTAATTCAACACGCCACCGACCAGCCGGCCCACCGGCAGTGGATCGAACGGCTGCTGGCGATGTCCGTCGCGCTGAATCAAAAGCAACTTGCCCTGCAAACGTTTTCCTGGTTAACCCGCACCGACGACGACTCATTCACAGCAGATCATTTTCATTCCTTGACCCGCTTGCTCGATGCGCTGCAGGATCAACCACTTAATGATTACCTGGACCCAGCGGCCAGCGCACGAGTCGATCAAATGTTTTCACAGGCGCGAGATTCGGCTATTGACGATACGAGGAAAGACGATCGCCGTTTGGCGGCCATCTCTTTACTGGGCCGCGAGCCCTCACAATGGGACACGGATCTCGATCATTTGCTCGGGCTGCTTGCACCTCGTCACGCGCCAGCCATTCATACAGCGGCCCTGAACGGGCTCGCCAGGCAGGCGGACGACCGAATTCATCGTTTGCTGCTGGCTGACTGGAACCATTACGCTCCTTCGCTACGGGAACGAGTTTTCGAACTGTTGCTCAGCCGCGAGAGCGGCACCCAGGCGTTGCTGGAGGCCATGCAAACCAACCCCCAAATCGCTTCCCATCTCAACGCTGCCAGTCGGCAACGGCTGTTGACCCACAACCAGCCAGAGATTCGTGAGCTGGCCCAACAACGGTTGGCCTCTCCGGCGCTTTCGGATCGCGCCACCATCGTTACCCAGTTCCGCAATGCCTTGGACTTGCCGCCCGACGTTGTGCATGGAAAGGCCGTATTTGAAAAACGGTGTGCTGCCTGTCATCAACTTGAAAACATCGGGCACGTTGTCGGACCTAACTTGACAGCCATCAAGGATCGTTCTCCCCTGGCCATGCTCACCGCGCTGCTGGACCCCAACCGGGCCGTGGAAGACAAATACCTGGGCTATCAAGTCCTGACCATCCAGGGGCGTCTATTCAACGGAATCATTGTCGAAGAAGGTGACAATCATCTTGTGCTCCGCGACCAAAACGGCAAGCAGCAGGAAATCCTCCGTCAGCACATCGACGAACTTCGCGTCACCGGAAAATCTCTGATGCCCGAAGGCCTGGAAAAAGATCTGACAAAACAGGACCTGGCCGATTTAATTGAATACGTCTCCGGAGTCAGCCCGGAAAAATAAGCGGCCCTGTGTTTGCCTGCTGCCCAACGGTTCAGTGACAGGGCTCTGCCATGGGCCTGCGGTCGAACTCCAGCCACGGGATGCGTTGCGCTCCAACGGCTCTGGCCAACTGAAACACGTTGCCGTAGGATGCTGGGCTTAGCATGCGACATGGCACCCATTGGGTTCCACGACACGTTACGCCATGCCGCCCCGGTCCTGGTAAAGGAGACACGCCATGACATCGCAAAAGCTGACCGGTGGACAGGCCGTCGTCGCTCAATTGCTGGAACACCAGGTGGATACGATTTTCGGCATCCCCGGCGGTCAAAACCTGGCCATTTACGACGCACTGTATTCCCAAAGCCAACGCATACGACACCTGCTGGGACGCCATGAACAGGGACTTGCTTACATGGCCGACGGCTATTCCCGTGCCTCGGGGCGCACCGGCGTGGTCACGACCACCAGCGGACCCGGGGTTGCCAATCTGGCTTGTGCCATGGCCCAGGCCACAACCGACACGTCCAGCGTACTTGCCATCTCCTCGACCGTGCATTCTTCACTGATTGGTAAAAACCGGGGCGGCCTGCACGATCATGGCCAATCACTTGAAATCATGCGTGCTGTCTGCCGATACGCCGAGCGATGCGACACGGTAGAACAAATTCCCAGCGCTGTTCACGATCTGCTCGTGTCACTGCGCGACGACCGACCCGGCGGCGCGTACCTGGAAATTCCCTGCGATGTCCTGGAAAGCAAGGCCCAGGTCGACATCCTGCCCGCCGGATTGCGCCAACGACTCGCACCCGATGAGCAGGCTGTCGATCAGGCGGCCAGGCTGTTAGCCAACGCGCAGCGTCCCGTGCTGTGGGTCGGCACCGGTGCCACGCTCAGCGAAGCGGGACCCGAAGTTGAGCTGCTGGCAGAACAAATTGGTGCCGCCGTGGTGATGACGATTCTGGGTCGCGGGCTGTTGCCCTCGGATAACCCGCACGTGATCATGACCGACGGCGCCCTGTTGACCGAGGTCTCCCAGTACGTGGCCCAGGCAGATGTTGTGCTGGCCATTGGCACGATGTTCAAGCAGGAAGACACCAGCGCCTGGAAAACGCAACTCGGCAAGACACTGATTCACATCGACATCGATCCCCAGGAACAAGGCCGGTCTTATCCG
>Ga0310125_10001695_pt1 | contig 11261 bp, 5 predicted proteins | sample CB11b_Tmax_Bot8__FD_203508 | JGI IMG/M metagenome (GOLD analysis project Ga0310125, IMG submission 203508) | Marine microbial communities from Western Arctic Ocean, Canada - CB11b_Tmax_Bot8 | ecosystem: Environmental > Aquatic > Marine > Oceanic | place: Canada: Western Arctic Ocean | collected... | reverse complement strand
GACAATCCCGAAGCGATGGGCCGAGACCTACCGGACGCGCAACAGATGCCGGGCGGTTTGAATGTGGTGGTGATGTTGTGGCTTCGCAACCTGCTGTTGGGCTGGGGCATGACCGAGTATGCCAAGATGCGGTTTAACCTGCTGGGCAACGGCGGACACTGGTTCACCGGCGCCAAACCGGACGAATTGAAAAAAATCAACGAAAAGACCTTGCGTGAGGCCGTGGCGGGCTCACCGTACGCCGATCAGATTCCACAGTGGCTAGACGATTCTGTTGAACTGCTGGCCGGTGAGGCAGTGCAACGAGAAACTCAACGCCCGTAACCATGCCTATCGTTAAGTATCAATCGAAAACGGCAATCACCGCCCATGACGGCCCAGTTTTGCCATCATCCTATTTGCATGGTGCTGTCCAGCGTATCAGTGATCTCGGCAACAATCAGGTCGTTGTGGCCATTGCAACCGACGACACAGGCGCTGCCAAAGTGGCGAATGAGGACGAAAATCGGCAACGTGGCCCTTCTAGCCATGATCCACTCGTGGACTGGCAAAATCAACCTACTCCAGGACACCAGGCCCACAAAATGCTTTGACAGGTATATACTTATTGGTTAGCGTGATGCTTACCCTTGACCGTTCTAGAGATAGACGGACCAACCATTCGGCATCACCCACCCGGATGGTACTGGGGCAGGGGAATATTCGTTAAGGTCAGGGAGCTACACTGTGTGGCGAGGTCTGATGAATTGGACGTGGTAGAGCAGCGCAGCGTGCCGACGCCGCGGGCGGTATCAGTGCATGGCGAATGACACCGGGCAGTTCACTGGGTTGGAATACCTTGAGCCGCGTGTGCTGCTAGATGGCACGGGCGGTGATGGCGGGGGATTCCTTTTCGCTGCGGGCTCATTCTTAAGCGAACCATCGAACGATGATCCACTACAGATCGCTCTGGACTTTCTGCGCGACAACCACGACCAACTGGGACTGACAGGAACGGACCTTGACGACGTGGTCGTCACAGACCAGACCGTTGCCAGCCACTCGCAGACGACCCACATCTACCTACGACAGCGCCACGCGGGGATCGAGGTGTTTGGCGGTGACATCAATGTGGCCGTAACAACTGACGGGCAAGTATTGAGCGTGGGCAACCGCTTTGTACCGGACATGGCGGGCCGGATTAATACACTTGTACCGACCATCAGTGCCGAGGAGGCGATCAGGCTTGCCGCTGTGGACTCCGGACTCAAGCCGGATGAAACATTGACTTTGCTGGAAAACATGGGTGGGACAGCTCGCAATGCCGTCTACAGCCCTGGCGGTGTATCACTGGATGAGATACCGGCAAAGCTGATGTACGACATGAGTGATAATCAGGCCCGGTTGGTCTGGGAAGTGCTCTTGCGATTACCCAACACGGTCGACTGGCTGAATATGACGATCGATGCTCAAACCGGTGACAATATCAGCCAAGTCAATTGGACGCTCTTAAATGATACGGGTGGTGTTGAAACAGCTGACTGGTCATCTGGTGACACTACGCAAGACGGGGCGTTCGATTTTTCGACCGCAAATTCAACGGCGATTGGCAGCAGCGGTTACAACGTGTTCCCCTTGCCGCTGGAAAACTACAACGATGGACCCCAAATCCTGACGATTAATCCGGCCAATGCCATCGCTTCGCCCTTTGGCTGGCACGATACCAATGGTTTCGACGGTCCGGAATTTACCGACACCCGAGGCAACAACGTTTCTGCCCAGGAAGATCGCACCGGTGTATTCGGCGGAGACGAAGGTACCAGGCCCGACGGTGGCGCTGCACTGCTGTTCGATTTCCTTTTCGACCCGAACTCGGAACCGGAAGACAACATCAATGCCGCGGTGACCAACCTCTTCTATTGGAACAACATCCTCCACGACGTCCATTACCAGTACGGATTTGACGAGGCATCGGGCAACTTTCAGGTCAATAACTACGGCAACAGCGGACTGGACGATGACCCGGTTTTAGCTGATGCCCAGTTTGGCGCGGACATCGGACTGGTGAACAACGCAACCATGACAACGCCACCTGACGGCATGTCACCGTTTATGGCCATGTACGAATTTGATGAAACAACACCGCATCGCGACAGCAGCCTAGACAACGGGATCATCGTCCACGAATACGGACACGGTGTATCCAACCGCCTGACCGGCGGCCCGGCCAACGCTAACGCACTAACCTCCATTCAGAGTGCCGGGATGGGCGAGGGGTGGTCTGACTGGTGGACGCTGATGTTTACGCAGATGCCTTCGGACGACAAGTTTGACCCCTACCCTATCGGGACTTGGGCAATTGGAGAATCGAGCAATGGCGATGGCATCCGCCGGTTCCCCTACAGTTTTGACATGAACATCAATCCGCTGACCTACGGCGCTTTTAACGGCGGATTCCCAAATAACGAGGTACACAACTCCGGTGAAATCTGGGCATCAGCACTATGGGACATGAATTGGCTACTGATTGACAAGCACGGATATGACCCGGACCTATACAACGGCACGAGCGGCAACAACCTTGCCTTGCAATTGGTCATGGACGGGCTGAAATTGCAACCGAGTAACCCGACCTTCCTCGACGGTCGTGATGCCATCCTTGCCGCTGATCAGACATGGACCGGCGGGCAGAACCAATTGGAAATCTGGATCGCTTTTGCCCGCCGGGGAATGGGCGTCAGTGCGTCAGACGGTGATCGCGATGCGACCAACGTAACCGAGGCGTTTAACATTCCCGTAGATAGCCACGGTACTGTCCTGTTCGACGCGGTGACTTATGCCGTTGGCGATACGGTGACCGTCACGGCCCAGGACGGCGATCTGCTCGGGCAGGGGTCGGCCACAGTGCAGATTGTCTCCGACAACGGCGACGTAGAGACAATGACACTACCGGAAACGGGACCAGCTATTTTCTCGATGACCATTACGACCGCATTGCCCGACGCGTTGGCCGTGGAAAACGGCGTGCTCGAGGTAGATGAAGGTGACACGATCGTCGTAACCTACAACGATGTCGACGACGGTACCGGCAACCCGGCGGCGGTGACCGATTCAGCTTTCTTCCCAGGCACTGCGTCAATCAGCGGCATCAAGTTTGATGACCTCAACGCAGACGGCATCAAGGATCCCGACGAACCCGCCCTGGCCGACTGGACGGTCTTTCTTGACGCCAATGCCGACGGCGTACTCGACCCCAGCGAGGCTACCGACATCACCGATACCAACGGCGCATATTCTTTCACTGCCCTGTTGGCCGACGATTACCGGGTAACCGAGGTGCTGCAGGCGGACTGGATTCAATCACTGCCGGGAGATCCGGACCCGTTCTACGCAATCACCCTGTCACGGGGCGAAGTGGCAACGGATATTGATTTCGGCAATTATCAACTAACCGAGATCCACGGCGTAAAGTTCAATGACGAAAATGGCAACGGCATATTTGATCAAGGTGGCTTCAGTGAATTTTTTGGTGAAATTGAGCTAGCCGAACTGGGGCCGATCATGCTGGTGGGCAATGACGATCAGTCCACAGGCAAGCTCAACTTCGGGTTTACGTTTGACTTCTTTGGCCAGCAGTATGAACAGTTCTATATCAATAACAATGGCAACATCACTTTCGATGCACCACTATCTGCGTACAGACCACTAGATTTCCCGCGATTCGTACCCATGCTGGCTCCGTTCTGGGCGGACGTGGATACCCGGCCCAGCGAAAGCGGCAAGGTGCGTCTGTCCCAAGGCGTCAGCCCGCGGGGCAATCCGTTCATGCAGATCGACTGGCCACAGGTCAGCCACTTTGACCAGTCGATTGAACGCTTTAACGACTTTACACTCTATATAGAAGATGATCCGGCCGGTGATATCGTCGCCTTCGTCTATGGCGAAATGGAGTGGACCTCGGGCGACCTACCGTTAGGCGTCGATGGTTTCGGAGGCGTGGGCGCCCAGATTGGTGCCGATGCGGGCAACGGCCTGAGCTTTTTGAGCCTCGGTCGGCCTGATACCCCGGAAGAGTTGCTCGAATTTACCAATACATCATTTAGCTTTAGATTCGACCTGTTGGGTAGCCCGGACATTGAAAGTGGCCTGCCGGGCGTAACGACTTACCTTGATTTGGACAACAACCAGATCCTCGATCCGCTCGAACCGTTCACCGTCACCCTCGACGATGACCCGACTACTACGGACATTGACGAAACAGGTCAATTTTCATTCACGGGGCTGGTACCTGGGACCTTCACGGTGCGGGAAATAGTACCTGATGGGTTTGTGCAGACATTCCCGCTGGGGACCGACGAACTCGACCCATTTAACGACTCGCACGTGGTCACATTGGTCAGCGGCCAGATCATCGAGGATATCAACTTCGGCAACCTGCAACTGGGCTCAATCGCAGGCCAGAAATTTGAGGATCTTAATGGTAATGGCGTGTTCGACTTGGGCGAACCGGGCCTTGACGGATGGGTCATCTTCATCGATGAAGACGACAACGACGAGCTCGATCCATCCGAGCCATTTGAAACCACTGATGTCGATGGGAACTATGCTTTCTCAGATATGCCTTTTGGCAATTATCTGCTACGAGAACAGTTGCAGGCCGGCTGGGTACAAACAACGCCTGACACCAGTTTTCTTGTCAACCTGGGCTTCGCAGAAGATCGTACCGATGTGGACTTTGGCAACTTCCAGTTGGTGGAGATTCAAGGCAGTAAATTCCAAGACAACAACGCCAACGGCGTGTGGGATGTCGGCGAGCCGTTATTGGAAAACTGGACTATGTTCATTGACGAGAACGGCAACAATATATTTGACCCGCTTGAAGTTAGCACGCTTACCGATGGCGGGGGTAATTATGCGTTTGCCAATCTTGGCCCTGGATCATACACCATTAGCGAAGTGGTAGAAGACGGGTTTGTCCAAACATCGCCACAATTTTTCGGTGATCTTCTAGGCGACAATGAAGTACCGTCAGTAACAACTGACGGATCCGGTCTTGTACGCGCTGCTCTGGATCCAACGAACAACGAGGTGTCGATCACAGTTGAATTTTCCAATCTTACCGGCACGACCACAGCCCTTCATGTTTACCGCGGCGACGAAACAGAAAATGGCGATTTCCTTTACGATCTGGATGACTTATTCGGAATGTCGCCGGGATTCGGATCGTCGGTAACCGGCAGTTTCATCATCGACAGCGATGACTTGGTCGACCTGCGCACTGGCAATCTATATGTGAACCTTATCACCACCGAATTCCCCAACGGCGAACTGCGAGCCCAATTGATCCCCGGCGGGTTCTATGTGGTGACGCCCACAAGCGGCCAGACGGTGGTGGCCCGTGATTTCGGAAACGCGCCACTTACTGAGGTGCAGACCGGCACCGGGGCCAGGCATGTGATCAGCGTGATCCAAAATGACGGCAACGAAGGGCGCATCAATCTCAAGAACGGATCGGGCAGTGTCTTCGTGCTCGGAGCCAACATTGTCCAGCAGGCCCACAACCGAGGGGTGACGATTACCGGTGACAATGCCCGCTTCCATGCATTGAATGTAGATCAGTCTACTCTACAAACCACCGTGCACCTCAGCATCAAGGGTAGCAGGCAGATGGTCAACATCACCAACATGGATTTCGTCGGATCAGTGGGCAAGATAAACGGTCGCAACGCGCGGCTCTTGGGAGATGTCAATGTGTCGGGCATGGCCAGACGTGTCCAGTTCGGGGAGGTGGTCGGACCAAGTACGTTCAGCACAGGCTTGTGGGACGGGCGCAAGGCCGTAAATATCAAAATCGGCGATGCGTATGATTTTTCGGTTGACTCGACCATGCCGATCCGCACCTTCAACGCCAACCAGACGACCAACACGGACAACGTCGCGGACACGATCCATGCCCCGTGGATGCGCAGCCTGCGGGTCAAGAAGAGTTTTTCCAACAACATCACGCTGACCAGCACGGCCGTGAAGCGTTCACTGCGCAGGGCAAAAATCGGCCAGTGGCTGAACGGCGCCAGCGTGTGGACGGCGCGGGACATCGGTTCGATGAGTGTCGGCGGCGTGCGCGACACAGTCGTGACCAGCGGCGTGCGCCCGGACTTTGTCACCGCCGACGCGAGCATGCTGCCCGACTCCGTGGATGACTTCGACCAGAGACAGTCGACGATCCACAACTTTACCGTCCGGGGCATCAAGGACGAACCGTTTGCCATGATTAATTCGAGCGTGGCGGCGTGGAGCATACGCCGCGTTCGCGTTGACCTCGTACAGACCGACAACGCGGTAACGCATGGCTTTGCCGCCCACTCCATTTCCAGATACTTCCGCCAACGCAGCCTGGGGTTTTCGCCGACATCACGCAAGCTTAATGGCCCTGTGGACCTCGATACGGTCGATCAGTACAAGCTGAAGCTCGTCTAGAATTAATACTGCCCCGCGACGGCCTGCCGTTCCAGATATTGGCACCTAGACAGCCAACAAATATCCTCAAAGAAATGTTAACCGGTCCTGAAACTTTGCCGATACACCCCTGTGGGAAGAGGGGAGACACCCGGTTAGGCTACACGCCTGCCGGGTGTTTTTATAATCGGACTCGGCTGATTTTAGCCGTCAACAGAAACGCCTAGGCTTTCTGCCAACTCTGTAATACTATCCCATGTGGCCGGTTCAACCTCGATTCCATCCTTGAGAATACGATTGTACTGGCGACTTTCCGGCTCGTAGGGCACAAGAACCTCACCTCCCTCTTGTATCGGCAGCGAACCCTTGACGTAGGCTAGCACCGCGTCAAAGTCCGAGGTGACATCCGTCAAGGACCGAATCGACTCAACACCTATCGCCATCATGCAAAATGAATTGACATGGGTAAATTGCGCTGCCGGTGCATGGCAACTACCGCCCCCGGAAAGAACACCGGAAAGAAATTCGACCATTAGTGACAGGGCGTAACCCTTGTGCTGGCCTGCCGGTAGCAAAGCGCCTCCCGGTGAACCATAAAGGTCATGCGTATCGGTACTGTCGCGACCATCGGCGTCAATCAACACGCCCAGTGGTACTTTCTCGTTACGCCTATGCTTCACGCGTACTTTTCCTTCCGGCCAGGCACTGGTGGACATGTCCATGACCACCGGCCCCTCGGCACGGCCAGAGGGAAAACCCCACGCCAATGGATTAGTCGTTAACCGCCCCTGCTTGCCCCCCCAAGGTGCAACCATTTGGCCCGCTCCCTGCGCGTTGCAGCATACGAACCCGACCAGGCCTTCGCTGGCAAGCTCATATACATACTCACCCAGTCGCCCGATATGTGTCGCGTCCTTGACGCTGATGATCCCAACACCCAACTTGCGCGCCTTGTCAGCGGCCATCTGCGCTGCCTGCGACGCAGCGACAGGCCCAAAAGTAAAGTGCGCGTCCAGCAAGGCTGTGCCACCCTGGTCATTGAGGATCTCGACCCGGTTGTCCGGGGCTGCCTTCCCCTCCTGCACCCACGAAACGTAATCTGTCAAGCGGATGACACCATGCGAATCGATGCCGACAAGGTTAGAGTTGACCAAGTGCTGTGACACGCGGGCAGCAACGTCTGGCGCAGCGCCAGCGGCAGCCATCATCGACCTGCTCAATTGCACCAATTTTTCGTGCGCGACAATCGCCATGGTTGCGCATGGTAGCTTCCCACCGGATTAGGGCAAAGATCTCCTTTTAAACTAAAATCTGGTACTTTCTAGAGTACTCCGGGCGTTACTTTGGAACAGGAAAGCGTTAATGGCTAAATTCGATACCAGCCCTTGGAAACTAAATGACCCAGCGATCACGGAATATGACGAAAAGGGTTTTTGGATTTCACCCAAACTGTTCAGTGATGAAGAAATAGATCAAATGCGCTCATCCTTGATGCAAATTGTGCGCGGCGAGCGGGATTTTGATTCCATGCACTGGCAGGGACCACCCCCGCCCTTTGACCCCAACGATAAGAAGATTATTCAGATCACCTACGCCTGGTGGGTCAACGCCAAGATCCGCCAGTTGGTGCGCCATCCTGGCATCGGTTATATCGCTTCGCAACTTATGCGAACACGTGGGGCAACCATGATGCAGGACCAGGAACTCTACAAGCCGGGACTAGGACCCGACGGCGCTGATGCGGTGGAAGGTAACGTTGGATGGCACCAGGACGCACCGCACCTGGCGTTGTTTAACAACGCTCACGTGTTTACCACTGCTTGGATCGCCTTGCAGGATACCGACGCAGCCAATGGCGGCATGCGTTTCATCACAGGCAGTCATAAATGGGGCTTTGACAAGGATGCAGACACGTTCACAACGCCAAACTTGGATGCCCTTCGAAAACAGTTCACACGCGACGGACGACAGTGGACCGAACACCAGTGTGTGCTCAAAGCGGGACAGGTAAGTTTTCACAGTGGACTGACCTTCCACGGGTCGGGGGCCAACCTCACACACGAGCCGCGACTATCAATCGTGATGAACATGATGCCCTGGAGCACCACGTTCAACGGCCAAGGTAGACAGAACACCATCGGCTCGCTGATGGGGCCACTAGCCAGAACCGGTGATGTCTGCGGTGAACCGATGTTCCCCACCATGTGGCCCGCGAAAGCTCGCTGGCGCCGCGATTGACTATTATCCCCACCCAGGAGGATTTTAAATGCATCAGGCCATGCATTATGCACGACGCCGCTACTTTCCCACGCTGGCGATGCCTAAAAACTACCGCGTGGGCAAGTTCACCGGTTATGGTTTCGAAGCCAAGCAACGCCACTGCATTGTTGATCTGACCGGCCGTGGCATGATCAAGAGATTTTGGTTTACACACAGTGAAAAAGACGGGACGCTGGGACGCCTTTATGTGTACGTCGACGGCGCTGATGAACCGGTTCTTTGTGGGCCCATTCACGAGATTGCCCAAGCCGCGGCGCTAATATCCTCGGTGGGGATTCCCATCGGCGGCTACCGGGACGGCAAGGCCAGTAATCTGTACCTGCCCATCGCTTTTAGCACATCGGTGCGCGTCGAAATCGAAATGGTCGATGATCCCGGCGACGGGCCAGCAGTGCAGGTGGATTATGCACTGGACGGCGAAGAGACTCATCCGCCACTGGTTCAGGGTGTAGACCAACAGGGTATGACACTCGCCTATGATCTACCGCCTTGCGATCAAGTTACCGACCCACCGGTCGAGATCGTTGAACAAGAGTTTGAACTACGATCTGCCTGCCCCCAGAACCTGTACATCGATGGGCCGGCCATGATCACGCGACTCGAAATTACCTGCGAACAGATTGATTCATTGCTGCTGCGTATCGCCTTCGACGACGCAGTAACCGACCCCAAGCGATTGGACGAACCGTTCCAGGTCGCCGCCCCCCTACGCTATCTTGTAGGACAGTTCCAGCACGCGGGCGTACAGCGGCTGGGTACCACGGCTGTTATTCATTTTCCCATGCCATTTCAATGTGTCGCCGGCATTCAACTCAACTATGCGATGGACTACGGTACATACGAGCAGAAATACCCGGTGAAGATACGCGTTGAATATGAAAAAAATCCTCCCAACATCGAGAAGATGTACTATTTTCACGCCAGGTTCGCCAGTGAAGTCACCAACGGCTACGACGACTTCGAGTGCCTGTCCACCTCTGGCCCCGGCCATTTTGTCGGTATCCACCTGATCGACACTGGCCACGACCACGGGGGCGGTGAAAGTATTCTCTTGGATGCCGGGAGCGACAAGGCTAGCCAGTTCCACGGTATTTGCGGCGAAGACTATTTTCACATGGCCTACTTTCGCGTGTGGAACCAGTCGCCTTATTCCGGTTGCCCCACCCACAGCCAACGCTACCGTCACCATCTGGAGTTACCCATTCCTTTTGAGGATTCATTCGTCTTCAACTGGGGCTGCTATGCCCAGCAGCCGGCCAAGTCCGTATCGTTCTGGTATCAGAAGCGACCTTGCGGCGTCGAACAACCTCGAGAAATGACATGGCGGATAACCGGACCATTTGCTGTCGATGTGATGGAACAAGCTACACCCGACTTTGAACTTCCTGACGAGGCACTGGTGATGAGCATCAATGACATCCGCCAGCCAGCCAAAACATGGCTTAAAAAAGCGCAACGGGATTTCGTTGATCTTTGCCACATCCACCGCCATTACATATGGGCGGCGCCGGTATCGCATGGCGGGTTGGCTTTCGACTGCTTCGTGCGGGCACAGACCCATATCTGGACGGCAAAAGAGACCCACACAGACATCTGGATCGGATGTGATGACCCTATCCGGGTGTTCGTCAACAACGAGTTGATTCTCGATGACCCAGGCCGATCCAATAATGATCCTTACAAGCAGTTTTCAGACAAGGTAATACTCCAAACCGGCCTGAACCGGATCACGGTATTTGCAGCCAATACCATCAACACCAACTGGATGTGGTATGGTTTTTCATTGCGACTGAAAAACGATCTAAGCGACAATGAAATGATGTTGCTCGCATAGATCCCAACTACTTCTTTATCTGCAGTGCAGCCCAGCGCGCCGTTTCAGCGATCGCATCTTCGGTCGTGCAATGCGGCTGGTAGCCCAGTTCGTTGACCGCTTTGCTGATATCGAAACACATGTGCGTGGCCAGAAAATGCAGCCCGATGACATCGACTGATCCGGTGTATTTTTCCAGAATTTCATCAATGGGCATGTAGTTGATACTAACCTCTCGATCGAACGCCTCGGCGGTAATTTGCAGATAACGGTTAAGGGTCACAGCCTTGGTCAAGCAGATGTTGTATGCCTGACCAATGCTTTTTGGCTCCTGCGCAGCCAATAGAAATGATTTCCCCAGATCCTGCACGTGGTTAGGTTGCAGTAATGACTGGCCGTCGTTGGGTAAATCCAGTGTTACGTTGCTGAGGATGTCGCTGATAAAATCCTGGCGCCGCCCACCTAGGTTGTCCAGCGGCAGCAAGCCCGGACCCGTAATGTAAGACGGACGAATCACGGTGGCGGCAAACTTCTGCCGTGCCCAGAGGCCCAGCACCAACTCGTCAACCTGCGATTTTTGTTCCCACCCGCCCATGAAATGACTGTAGGGCATCGTTTCATCTCCGGGAATACGGGGCAATGGGGCGTAACCACCGGTCGAACTGCAATGAATGTACCGGCCGAAGCTTCCAGCATGCTCGACAATATTGCGAATTGACTCCAGCGAAGGCAC
>Ga0310125_10001689_pt1 | contig 11270 bp, 4 predicted proteins | sample CB11b_Tmax_Bot8__FD_203508 | JGI IMG/M metagenome (GOLD analysis project Ga0310125, IMG submission 203508) | Marine microbial communities from Western Arctic Ocean, Canada - CB11b_Tmax_Bot8 | ecosystem: Environmental > Aquatic > Marine > Oceanic | place: Canada: Western Arctic Ocean | collected... | reverse complement strand
GATATCCTCCGGACGACCGAACCGTGGCAGGGGGGTCAGTTGCCGCGCCGCCTCGATCTGCTCCGGTGTCTGATAGTCCTGCATCGACGTCTCGATATACCCCGGGCAGATGGCGTTGACCGTGATCGATCGATCCGCTACCTCGACCGCCGTGTCCTTCGTCAGGTTGACGACCGCCGCTTTCGCCGGGGGATAGGCGGGGCCGCCGCCGCCAGCGAAGGCATGCACGGAGGCGATATTGATGATACGGCCTGCCTTGGACTGGCTCAGCAGTGGGATGCCAAACTTGGTCAGCAGGAAAACCCCGCGCAGATTGACACCCATGAGTCGATCCCAGTCCGAGACGCTCAGTTGTTGGCTGTCGGCGGGTATATACACTCCCGCATTGCTGACAATGATGTCGATCGCACCGAAGGCATCCACTGTGGCACTTATCAGGCCACGAACCGCAGCTTCGTCCGCCACATCTGTCTGGACGAATTGCGCCTGACCGCCGATCTTGTGGATCTCCTGCGCTGTTGTCGTCGTCACATCCTGCTCGTGATAGACGCCCCGTTTCGGTTCCTCGCGAACGTCGGCGACGACGACGCGAGCCCCCGCACGGGCGAATTCCAAACAGATGCCCCGACCGATCCCAGAACTGGCTCCCGTAACGATGGCAACACGATCCTTCAGTCTCAACTGGACTCTCCTTAGCACTCTGGTTCTGCGACACCGACGGCAATCAAACAGGCGGGTCGCCGGGTGTCAATCTGCCATTCGGTGTTCACTGTTTCTGATCACAATCGCAGTCTGCACACAGTCCTCACCAACTCAAGCCAGCGTTGTCGAAGACAATCTACGGGCCGTCATCGAGGGCGATCGGGCTCTCAAGGACAGCCTCTTCCGCCACGGTGACGACTCTCCGCTTCGACTTCAGGACAAATCTGATTTTGCTGGCCTGCGATATTTTCCAGTGAACCTTGGGTGGCGCATCGAAGGGGAACTGCATCGTTACGGCCGAACTCGTCAGATTCAGTTGCCCGACACAGATGGCAGCACGATCGCCGTCGAACGGTTCGGTCGATTCCTCTTCCAGGTGGATGGAAAAGCCTTCTGGCTTGAGGTCTTCCGCAGCGTGCAGGGGGGCAGTCTGACGACCTACTTCACGGACCAGACCAATGGCACCTCGACCTACGGGGCTGGTCGATACGCCGTCGTGGGGAAATCGGATGATGGGACCTACGTCCTTGATTTTAATGGTTCTTATAGTCCGTATTGTGCGTACAACGAAGATTATGTCTGCCCACTTCCACCGGCTCACAATCATCTCCCTTTCAAGGTCGATGCCGGAGAACTTGACACTGGTCCGGATCTTGCCCACTGAGACTGCCGCCCCCGCTCGGTCGGCATCTGGACACTTCCGTCAACCACAGCAGACCCTATGGGCTCTTTCCATGAGGCGCTTCATCTTTCTCACCTTCCTCGGGGGGATCGCGACACTCGCCGGGCACGGCGTAGTCAGTCTCGGGCTGCATCCCTATCGACTGGATTCTCTGGCACCGGCATGGGTCTGGGGCTGGCGATGACGGGTATTCTGGGTTGTACCGCAGTCTTGCTGCGGACGTCCTCGACGCTGTTCACATTTGGTCTTTATTCTGGGATCGTTGCCTCGGTCGTGTTTGCCGGTGTCCTGTCGATACGAGGCATGTTCCGCTTGAGCTCGGCCCACGTCGGCATGGACATGTCGAATCGACATCTATCCCGACTCCCGAATCTCCTTCCCCCGGAGCGTGCCCGCAGGTCCCGCCGGCGCCGTCCAGACCGCGCAACATTGTTTCCAGGCCACATTGCCACTCGCGACAACGGCCGATCGGCCCTTCCTTCGAGTAGTGTCCCGCACCGAACAGGCAACACCCCCAGGCCACATCTTAGCAGTTACTTTTCACGTCGCTCCTATCTATATTGCCAAAGAGTCGGCAGGAATTTCCTACCTGCCCAGGAAAACCCCTGACCTCCTGTTGGTGAGTTGCGCCACTTTCCGCTCCTAATTTTCAGATTCTCTCTGAGAATTGGCATTTTCTGCCTACCCATAGGCACATTGGTACCACATTTGCAAAGGGGTTGGCGTCCCAGGCGGGACCCGAACCCCACGCAGCTTAGAGCTCGCAGCAATTCGAGCCGAAACGGCGAAAACGCTCAGATGACGCAAATGCTCCCAGCGCCCGAAGAGATAAACCCCGTGCCGGCAACCGACGCCGATCCCTGGACCGCCATGCAAGATCACTGCGCCGTCGCTCTGTCGGTGTCGCGCGATCTGTTGGCTCGGTTGGAGTCGGGTGCTGCGAAGCGGGACGAAGTCGCCAGCCACCTTACCGAACTGTTGCGACTCGACGGGCTGAGTCGGGATCTACTGGCACGACGAGGGGTGCGCCTCCGAGGCCCACGTTTCAGCGGCCGGACTGTCCGTGGCACACGACCCCACGGCACGCAGCAGAAAGGGGCGTGATGACGACCGAACCCACAGCCGACCACGTGCTGCAGATCGGGGGCGAATCAGATATCCCCCTGGAAGAAGCATTCGCCGACTCTTATGCCCTGTTTAATGAGACGACGCGACGGTATATGGAGGCCTACAAGCAGTTGGAGGAACAGTTCGAGTTCCTCAACGTTCGTCTCGAGGAGACGAACCGCGATCTGCGCGACAGCCTTGAAGAAAAAGACCGGGTCTCCAACTATCTCAACAACATTCTCGAGAGCATGACCGACGGCCTGCTCGTGGTCGGCCTCGATGGTCGGATCAACTTATTCAACCAGGCAGCAGAAGAGATTACGGGGCGCAGCCAGGAAGAGGTCCTTGGACGTACATACGAGGATGTGATGGGCGTCGATGGCGGACGCAGCAAGTCCGTACTGCACACGCTGGAATCCGGCGACAGCCTGGTGAATCAGGAGAAAAATCTGCGACGCGCCGATGAACGCACAATTCCCCTGGGTTTCAGCACCTCTCTGGTGCGTGACGGCAGCGGTGGTGTGCTCGGCGCGATCGAAGCGTTTAATGATCTGACGGAGGTGAAGCGCCTGGAGAATCAGGTGCAGCGCATGCACACCCTGGCAGCACTCGGCGAGATGGCCGCCACCGTCGCTCACGAGATCCGCAATCCTCTCGGGGGTATCGCCAGTTTCGCAAACCTGCTGGAACGGGATCTTGAGGCTGAAGACCCGAATCGCAAGATGGTTCGCAAGATCACCGAGGGTGTCGCGCGGTTGAATCGCATCGTCTCCAGCCTAGTCAGTTATACCCGTCCCCTCAATCTGAACACCCACCCCGTCGACCTGGCTCAGATCGTCGAAGAGGCCCTTGCCTTTTTCGAGATCGATGCGGCCCGCAAGGTTCCCAAAGTCACCATCCAACGACGATTCCCAGAGTCCCCCGCCACCTGCCAGGTTGATACCGAACAGTTCCATCAGGTGGTGCTGAATCTGCTGCTGAATGCCAAGCAGGCCATGCCCGAGGGTGGTAGCATCGAAGTCGAATTGACTTCGCGACGCGCCGAGGACGGCGACTGGGCCCTGGTAAATGTTCGAGACAGCGGCATCGGTATCGAAGCTGACGTCCGTGACAAACTGTTCACCCCATTCTTCACCACCAAAGAAGATGGCACCGGCCTCGGGCTGGTAACCTCACGCAAGATCGTTGAAGCCCACGGTGGTCGGATCACCGTGGACAGCGTCCCCAGCGAGGGCACGTGCTTCACCATCGCCTTACCCATGTAACCAAAAGCCTCGGGCTGTTACACGAACACAAGGAAGAGATCGACATGGCGACCAAACGTATCCTCGTAGTTGACGACGACTCCTATGTCCGCGGCGCGACGGAAGAAATCCTCATCCGCAGGGGCTACGACGTCGATACGGCAGCCGCTGCCTCCGGCGCCTTGCAGAAACTGGAAGAGGCCGAATACGACCTGATGCTGTCCGACATCAAGATGCCGGGCATGAATGGCCTCGAGTTGCTTGAAAAGGTCAAGACGAAGTGGCCGGAGTTGACCGTCATCCTGATGACGGCGTACAGCTCGGTGGAGGATGCGGTACGAGCGATGAAGGATGGCGCCTACGACTACATCCAGAAAGGCTCTGAGTCGACCACGGAAGAGACCGAAATCGTTGTCGAGCGGGCCCTGAAATTTCAGGATTCGGAACGTGAGAATCGTCGACTTCGATCGGAGTTACAGAGTCGCTATGGCTTCGGCAATATGATCGGCAAAGCCAAACCAATGGAGCAGGTTTTCAGCTATATCGAGACCGTCGCCGACAGCCCGGCGACTGTCCTTGTCACAGGTGAAAGTGGCACCGGCAAGGAACTGGTTGCCCGTTCCCTGCACTACAACAGCACGCGGCGCAATGGTCCCTTCATCCGCCTGAACTGCGCCGCTCTGCCGAAAGATCTGATGGAGTCGGAACTGTTCGGCCACGAGAAGGGTGCATTCACCGGCGCGTACAAGCAGACCCGCGGTCGCTTCGAGATGGCTGATGGTGGAACCCTTCTGCTCGACGAGATCAGCGAGATCGACCCGCCACTGCAGGCCAAACTTCTGCGGGTGTTGCAGGAGCGCGAGTTCGAGCGCGTCGGCAGCACGCAGACGATCAAGATCAACGTGCGGATCGTCGCCACGACCAACCGCGACCTGGCCAAGGAGGTCGAGTCGGGCAACTTCCGTCAGGACCTGTACTACCGACTGAACGTTATCGAGATCGACATGCCCCCCTTACGCGATCGCATGGAAGACGCACCGGCGCTTGTGAAGAGCTTCATCGAGCGCTACAACGACGAAAATGGCAAACAGATCGGTGGGATCGACGACAACGCCCTCGACTTGGTGGTCCGTTACGATTGGCCAGGCAATGTGCGCGAACTGGAGAATTATGTTGAACGCGCCGTCGTCGTCGCTCCTGGGCCGATGCTTACGATCGCCGATTTCCCTCGCAAACTTGCAGAAGGCCCCGGCAACGCCGGCGGCGACGAAGGTCTGCAGGTAGGGTTGACGGTGCACGAGATGGAGCGTCGTCTCATCATGAAGACCTTGGAGGCATTCAACGGCAACCGCACGGAGGCCGCCTCGCAACTCGACATCAGCACGCGCACGTTGCGCAACAAACTGCACGAGTATGGCGAGATGGACGCCTTCAAGCCGACAAATCGTCGGCCCGTGCTCGAAGCGGAAGCCGCTGCTGGCTGACGACAGTAGACGGCGAGCAGCCCCTTGGAAAATTGCCCCCTGGTGCTTGGCACCAGGGGGCATTTGCGTACTGGTGCCTCCGGATTGCGCTCCCTGGTAGGCAAGGCTATTTTAGCCGGTTCTAACTCTCTGGCCATACGAATCTGAAGGCCAGTGACACCACTCTGGAGAGCAGCCTTGGCCGGCAACCCCCTGATCATCCTCGGCGATAAGATCGCCCCCCGTCCCCATTTGACCTCTTCGTCAAGGGTCTGAAGGGCGAAAACGCCTTGCTTGAGCCCGATGAGCAGGTGCGCTATGCGGTCTGTGCTGACTCAGGCGAGGTGGCGACAACACTGGTCGATGTCGTCAATCGCCTCGATATCCCGACGTTCATGTGGGAAATGATCGACTTCAAGAGCTTCTTCAGGCTCTGTTGCGTACTAGCGCCACGGATCAAGGGCGCTACCATTGGATTCCTTCAGCAAACCGGTGGCTAATAGCGGCTTCCCTCTCCGCCTGGTGGCGGACCATCAGCGACGCACCGGCGTCTGGCGTGGTCGTCGCGACGCTGGCCAGATCCGCTCCTCGGCAACCCTCGCAGTCGGGGCACGTCTCTTCGCCGACGGTGGCATACGTCTCCCCGAAGGTGCTGATGAGGCGGCCCGCCTCGGCGCTCTGCTATGTGAGCGTGCCCTGCGCCTTGTGCCGCGACAGTTTGGTGGCGATGCCCATCTGGCGGAGGTCGCCGAGCTCCTGTCGAACGACGAAGTCAACATCTGTTTCGTCACCGGCCACGAACGGCTCGTCGATTGGATCGAGCAACATTTGTGGCTGTCCACCGACATCGCGCCTGCGTTAGGCATCCAACTCGATTCAGGCAAGAACGAGTTGAATGCCACATCCCCTGAACAGCTACGGGGATTTGAGCTCGCCCTGGCGTTGAGCCTGTTCGCCCAACTAGACATCATCACCGGCGCCTCGCTGCGCTCGGCATTGCACTGGACCGCTGATCTCTACGACTGTCTCGGCCGCCCTGACCGTGCGCTGCTGCATAGCACACTCGAGGGTGCCCAACTGGACTCGGGCAATCTTCTGTCACATTTCCTGCGTCGCAGCACACGCTCCGACGACAGGCTAGCACGCGACCGCTGGGTCACTTGGATCCTCGGCCAGGACCGGATCGACCTGCCATATGACCGCCAGGCGGCGGCTGAGATCCTCGACAGCGACGCCGATGTCGACGACAAACGCCTGTTGCTTTACAGCGTTTTGCGAGACTACGACCGCGACGTCGAGTTCGACAACATCTGCCGCCTCGCTGAGGAGGCGCGAACTGCCGGCCAGCAGCTCATCTTCGGCAGGATGAGTCGTGCCTTTCATAACCAGGGCACACTCTTTGCCGACGCCGCCCAATTGGAACCTGCAGAGGGGTGGAATCGATTGGGTGCCGAGGCCTGGACTCTGGCCACCGACGCGGCGGCACTGCAGTCACCGGCCATGGAGCTGCAGATGTTGTTGCAGGGTTCGCTGCCCGTTTCCCTGATTCAGATGGAGGGCGCCTGCGAGCGCTACGAGGAGGCCGCCCTCGATGCGCAACGCGAGGAATTGATGCTGCGCCTGCAGCGGGCCCGGGCACGGGTGGAGAATCATGGCGATGAAGTCGTTTCGCGCACACCCCTGCCAGCGGTTGCGCCGGAGGACATCGCCCAACTGACGTCGCGTCGCCTGCATCTGATCGAACAGATACGCACCGAACTGTTGGCCTCACCCGCACACGATGCGGCCTATGTCGTCATCAGCCAGCGCCCCTCCCCCACGGGCTCCCACCTGCTGGTAAAGATCAACGAATTCGAAGAGCCATACCTCGGAAAAGCTGACAATCTGACCAAACTGGTCCGTCTCGCTGGTGACCGGGTGTATTCGAGTCCCGACTACCGCTGGTTGCAGTTCGCCGACCATTGGATCGAAGCGATCCCGTTGTTCATCAAAGAAGAAATCCTGATCGACGACGACGGTGAGGAGAAGACCCGCACCGTCATTGACATCGCCGGCATGGAGGAGTCCTTCCGCGAGGAGATGGCCGACCACTGGGCGCAGAATCTGCGCGCCGTATTCAACTCCGAACAGATCGCTGCTGCCCGCCAGCAGTTGTGGCGTGATGCCGGCTCTCCAGGGGCAGATGGTGACGGGGCGACCACGGCACTGACCTGGTCCAACGATATCGCCGAAGAGGAAATCGCCGCCGCGGCGGTCGTTGTGCGCCACATCGCCAATGCACCAGGTGGCGCACTGCAGCGACTCGTCGAAGAAGAGGAAATCGAACCATTCGAAGCGCTGTTGTCGATTCTTGCCAACGCCGCTGATGACCCACAGTCCTTGTGGTCGCGCCTTCGGCAAGCGGCTGAAACCGGTGGCTGGAGAGTAGCCGTTGTGCAGATCATGGGAGCCGAAGCTGCCAGCGAAATCGGGCCCTTGAGGGCACTCTCCCGAGGACCGCGACGGCCTTTGCCGGTTTTGCATGTGCTCACGACCCAATCAGCCGGCATGACGCAGGGTTATATCCGCACATGGTTGGAAGAGTCGATGACCCTGTACAACGTCGTTGCCGAAACGGGCCTGGCCTCCGAGGTCAGCCGACGCCAGCAGCGCTTTCGCGAACGTCTCGCCGCCCTTGGGGCTCGAATCGTGCACGAATTGGGCATCTGGGTCGAAGTGGAAGAGGTGGCGGCAGAGGAGGAACTCAAGGAAGATGCCGCCGTCGCCCGCGTCGTCGGTCGCAATCATTCCGTACAGGAAGAGGTCGCCGTCCTCGGCGCACTGCTGGAACTGAGCGAGGAGCGTTCCGGTGCCCGCGCCAGTGACGACGTAGCCGACCCGGATGAGCTGGCGGCCATCATCGCCGAGTCAAGCAAGTGGCGCGACGAGGCCTTGGACCGGGTCGTGCAGCGCAATGGTCGTGTGTTGCAGCAGGACATCGCCGACGCCCGTTTGGCCGACCCATCGCTGTCAATCCCTGCAGCGACATTACAGGTTGTCGAGGGGGATGAACTCTACTCGCAGGACCTGGAGACCTTCGTCGGTTTCCTCGCCCGCGCCGGTCTGCTGGAACGCTGGGCGGAGGAACGCGGCGCGGATGCCGAGGATCGTCGCAAGAACTATCTGCGGCGCTACTCACGCCTGTCGAAGACGACAGCTCGAAAGCAGGTGTTGCTCGAACATGGACTGCAGGTCGAGTCCCTGGAGCCGCGGCATCGATACGGTGCCGTGGGTGGCAGCAAACGTTTCCACCTGCTGTACACACCGAGCCGCGTCGATCTCGGCCACCGAGAGCGCGAGTCCGTCGAAACCTGGGCTCAGTGGGTGGGTGGTGCCGACCGTGCCGCCGCCCGGGTCGGACGCGAGGTCTACGGTCTGATCAACAAATCCGTCCGGAGTTACGAGAGCCTGACTGAGCCGGAAGTGCTCAAGACGGGTGAGAATGCCAGCATGGCCTCCCATTTCGCCTTCTCCAACGCCCTGTCACTGATGGTGACAGCCAGTGCCTATGGCGACATCGAGGAGATGGGCGACCAGATGAGTCGGCGCAAAGACCGCATCATTCATCCGGCGGGCGAGGGCTACGGCGGCTACTGCGTGCCAAAAGACGGGTTGTTCCTCGAGTTCGTCCTCACCCTCGGCCGCACCGAGAAGTTGCGCCAATTGGGTGTGCCAGGAGAATATCACACCGTCGTCGCCAAAGCGGCGCATGCATTGCTTGACCGACGGGATGAATTTGCCACCCGCTTTGAGTGGGAGGCCTGGGCGGCCGAGCGATTACGCAGCACCGAGGGTGTAGAGTCCCTGTTTGGTGTGCGCGCCGGTGACGACGGCCCGATCCCGGTCTTTCAATTGCCGCGCCTGGCAGAGGTCCTCGATGCTCTTGGACAGCCTGAGTTGCGAGATCCCGAACGGGTGACGACCGCGCTTGTCGCCCGCTGGGGCATCCACAAGATGGTCGCCGGCGGCGAACATGTGAATCGCTTCATGCCATTCTTCAAGACCTGGTTGCTGCGCGGCGCCGTCGCCGACGCCCGCCGCCGACACTCGGGCGTAGCTAAGGCCCCCGTGGTTGTGCTCACGGCGGAATACAAACCGGATACGCAGGATGGACGTTTCGCCGCGGGCATGCGAAAGTTCGAGATTCTCTGCGGTACAGGAGACCATCTGTACTATGCTCTCGACGCCGATGGCCAGACACTGGCGAGTCTGCTTTCCGAGGGGTACGGCGCCGTAATCGAACGTGGCCGTGGTCCACGTGCCTGCCGCCTGTTGGGCCTGCCGGCAGAAGCAACCGACACGGAGGCAACCCTCACGGCGCTGTTCCCCGCGCCGCCGACACCCGCCGAAATTCGTGTCGTCTCCCCCACGGGGTTGTCCACGCAGGACCTGTTGGGGTATACGAGTGACACCCGACTGGAGAGCATCGCCGAGACGGTGCGCGCCGATCTGCTCGCCGCCGATTTTGCCGACACCGAAATCGATGCCAGTCTGGCCACCTTCGGACCCCATCCACAGCAGTGGGCAACGGCCTCCCCCAACGCCGCAGGCCGTGGGCAGGAGTTGGCGCAGCAACTCGGTGGCCGCCTGCACGCCCTGGCATTGCAGGTTCTTGGTCCCGAGCGGAGTTACGAGCGGGCATTGCAGGGCGCAGACGTATTGGACACCGGTATCCCACACCGTGGCCTGCTCGATCTGCTCGAGGATCCGTCACAGGTGTGCCGGCTCATGTTGGAGGGCAATCCCGACAGCGCCCTTGTCATCGTCGACGGCGCGTCCGGTGCTCGCCGCCGCGCCATGAACCGTTTCGACGTGATGTTGTGGTTCGCCGCCGGTGAGCGCTTTGCCCGCGAACCGGTATACAGTGGCATCGGGCTCGGTCACGAAACCGTCGAGGGCTGGCGCCACGCCATGCGTCGGCAGAAACGACGAGCGACGCGTCTGGCGGAAGCGCTGCGTTGCGACGACATGGTGGCAGCCGCCAGCGCCTACGACCGCATCGTCGATGAGATCCGAACCGAACAGGAGGTCCAACAGCAGCTGGCGGAAATCGACAAACTGCGCCGCTTCGGGCGCCTGCGTCTCAGAGATGAGTTGCTGGCACGAACCCTGGCCCGCATCGCCGCCGGTCTCCCCCTCGAGCAATTCACTTTTGCCGACTTCCTCGCAGTGGGTGGTGTCTTTCTGCTGGATGGCGCCCACACCGAAGAGATCAATTCCTGGCAACGGGAGCTGCATCGGCCGGCCGGTGATTTGGACTCGGCCCGGCTCGTGGAACGGTTGTTGCATCCGGCGCTGCCACCACAACTCGAGGACTTCCGCGAGGAAAAGGGTATCGAGAGTTCCAACAAGGCCGCCGAGGAACGCCCGGTGGCAGCCCTGGAGGCACGACGCCAGCTCGCCCAGCGTGTTGCCCGAGCCCGAGCACTGAACGAACGCCACCGCGCCACCGAGTCTGTTGACACGCAGGAGGCCGGTTTCGAATCTGCCTGTGATGCTGCCATGGCGGCCCTCGGTGGGGGCGACGACCCTGTGACGGATGCCGCGTATGGCGCCTTTATGGCCCACACCCGCAACGCCCTGCTGGCCCTGGTTGGCAAGTATTACGACGAGGACCACGCCGACGAGGCACAATTTTTCGTCGATCATCTGGCGCAACTGTTTCTAGGCCGCGAAATCGACCTGGAAAACTGGCGCCTCATAGCTGGCGGCTACGAGGATGTTGGCCACTTCGGCCGACTCGCCCAGGCCATGGTCGAACGGGACGGCGCCTCAGGGGCCACCGAGGCCCTGGCACAGATCGCCCGTGGTGCCGAGCTGTTCTACATCCTCCTCGCCGTCGAAACAACTTTGCCATTCTCGCAACCGGGTGCTGAAGAAGATGCCGCCGGTCTGTGGCGGGCCCTGGCCGATTTTTATGCCGAGACGATCAACGACCACTTCTACGAATACCGCCCATGGGTGTATTCACGCGGCATCGGCTACGCACACTTTTCTGGCGAAGGGCTGTACGAGTTGTGTGTGCAGCGCCAC
>Ga0310125_10001685_pt1 | contig 11285 bp, 7 predicted proteins | sample CB11b_Tmax_Bot8__FD_203508 | JGI IMG/M metagenome (GOLD analysis project Ga0310125, IMG submission 203508) | Marine microbial communities from Western Arctic Ocean, Canada - CB11b_Tmax_Bot8 | ecosystem: Environmental > Aquatic > Marine > Oceanic | place: Canada: Western Arctic Ocean | collected... | reverse complement strand
CCCAGAACTTCACCGCATCGGCCTCACGGACGGCTCGGCGATAGTGCTTGAACAACATCTGCGTACTGGAACCGTGGCCCATTTGCTCTGCAACGTCGCCCGCATCCCGGAAGGCGGCTAGTGCATCGCTGCCGAATGAATGCCTCAGAATATCGTGTCCCCACGTGACCCCGGCTTCCTCCCGGGCGGCTTGGAATTCCAGGCGGTTGAAGTAGATAAGGCCGCGGTCCTGACGGTGGGGCAGGAGCCATTCCATGGCGTTGGGCTGTAGCTTCACGTACCGCTCATTCCCGCTCTTGCTGACCGTGGCCCCGACGAATACCCTTGCCGTTGAAGAGGAACCAACCGCGCCGCCTTTGCGGATCATGGAAGGGTAAATGGCTGGCTGCGAATACCGAGCACGTCGGGACGGGGATTGGCGAGGCCGTGGCCAATGCAGGCGGCATGGGCTGCAAGAAACTGGCCTGGCGCGAACATTCCGTTTCCCTGCTCTGCTTCGTGGACGGAGAGGATCAGATTATCCACCTCTTCATGCTCGATGCTTCCGCGATCCCGGATGCAGACAAAGAGTCGCTGGGGATTATGGCGGAACTCTATGACCGGGAAACGGTTGGCTGGATTGCCGATGACATCGCCTACCTGCTTGTCGGTTCGAAGCCGGGGGTGGTTGTGGGGCCGTATGCGCCCGGTGCGGATTTGCGGGTGGCGCTTCACCGGCTTCGTTCAAGGACCTAAAGGACGGAAAGGACAGCGGGGCTATTCACTGACGTCCGAGGCGATTTCTACAAGGGTGGAATAGAGCGCCGGCGCGTAGCTGTAGTCGACCCAGAGACGATAGGTTCGCGCCTCGCCTTCGCCTTGTGGGAGGATGCCGCAGGAGATGCCGGCCACGCGGGTGTAGAGGATTTTTCCGGTGGGTTCCCGGGAGAGTTTGACTCCGCAGGTCTGAGCGCAGATGGCGGGCGCATCCTGCCCCCGGAGGAGGAGGGTGGCGGATTGCTGCTCAACCCGGTAAACGCCCGGGGCAGAGGCTTCCAACAATCCTTCGATTTGATCCACAAGCTTGCCGGGCCCCTCGGATTCGACGATGACTTCGCCGGTGCCGACACGGGCGACGAGGGATCCGTCATCGGATTCAAGCACTTCGTAGATCGCTGCAGGCCATGGCAGGTGGTGGCGTTTGATCCAGCTCTCCACCTCCGGTCCCTTCAAGCCAATCTTTTCGGAGTGGGCGAGTTCGCTGACGCCGGGATGGGGATCTCCCGTAAACGCTGCAACCGCACTGCGTCTTGTTGAAGGCGTTTCCATCTGTTCACGTCTGTCGTTCGTTCTCCGGATCGTAATGCGGCAGGGCAACCACCTTCGCCCGGCTCAAGGTGCCGTTGTCGACTTGTATGGTCACGCGGGTACCCGTTTTGGCAAACTCGGGATGGAGGAGTCCCATGCCCACGGGGTATCCGATCGTCGATCGGCGGGCGATACTGGTGACACGCCCGACAATCTGGTCGCTTGCGACATCAATGACCAGGTGGCATTCCTCCGGCAAGGGGCCGGGATACCCGGCCGGCCATTGCAGCCCCACCAGCTTGCGCTCCAGGGGCTGATTCTTAATCACGTCCAGGCTTCGCTGGCCGATGAAGAAGGGCTTGTTCTTGCCGATCGACCAGACCACATCCGCTTCCACCGGGTTGGTCAGGGCGTCGGTGTCGTGCCCCACGATCAAATGGCCCTTTTCCATGCGTAGCATGCGCTGGGCTTCGATCCCAAACGGATGGAGATCGAAACACTTCCCTTCGTCCAGGAGTGCATTCCACACGTGCATCGCCCGGGACGCGGGGAGGTGTACTTCGTAGCCCAGTTCCCCCACAAAGCCGACCCGAAGCAACATGGCCCGGACGCCCGCGACCCTGCCTTCACGCACGCCGAGGTAGGGAAACGCCTCCGCCGACACATCGATATCGGTAAGCTTCGCGATCACTTCACGGCTGCGGGGACCGGCAATATTTATGGCGGCAAGGTTGCCGGTGGCATTCACCAGGGTCACGTTCATGGCCCAGATAGATGCCCATCGCTGCAAATCCCTGTAAAACCCCTCGGCGCCGGAACTGGTTGCGGTGACGTAGAAGACATCTTCCGCCAGGCGAGCCACTACGCCGTCTTCGACCACGACGCCACTCTCGTCCAGGGCCACGGCGTAGCGCTGCTTTCCCACGGCCAGTTTGGCAAACCGGCTGGTGTAGATTCGCTCCAAAAACTCCACCGCATCCGGACCGTTGATGAAAAGCTTCCCCAGCGTACTGAGGTCGATGAGCCCGAGCGACCGGCGCACCGCGGTGGCTTCGGCGAGAAGACGCTGCTCGCGGGTTTCCCCGGCCTTCCGGTAGTACTCCGGGCGATACCAGGAGCCGGCATGGATCATTTCGCCGTCGTGCGCCACGTGCCAGTCGTGGATCGGCGTATGGCGCATGGGGTGGAACCGCCGGCCGGCCAGGTGACCGATGGGCACGGGATGGGTGAATGGCCGCGCGGTCGTCGTGCCCGTTTCATTGATCGACTGGCCGTTGAGGCGTGCCACGATGCGGGTGGCATTCATGTTGGACAGTTTTCCCTGGCTTGGTCCCATGCCCACCGTACTGTATCGCTTCATCAACTCCACGCTGTCGTACCCCTCCTGGTGCGCGTGGGCAAAATCGGCCAGGTGCACGTCCTCATCGAAATCGACAAAGTTCTTTTTGCCGGGGTGGGCAAAAACCGGATAGGGGTGGCTGGGGGCGGGGCCGGTGGGTTTGGGCGGCGAGGGAAGCGTTTCCTCGTGCAATCCAAGTGCCTGTGCCGCGGCCAGACCCGCGGCCTCTCCGCTGCGAAGTCGGTCGTCGATCTCGTAGATCCCGGTGACCCGTCCGGCGAGAAAGACCGCGGGCGGAATCGACTCCGGCACGAACTGCGCCACCACCTCGTTGTACGTAAAGGTGACACCGGCCTGGCCGGGCAACGATGAATTCGGCATCCACCCCACGGAAACGGCAATGCCGTCGCAGGAAACGGGTTCTCCCCGGTCCAACATGGGCTGTCCATCCGCATTCAGCGGGCATAGCACGGCCCCGGAGAGCGATGTCTTATCTTTCATGCACTGGGCCTCGTAGATGGTGCAGCCGGTCCTCAACGGAATCCCCGCAGCGGTTGCCTCATCGGCCAATGGCGATGTTTCCCCGGAGGGACGGAGATCGACCAGCGCGGCAATCCGGGTCCCGGCCGCGTGCAGATCGAGCGCGGCCCGATAACCGTCGGCGTTGGCTGTCAGGATGACCGCATCGTCAAACGGTTTCACCGCGTAGCGATGCACCAGTCGCAGGGCGGCAGACGCCAGCATGACCCCCGGCACCTCGTTATTCTGAAATACGGCAGGCTGCTCGATGGCACCGGTGGCAAACACCACGGCCCGGGCTCGCAGCTTGGTCAGGCGCGTCTCATCGAACAGGCCGATCCAATGATCGGCATCAACAACCCCGGCCATGGTGCCGGTTCGAATCCGGATTCGTGCCTCGGATGTGACGCGGGTTCCCAGATCCTGCAGGAGCGATTCGCCGCCACGCTGCCACCCCAGCGAACCGCCGATGCGTGCACTTTCTTCCACCAGCAGTACGTCCGCGCCACATTCTGCCGCGGCGAGGGCGGCGCGCATCCCGGAGGGTCCGCTGCCGACCACCAGTACGTCACACCAATCGTAATCTTTCGGGCTGCAGGTCGAGGGCAGGGAGCGATTGATCTCGCCAAGTCCGGCCACGCGCCGCAGGAGTTTTTCCGCCTGGGGAAAGAGCCATTTCGGGCGGAAGAACGCCTTGTAGTAGAAGCCTACCGGCATGAAGCGGCCAAACTTTCCGGTGATGCGAAGGGCATCTTTGGCCAATCCGCCCCGAGTATTCACCGCCCGCAGGTCCATGCCGTTAGCCGCCGCCACGGCATCTCCCCGCAGGTGAGTGCGCGTGCCGTCCGAGAAGAGGGCATTCGCATCGTGATCGGCCAGGCTGTAGCTGCCCCGCGGCCGGTGATACTTAAAGCTCCGCCCCACGAATCGAATGTCGCCGGCATAGAGGGCGCTGCTTATGACATCCCCCCCGTATCCTTCCACTGCGCGACCCTCGAAATGGAAAGAGATGGGCCGGGTTCGATCGATCCATTCGGCAGGTTGCGATGGCAGTCTACGGCTCATGGAGATTCGCTCTTCCCCCAGAGGTACGTCCGTAGGATTTCATCGTTTACCACGTCCCGCTCGGCGATGAACCAGACGCTGGAAGCGCTGTGATACCACCACTCGGCCTTCACCCCCGGCGCCCCGTCACGGTTAAACACGTAGTCCGCCCATTCTTCGTCCGTGCAGGCCGCCGGATCAGGCATATCGCGCACCGCGCCACCGTAGTGAAACTCCTGAATCGGGCGCGGTCCGTTGATGGGGCAGGTGAGGATTTTCATATCACAAATCCAACGTTAATGCCCCACCGACGCGGCGCCCTTTTCGCCTACGAGATTGAACCGGGAGAACCTCGACAGGTTAAATGGCTCGATCAGTTCATGATTCCGGCCGGTAGCGAGGGTATGGGCCATCGTGTACCCGCTGATCGGGGTGGCCTTGAAGCCCCAGGTCCCCCACCCCGCGTCGATGTAAAATCCTTTGACGGGTGTGGTGCCCATGATCGGCGAGAAGTCAGGGGTCATATCGCAGAGACCCGCCCACTGGCGCATGATCTTGATGTCACCCAGAAAGGGAAAGAGATCGAGCATATGCCCGGCCAGCCCCTCGGCGAAGGTGAGCGTGGAGCGTGTGCTGATCAATTCGTAGGGATCGAGGGCAGCGCCGGCCACCAGTTCGCCCCTCGAGGATTGGCTGATGTAGGTATGGAGGGACCCGGATACGACGATCGCGTCCAACCAGGGCTTGGTGGGTTCGGTGACCACCGCTTGCAGGGGATGGACGACCAGGGGGGATCGCAGCCCGACCATTTCCTGGATCCCAGTCGTCCACCCCGCCACCGCCGAAAGAACCCGGTCGGTTTGAATATATCCCTTGTCCGTATGCACCCCTTCCACGGCGCCGTCCTTGATCTCGATGTCGGTGACGGTCGTTTCCTGGTGGATTTCACATCCTTTCTGATCGGCCCCGCGGGCATAGCCCCAGGCGACCGCATCGTGCCTGGCGATGGCGCCGGGGGGATGGTAGAGGGCTCCGTGCACGGGCGGTTGCTTTCCGCCGCAGGTCAGGTCGAGTTCGGGGATCTTCTTCTGAATGAAATCGGGGCCCACCGTTTCGGATTCGACTCCCAGGTGCTTGTTCGCCTCGGCCCGCCATCGCATCGTGCGTAGCGAGGCCGGAGAATGGGCCAGGGTGAAGTGGCCGCGCGGGCTGTAGAACAGGTTGAGATCCAGTGTACGCGACAGGTCCTGAAACAGGTCTACGCTGGCCTGGTAGAAATTGACTCCTTCTTCAGTCAGGTAATTCGAACGGATGATGGCCGTATTGCGCCCGGTGCCGCCGGAGCCGATGTAGGACTTCTCGAGTACGGCTACATTGGTGATTCCGAACTCGTGGGCGAGATAGTAGGCCGCCGCCAACCCATGCCCGCCGCCGCCGATAATCACCACATCATACCGATCACGAAGGCCGTCGGGTCGGCGGAACATTCGCGGTTCAAGATACTCTTTACTGAAGCCGAATTTGAGGAGGCGGAGTGACAAGGTGACAGGACCCGTATCGAGCATCTGGCGACTAAAAGAAAGTCAGGTACTCATTCAATTCCCAGCGGGTTACCTGCTGGTCGTAGGTTTCCCATTCCTTGGTCTTGGCGGAGATGTAGCCATCGGCAATCGGGCCCAGGGCGGATAAGATTACGTCGTTCTTGCGCAGCTCCTCCAGGGCTTCCCAGAGTGACTGCGGCAGGATGCCGACTCCCGAGGCACGGATCTCATTGAGATCGCGCTCGTACATGTTCCCCAGGTTCGGATCGCCAGGATTTATCTTCTTTTCAATCCCGTCCATCCCGGCCGCCACGTAGGCCGCCAGGGCGAGATAGGGATTCGTCCCCGACGAAATGGTCCGGTCCTCGAAATGGCCGGGTCCGGCGGTGCGGATCATCTGGGTGCGATTGTTGTCGCCATACGTTATGAAGGCCGGGGTCCATGTGAAGCCGGAGCGGCTGGAGTAGAGTCCTTCGCCGATCTGGAGCCGCTTGTAACAGTTCACGGTGGGGCAGGTCACCCCACACAGTGCCCGCGCGTGGTGCAGGACGCCGCCGATAAAGTGATAGGCCAGTTCGGAGCAGCCCAGTCCCCGCGAATCGCTCGCATCCTCAAACACCTTTTCCCCGGTCTTGGCGTCGGCCAGGTGGTAGTGGGCGTGCAGCCCGCTGCCGGTGCGATCGCTGAAGGGCTTCGGCATATGGGTGGCGATGGCGCCGTACTTCTTGGCATACTGGGAAGTGGCCATCTTGAAAAAAATGATCCGGTCGGCTGTTGTGAGGGCATCGGTGTAATCAAAATTGACTTCGAATTGGCCATTGGCGTCTTCGTGGTCGCATTGATAGACGCCCCACCCCAAACCGTTCAATGCGTTTGTCAAATCCTGCAGGTAGGCCATGGCCGGCGCCATGGACCGGAAGTCGTAACACGGCTTGGCCAGGGAATCGACCCCGTCCGGATCCCAGGGTTGAATGGATCCATCCTCGTTGCGCGTCACCAGGAAGTGCTCCGGCTCCATCCCTACATTGAAGACGTACCCCTTCTCGCGTACTCCCGCCAGAACCCGCTTCAGGTTCGTCCTTGGACAGAACGGATGGGATTCCCCGTCCACGAAAAGATCACCGGCGAACCGGGCGGTGTTGGGCTGCCAGGGGATCGGAGTGTAACTGTCCAGGTCAATGCGGGCCAGCATGTCGTGCGAATGGGGCCCCTGCCCCATGCCCCACAAAGCCGCCCCCGCAAATCCGGCCCCCTCGTCAATCGCATCATCGTAGGACGATGCGGGCATCATTTTCACTTTTGCTGCGCCGGTGGCGTCTACAAACTGAACCAGAATAAATTCAATTCCATCCTTGGATAACTGCTTCTTGATATCGTCGCGCTTGCTCATGCTCCGTCGCCTGGGTTCAGTGTTCAGTGTTCAGTGTTCAGTGTTCAGTGTTCAGTGTTCAGTGTTCAGTGTTCAGTGTTCAGTGTTCAGTGTTCAGTGTTCAGTGTTCAGTGTTCAGTGAGGACCTGTGCCGCTCATTCGTCATGTCAAGTGTTGCGATTAGATAAATGAAGAATACTAAATACTGAACCACAATGTCACGTCGCCGCACGAAACTCAACCCAGAGATCCCCTCTACACCAACACCTACACTGCCCTCACCCCGGCCAGCGGGATTCCGGCGGCTTCGGCGGTCGCCAGGGTGATGGATCGCAGATCTTCAGGCTCGAGATTGTGTAGCCGGGTTTTTCCGGTGCACCGCGCCATCATCGAGGCCTCGACGGAACTGGCCTTGATGATATTCACCACTACCGATCGGCGGTCCTCCTCGCTGTAATTCGAGGCATAGGCCAGTCCATCAGGTTCGTTAATCTCCCCTCCGGCGGCCAGACCAACTACGGCCCCCAGTACGATGGTCCCGGCGCCGAGGGCGATCAGCTTGGCCGCGTCCGTGCCGGACCGGACTCCGCCATAGTATACCAGGTCGACCCTCTCTTCCTGATTGAGGCGGCGTAAGGCGGCTATCGCGTCCCGCAGGAGCGTCAGGTTGGGGGGACCCTGAAGTTCGGCGGCCAATCCGCTCGATATCCCGCTTCCGTCAATCAGCACGAAATCAAACGCGTGATCTAGGGCGGTTTGAATTACCCGGTCCGCGGCGCCTGGCGAGGACAGGATCACCCCGAGGATCTGATCGGCATGGACACGTTCTACGGGCGGCGTCCCAAGCGCGCCGCCAACGATCAGGCCGGCCGCGTCGCGTGATGGGAGATCGTCGGAGGTGCAAAGCATTTGCAGCCACGGCACACCCTCCCCGATGGGACGGGAACCCACATAGCCGCACCCGGCTTCGCGTAACCCCGCCGCCACGGGGCGTCTCACTTCCTCCGGTGCCGCGTCGAATCCGGCGAGGAGAAACGGTTGCGGCAGATCGAGTTTTCCCGCGATGCTCACCTCCACCGCACACGCTTCCCGGTAGGGATCGATCACCAGGCGGGACAAGTTGGCTGGGAGGAAGACCAGGTCGTCCAACGTGGCGGGGCGGTCCTCCGGGAACGCGTTCTCCCGGGAAATCAAACGCTCCTGCAGCATCTTCCAGTTTTTTTCGTGGTCGCCGGGCTGGATCCGGGCCATGGAGAAGATGTCCTCCCGGTGTTGCACGGAATAGTCGGCGGAGCCCGTCTCCGCGTCGCAGCGGTAGCAGCGCGCCGCTTCCGCCCGGGCGGCAGTGAGATCGTACGTGGACTCGATCTCGGGGAATTCGACCGGGCTTTTTCCCAACCCGAAAAACTCGGGTTCTTGTACGGGAAATAGTTCCCATTTCAGGTCCTGGGCCACCGGGACGCGCCGCGTGCGATACGGTGTGCGGTACGAGAGCGGATTCTCCAATCCCTGCAGAAACGACTTGATGTAGTAGGCCGCGCGTTGGCCGTGGTGCATGGCCATGACAATCGTCGATCCACCGAATGCCCCGTCTCCAGCGGCAAAGACCTTGGGATCACAAGTGGACATCCCGTCAAAATCTGCATGCACCCGGCTTTCCGACATCATGCCGAGTTGATTGAGCTCTTCGCATTCCGCAACCTGTCCCACGGCGGCAACGACCAAGCCGCACCGGATGTCGTGCTCGGATCCGGGCACTGGGTTGGGCTGTCCGGTCTCGTCGAAGGTGCCGGGCTCGGTCTTCACGCAATGAAGAAGCAACTCATCGCCCTGCTGCGTTACTCCGACCTGTAAGGTGTTGTAGGTGAACTCGACCGCTTCCTTGAGTGCGCCTTCCAACTCGATGCGCCGGGCCGTAATTTCACCGGAGCTACGCCGGTAAAGAACCTTTACGTGCTTGCAGCCGGGCAGGCGTTTGGCAATCCGGCAGGCATCCATGGCCACGTCCCCGCCCCCGATCACCACCACGGTCTCCGGCAGGGTCGGCCGTTCACCGCCGTTCACCCGCTTCAGAAAACCGACGCCGTCGACCACCCGTTCATTTCCCGCTTCGCCCGGGACGCCCATCTGCTTCCCCCACCAGGCCCCGATGGTCAGCAGCACGGCGTCGTGACGATCTTTCAATTCCTCGAGGTGCACGTCCCGTCCCAAGGCGCAGTTGAGATGCAATTCAAGCTCCGGACAACGGCGCATGAGCCGGTCGATATCCTCCTGGATCACGCCGACGGGCAACCGGAACGCCGGCACGCCCCATACCATGAGGCCCCCCGGCCGGTCCGACATCTCGTAGACGTGCACCTTGTACCCCGCCACCGAGAGGTCATGGGCCGCAGTCAATCCGGCCGGTCCGGCCCCCACGATGCCGATGGTCTGATCCTGCGTGACGGGTACCGGCGGGGGATCGTACTGGTTTCCCACCTCGTCCATCACGAATCGCTTCAGGTTGCGAATCATGACGGGTCCGTCGCTCGAGGTGCGCCGGCAAGCGGGTTCGCAGGGTGCGTCGCAGACCCGTCCACAAATCGAACTGAATGGATTGGTCGCCGTGACGGCCTCGAAGGCCTCCTTCAGCTTCCCCTCCCAGATGTAAGCGATGTACGAAGGCGCGTCCGTTCCTACCGGGCAGGCTGCCTGGCACGGGGCGGGTACAAAGTGGGCATCGGACGTATCGTCGGCAAATTCTGCCGGTGCGTCCGGGTAATGAATTCGATTACTATCGTAGACACTCATTTCACACCAGGGAGAGTCTCGGCGGGGGCTTCGACCGCCGAAGTTCGGGGGCGTAAGGAAGCCGGGTGATGGCTGCGGCTTCCGGCGTGAGGGCGACCAGGTCGTCACGGCACAACTGGCGGGTATCCGAATACCCCAATGCCCGGGTGATCGCTGCGATCTGCCAGCGCACGGACTCCAGGAACCGATGAATATTCTGGGCCTCTACGGTGGGCTTATATCGTTTTTCGTGCTCCGGATCCTGGGTCGCGATTCCGGTGACGCACTGTCCAATGTGGCATTGCATGCACGCGATGCAACCGCCCGCCACGATCACCGAGGTGCCGAACGCAGCGGCGTCGGCCCCGAGACAGAGGGCCTTGACTGCGTCGGTTCCGTCGCGCAACCCGCCCATGAGGACGATCTGGATGTCCTGCCGTCGCCCGATCGCGGCCAGGGCATCTTCCGCCTCCATGATGGCGGCCAGGGTGGGAATGCCCACGTATTCCATGACTTCCGCGCTTCCTGCCCCGGTCGACCCCTGCATCCCGTCCAACTCCACGAAATCAAACCCATCTTTCACCGCGATCTTGATGTCGTCGGTGACCCGGCCCGCGCCCAGCTTCACGCTGACCGGGAGGCGGTACCCGGTCGCCTCGCGGAACTCCTCGATCTTGATCACCAGGTCATCGGCTCCAAGGATATCGGGATGCCGGGAAGGGGAGCGCAGATCGATGCCCGCGGGAATCCCGCGGATCGCCGCAAGTTCTTCCGTCACCTTCTTGGCCATCAACTGCCCACCAAACCCCGGCTTGGCTCCCTGGGAGATATAGATCTCCAGTCCGTTGGCCCGCTTCATATCGTGGATGTTCCATCCCAACCGTCCCCCCAGGCACTGGAAGATGAGCTGCTTTGCCGCATCGCGCTGGGCGTCGCTCATTCCACCTTCGCCGGTGTTTTCCGCAATGCCCGAGAGGGTAGAGGCCATGCCGATCGCCTGCTTGGTCGAGCGGCTGAGCGCCCCGTAACTCATGGGGGCAATCATCACCGGCATGCTCAGGTCGAGGGGGGTCGCGCCTCGCAACCCGCCGATCTGGGTCCGCATCTCTACCTGGGAAACCGGATCCGGTTCCGCGCCCGCATGCGACAGGTCCTGCTTGAAGGCGAGGTCGGCAAGATGGGGAAGTTCGCGCGCGCCGCCATAGCCCCGAATGCGGTAGCGGCCGATCTGCGACTTGATGTGAATGTCTTCCTGGATCTTGGAATTCCAATAGTCCGAATCACCGGAAAAAGTGAAGAAGGGGATACTCCGCATTTGGCGTTCGCTCGTGGCGTAGCGGAGTTTCGTCCCCGCATTGCCGATCTTCTGAAACGTCCCCTTGAACGACAACTCGTACCGGTCCAGGAAGGCGAGGAT
>Ga0310125_10001684_pt1 | contig 11290 bp, 8 predicted proteins | sample CB11b_Tmax_Bot8__FD_203508 | JGI IMG/M metagenome (GOLD analysis project Ga0310125, IMG submission 203508) | Marine microbial communities from Western Arctic Ocean, Canada - CB11b_Tmax_Bot8 | ecosystem: Environmental > Aquatic > Marine > Oceanic | place: Canada: Western Arctic Ocean | collected... | reverse complement strand
CAAGTTGAGCTCTTGATGGATCAAAGAAATGCCAAGCTGAAGTGCACCACGCACGGAACCAATCTGAACCGGTTTTCCATTCATCAGAATTTGACCAGAATCCAGTGGCTGAACCCCGGCCAAAATTTTCATCAACGTACTCTTGCCAGCACCATTTTCGCCAATCACAGCTAGGACTTGACCACTGTCAAGTGTCAAATTCACATCATGCAATGCGAGTACGCCAGGAAAGCGTTTGGTAACTCGACGGACTTCTAACAGCGGCGCATCGGACATGTGGCTAGAGCATCGGCTTGTGGTCGCGTCGTGTATCTAAGTAACGAATCCCTGATCCCAAAATAGCAAGACCAAAACACCTCCAGTGTTCCCTAGAACAACTTGTTTTAACTTTGAATTTTATCATTTTGGGACCGTTTTTCATTCGCAAACGCTTCAAAACAGGCAAACGCAAGACGCATCCGACAAGGACCTATTTTGCCTTGCCTCACACGTCCAACGGACTTCGATTCACGACACTTTCCCAACTTTAAAACACCCTTGGCATGGAAAATTGACATTCAATCACATCCCTACTCGAAAATTCTCATCCTCCTTTTAACGCCTTCAATCTTGCCCAGAACTCGTCGACATTATCGGCAGTGATCTTGCGGGCGGGAATGTCAATGAACTTACTCTCGGGAATTACCGACTTGTCCCCCTTTAATAACCCTGCCAACACCCTGATGGATTCGTATCCGTATTGATATGGGTTCTGTACGACAGTTCCAATGCAATGGCCATCTTTGATTGCCTGCAATGTCACCTCGTTTTCGTCGAATCCAATCAACTTGATCTGACCAAGTTTTCCAGCCTGGCTCAGTGCCTGGTAGATGGCTGGCGGATTGTACTCAAACAGCCCGACCATGGCGTTCATTTCCGGATACGTGTTGATCGCATCCGCTGCCTTGCGTTTCGCGACCTCCGGCTTGCCTTGATCGGTAAGCGTTCCCAAAATCGTAAAGGTTTCACCTTTTAAGACTTCTTCGGGAGGATCAAAGCGACCCGAATTTGAGGGACGGTCCAAAAGTTCATCGATGACTCCCTGGCGACGGTGCTTCGAATTGTCTTGTTCTAAACGGCCAATGAACAGCATCACGTTGCCACCCTCTGGCAACGCCTCTTTCACCAACTCGCCCGTCATTCGTCCCGCACGATAATTGTCCATGCCAATGTACATGAGACGGTCGGTACCAGGAGCATCGGAATCATGAGTAATCAGTGGAATCTCTTTGGCAAGGCGGTTGATCAGTTCCTTCTGATTGTCAGCGTCTACCGGACTGATCGCAAGTGCTTTGATTCCGGCCGTCATCAAATCTTCAACGATTCTTTTTTGTTCCACTGCCGTAGACTCTGCTGGCATCCGCACATCTACCTGAACGCCAAAATCTTTCTGACCATCCAAACACCCCGCCTTGGCAATGTTCCAAAAGTCAGCGATCTGGTTGGTGACAAAAGCCACGGTCACAGCATCACTACCGTTTGATCCAACATTGCCACCAACACTTTGCTGGTCAACCGACGCCCCACCACAACCGCTAATCGCGATCACCATTGCTATCAGAGGAAAATTTGTGAGTAGCTTTTTCATCACATGACCCTTTGTCCGATAAATTCAATTGAGTCCAACTCCAAACAACAACCGCAATGCACCAATGCAAGTGGCTCCACAGCTAGCATCGCTTTCAAAATCCCTAGCAACAACAGGGCCAGTGGAGTTTCCGTTCCTTATTCACAAATAGTAGCCGCACCGTTCGTTGTCAACGAACGGACTGGTTATAAATTGTAAATTGCCAAAACTTGCCAGCAAAGGGCAGAGGAGAAGCGACACCGTTGCCAGAAGCCGTACAAATGACAATTGGCAGCCAATTTGATGAAGTTCTACAAACGGACACCTCTCAGTCGATTCCTGCTTTTATTTAAAAGTAGACCTCTCTGCGTTTACTCAACTTCCAAGTCGAAAAGTCCGATTCAGTAAGGTAGGCCTACCTCCTCTCCCAGGATGTCCTTCCTCCCCTCCTGCCAAGTCCTACCTCGTCACTTCCCACCGCAAATTTTCAGCTATGTCCGATACGCAATCCGTTTCCAGTCTTCCATTGACTTCTGCCCCTGCGCTGATTCCCCAACAAACCACCGTTGGGCGATGGACGCTCACCCGCTTGATTTCTGAAGGTTCCTTAACATCCCTTTATGAAGCGCGCCCGGATAACGTACCGTTGGATCGCCCTGCGGATTACGTAGCCAAGGTATTGCGATCCGAACATCAAAACGACGAATTGGCAGTCAGCCTTTTGCGAAGTGAAGCGCACGTGGGCAGCCATGTCACACACCCCAATCTCATTTCTATTTTAGCCGCACAGGTTAACGAGGTACCGTACTATCTGATCATGCCCTATCTGGAAGGCGAATCGGTTCGGACACAACTGGATGCTGGAACCCTACCTGTCATACCTCGGACATTCTGGATTGCTCGGCAGGTGGCCGAAGCACTTAACGCAATGCACTCTCAAGGGTGGATGCATGCCGACATAAAGCCGGACAACATCATGGTTTCGACTCAAGGTCATGCAACGCTGATTGATCTTGGGTTTTCATGTCGTTTGGACTCAATAGGAGCCGTTACCGACCGACCTTTTCTTGGTACGATGTATTATGTAGCACCGGAATTGTTCGTTACATCGCGCATGCCAGACGCGAGAAGTGACATTTATAGCCTGGGAGCTACTCTTTATGAGATGCTTACTGGACGCCCGCCATTCCAGGGAGAATCTTCCGACGAGCTGGCAATTTCCCACTTGCGACAGGTACCGACTAACCCGCGAATCTTCGTGCCTCAAATTCCCAGCGATGTCTCCCGATTGCTACTGCAAATGTTGTCAAAAGAACCGTTACGTCGACCACAAACCGCCACGGAGTTGATCCAAAAATTCATAGCACTCGAAATTGAAACTTTTGGCAATTGGGAACCATCGCTGTGAGGTCATTCTCCACGTCATCTACCGACTAACATTTTTGTCGCCAAATAAAGGATTCGTAGAGTATCATGTCGACGTACGGCTTCCTTCAAACGGAACAGCAATTGGCATAACAATATCAGAGAATAAAACCTTCAACGTCAATTTCCTTTCGCCTCTCAGGCAGCTCATCACTTTTTGCTCCCCTCGACCCTTAACTACCCCTGCTTTATGCTAAAGGGATGATCGACAGCGCTTCGCCCACCGACTTTCCGGAATTGACGAAAGCCCATCTAAGGCCTCGGAGGCGGCGTATCCGCTTGCCTGTGATCCTGTTTGTGATCACCTGTTTTTCCACCTTTTGGGTTGGAGCAGCCGACTGGGAGCCAGCTCGCTACTTGAGTTCCAGTCAACTTGGAATTCGGGCAGCTATCCTCATGCATTGGCAGCAGGGACTCATCTACATGGGTTGTCTGTTGGCAATTCTATTGTCACATGAAATGGGCCATTTCCTGGCAACCATTCGATACCGCATCCCTGCCAGCTTGCCCTATTTCATTCCGTTTCCAATTGCCTTGATTGGCACCATGGGAGCCGTGATCGGAATGGACGGTCTGCGCGCCAATCGTAAAGAAATGTTCGACATTGGTTTGGCAGGACCGATCGCGGGACTTCTGGTAGCTGTTCCTGTTCTCTGGATTGGCGTGGGACGCCTGGATTTGACTCAGCCGCCCGCCGCCAGCAGCACGGCAGTAGAAAGTCCTTTGTTAGTAAACATTCTGATGCAAATCAGACAACCGCAGGGATACGAGGAAAACCTGGCAGCGCAGAAAGGATTAGCAGCAGCAGGAATGAACCAGCAATGGTGGCATGGGCAAACCATTTGGACCAGTCAACTCAATCCTTATTTCATGGCCGGATGGGTAGGCATGTTGATCACCGGGTTAAATATGCTGCCCATCAGCCAACTTGATGGTGGCCACGTGATTTACACGTTGTTCGGAAAACGGGCTCACTGGATAGCTCGTGCCTTTTTGTTTTGTGCCATCGTGTTTGTCGTTTTTGGTGAAGCACAAATCTGGATGCCCATGTTAATCATTGTAACAATGATCGGAACAGATCATCCGCCAACTTCTGACGATTCAGTCTCCTTGGGACCTGTCCGTACCGCCCTGGGGTATGCTTCATTGTTAATTCCTATTTTGTGTTTTCCCCCGTATGGTTTAACACTTCGGCCTGGAATGTAGGAAAACAGCATTGCAAGTCAGCTCTATCGAGTAATCCAACGATATTCGGTTTGAGACCAACAACCGAAAATTATGCTAAACGGCGTGACGCGGCTAACTTCTAGGGCAACACTCACCTTACTTTTGTTCCCTACCTCACACAACCAAAATGCCAATCAACATTCGCCGACGAAGATATTGGCAGAAGTCTCTGTGAGAGGAGAAACTTCGAAAACACACTGGCCAATTTTCTTACCGCTTAACATGGAATCCAGTCGGCTGAGCCTGGGGGCGAGTTGGTAGCTGATTAGCTAAGCGTTCGACAAAAGTACTCGATACGTTTTCTATGAAAAACACCTGGCTGGATTTGACTGGCTGAGTTCGTGATCGTACGATGCAGATCACTTCGGCCGAATCACCATGGCGACCAATCGCCTCCAACACCGCATGGGCTTGATCGTCGGGGCGGCTGGCTCGCGATACTTCTTCACCTGTCGATGCAAAAGTGTCTGGTTTGACAGGCAAACTCAAAGGTTCTTGTACTATTTCCCTGGCAACCTTATCAGGACTGCTGCTGTCAATCGTTTTTTGACGCTGATAAACAAAGCTCAATCCGACCTGGTCAAGCTGAGTGTGGATTGCTTGAAACGAAGAGTATAACCCTTGACGATCAACCGGATCCGCAGCGTTACAAACACCAATTAACAACCCTCTATCGGTAAATAAACCTCCGCCGCTACATCCATCGACAGGCATCGTTTCCGTCTGAATGTTAGGCCAGCCAAGGAATTTATCGATCGAAGCAATCCGAGTTGTTTGTAGAGAAGGCGTTCCGCCACGATTGCAGCCTACAGTAAATACCCGCATACCGCTCCGAATCACGGATTCTCCGAATGCAACTTGAACTGGCGTAAGAGGAATGCCCGGACGAATACTGACCAGGCCAAGATCACGGTCGAGATTGTAACCAATCAGCTGGCCCATCACAGACAAATGCCGACCCTCACGAAACAGGTCGACCATGATCTGACCTTTACCTTGCGAGTCACGAAAAATATGTCCACACGTAAGAACCAATGCTTCATCCTTGTGCACATCGACAACCGTTCCGGAACCGTAGGAAATGCTACGAAGATCTTTGATCCGAATCCTCACAGTCGCATCGATTCCACACTGACGGCTCGCTGTGAAAGAATCGCTGATGGTGCGAGCATTCAAATCATCCAAACCATTGGAACGTTGGGAAAACACCGGTGCCAAACCATCGGTACGGCCAATACCAATCTCCCATGGACTACGTCGGTCCTTGTGGTGCTCAGGAGAAGCATGACTCGCCATCCCACCAGCCGGTGTCGAGGGTATTAAATTGGGCCTCTTGCCTGGAGCTGAGTGCGACATCTGCAGAAGACGCTCATAAGTGGTGGCACCAACGTGACGATCGACCTCCTCACCATTGACCAGCACCACAAAACAAGGAACGCTTGAAACACTAAACCGTCGAGCCGTTGTTGGATTTTCGACGATATCGATGTGTTTCACTTGCAGACCTTGTGACTCCAGGCGTTGGATCACAGGCTTCATTTCCTGACACGGTCCACACCCTGGGGCTGAGAAATCGAGTAGTTCTATGTCGACCGGTACGGAAACTGCGACACAGACGATCAGTGAATACAGAGCAAACATCCAATTCCCTCCTTGGACTGGATCGTGACACAAAGGGATTGCAAAACAAATGGCCAACGCAAAACGTCTGCGAAAAAATCCGGGTTATCCCCATCTCTCACTGACGATCACTCTTAGCCACCTCATTTTGAAACACCCCCAAGCAAAATCTGGGTTACTTGGAACCATCCTAGCGATGACAAATTTCTCGAACGTCTTGTTCGTCCGAGCAACGGGGCCAATACTCTGTACCGGTGGGTCAATTCAGACAAGGTCAATTTCAAATATCCGTCTTTGTCTACAAACCACAACTCATTCGATAGAAGCTGGTTAGGCCCATCAAAACGAAAACATTTTCAGCACTGCATGCACCGCATGCAACGGTGGAGGCAGGTGGTCATGGCTTGGGAGCTGCAAGGCTTTTGGAACATGAAAAACCAGCTCCAGCTGAAAGGTCCCGTTGTCAGCGGTCGAATTGAGTCGGTATCATCCCCACCATGAACACGATCCATGAAATAAAAGATTTTCTTGATCAATTCGCGCCGCCTCGCTTGGCTGAAGAGTGGGACAACGTCGGCTTGCTCGTTGGAGATCCCGCGCAACGGGCATCTCGCATCATGACCTGTTTAACAGTTACTCCCACCAGTGCTGCTGAGGCCATTCGGGAAGGTGTCGAATTGATTGTCACGCATCACCCACTTCCATTTCGCGCGTTAAAGCGAGTGACGACAGAAACGATTGCCGGAAAATTATTATGGGATTTGATAAACGCAAAAATCGCAATTTTCAGTCCTCATACCGCATTTGATTCTGCGCAAGAGGGAATTAATCAACAACTTGCTGAAGGGTTGGGGCTCGAAGACATCTCACATCTCCAATCTCACATCGACGATCCTGACGGATTGGGAAGCGGGCGGCAAGGCACCTATCGCTCAACAATCACCTTGCAAGAGGCTATTGAAAAACTGAAACAATTTCTGATGATCGACCGGTTGACCTATGTGGGTGATATTGATCAGCCAGTGAATCGCGTCGCAGTGGCGTGCGGTAGTGCCGGGCAATTCCTGGAACTGACCAAAACATGCGGCTGTGATGTTCTCATGACAGGGGAAACAAACTTTCACACATGTCTTGAAGCGGAATCCATCGGCATTGCATTGCTCATGCCGGGACATTACGCCAGTGAACGTTTTGCTGTCGAACGACTCGCCAAACGGATCGGCACACATTTCACTAACTGTGAGGTTTGGGCCAGTCGTGATGAATCTGACCCCATCAGTTGGTGCTAACTCTAACACACAAATATCCCTGTGATGACAACGCGTGCGTTGAAAAATTCCTGCGGGAAAGAATCTGTACGTTGACGCCAACCGAGCAACGTCCAATAATGGAAGGGTTTGTCGTCTGGCCTCCATTCCGAACCAGGCCTTGTTACCCATCGCTGCTATCGGCATGAAAGAACAGACCGCCAGTTGGCTACCCCCGCGGCCCCTTCAATCCACATCGAGTACCTGATGACCCAACGTTTGCTCACCGCTCTGCCAGTCTACAACGAGTTTCGTTACGTCGACGAAGTCTTGGATCAGGTCAGTCAATATAGCCGTGACATACTTGTCGTTGACGATGGTTCCTGCGACGGTACTTCGGAGCTACTCGCTCTTCGGCAAGACATCCAAGTACTTCGGCATCATGAAAATCAAGGATACGGTGCCGCGCTGAACACGGCTTTCCAATACGCTTGCGCACATGACTACGACGTGTTGATCACGATTGATTGTGATGGCCAACATCAACCCCAGCGGATCCCTCGATTTTATGCCAACAGCGATACTGCCGATATTGTTTCTGGAAGTCGCTATCTACAGCCAACCGGACAAGAAGGGCAAGCACCAGCGGAGCGTCGCTGCATCAACCAGCAAATTACAACGGAAATTAATCGTCGATTAGGACTCTCATTGACCGATGCATTTTGTGGATTTAAGGCATATCGCGTGTCCGCATTGCGACAAATGCAGTTACAAGAAACGGGCTATGCAATGCCGTTGGAAGTTTGGGTCCTGGCGGCTGCGCTGAATTTGGAAATCATCGAATTACCCGTTCCGCTGATCTACCTGGATGAAACTCGTTCTTTTGGCGGTGTTTTGGTTAACGGGCAAACACGTTTGGATTATTATCATCGTGTCTTGGACCGTGCCATCGCGACAACTCAAGAAATACCGGTTCACCAATTTAACGATCTCTTGTGCAGCGATCGCATAGGATAGCTTTGAAATGCACAGCGGTCTCGGCTATCCCAAGTTTCATGCGCCCCAAGATGATCAATCCGTTTTGTTCGAACCATCCTTAACGGATGTTCCGCAATTGGTGGCTTCCAATCTCGAGCATCCTCGCAACGAAAACGCTCAACTGTTCGGTCATTCTCTACAACCGGCTTGTAGAAAAGCACGAAAAGAGCTGTTGGATGCAGCCACTCACTACACCCATGCCTATCACGACGTAAATTTCTCCGTGGCGTCAAGACAAAATGATAGCAAGTCCCCGACAGGCGCTCCACTGTCATTGAACACTGAAAACAACACACCAGCCGCTCCGGTTTTCATGACTGGACATCAACCGGAGTTGTTCCATCCGGGCGTTTGGCTCAAAAATTTTGGTCTTTCATGGCTGGCCAGCCAACATGAAGCAATCCCGATTCACCTTTTGATTGATAACGACGTCATCAAACACCATGCAATTCGGGTACCAACCGGATCCTTGGAACATCCTCATGTGGAAATGATTCCCTTTGATCGGGCAGGCCACCCTTCTCCCTATGAAGATAGCTCGATCCAAGACACGGATTTGTTCACGTCCTTCTTTAAGAGAGTGTCACACCGAATGGCGCACTTGGTAAGCAATCCCATTCTTAAGCAAATGTGGCCCTGGATAATTGATGCTCAGCAACAAGGGTGTAATCTTGGCGAGTCTTTATCTCGCGGCCGCCATCGGTTTGAAGCTACGTACGGATTAAACACTCTCGAAGTACCATTGAGTCATGTGTGCCGTACGCATTCATTTCACTGGTTTGCCAGCAACCTATTGGCTGAGTTACCCCGCTTTTGGACACTTCACAATGAGTTATTGGCCACCTACCGTCAAGCCAACCGTATTCGTAGTCAAACTCATCCCGTAGCAGACTTGCGACGTTCAGGTGATCACCTGGAATCGCCATTTTGGATCTGGCAACGTTCCGATCCGACCCGAAGACCCTTGTATGTGCGTCCGGTTCAGGGTGGGCTGGAACTGACGGATCAACACAGTCTGCTTTTTCAATTACCATGGAAAGAGTGCCCGGAAAATCAATCTGACGACGCCCAACAAAGACTGGAACGTGATGGGATCCGTATTCGTCCGCGAGTCCTAATAACGACTCTCTACGCGCGTCTACTACTAAGCGATCTGTTTGTACACGGAATTGGAGGTGCCAAATACGATCAACTGACCGACCTGTTAATCCAACAATTCTTTGGACTTGACCCGCCCGGATTTCTGACGCTCACAGGTACCTACCATTTACCATTCGATCGGATTCGAGTTACCGAGGACGACGTAAAACGAGTGGATCGGCTATTGCGTGAATTCACATTTCATCCTGAGCAACATTTGGATGAACATATATACGCCAACCATCAACAACAGAAAGTCAAGTCCATCATCGCTGAAAAACATCGTTGGATACACAATACCCCAACGGACGTTACTTCCCGACAGCGACATGAGAAAATCGTCGATATCAACCGACGACTTCAAACCTTTCTGGTTGAACAACGCCAAATGCTCGAAAGAGAAAGAGTAAATCTCTCTAAGGCCTTGGACAAGGAAAAAGTCTTTTCTTCTCGCGAATATTCTTTCTGTCTTTTCCCTGAAAATTCGCTGCCCAAAAATCTTCTAGACGTATTTGTAAATAGTGTCTAGCTTGAGGATGGAGAGAAGACGAACGGGTACCGCGCCAAATCTTGGCATTTGTCGTAAAAGGAACTTAAAGGGAATTCGACAATGGTTTCCAAGATCCCATCAAAGTTTGCCTCTGACCAATCAGGCGACTCCGATCATGACGCTAAAACATCGTCGTGTCCACTGGATGACACGTTTCCCGAAAACGCCAACGCGAATTCACACGCACCGATGAATTCTTCCCGTTTGAATACTGCGTCAATTAAAAAACAACCAACGGGCCAACCGACCTGGATCGTTCCCGCTCATTCGTCTGATCTTCCGGCGATTCGCGATCTGCTAATTTCCGTTTTTCAGAAACCGATGTCGGCTGATTTCGATTCGATTCATGACAACCCAGAGCATGATCTGAGTGATCGTTTATTGATGAAAATCAGAGGAGAACTTTCTGCTCATGTTCACGTCACGAGTCACTTCATCCGATTCGGAAGATTGAAAATTCAGGTCGGAAGAATTCACCATTTGGTCACTTCTCCCGAACGACGTGGTAATGGCTTGGCAACTCACCTGCTTCGCGCAACCGAGGACCAGATGAATGAAGATGGCGCTTCGCTTGGAATGCTTCGTACACAGGCAGTGGGATTCTTTGCACGTCATGGATGGATTCCATGTCAGAGCCACTTGGTAACTTCTGCAAGCCCCCGCGATGTCTTAGCACACCTGGACATCATTAACATTCCGACGTCCCACCCAAAACCACTGAAACCACCAATACAGCGCTCCGTCCGCTTGTGGCGACAATTTGAGCAATCCTCGTTGATGCGAATTTATCAAAAAAACACCTCCTGTGCCTGCGGACCGCTTATTCGTAGTCCGTGTTATTGGCGCTGGCTATTGTCCTGTGACGGTTACGACCGAATTTACGTGGCGATTGACGGTCCCGATCGGATCAATCTGAACAAACATTCGTCTCAAATTATTGGATATGCCGTGATGCGGAACAACCAAATCATTGAATTCCATACGACCGATCGCAACGGTGACGTTGAACGGCATCTGTTATCCCGAGTTTGCGCCGACGCAATTGAACGGGATAATTATTCAATTGAACTATGCGCCATGGCCACTGAGCGTCTGCACGAGTTAATCCTTGACGCTGGAGGCACAGAAAGACATTGCAAAAACACTTTGATGATGAAACTTCTCGACCCTCTCACATTTTTTCATCGGATGCGCTCCGAACTCCATCTTCGCTCGACTGCAGCCAGCTTGCGATGTCCTCGTGAACTTGGCCTGGTCGTCGGCGATCAAAATTTCCGTATCAAACTAACGCGGCACAGTACCCGAATCTCCGAGCGGCGGCCCGGACGCAGCTTCCTGGCAATTCCGATGAACGACTTTCAAAACCTTCTGCTTGGCCAACAGGAAGTCGCCGACGCAGTAAGAACAAAACGCTGGACAGCTTCGACAAGAGTGGCA
>Ga0310125_10001682_pt1 | contig 11293 bp, 8 predicted proteins | sample CB11b_Tmax_Bot8__FD_203508 | JGI IMG/M metagenome (GOLD analysis project Ga0310125, IMG submission 203508) | Marine microbial communities from Western Arctic Ocean, Canada - CB11b_Tmax_Bot8 | ecosystem: Environmental > Aquatic > Marine > Oceanic | place: Canada: Western Arctic Ocean | collected... | reverse complement strand
TCCGCCAGAGGTTAACGCACCTGCAACACGTACCCTTGAACATTGTGTGCGCTGGGTGGCCGCCGGACATGAAGTAATCGTTGTTACCTGCAATCCAAATTGTCCTGATGGCGTGTTGTTTCCTGGACATCGTAACCGCTGGCGGCGTCAGACTGACGAGGTCCATGGCATTCGTCTTCTTCGTGTGTGGACTTACCTAGCCCCTAACGCTGGATTTGTGCGGCGAATTTTAAATTATGTCAGCTACATGATTGCGGCGACCTGGACCTGTCTCTGGATAAAACGACCCGACATCGTTGTGGCGACCTCTCCCCAATTCTTCTGTGGCTGGGCCGGAGTGCTCGTCTCCAAGCTCAGACGAACTCCCCTGGTGTTGGAAATCCGTGATATCTGGCCCGAATCGATTGTTGCCGTAGGGGCTATGCGCAAGGGAATTCTACTGCGCCTGTTGGAAACAATGGAAAAATGGATGTATCGCGCTGCGGACCACGTGGTGGCTGTAGGAAATGGTTATCGTGATAACATCATGCAAAAAGTAGACCTTGGCGATCGTTGCACCGTCATTACCAACGGAGTGGATGTTGGTTCCTTCCAAGCTGTCGAAACGGAGGAGTCGCTTGATGAACAGTGGAATCTTTTTGGGCGATTCACTTGTTTCTACATCGGCACTATTGGCATGGCGCACGGCCTACAAGTTGTGATTCGAGCTGCCAAATTACTGCAAGCCAAGGGTCGCCAGGATATTTGTTTTTGTATTGTAGGGGATGGAGCCCAACGAATGACCCTTGAACAAGAGACTATCCAAGCCGGTATGCAGGATGTCGTTATTTTTACCGGACGCGTTTCCAATGATCGTATTCCGTCGTTGCTTCGGCGAGCGGACGCGTGTCTTGTCCATCTACGCAAAACGGATTTATTTTCGACCGTGATCCCATCCAAAATATTCGAAACAATGGCCATGCAATGTCCGATCATCATGGGTGTCGAAGGCGAGGCATTACGTATTGTAACCGAGGCACAGGCGGCGATCCCGATGACGCCAGAATCAGCCGAGGAGCTTACTGTTGCAGTTGAACGGCTTGCTGATGAGGCGCAACTTCAGCAACAACTCGGCGAAAATGGTCGTCGTTATGTTGCTGAACATTTCGACCGTAATCGTTTGGCTGCGAAATACCTTGAGTTACTCGAGGAAGTTTCTGGTAAACCAGGATCGATCAAAGAATAACTGGCCCTGTCAACAAACTTCGTGGATGATGACTTTACCACGCCCGTATTATTTATTCCGCTATCACCGGCTTCGCCAAATCGCGATGCGCCTGAGAAAAATAATGCGCATGCGGAGACTGCGACGAAAGGGTGCGGCCCGTTATGCCAAACCCGATGGTGCGCCCCATGTACTCCGAGAGTGTTCTGTATTTTCTAATTTGTTGCAATGGAAACTCGACGAGCGGCTTCAACGAGGCGCACGGAAAAAAGCTCGTGAGATCACCAGCGGAAATTTTAATTTTCTCGGACAGTCGCTAAATTTTCCCGCTAGCATTGACTGGCGAATGAAAAATCACCCGGAATTCGATGCTCTGTGGTGTTTTCACTTACATTATCATGAGTACCTGCTCGATTTAGCAGCTATTCAGATTCCGCGCTCCCGCGCAGCAAAAGATCATGCTCATTTTGCAGATGCGTGGCGAATTGTTGATGATTGGATTCAATGGAACCAACCGCACGATGGTAATGTGTTTAAAGATGCCTGGCATCCGTTCTGCATATCTCGAAGACTTCCAGTTTGGATGTTGCTTTGGGCAGCCGGTCAGCCTGAAGAATCAAATCAAGCAACCATTCTGGAATCCATGGTGAGTCAAACAAATTTCCTGGCTGATCACCTGGAATTCGATCTGGGAGGAAATCACTTACTGGAGAACTTACGCGCACTGGGCATGGCCAGTTGTTTTTTTAGCGGATCCAATGCCGAGCGCTGGATGGCAATCGTAAAACAACTGCTCCCCTACGAGCTCGACCAGCAAATCACACGGCATGGCGAGCATTTCGAGCGATCACCAATGTATCACGGCTTCATGCTTGAAGCCGTCCTTGATTTACGAGACGTTATGCAAGTTATTGATACCAAGCTGGCCAATCTTTGTGGCGACTTAGCAATAGCAATGGCGAACTTTCTTCGCAAAATTTTGCACCCTGACAACGAGCTGCCACTGTTGAGCGACACGGCCCTGGACCAGTGTCCTCCTTCCCTGATCCTTCTCAAGCGAACGGGAATTGCCTCCGCCCAAATCTGTAAGCCAACCACTACCAAATCGCAAGCCGACAACTTCGGAGGATATTGGACTTTTCGAGACAACAAGCATTTCCTGATCTATGATGCCGGACCTGCCTGCGCAGATCATCTTCCCGCACACGCCCACGCTGATTTACTCACCATCGAAGTATCATTAGGGGGACAACGGGTAATCGTTGATAGTGGCGTCTATGGCTATGCGGACGATCCGATGCGTCAATATTGCCGTAGTACGCCGGCTCACAATGTATTACAAGTCGACCAGACGGAACAATTCGATATGTGGTCTCGATTTCGAGTTGGGTATCGGGGCTGGCCTCAACCAATACAAATGGGAGAAACTGGCGATTTTTCTTGGGTCCGAGCCTCACACAATGCTTATCGACGATGTGGCGTGCCAGTCGTCGGTCGTTGGTTGGCATGTCGAAATGACGGACCATGGATTGGTGTCGACTGGGCCAACGGACGGGGTGAACATCAAATGGTGCAATATTTCCATTTGAGTCCTGAATTAAATATATCGCAACTTAACGATCGGTCATTCCGTTTAGAAATTGAATCGCAGGTTTTCCAATTCCAGGTAGTGGATCCATCGATTGCTACGCTCGAAGAGGGTTGGTATTGCCCACGATTTGGTACTCGTCTGCGGGCGCCTGTCATTAAGATTCAGAGCCGATTTCAGCTACCTCGTGCCATGGGCTGGGTTCTCACATGGCCCGATCAATCGGGCACGGCAACCTTGAACAATCCGACCGATACGGCCGTAAAACTTATTTGGGAAGACGAACAAGGCTGCACGCAATTCCAACCGTGTAACGAGATGTGAAAGGGTTTGTTTCCGCTATTAAGTCCGATCCCCGACCAATGCAGTAACTAATTTGTTTTGATGTATGATAGATAGAGTGTCGCCATTACGATTGATTTCTTTAAAGTACCTACTGCACGAAGGTGTGCCTCCAATATGGCTCAAAAACTTTTAGACAAAACCATTTGTGTAGTTGGACTGGGCTACATTGGCTTACCGACGGCGGCTATTCTCGCTTCAAGAGGCTACGATGTCCATGGATTCGAAGTCAATCCAACCGTCGTGGAAACGATCAACGCTGGAAAGGCACATGTCATCGAACCGGATTTGGATATCCTCGTACGTGCGGCAGTTCAAACCGGCAAGTTGAAAGCGGCCGCCCAGCCAACTGCGGCCGATGTTTTCATGCTCTGTGTGCCCACACCTTTCAAGGATGGGTATGCACCCGATTTGTCGTACGTTGAAAAGGCAACACAAACAATCGCCAGTTTTATCAAAAAGGGTGATCTCATCATCTTGGAAAGTACAAGTCCCCCTGGAACCACCGAGCTGGTGGCTGACTTGGTGACCAAAGAGACGGGCCTGTCGTTGCATGATGTCTATTTTGCCCATGCGCCAGAACGGGTGCTACCAGGTAAAATTCTGCGTGAAGTTGTCGAGAACGATCGCATCGTAGGGGGAATTAACGACGCTTCGACAGAAGCATGTGCCGAATTCTATCGCACCTTCGTTTTCGGAGAAATTCATCTGACCAATGCGAGAACAGCTGAAACGGCCAAACTGGTCGAAAATGCCTTTCGTGATGTCAACATTGCCTTTGCTAATGAATTATCACTTTTGGCAGACGAGCTGGATCTGGATGTGTGGCGGCTTATCGAACTGGCAAACAAACATCCTCGGGTTAACATTTTATCACCTGGCCCTGGCGTTGGCGGACATTGCATCGCTGTGGATCCCTGGTTTTTGGTCCAGGCTTGTCCACAACAAACACCGCTGATTCGCCAGGCACGGGAGGTCAACGAGCGAAAACCTCAACATGTGGTTGAACGTATTGTGCAACGGGCCAAGCGTTTCAAGCGCCCCACGATCGCCTGTCTGGGCCTAGCCTACAAGGCAGATATTGACGATCTCCGGGAATCCCCAGCAGTCGAAATTGTCAATGAACTCATTCAACGCAATGTGGGTAAAATCCAGGTGGTCGAACCTAATATTGACGAGCACAAGAATTTCGAGTTGTTGCCATTGGAGCACGTTTTGACAACTGCAGATATCATTGTTGTCTTAGTGGCACACCGTTCCTTCAAGAAAATTCCACCGCATCTGCTCGCTGAAAAAACTGTGATCGACGTATGCGGAGCCTTACGTGGATAGCGAGGTTGAACATGCACCGTATTGCCGTATTCATGGGTACTCGCCCTGAGGCCATCAAAATGGCACCTGTTGTCGAAGCTCTAGAACATGCCGACGACATGGAGGCGGTTGTCGTTTCAAGTGGGCAACATCGTGAGATGCTAGCACAGGTTGTGGACCGGTTCGGGATCCACGTTGACCACGATTTAGAAGTCATGCAGCCGAATCAGACGTTGGCCTCACTCAGTGCCAGACTGATGACCTCGATCGATGATTTTTTGACATCCGATAAACCGGACATGGCTCTGGTGCAAGGCGACACGACCACCGTTTTAATTGCAGCATTGGCCTGTTTCTATCAACGCATTCCAGTAGGTCACGTGGAAGCTGGGCTCCGTACTGGAAATATCTGGTCCCCCTTTCCTGAAGAGGCCAATCGCAAGCTTGCCAGCTCGATCATGACGCTGTATTTTCCACCTACTGATCTCAGTCGAGAAAATCTGCTGCGAGAAAATGCGCCTGCCAACCGGATTTTCGTAACAGGCAATACAGTCATTGATGCTCTTCATTCCGAAGTACGGCGTCAGCAATCGTCGGAAAACAGACAGCTGATTGATGAGCAATTGAATTCCGTGCTTGGCAACGGCTGGAAACAGCACCCGATGGTTCTTATCACTGGACATCGCCGAGAGAATTTCGGTGGAGGTTTTGATCAAATTTGCGCAGCCATTCATACACTGGCAACGCAGTTTGCAGATCATTGGTTTGTTTATCCGGTACATTTGAATCCCAATGTCCAGGCACCCGTATTTGATCGTTTGGGCGATATTCAAAATATCAAGCTTATTGCTCCCCAAGGCTATCACTATTTTGTTGCCTTAATGAATGCCTGTCGAATCATATTGACGGATTCGGGAGGAGTGCAGGAAGAAGCCCCTTCACTTGGCAAGCCTGTGCTTGTGATGCGCGACACGACCGAACGACCTGAAGGGATGGATGCGGGTACTGTCAAACTTGTGGGTACCGATACGGAGTCCATCGTGAAAAACGCAAGCACCCTGTTATCCAACGAAGACGCCTACCAGGCGATGTCGACAGCGGCCAACCCTTACGGCGATGGCAAGGCAGCACCTCGTATCGTTAAAGCCATCAGGGAATTTTTGGCCAATTAGCGATTTAGAGAAAGACAATGGCGACAAGAATCATTCTACTTGTTGAAAATTTCGTTGTCTTTCCAATGTCTCGTCTTTGGATGACTCTGGCGTCATTCGACTGCAGATTGATAGCAATAGCTGAAAAGAATTTGCCACTCCCGGCGCGCAATTTGGCGCGCCAACTGTTCCGATTTCGTACCCGTACCCAACACCTTTTCACAAAAGTCGATAAAACGAAAAGGGTCCCAGGTGTCTTGGGTCACCAGGAATTGACCGGCCAGATCGACATCCGCTGCGCTGGCGATTTGTTTTGCGGCATCGCCAAGCATTGGAAAAATCGGGTGATCATCCACTCGCCGAAACCAATATTTTGAATTAGGGAAATCGGGTTCTCGACGGTGCATGATGCCATGCCAATAACTTCCACTTGGAGTATCGACAGCCTGGCTCAGGTTGTGTGACAACTCCAGAAAATCGTGCCACAACCAAAGGCTAGAAAGACAACAGTTGGCCATATCCGAATCAGCAACGACTTGGTCACCAAACAGGTGAATTTGATCCAATTTCTCGAGTGCCACCTGTGCCGATTGATTCGGATTGCCGGGACCGAGAGTGTTCAGTCGATCTCCATCAATCAAGACGGCAACGGCAGGCCCATAGTCCTGGCTGTGAAATGGTTGCATGGCGTGTACCTTTATAGTGGGTTGAAAAGATTTAGGCTTGATCGATACTGGTTTCAATCCGTTGGGATTCCCGGAATCTCGACCCGAGAGGCGGAAACTATCTACCGGCAGTTCCTTAGGCATGTTACATTTGAGTTTTCAGAGATTGCAAGACTCTTAAGGTGTGAAAGTCATGAGTTTAGACCCCGAACGGGAAGTGTCACCATCCGACTCTGCTGACCACTCCGCTGATGCTGAGTCAGCACGGACTCCTGAGGAAACATCTCGCATATTAATCGGATCACAACGGGATGCTGATCAGGCCCCCTCAAAAGCAGATCAGTCCAATCTTGCTGAGGACCCGATTTTAAAACCAACCGTTGCCGAATCCGATAGTGATTCATCGGCCAACGCAACAACTCCCACGATCGACCAACAAAAAAATAAGAACGAAGCTGCAACCGACTCGGCGCCGCCCAGCGCCGATGAAGCCCAGGCAGCCCCATTCCCCCCCCCACGTACGTCGCGCGTCTCGGCTGAGTTGCAAGCCGAAATTGACGAAGCACTCGGAAACGTTTCCTTGGATGAACTCATGGCCGGTCAGTTTTCGGCCAGCACCGCAGCATCACTGGAGATCGAATCCCGACACCAGGCTACGGTCGTCAAGATTCATCGCGACAATGTCTTTTTTTCCATAGGAGGCCCAAACGAAGGAGTCGCATCGATCAAACAGTTCAAAGAGCCGCCCCAGCCAGGCACTTCACTGGAGGTCATTGTCGTCAACTTCAACGTCGACGAGGGACTTTATGAACTGACCATTCCTGGCGCTTCTATTAGTGTGAGCGATTGGTCCGATCTTAACGAAGGTGCATTGATCGAAGTACTTGTCACCGGACATAACAAGGGTGGTTTAGAATGTGAAGTGAATCACATTCGAGGCTTCATACCTGCCAGTCAGATCTCGATGTATCGCGTCGAGGATTTTTCGCAGTTTGTCAACCAGAAACTGCAATGCATCGTCACCGAGGCCAATCCTGATCGTCGCAACTTGGTTTTGAGCCACCGTACCGTTCTGGAAAGGGAGAATGCAGAAGCGCGTGAAAAACTCATCAACGAATTGGATGTAGGACAGACACACGAGGGTGTCGTACGCAAAATTCTACCTTTTGGAGCCTTTGTTGATTTGGGGGGTGTCGATGGTCTCGTGCACATCAGCAAGCTCAGCTGGGATCGAGTGAATCATCCGAGTGACATCCTCCAAGAAGGAGAAACGATCAGCGTCAAGATCGACAAAATCGACAAGCAGACGGGCAAAATCAGCCTCTCCTATCGTGACACGATGGCTCACCCTTGGGAAGGAATTGAAACGCGTTACTCGACTGGTTCAACCGCCTCGGGAGTTATTTCTCGGATAGCCGATTTTGGCGCATTTGTTCGATTGGAGTCTGGCGTCGAAGGACTTATTCATATTTCTGAATTGGCTCACCACCGAGTTCTGAGAGTGACCAACGTCGTCGAAGAAGGACAGGAGGTCGAGGTAAAAATACTGTCGGTCGACTCTGAATCGCAGCGAATGAGTCTTTCGCTTAAAGCTCTTCACGATGCGCCTGTAAAGTCCGGTGCCAAGGACGCAACAGAAAACGAGGAAGAAATATCTCCACCGATCATTCCCAAACATCAGGGTCCGTTGAAGGGTGGAGTTAACCGACCCAGCGGTGGTGAAGAATTCGGATTGAAGTGGTAGCTCGGTGACCTTCACACACTCAGTGAAGAATCTGGAAGTAGATTTTAATGTTTCTAACGGTTGGGCGATGGGTTCCTAAAAAGTGGCTGTAACATCCTATCTCCTTAATTGTCAACATCTTATATCTTCTTTTAAAAAAACTTTCTAAAAATTTGTGACCGACAGGTGGGTCGCCGGCAACCCATTCTCAATGTCACATTTCAGCAGGATTAAAACCCGGCAATACAACGTTGAGCACCAGGTTAGACATTCCCGACCTGACCGACGAACAGCTGGCTGCGCTTGCGGCTCGCGAGGGGTCAGACGGCCCCGCCTTTGTAGCTCTTGTTCAACGCTATCAAGAAAGAGTTTGGCGGATCTGCTACAAGCTGTTGGGCGAGGCGCACGAAGCACGCGACGCGGCCCAAGAGGTGTTTGTACGAATGTTTTTGCATCGGGCCCGGTTCGAAGGCCGCAGCAAATATTCAACATGGGTTCATGGGATCACTGTGCGAACCTGCCTCATGGTACGGCGAGGACGAGGACGACAGCGAAAGCGGGAAGCGGCGTTGGCCGCACAAATGGAGTCCTCCCGCCGTGCCGAGTCGTCATCGACAGATCTTTCACTGGATCTGATGACAATGCTCGACACGCTCGACGAAGAAGACCGTGCCATGTTGATCTTGAAATATGCCGAGGAACAGACCTTCGAGGATTTGGCCGAGGCATTTGGTCTATCGTTGAGTGCCTGCAAAATGCGAGTTCGACGTGCTTGCGAAAAACTCAAACAACGTTTTCCGGATCACCGATTTGGAGATTCCGAACCAACCGACAGCGACCCCTAAATCACCCACTCGTGGGACTCAAACATTCCACAACATCTAATACGACCAACCGCAATGAACAACAACCTGTTAGAGCAACTCGGCGAATTCAAAGTGCCTCCCCTGCCAAACGATTTTCATGGGCAGCTACATCGACGATTGAACGATCGTCTCGTCATCACACATCTCGCAGACCTGTTGTTGCGAGGTCTGCCACTGGCGATGCTCGAGTTTGTTCGCCCAGTTGCGAGTTTGATGCTATTCAGTTTGTCCGGAAAAATGGACAACAAATTGACCGACGACCATATGAATCACCCGTCAGAGTAACCTAACCATTTAGGACGATTCAGCAACTCGTCCGTAATCTTAAGGAGCAGAAAATGTACCATGTATTTGCAGCAGCTAGTGACCAAGTCGCAGCGTTAAGGGGTCACGCCGAACACTCTACGAGTGTTCTCTGGGACAGTTTTGTGACCGCTTTTCAGCCCATGATTAATGGGGCACCCTTAGTGATCGCAGCTGTGATCGTCCTGGTTATCGGCTTCATCGCCTCCCGCTACGTTGGGCGAGGTGTATCGCGTTTAAGTGAAACACTTGGTCTTCAGAAAGCTGGAGAACGCAGTGGTTTATCCGATTCCATGCAGCAGGTCGGTATCCAGCGTAGCGTATCCCAAATCCTGGGAACGATTGTGTTCTGGTTGTTAATGAGTGTCTTTCTGATGGCAGCCTGTAATATCTTGGAATTGCCATCTGTCACAAATGCAATGGAAAACGTTGTCAACTACATCCCCAAACTCCTGGTGGCGTCTGTCATCGTTGTTGTTGGATTGCTGTTGTCATCATTCCTGCGTGGAGTGATTGCCACCAGTGCCGATCGCGTTGGGATTTCCTATGCTCAGCAGCTGGCTACTGGGTGCTATTACTTACTGGCCATGATGGTGTTCATCGCTGCCTTCGACCAGTTGGCCATTAAATTTGAGTTGTTGAACTATGTGATCTTGATCGCATTTGGTGCCGTCGCCGTAGGATTTGGACTGGCCTTTGGACTGGGTGGACGGGATGTCATGGGCGGCATTTTAGCCGGATACTATGTCCGTCAGCGCATGCAAACTGGAGATCAAGTAAACATCTCCGGTTTTAAAGGAACCATTCGCGAAGTTGGTCCCGTAGCGACTGTTGTCGAATCGGACGAGGATGGCCTGCTTCATCGACACAGCATCCCTAACGTCAAAATGCTGAACGAAGCTGTCCGTTAATGCAACGGAAGAGAGAGAAATAGCCGGCCGCTTGGCCGTGCTATTCAGATTGACCGCAGGTCTCCAAGAAGCGTCAGGAAGTTCTCCGATTGGCAGCCACAACGCTGGTTGATTGGAAAGCGACTGTCATTTCTGGAGACCTGTGGTCTTGGGGCCAGGAAACTGGCACCCAAGAATTTAGCTGGGGTCAAACGTTTCTACAGACTGGACGTTCGCTTCCGTCATCTTAATCGCAGCTTACTCGCTGGGCATAGGCCTGGTTGGTAGGCCCGTCTCAGTGAAGTTGATCACGGACTCTTGTGAACAAGCCTTGAAGAACCAGCATCGTTGATGATGGGTTGCTCATCGCTGGCAAAGCCATCCTCATCGAACTGTCTCGCAGCACAGCTGGTACAACCACTCTTGGTCTGTGGGACCGTGGGACTGTTCTCACCAAGATCGTTGCAACCGCTATGGCAAGGTAAAGTAGCGCAACTTCCACAGTTGAACCAATCCAAGGGGTCGAAGACCATATCCTTGAACCAATTCCTCTGGCAGCACGTGCTTTCGTCCCACTCGCCGTAGTTATTACACGGATCGCAATAGTCCGGTGGCGAACTCCGCCAATCTCCAAAATACATCTCACCACAATCGCTGTCTAAATATCTGCAACTTCGCAGCCGATCAATGCGCTCAGTTAACATCGTCAAGATATTTCCACGACCCATGATCCGTCCGCGACGAACACCACAGCAAGAACTGTCGCAACTGCCCTGGTCACTATCGGTTGATAGATCCTCCTCGGATTCGCTGATCAGGGGAGTGATGTCCACCCCATCAGAATCACATTTAGAACAGCCCGAGTCGCAAATCGTGACCGGCAGGTTTAAAATCCTACTACGTATGCCACATGAATTGATGGGACCGCAACAACAACCACTTAGTACAGCAAGCGTTGCTACTAAGAACAGGGTCAACAAATATCGTTGAATCATAGTCAGATTCCTTTCCGATCGGTGTCAACGCATTCGCCCGCTGCGAATCGTAAAGCTTGAGTGCGATCCGCGGAAAAAACACATTCCACCACGCTACAATCTTTTCACCATATCGGCCCTACAACACACATAATCGATAGAATCTTCCAAATCACTGAAATTTAACAGGTTTCAAGTGGTGGTCCTGGTCCAACCGACCTGCCGTTGGAGGCATTGCCAAGATTCTCTGTCTTAACAATACGGGGCTTGGTAGAC
>Ga0310125_10001681_pt1 | contig 11295 bp, 8 predicted proteins | sample CB11b_Tmax_Bot8__FD_203508 | JGI IMG/M metagenome (GOLD analysis project Ga0310125, IMG submission 203508) | Marine microbial communities from Western Arctic Ocean, Canada - CB11b_Tmax_Bot8 | ecosystem: Environmental > Aquatic > Marine > Oceanic | place: Canada: Western Arctic Ocean | collected... | reverse complement strand
GAAAACAACAATACAAGTAGTTAAAGATGTAATTAATAAATGTAGAAAAAAAAATATTAAAATTTTAACTGTAGGAATTACAAATCAAAGAGAAACTACAGTTATGTGGGACAAAACAAATGGCAAGCCTATTTATAATGCTATTGTCTGGCAAGACAGAAGAACAGAAAATTTTTGTAAAAAACTTAAGGAAAAAAATAAAGAAGCAAGTATAAGAAAAAAAACTGGTTTATTTATAGATCCTTATTTTTCCGCCACTAAAATAAAATGGATAATTGATAATGTTCCTAAGTCAAAAAAATTAATAAAACAAAAAAAACTATTATTTGGAACCATAGATACATTTTTAATTTGGAAACTTACTTCAGGAAAAGTTCATGCCACTGATGCTACTAATGCATCTAGAACTTTGTTATTTAATATCAATTCTAACAAATGGGATAATGAAATCTTAAATTTATTTAAAGTTCCTAAAAATATTTTGCCTGAAGTAAAAAATTCTGCTGATAATTTTGGAATTACTAATAAATCAATAACAGGAATTCCTATTCCAATTAATGGTGTAGTTGGTGACCAGCAAGCTGCAACTATTGGGCAATGTTGTTTTTCCCCAGGGTCTGTGAAAAGTACATATGGAACAGGCGCTTTTGTACTAATGAATACAGGAGCAAAGAAAATATTTTCCAAAAATAAATTACTTACAACTATTTGTTATCGAATTAACAATAAAACAACTTATGCGTTGGAAGGCTCTATATTTGTTGCTGGTGCAGGTGTTCAATGGTTAAGAGATAAGATTAAATTTATAAAAAAAGCCTCTGATACAGAGAAAATATTAAAATCCTCAATAAGCAATAAAGGGGTATATTTAGTTCCAGCATTTACTGGTTTAGGAGCTCCTTATTGGAATCCAAAATCCAGGGGAATTTTATGCGGACTTACTAGAGACACGGGTCCAAAAGAAATAATTAGAGCTACTATCGAGTCAGTTGCTTATCAAACTTATGATTTATTTGAAGCAATGAAAAATGATGGTTTGAGACCAAAAGTAGTCAGAGTAGATGGAGGGATGGTAAAAAATAATTGGTTTTCTCAATTTTTATCCAATATTGTAAATATTAAAGTTTATAGACCAAAAGTTAATGAAACTACCGCTCTAGGCGCTGCCTTTATGGCAGGTTTAAAAATAGGTGTGTATAAATCTTTAAAAGATATTTCTAAAAACTGGAAGGTAGAAAAAAAATTTTTTCCTAAAATAAAAAACAACCAGAGGAAAAAGCTTTTAAATGGATGGTCTAAATCAATAAGAAAAACTTTATTGGATTAAATACAATCTTAAATTGTAATTTGGGCATTTTTCACATGAAAATCTAATTATATTATGTTGTAAGGTAGACAAAATGAAAAAAATTTTAATATTAGGTGCTGGAGCAATGGGTTCAGCATTTACTGCACCTTGTGTTGAAAATAATCATGATGTTGTATTATCAGGAACCCATCTTGAAGATAATACTATAGATCAAATTATACAAAATGATTATTTGCATCCTGCTTTAAATTGTAAACTACCAAAAAACTTAAAAATAATTAAGTTCAATAATTTTTCTAAAGAATTTAAAAACAAACCTGATTTAATTGTAATTGCTGTAAGTTCTAAAGGTATAGATTGGGCAGCAAAAGAAATATTAAAATATTATTCTGAAGATATTTCAATTTTGCTTTTAACTAAAGGATTAACAATTATAGATAATAAATTTTCAACATTATCTGATAAAATTTCGTTAATCTTTGAAAAGAAGGGTTTTAGCAATCTGAACATTTCAGCTATTAAAGGACCGTGTTTAGCAACCGGACTTATAAATAAAATAAGAACTAGTGCTGTAGTAGCTAATAAAGATATTTCTAAATCTCAATGGATAGGTAAATTAATATCTACAGATTATTATACTTTAGAATTTTCCGAAGATATTGTTGGTGTAGAAATTTGTGGTGCAATAAAAAATATATATTCTATGATAATTGGTGCATCTAAAGGGTTAAGCAGTGAAACCGCAGATGATGAAATTAAATCAAAATATCATTATAATACTGCTGCTTCTTTAATTCATCGATCTATTTCTGAAATGGTTTTTTTTACTAAATTTTTTAAAGGCAAAAAAGAAACAGTTTATGGACTTGCCGGTATAGGCGATCTGTATGTTAGTGCAATTGGTGGAAGAAATAGCAAAATGGGGAAATATTTAGGAGATGGATATAATTATTTGGAAGCAAAAAAAAAATTTATGATTAACGACACTGTTGAAGGAGCTGAACTTGCTTTTGAAATAGGATCAAAAATAATGAAAGAATTTAGTAAAAATGATCTACCATTAATGATTAATTTATTGGATTCTCTTATTAATAATAAAAAATTCAAAATAAATTGGTAATGGGGAAAAAAAAAGATTCTTTTGAAAATTGGGGATATCCAAACACAGTTTGGTTTGGTAATGGTAGGATTAAAGATTTACCTAAAGCTTGCAAAATATTAAATATAAAAAAACCATTATTAGTTACTGATAAAGATTTGGCAAAAACAACCATGGTTTTAAATGCTATAGAGACAAATAAAAAAAATTCTTTACCTACTGAAATTTTTTCAGACTTAAAAGGAAACCCCCTTGGAAGTCACGTACAAAATGGTGTTGAAAAATTTAAAAATGGACACCATGATGGAATAGTAGCGTTTGGAGGTGGCAGTAGTTTAGATGTTGGAAAATCAATCTTATTACAAGCATCTTTAAATAGACCCCTTTGGGATTTTACTGACGGAGGGTCTTTTTGGAAAGAAAATAGCTTTGGTAAATCAATGGCTATAAATAAAATTAGCAATCCTGATAATATAAAACCTTTCATTGCCATTCCTACTACCGCAGGCACTGGTTCAGAAACGTCAAGAGCTGCAGCAATAATTAACGACGAAACTAAAATCAAAAAAATTGTTTTTCATCCTAAAATGCTACCTACATTAACTATCCTTGATCCTGAACTTACATCTGGCATGCCTCCATTTTTAACAGCAGCTACTGGCATGGATGCTCTTGCTCATAATTTAGAAGCATATTGTGCTCCAGGCTATCACCCAATGGCCGATGGTATAGCACTTGAAGGCATGTGGTTAATAAAAAAATGGTTAACAGTTGCTGTTGAGCAAGGAGAAAATTTAGAAGCAAGAGGTCATATGCTTACAGCGTCATGTATGGGAGCAACTGCTTTTCAAAAAGGTTTGGGAGCAATTCACTCGCTAAGTCACCCAGTAAATTCATTGTTTAATGTACATCATGGATTATCTAATGGAATATTTATGCCATACGTATTGACTTTTAATAGATCTACAATAGAAAAAAAAATAATCAAAGCTTGTGAATATCTTGAAATAAAAAATAAATCATTTAATGGATTTATAGATTGGACTTTAAATTTAAGAGAAAGAACTAAAATACCTCATAAAATTTCGGATACAATAGACATTTCGGATAAAGACATAGAAAAACTGTCTCCAATGGCTTTAGCCGATCCTTGTACACCAGGAAACCCAAAAAAGTTAAATTTAGAAGATTTTATAAATATGTATAGAAATAGTATTAATGGAAAATTATTTTAACTTTTATGAAAAAATTAAAACTTCTAGTAGCTGAAGGAAATGTTCCTAAAGAAAATGAATTTTTTAAAAGCAAAGGCATTAGAACTCATACTGAGAGTCTTAAAGAAAGTATATCAAATTACTATTCGGATTTTGAAATTGATGTAATTCAACCAACAATCAATCTTTCGTTAAATGAAGTTATTCCTAATTTAAAAAAATATGATGGACTTATTTGGGGTGGCAGTAGTTTAAATATTTACAATAACACTATAGAAGTTACAAGGCAGATTGATTTTGCAAAAGAATGCTTTAAATACATAAAAAATATTTTGGCACTTTGCTGGGGACTCCAAGTAACAGTAACAGCAGCAGGAGGAATGGTACGAAAATCTAAAAATGGAACACATATTGGAATTGCAAAAAATATTGAAATTACAGAAAATGGAATCAAACATCCAATTTATAAAAATAAAGATAAAGTTTTTACCACACCAGCATTTAATTTTGATGAAGTTGAAACAACTCCTCCAAATTCAATTCATCTTTCAAAAAATAAAATTAATTTTATTCAAGGATTAAATTTTATTACTGGAATTTCAAATGTGTGGGGACTTCAATATCATCCTGAAATTACTTTTGATAAAATGGTGCAATTAATAAAAACTAGAAAAGAAATACTTTTAAAAAAAAAATGCTTTAATTCGGAAGAAGAAATAAAAACCCACATAGAAGATATAAACAATGAAAAAATTAAAATTACAGAACATCAAAGAATGACAGAATTAAAAAATTGGCTGGATTATATTGGTAAAAAATAAATTATTTGAATGATAAACTCCAAAGAAGATTTAATAAATCACTTTCATAAAGGAATTAAAAAGCAAGAAAATTTAAAAATTGGCATAGAGCATGAGAAATTTTTATTTAATAAAAAATTAAACTCAAGAGCAACGTATGAAACTATTAGTAAGGTACTAAACTATTTAAAAAAATTTGGTTGGTCAGAAATTAAAGAAAAAAATAATATTATAGGTTTATCAAAAGAAGGAAAAAGTATTTCTTTAGAACCTGGTAATCAAATAGAGCTTTCGGGAGCCTTATTAAAATCTATTCACCAAACTTGTGAAGAATCGTACCAATTTTTAGATGAATTAAGTAAGACATGTTTAAATTTAAATTTGAAAATGATGTCAGTAAGTTTTGATCCATTCACAAAGCTTGAGCAGGTGCCAAAAAATCCAAAGTTAAGATATGAAATAATGACAGAAGAAATGCCAAAGAACGGTAAACTTAGTTTAAATATGATGTATCAAACATGTGGTACACAAATAAATCTAGATTATACATCTGAAAGTGACTTTAAAAAGATGTTTAAATTGAGTTCATTTTTAGTACCAGTTTCAACAGCAATTTTTGCTAATTCTTCTATAAAAGAAAGTAAACCAAGTGGATATCTGTCTTATAGATCAAAAGTTTGGCAGAATACTTCAAGAGCAGGATTGCCAAAATATTTTTTAGAAGATATTGATTTTGAGAAATACGTAGACATGGTTATCAACACACCTTTGTTGTTCATTCTTAAAGATTCTAAATACCTAAAGATAGACGGCAAAACATTTAAAGATTTTATGGAAGGTAAAATTTCAACTATAAGAAATTATAAACCAAATATTAAAGATTTTGAAAATCATTTAGCTACAATATTTACTGAAGTTCGTTTAAAACAATATATTGAAATTAGATCTCTAGATACATGTGAATGGGATTGTCATTGTGGGGGACCTGCTTTTTATACAGGGTTGCTTTATGGCAATCTACAAGAAGCTTATGAAATTATTAATAAATGGAATGTGTCAGATGTTTTAAATGCTTATATTGATGCTCCTAAAAAAGGTTTAAATACAATAATTAATTCTAAAACAATTTTAGAATGGGGTAAAGTTTTTCTAAGTTTATCTAAAAAGGGATTAGAAAATAGAAATCAAAAAAATAGAAATGGAAAAAATGAATCGATTTTTTTAAAGAGTATTGAAAGCATATTATCTAATAATAAAACGAAAGCTGAATTAACATTAGAAAAGTTTAAAATAAATAATAATTTGGATTTTTTATATGATCAAAAAAAATAAAATAGTTGCTATCCAAGCTGATCGTCTAGACTCAATGAATATAAAAACTGATACTACACTATTATTAGCGCTAGAAGCACAAAAAAGAGGTTTTAGAATTTTCTGTTATGAAACGAAAAATCTAAGTTTTATAAATGGTAAAGTTTATGCTTTAAGCAAAGAAGTAACATTCAACATAAACGCCAAAAACTTTTATACTATTAAAAATATAAAAAAATTAGATCTTTCAAAAGTAAATTATATTTTAATGAGACAAAATCCACCTTTTAACATGAATTATATTACAGCAACATTTTTACTTGAAAAAATTTCAAAAAAAGTTCGAATAATTAACGACCCAACATCTGTAAGAAACATACCTGAAAAACTTCATTCGATTGAGTTTTTAAAATTAATGCCTCCTACTATTTTTACTAAAGATATAAAAGAAATAGAAAAATTTAAAAAAAAGTACAAAAAAATTGTTGTAAAACCTATTCATGGATATGGTGGAAAAAATATTTTGTTTATAGATAGTAATCTAAATAGAAATAAAATGTCTAAATATATCAAAAAACACGATTATGTTATGGTACAAAAGTTTCTTTCCCAAATTAAATATGGAGATAAAAGAGTTTTTATAATTGCAGGAAAAATTAAAGGAGCTATACGAAGAATACCAGTCAAAGGTTCCATTTTAAGCAATATAGGTCAAGGGGGAAAAGCTGTTAAAACTACTCTAACAAAAAGTGAACTCCATATAGCAAAGATTGTAGCTAAAAATTTGAAAAAAAACAAAATAGTTTTTGCTGGTATTGATTTAATTTCTAACTATTTAATTGGTGATATTAATATTACATCTCCCACAGGATTAAAAAATTTTAAAGATTTAACAGGAATTAATTTAGCAGTTGATTTTTGGAATTATTTAGAAAATTAAAATAATCCTTCTATTTCACCTTTATTATTTAGTTTAATCGAATTTGCTGCAGGTATCCTTGGTAAACCTGGCATTGTCATTATTTCACCACAGATAACAACAATAAATTCAGCACCAGAAGATAATCTAATTTCACGGACTGGTAAAACATGACCAGAAGGAGCTCCTTTTAAATTTGGGTCAGTTGAAAAACTATATTGTGTTTTAGCTATACAAATAGGTAGTTTACCAAACCCGTCCTCTTGAAGTTTTTTTAATTTATCCCTAATTTTTGTGTCAGCCACCGCTTCGCTTGCACCATAAATTTCTTTAGCAATAATTTCAATTTTTTCCCATAGACTTGCATCATTAGAATATGAAAGTTTAAAATTTTCTTTTTTTGATTTTTTGCAAAGATCTACCACTTGATTTGCAAGCTCTTTTGTTCCTTCCCCACCTTTTGCCCAATGCATACAAAGATTTGCTTTTATACCAAGTTTAGAACAATGTTCTTTAATAACTTTAACTTCTTGGTCTGTATCAGTGGCAAAATGGTTAATGGCAACAGTAACTTCTAATCCAAATTTTTTAATATTTTTTATATGTCTCTCAAGGTTAGGTAAACCTTTTTTAAGCGCTTCAATATTTTCCTTTTTTAATTCATCTTTTTTTACACCACCATGCATTTTTAATGCTCTAATTGTAGCAACAAGGACAGCACAATCTGGTTGAATACCCGATTTACGACATTTAATATTCATAAACTTTTCAGCACCAAGATCAGCTCCAAAGCCAGCTTCCGTAACAACATATTCAGCTAATTTTAAACCTGCGTTTGTAGCAATTAATGAATTGCAACCATGAGCAATATTACCAAATGGACCGCCATGAATAATTGCAGGATTATTTTCAAGGGTTTGAACAATATTGGGTCTAATAGCCTCTTTTAATAATACTGTCATTGGACCCTGGGCATTCAGGTCTTTTGCATAGATTGGTTTTCTCTCTCTAGTGTAGGCTATGGTAATGTTTCCAATTTTTTCTTCAAGATCTTTTAAGTCATTCGATAAGCAAAAAATTGCCATGATTTCAGATGCTACTGTGATATCAAATCCGTCTTCTCTAGGAAAGCCATTCGCTACACCACCAAGATTAATATTTATGGATCGAAGAGCACGATCATTTAAATCAATTACTCGTTTCCATTCAATTCTTCTATTATCAATATTTAATTTGTTTCCCCAATAAATATGGTTATCTATTAATGCAGATAAAAGATTATGGGCACAAGTTATGGCATGAAAGTCGCCTGTGAAATGTAAATTAATTTGTTCCATAGGGATTACTTGTGCATAACCTCCGCCTGCGGCTCCACCTTTCATACCAAAAGAAGGACCAAGGCTAGGTTCTCTAAGACATACAATAGATTTTTTTCCAATTTTATTTAATCCATCACATAAGCCAACTGAAGTTGTGGTCTTACCTTCGCCGGCTGGAGTTGGAGTGATTGCCGTAACTAAAATTAATTTTCCATCTTTTTTGTTTTTTAAATTATTTAAGTATTCAAGATTAATTTTTGCAATATGTCTACCCATAGGACTATAAGATGAATTTTCATCAGGTACGGAAATATAATCCAAAACATCCTTAATAGGTTTTATTTTTGCTGCTCTGGCTATTTCGATATCAGATTTGACTACACTCATTTTGAATACTTCCTTTAATGTTTTAAATACTCTAGAAATCGGATTTGTATACTTTTTTATCAATTTTTTAAAGTTCTAAAAAATATATATAAAAAATGATAAGAATTATTTATATTTAATAGTATAAAATTTAGCTATGCAAAAATATTCAGTATTTAGTCTAATAAAAAATGCTCTTAATGGTCATAAAAATTGGGAAGTGGCCTGGAAGGATCCAACTCCGAAATCGCAATATGATGTTGTAATTATTGGAGGAGGAGGACATGGTTTAGCCACAGCTTATTATCTGGCAAAAGAACATAATATTACAAATGTTGCAATTGTTGAGAAAGGCTGGATTGGCGGAGGTAATGTTGGAAGAAATACAACAATTATTAGATCTAATTATATGTACGACGTTAATGCCAGATTTAATGAATTTGGAATGAATTTGTGGAGAAATATGAGTCAAGAATTAAATTTTAATGTGATGTTTTCTCCAAGAGGAATAATTAATCTTGCCCATTCAGATGTACAAATGAACGCTTTTTCTAGAAGAGGAAACTCTATGAGATTAAACGGTATTGATGCAGTTTTACTTGGACGTGAAGAAGTAAAAAAAATCATTCCTATGGCAGATTTTTCCGAAAATGTTCGATTTCCAATTTTTGGTGGTTTAATGCAACCAAGTGCAGGTACTGCAAGACATGATGCAGTTGCATGGGGATATGCACGTCAAGCAGATTCAATGGGTGTTGATATTATTCAACACTGTGAAGTAACAGGATTTGATGTTGTTAATGGAAAGATTAAAGGAATTAAAACATCAAGAGGTAATATAAAAACAAATAAAGTTGGTTTGTGTGTGGCTGGAAGCACTTCTATTCTTGCAGAAAAACTAAACATGACACTTCCAATAGAGACACATCTTATACAAGCTTGTGTTTCTGAACCAATAAAACCAGTTTTAGATAAAGTGGTAACTTTTGGTGCGGGACATTTTTATTGTAGTCAATCAGACAAAGGTGAAATGGTAATGGGTGGGGATTTAGATGGATATAATAGTTATGCTCAAAGAGGAAACTTACCAACACTTCAACATGTTTTAACAGAAGGACTTGCTATGTTTCCATTTCTTAGCAAATTAAAAATGTTAAGAACTTGGGGAGGAATAATGGATATGTCAATGGATGGTTCACCAATAATTGATAAAACTCATATTGAAGGATTGTATTTAAATTGTGGATGGTGTTATGGAGGATTTAAATCAACACCCGCTTCCGGATGGACTTTTGCTCATACAATAGCACAAGATAAGGTTCACGAACTAAACGCTGAATTAAGTTTAAATCGTTTTAGCACGGGACATTTATTAGATGAAAAAGGTATAGGAACCAAAACTTGGATAGGATAAAAAATGTTATTAATTAAATGTCCATATTGTGGAGATAGATCTCAAAATGAATTTGCATATGGTGGAGATGCAACAGTTAAAAGACCGGAATTAAATAAAGAAGTTTCGGATCAGGATTGGGATAACTTTGTTTATTTAAGAAAAAGTCCAAGAGGAAAACATTTAGAACTTTGGCATCATATTTCGGGATGCAGACAATGGTTTAAAGTTCAAAGAGATACATCTACCCATGAAATATTTAAAACAGCAGAGATGAACGAAGATATTTAATTATGTCACAAGATTTTCGATTAGATAATATAGGATTAGTTAATAGAGATAAAAAAATTTCATTTAAATTTAATGGAAAAAATTATTTTGGCTATGAAGGTGATACACTTGCATCTGCATTGATTGCAAATGGAGTACATCTTGTTGGCAGAAGTTTTAAATATCATAGACCAAGAGGTTTTTTTGGTGCTGGCGTTGATGAACCTTATGCTAAAGTTCAATTATATAAAAACAATGAAAGCGAACCCAATGTCAGTGCAACCGAAATAGAACTTTTTGAAGGGCTAGAAGCTACAAGTGTAAATTGCTGGCCAAGTGTGAATTTTGATATCGGAGCTATAAATAATATCTTAAACAGGTTTTTACCAGCAGGCTTTTATTATAAAACTTTTATGTGGCCAAAAAGCTTTTGGTTTAAGTTTTACGAGCCATTTATAAGAAAAGCAGCAGGATTTGGTGTTGCATCGACAAAACCAGACAAAGACAGATACGAACATAAATATGAATATTGTGATTTATTAGTTACTGGCTCAGGCCCTTCAGGGCTAGCAAGCGCATATGCTGCAGCAAAAAACGGAGCAAGTGTAATTCTTGCTGAAGATAAACCAAGGTTTGGTGGAACTTTATTAACAAATGAAGTGAATATTGGAAATCAAAGTGGAAAAGAGTGGGCTGAAAAGATGATAACTGAGCTAAAAGGAATGCCAAATGTTAAAGTAAAAAACAGAGCTCAAGTATTTGGTTATTATGATCACAACATGTTAGTGATGTTTGAGCGTATAAATGATCATCTAGCAAAACCAAAAAAATATAGCCCTAGGCAAAGACTTTGGTATATCAGAGCTAAAGAAGTTGTTATTTCTACCGGATCTCTAGAAAGACCAATAGTTTTTGGAAATAATGACACACCAGGAGTGGTATTATCTTCTGCAGCTAAAGAATATTTAAAGGTCTATGGAGTTTTAGTAGGCAAAAAACCATTAATATTTACAAATAATGATAGTGCTTATGAAACTGCAATCGAGTTTAAAAAAAACGGAATTGATCCTGTAGTCTTAGATACAAGATATGAACCAAATTCTGAAATTATTAGTGAGGCAAAAAATTTAAACATTAATATTAAATTTTCATATGTAGTTGTTGCTGCTAAAGGATACAAAAAAGTAAAATCAGCTGAAATTGCAAAAATTTCTGAAGATAAAAATACTTTAGGTCAAGTCGAGACAATTAATTGTGATTGTATTTGTGTGTCTGGATTCTGGACTCCAACAATA
>Ga0310125_10001679_pt1 | contig 11297 bp, 7 predicted proteins | sample CB11b_Tmax_Bot8__FD_203508 | JGI IMG/M metagenome (GOLD analysis project Ga0310125, IMG submission 203508) | Marine microbial communities from Western Arctic Ocean, Canada - CB11b_Tmax_Bot8 | ecosystem: Environmental > Aquatic > Marine > Oceanic | place: Canada: Western Arctic Ocean | collected... | reverse complement strand
GGCGTTCTTTCTACCTCGGCGTGATGCATTCCTTCTTCAGCGCCTTTGCCATGATGGCACCCCTTCTGGCAGGTTGGACGCTGCTTCACTACTCGTGGAAGACCTGGTACGTCGGAATTGGCGTGGTGGCAATCGGGCTCACGCTGCTGCTTTGGATGTACGAAAGAAGGCTGCGAAAACCAGGCGATACTGACAAAAAGCAGGCAAACATTGTGGCCAACGACTCCCGGTACGGCCCGCCGTTCTGGATCATCCTACCCATTTGTCTGGGAGTCTTTGCCCTGTCAGGAATTCAGGGAACTTTCAATGCCTGGAGTTATCTCTATGTTAAAGAAACCTATGGTGTGGAGACAAGCTTCGCCACGTGGGCGCCCTTTTGCTTGTGGGGAGGGCTGCTGCTGGGAAGGACCACATTGATTGGTATGGCACGAATATTTTCCGCGCAGACCTTGTTGATTGCATCCTGCCTGTTCCCGTCAGCCGCCATGGGATACGAGCATTTTTTTCCATCGGCATGGTTTTCGCTCATCGCGATGTTTCTCGTTGGCCTGGGTGTCAGCGGAGCTTACCAGCTAGGGACGCAATGGGCAGCTGAACGTTTGTCCTATCAAATCGGATTAGCCAGTACCGCAATCATGGCCTGCGGTTGGCTCGGAAACGCCATTGGACCCTGGGTTACCGGAGAAATCATTGAACGGACTTCCTATTCCTGCCTGGTAGGCATCGTGTTGGCTGGATGCTTGTTAGCCGCGCTTTCCTTCGGGTTGACCCGCGACAGAAGGATCTCTGACAACCCTTCATCGTAAGTCACGCGCCCTCATCCATTCACAGTTGAAAACCCGGTTCAATGAGTTGATCCGCTTGTTCTCCCAACCGTTGCTTCTGGACGAACCCAAAATCAACCCTGCTCGTGTTGACTGTCCACCAAGCGACCAAAGTCACCGATCGTTCCCAACAGGCTGTCGGGAAAGGCTGGAACCTTTTCGATTGGCTGCTGCGACTAATGCCATATCGTAAAACCACCATCAACTACTAAATTATGTCCGGTTACATAATCTGACGCCGCAGAGGCCAAATAAAGGGCAGCACCCTTGATTTCGTTCTCATAAAGGCCCATTCGCCCGGCGGGTGTTCTGTCACCGTAATCCTGGCTGAATCCTGCGGGCAGTTTCTTCTGTGGTCCAAATCCACCCGGTGAAATTGAATTCACCTGGATTCCCATCGGTGTCAATAGACCCGCCAAATCCAATGTCATGCCAATCACACCTGCCTTGGCAGCCGCATAATCGACCGGTTGACCTGACATGCCGCTGCGATCATACATTCGCCGATCCCGTCCCACCATTCCGGCAATCGAAGCAATGTTGATGATCTTACCCTGTTTACGCTCAGCCATTTTTGGTGAAAAAGCTTTGCAACAAAGTAAAGCCCCGATCAGATTGAGCCAGATCATGGAAACAATATCCTCGGTGCTACGTTGAAAAAGATGGCCCGGTGAACTGCCAACACCACCACCTGCATTGTTGACGAGAATATCGACCTTACCTTTCCAGTTCCAGGCTGTTTCGGCAAATTCCTCAATCGCTTTCGTATCGGTCACATCCAGCTCAAGTGGCAGGACTTCACGACCAGTGGCCTCAGCAAGCCGCTGGGCAGAGGCCTCAGCACTGGCCAGCTGCCGAGATGTGATGATCACATCACACCCTGCTTCAGCCAAAATTTCAGCCATATCGAATCCCAGGTGTCGCGAGCCACCGGTGACGGCCGCCACCTTTCCGTCTAATTGGAACATCTCGTCGTAGTGCATCAGTTTGACTCCTTGATAGAGCAAGTAAGTTGGCAATTCGTGGTTATACACATCGGTTGAACATCCGCAGAGCCCCATAGCCTCGCTGCGAGGGAAAAAGTGCAGTTCGATTACCTCCCGGCAGTTTTACGGCCGTCGGCTTGTGCTAACGAACCCACCGCTGTGTTTCCAGAGTCAGATGAATGTCCTGTTCTTGCAACGACGTGCTCGGTTTCGGAGGCGACCGCCTATGTTAGAATGCAGGTGCCCGATCGTCTCGTCCAACTTGTACACTATTTGACCCCCTTTTCCTGAACTTGAACCGATGAAATTACCGGTCACTTACAACGATGTGCTGGATGCACTTCCCCAGGTACACAACGTTTTGCCGCCCACCCCACTCATTCCCTGGCCCGGTCTTGCTGAACTTCTAGGTTGTCATTTTTATCTCAAACACGAGAATCATCACCCCGTGGGTGCATTCAAAGTTCGTGGCGGTGTGAATCTTGTCGAGTCATTAAGCAAAGCTGAACAAACGGCCGGTATCATCGGCGTTTCGACAGGAAACCACGGTCAATCGCTCGCATTTGCCGCACGTCGCCGCGGCGTTCCATGCACCATCGTCGTCCCCCAGGGAAATAATCCTGACAAATTACGAGCGATGCGACATTTGGACGCCACGATTGTGGAACATGGCCGGGATTTTGACGATGCCAGAGAGTTCGCCGAAAACGAGTTTATCTCCCACGGCGGTCGTTTTGTGCACTCGGCCAACGAGCCAAAATTGATCGCCGGCGTTGGAACCATGGCATGGGAAATCTTTGAGGCCCTGCCAGATCCAGATGTCATTCTGGTTCCCATTGGGCTGGGCAGTGGCGTCTGTGGCACCTGCCTGGTCGCCAAACATCGTCGACCACAAACACAAGTGATTGGCGTCCAGGCCGCAGGCGCAGCGGCCGTCGCGAAAACATGGCAAACGGGCCAATGGGTGACAAACGAGCAAATCGACACGTTCGCCGAAGGAATGGCCACTCGGACTCCGGCGGAGATGACTCTGAACATCATGCAAAACTTGATGGACGACGTCATCCTCGTTAGCGACGAAGAACTACGTCACGCGGTGTATCAAATACTCAAGCACTCGCACAATTTAGCAGAAGGTGCAGGCGCGGCGGCATTGGCCGCCACGTTCAAACATCGTGACCGTTTTCAAGGTGCAACCGTCGTCGGCATCCTCTCTGGCGGAAATCTCGATCTTTCAGAAATGCCCCGCATACTTTCTGAAGGGCGTCAATTCGAAGAGACACACCTTCACTCGTCCTAGCGACCCTGCACCCGAACGGACGCAGCAGACAGTTGCGATCGCGATCCAAGCCGGGCTCCTATACGAAATTCAATATTCAACCGGCTGTAATTCAAAGTTACGATGCAGTCGATACTCGATCTGGCAGTCCACTTCAGCGAGCAAAATATCGGCTGCCAGATCATGATCTTTTTTGAGGACGGTCACTTTGAGATCATTGCGGCCATGTGCCAGTTCATGATCGGCATCCAAATGAAAGTCATAGGCATAACCGTAAGGCCCGAGCACGTTCCAGGCGGACCCCTGGCCAACCAGCCGATAATTCATGTCGACTCTTTCCAGAATCGAATCGGGAAGTTCGCGACCATTCATCTCAACTCGAATTTCGTCAATATCAGGGACGATATTGGCAAAGCGCACACGTAGAACCGACGATTTGATACGACCCAGCTTCCGCCAATGACTTACATCGTCAGCAACGCGGAACGAAACCTCCACTGATTCACTTTCAGCAAGTTGTTTCGGCAGTGCGTCGGTTCGACCAGGCAACCATTCCAGGGACGCATCCTGACGATCGGACGAGCGCACCATGTAGTACTTGTTGGCGGTCGCCAAGAGCTGGGGATAACCCAGCTGACGCAGCGTATTGTATTCCTCAGCTGTCCATGGCCAGCCGTTGGGGGTCCAATGGTGGTCACCAATGGCAATTCCATCGGCGCCTTGATCGTAGGCGTTGGCGGCACCGGCCCAAATCATGGCCGGGGTGGCATATTTGGCAAATTGGCGCCCTAAGGGTGTGTGCAGCGTCGCATGCACGCGGCTGGAAGTTCCCCGGGTGAGCTTGACCAGTTGTGTACAGTCGATGTCCTGAACCATTCCCTCGTCTTCGCTGTAGCTGCTCTCGTAGAAGAAAACATCAATGAGTTTTTCAGAAATCCATTTCTCAATTTCATAGCCTACTAGCTTCCAGGCACCAGGGTGGGCTGGAACACGTGCACAAATTCGCTTACGTCTACCCTGGGTTTGCTGGGCCCGATCAGCAACCAACCGCAAGTCTCGTAACCAGTCGGTCATGATCGGAGCAAGCTGCTTGACTTCACTGAAACGACAAAAGGGCATGGCCGACGTTAGATTTAATTCAATGCCGTCAGTTTCATAATCTGATAACAGTTCCTCGAAAAGCTGAAACCGCTCTTTTCGCACTTCGGCATGAAGAAAATTAAACCGGTGTTGGTTCACACCTTTGGCACGGGGATCGGGATCCTCTCCAACTTGAAATTGTGGATTGTCTAACGTAAAAGCTGTCCACCTCCCCAATCCTTCGTGCTCTTTGCGATTTCCACCATGAAGACTGACCCAGCTGCTGGCAATCATCAGTATCCCAACTTCATGACACCGATCGCAAATGATTTTAAGGGGATCATGCCCATCGGCAATGAGCTGATTCAGAATTCGTCCTGCTCGATACCACACATAATGGGTCCACTTTTTAACGGTGGCGCCCCAAAGCGCCGCCACTTTGCTATCGTAAAGCACCGAGCCAGCTTCCACTCCTGCCATGTAAACCAAAGCATCCGCCCCGCTACCGGCCAGCTGATCGACAATCGAAGCGTGCTCAGCAGGCGTGATGGGTGGTTCAAAACTGTAGAGATCGGCGGCATGTCGACCATCATCAAAAATGAACACTCGCGGGTCATCGGCCGGTGGTTGAGGTTGTCCGTCCTGCTGTTGAGAAAATGAAGGGTTGCTCAATTGGGTCGACAAGGTCGCTGGCGCAGCAATCGCCCCCACGGTTCCTAAGAATTTTCGGCGTTTCATCATCAATTCCACCAAGTGTGAGTGTTCAACCGTACACAAATCATGATCCCAAACACGTCCCCAACTTAAGCCCTGGGCGTTCCCTCTTAAAGAGTGCCGGGCTTAACATGCACCCTATATTAACAATGTTTCCCCCCTGTGACAGATGGTAATGCAGCGGGTTTTTTGGATCCTCTAACGATGGTCATCCGGTGATCATCAGCATTCGGCCAGAAAGTCACCGTCACCCCATGGTTTTCCCGTTCTCTTACCCTGGCCTCTCTCAAGCCAAAAAGGAACAATGGACAGCAACTTATGAACAACGAAATTTCAACAACGATGAAATCCTGCTTACTTTATCATCCATCTTGGTGGATTTGTATACATGGCCCCTACGCCCAAAAAGCCTAACCCCGTTTCTCAAACCACCCAACGAGACGCTACCGAAGGTAGTGTCCCAAAGTTGGCTGTCCAATTCCAGCCATTCACCAAAAACACCCTTTGCCTGACAAACGTATCCGATCCACTACAGGAGACCCATTGATGAACGTTTTTACCAATTCCCTGGGACGACGGTCCTTTCTCTTTGCCACTGCAGGATGGGTTGGGACCCACTTACTTGAACAAGAGATGGCACACGCAAATCCACAACACCCGTCAAGCGGCATCAAGATCACGGGCATCAAAACCTACATGTTCAATGTCCGTACGGGTCAAAAAAGAGACTTGAACGACGAGCAAAAGAAAAAATCAAGCGATTTTAAAACATGGTTATTTTTAAAAGTTGAAACCAACGCTGGAACCTACGGTTGGGGTGAAGGCAGTGGTGAGTGGCTTTCGCCAATCGTACGTACCACGCTACATGAATGGGAACCGCTGCTGTTGGGTCGTGACCCGTTGGATGTGGTTGCCGTCTGCGACGATATCACTGACCGGCTCCCATGGAAAGGTGGTCCCGTATTTGGCACTGCCATCGCTGCGATCAACATGGCGTTATACGATATCGCTGGAAAAGTGTTGCAGACACCCGTGTACCAGCTCCTCGGCGGGCGCAAACGGGACCGCATCAAAATCTATCACGGGGGCATTAATTTCACGTCCCCCGAACAGGCCAGGGCAGACGCACGCATTGCTGTGGACAAAGGCGTCCGAGGATTGAAAGGGAACCCGTTGGAGGGGCGAACCTGGCCAATGGACTACCACGAGCTGGAACACTGCGTGAAGGTTGTTGCTGCTGTTCGCGAAGAGGTTGGTCCCTCAGTTGAATTGATGCTCGACACCCATGGGAGTCCCACTCCGGCATTGAGCATTGCATTTGCTCAGATGGTCGCGCCGTACCGCCCTTTATTCCTCGAGGAACCGTGCAAAGTGGGATCGGTCGAAACCCTGCGGGACATTTCGACCAAAAGCCCGGTGCCCATCGCTACCGGTGAAAAGTTGTTTTCTTACCGGGACTTCAAAGAGGTGATTGACGCACGTGCGTGTGCATTTCTACAACCCGACTTGAGCCACAGTTTTGGAATCAACAACTTCCTCCATATTGCCCGCCTGGCCGAAGAAGCACAGATGTTGATGGCACCTCACAACGCCGGCGGCCCCGTGCACTTTGCCGCGTTGTTGAACACGGACGCCGTGATCAATAATTTTCTGATCCAGGAGGTCTCTGGACAATGGCTAGCTCGCTTCGATGAATTCGTAGAGCACGACTTTCAATTGGACGATGGCTTTATCAACCTGGTCGACCGGCCAGGACTTGGCATGGATGTGAAAGAGACCGACGTGGCAAAACTGCCTTATGATCGTCGCATGAAGTATCGACAATACCGACACGCCGACGGCAGTTGGAAAGGCTGGTAATGAGTCCATTGATTGGCAGGAATCAAGAATTCTTTTTCAATTCCGTATCATTCCCAGCCAGGTCCCGTTTTGTGATCAAGTATTCCTGGACGATCTGCCCACCAATCAAATGCTCTTGAATGATCTGCTCCAACACGGGCGGATCACAACCGCGATACCACGCGCCTTCTGGATAAACAACCGCAATCGGTCCTCCCAGGCAGATTCTGAGACAGTTCGCCTTAGTACGGTAAATACCACCCTGCTCACTAAGACCTAACTCCTTGAGCCGACTCTTGAGAAAATCCCAGGCAATCAACGAACGTTCCCGCTCGCTGCATTTCGGCTTGGCCTGATCGCAGCAGAGGAAGATATGACGTTTTGCCGATCCAATTCCTAGCTCATATGCAAGACGCTGCTGCTGATGCAGGTCCGATTGTCCTTCACTGGAGTCCACCATTTTGGCCTAGCCTATTCTCTTTCTTTGTATTCACCACAAACAAGAAATTCGACACAATCACCGCCCCGTCCCGGGTCTTTTGTTTTGGGATTCCCATCTCACAACTTTTCTGGCAGTTCCTTGTGCCGCAGTCACCCAAGGTGGAACCTCGCGAGGTAAGGATCCACTGCCAAATCCGCAGTGCTGGGCGAACACGTCGTCATGCGTACAGCTAACGCCCGTATTCTCACAACCCTCATAAGCTAGCAGAACACATTGGGTTGCCGGGCGACACGGCCAATCCTACCGTATTGTTCTCAATCGGCAATCATCCAGATAGCGTTGCTGGACACTGAGGGTTACAAACAGTAATCTTATCATTTGAACTTGGGCTCGACTACTCAAGCATTTGACACTCCGTTGGGCCTGCGTCAGACTTAATTTTTCAGAACTGGCGGCCTGGCAATCATTGGCTTTGACGGTTTGTGACAGTGTCTTGTTTAGGCTACTGGAACAGCAAACTCTCCTTTTATCTTGTGCGGGAAACATTATGTATCGGATCTGTTTAACCTTGGCGTTGCTTTTGTCATTGGTCTCTTTCTCTTACGCTGACAAAAAGAATGAACGTTGGCGCAAGCGTAATGCGACAGTGGTCGATCAACACAATTTGACCACACGTGACCGAGTCATCCCTCAAACGGATGTTCCTCGTGGCGTAGAGCCCGGACAAACCTACGAACTGAATGATCTACCCGTCATTCAGATCGCACCCGGTGTGAAAGCCTCGGTTGCCTGGGGTGATGGTGCCTTGTTAGAAATTCTTGAGATGGCACCCGGTTCGGTCTATCCTAAACAGCAACTGGCCGAGGAGCTGATCACAGTCGTTCAAGAGGGATCCGCACAATGTGAGTTTCGCTACAAAAAAAGCACCCCTGGTGATCAAAAAGTAGCGTTGACCAAAGACACGCTGATCTACCTCACTCCCAACACCCGTCGCGTTCTCCGTGCAGGGCCCCAGGGGCTGAAAGCCATCGAAGTTTACTCACCGGTTCGTATCGATCACTTGAAGTTAGCCGGTGTTGAAATTCCTTCAGGAGGCCAGGTGGATTTTCCTGACCAGGGTGTCACTCCTTCGATCGCGCCGAGAAAGATCTATAACCTGAACGAAATTCAATGGGCAGGCCTGACCCCGCCTCGCCAAACCGGCAGTTACCTCCGCAGTGGTGCCGGTTCGCGCCTGGTGTGGGGTAAGAACGTGATGTTGAGCTACGTACGAATGGACCCGAAATCGTCATTTCCTCTTCACATTCACCCTGAAGATCAATTGATGATTGCTCTACGTGGATCGCTCGTCGAGGGGTTGATGGACTATGCCTATACCATGGACGGCCAAAAGCAGCACGTCGTTCTTCAGCCGGGAGGTATGGCACACTCGGCGGAACTGAGTGAATTTGGCGCTGACGCATTAGACGTTTTCTGGCCCGTACGTCCCGATTACATCGAGAAAGTCGAGCAACAAAACCAGCTTTTTGAGCAGGTCATCGCACCAGGCACTCAAGCGATCAAACTGGCCGAAGGCTTCACATTTTCCGAAGGTCCAACGTGGTTGAAGGGGGCACTTTATTTTTCGGACATGTACTTCGCCGATCACCGCAAGGGAAACTGGACAGGCAGTGCAAGACGAAGCCGCCTGATTCGTATGACGCCCGACGGCAGCTGGCGAGTTCTCGCCGCAGGAATGCAGACCAACGGCACCATCGCTTCCATCAATGGTAACTTGCTGGTCTGCGACATGTTCGGACACCGCGTTGTGGAAATGGACCCGGAAACGGGTAGCATCTTGGGCACTGCCTTCGATTCGGTCGATGGCAAGTCCATTGACGGCCCCAACGACCTGGTGATGGACGCCCACGGCGGAATCTACGTTACGGATCCGCAATTCACACCGGAAGAAACAAAAAGCCAGCCCGGCAAGCAGGTTTACTACGTCACCGCCGACGGAACAGCCAGCGTGGTCATTCCAGCGGGAAATTTTGCCATGCCCAACGGAGTAGAAATTTCACCGGACGGGAAAACGTTTTACGTCAATAACACCTGGTTTCAACCTGGCGAGAACTTTATCTGGGCCTACGACGTGCAATCGGACGGATCTTTAACCAACCAACGCCGTTTTGCCATGCTCAATCTGACACCTGAAGTTCTGAGCGATAAGCGGCCCGAATATCGTTTTGATTCGCGAGCCGATGGAATGGCAGTCGACACAGACGGCCGTCTGTACGTCTGTACGTTGTCAGGTGTTCAAATTTTCGAACCTAACGGCGTGTACGTCGGAACCATTTGGTGCCCGCAATATCCTGTCAGTTGTACATTTGGTGGACGCGAGAGTGACATCCTGTACATGGTCGGAGAATCGTCCGTATGGTCCATTCAAACCAAGGTCCATGGCTTTCGTTTGCCACAAAATTAAACCGACATAGTATTACACCGGTACGTTCAGCGAACGAGCCAAGTCGGTAATCTTATCCCAGGTTGGTTGTTCAACATCGATACCATTTTTGAGCCGGCGCTCTCGTTCGAGCAATTCACGTTCGTACGGATAAAGCACACGGCTGGAATCGTTAACGGACGCCGAATCGGTGACGTAGTCGATCATGTCGTCAATTTGTGTGGTCACCGCAGCCAGGGGCCGGATTGCCTCGACGTCAATCGCGATGACGCAGAATGAATTCTCATGCGTGTATAATTGATCAACGGGTCGTGAACATCCACCACCACTGAGTGCCCCGGAAAGCATTTCTACCACCAGTGCCAGGCAATATCCTTTGTGTTGACCAAAGGAAAGAATTGCACCGGGAGGCGGACCAAACAAATCGTTCGGATTGGTCGTATCCCGGCCCTGGGCATCGATCACATGTCCACTGGGAATCTCTTCGCCGCGCCGCGATTTCAAACGGATGCTACCCTCTGGAGATGCACTGGTCGCCATGTCGACGACGATCACACGGCCTTCACGACCACTGGGAAATCCCCACGCAATCGGATTGGTGGTCAATCGAGGTTCGCGCCCACCCCAAGGTGCGACGAATTGACCATATCCCTGTGCATTACAGCAAAAGAAACCGATCAATCCATCTTGTGCCAAATGTTCAACGTACTCACCCAGTCTCCCGGTATGGGTCGAGTTTTTAACCGATACGATTCCGACACCTACGCGACGTGCTTTTTCAGCAGCAATTCGACTCGCTTCTGAGCCAGCAACCGCTCCGTAAGTGAAATGGGCATCCAGCCAACAGGCTGCTTCTCGGTCCTGAAGCACTTCCAACCGATTTTCTCGAGCGGCCTTGCCAGCGGGCAACCAGCCAACGTAGTCCGGCAGGCGTAAAATCCCGTGAGAGTCAACACCAATCAGGTTCGAACCCACCAGGTGGTCCACCACTCGCTCGGCAACCATCGCATCGGCCCCGGCTGCTGTCATGATCTGGCATCCAAGATCGTTCAATTCAGTATGGGATTTTATTGGCATTTTCACTTCCATTAACGTGGATAAAAGTCTGGTTCAATGAAAAGGGTCAGGACCCAAGTTGACGATCTGTCAGGTTAGCAAACGACAGGGCTTGATGACAACCAGCCAACCCTTTTTCAACTCGTCATGTTTGGTCTGTCCACGGCACGATCGGCTCCCAGGCGGCCTGCCTGGCTGGAAAACCAATGATCCCTTCAACCGTCTGCCGGTGGCCAGGGATCCAGACAGGCGCCCGCTGGTCGCGCAACGGTCGGTCGCCATGGGATGGATTCGTACGATCGGTACACAACCTCCAACCAGGGAGTTTCCAACCGCCGATGTCCTTCGTACCGTGATGTAAGGGCAGCCTCCAGGACACCACCATTGAGGAGTGTCCTTTCTACGGGGTAGGATGGTTTTCCACTGACAAACATCTCCTCAGCATTCAGTGCCAGATAACTGAAGTGTCCATGCGGTCCCACGTCATCTTCATCGCCGTGACCTTGTGCAAAAAACTCAGCTGCGACAACTTCACTACCGACGCGCGCAGCATAGGCTAAATCCTCAACATAATCGTTCAACATCAGGACCGCGCCACGGAACCCATCGCGATATTCCACAAGGATGATGACCG
>Ga0310125_10001677_pt1 | contig 11304 bp, 8 predicted proteins | sample CB11b_Tmax_Bot8__FD_203508 | JGI IMG/M metagenome (GOLD analysis project Ga0310125, IMG submission 203508) | Marine microbial communities from Western Arctic Ocean, Canada - CB11b_Tmax_Bot8 | ecosystem: Environmental > Aquatic > Marine > Oceanic | place: Canada: Western Arctic Ocean | collected... | reverse complement strand
ATGAGCTGTATCAATACTTCCTGCTGCATAATGTTCACTATCTATAGCATCATCAGCAATATGGGCATTGTCTATACTTCCATCTGCGTAATGTTCACTATCTATAGCATTGTCAGCGATATGTGCGTTATCTATACTTCCGTCTGTATAATGTTCACTATCAATAGCATTATCGGCTATCTTAGCACCAGTAATTGCATCTGCTGCTATATATCCACTTGCTATAGCTGTACCTTGCCATACTCCAGTTCCTATTGTACCTACAGTAACCAAATTAGCTGTTGATGTAATAGAAGCTTGTGTTCCACCTGTTACTGTTGCTGCTGTACCAGACGTATTACCTGTTACATTACCAGTTATATTACCTGTAAATGTTGAAGTAACACCTGTACTTGTTATCATTCCTGTACTTGGATTATAAGTTAATCCAGTATCTGTTTCAATACCTTGAGTGCCTGTTGCACCATCTATAAAAGTTGGATATACAGTTTCATCGGTTGAATTATTTGCTACTGCCGTTATACTTGTAGCTAAAGCTGCCGTTCCTGATATATTTCCTATAACGAAATCGAGTGTATTATCTCCATCATCGTATGTAACTGTAATATCTGTTTCAGTATTACTAGATACCATTGCACCGACTGTATCGGCTATAGTTTCAGCAAGTGTTACACCACCTAATGTAATAGCATCAGCTTCCATTGTGCCGTCAACATCTATATCACCTGAAAGATCTATATCGCCTGTTACTGTTAAAGTACTGCCGTCATAAGTTAATCCTGACTCAGCATCTAGTTCAGTAGTCGTGCTTCCTATAGTAACTAATTCATTCGCTGTAGCATTATTTAATGCTGTTATTGTTCCTAACGAAACAAAATCTATAGTATTATCTGCATCCTGATACGTAACAGTTATATTCGTTTCAGTATTTCCTGTTAACATAGCTCCTACAGTATCGGCTATATATTCAGCTAATGTAGTTCCATCTACAGTATAGGCATCCGCCTCCATTGTACCATCAATATCGGCACTTCCTGAAATATCTAAAGAAGCTGCATCTAGTTCTCCTCCAATAGTTAATAAACCACTAGAAGGATTATATGTTAATCCTGTGTCTGTCTCTGCTCCTTGCGTTCCAGTAGCTCCATCTACAAATACAGGATACGTAGTTTCGTCTGTACTGTTGTTTGCACTAACTGTAACGGATGTTGCTAAAGTTGCTGTAGTTGCTGTATCTGCATTACCTGTAACTGCTCCTGTTAATGGGCCTGCGAAGGCATCGGAGGTTACTGTACCATCAAAGAATGCATCTTTAAATTCTAGTGAGCTTGTACCTAAGTCTATATCGTTATCTGTTACTGGAACAAATGCTCCATCTTGTATTCTTACTTGTTCTACAGCAGAACTGGAAACTTGAACAAAGAATCCCCAACGATTATTTGTACTGTCTACAATTATCTTATTTAGAAGATCGAAATCACCTATTGTTGATACACCTCCACCTTGTCCAGCAGAGCCGTCATGTGTGTGTCCTGTAGCTGATGCACTAGATGAGCTGTGTGCGAATGCGTTTACTAATTGGTCAAATTCGTCATTAAAAAGAGCTGCCGTGATGGTGTCTCCATCTGAAAATGAACTTTGCCTCGTATAATTTTGTGCCATATTTATTGTCTCCCTGATGGAACGTAGTCTATATAAATTCCGTTAACTGTGTATGATGGATCTTGATTGTTGCTATAAATTCTAAAATAGTTGCTTGTTCCGCTTCCTTCAACTGCTTGTGTTGTTAAAGGATCTGCTGCTGCTCCAAAAACAAATTCACCTAACAAAGCTTCTCCAAACAATGCAGGTGCAAAAATACTTAAAGAATAATCGCTTGGTTGAGGAGTAGTAGAATCATCAAAATTATATCTTATTTGTAATTTTGTATCTATATCTCCTTCTGGAGTAATAGAAACTTTAACATATTTTAAAGTTTTTAAAGTTCCTAAATCTCCATAATCTATATCAGGAGTCTGATATTTTGCTAAAATATTAGTATCAACACCTGCTTCACTTACAAAATTATCTCCTGTATCATGATTCCATACTTTTCCGTTGTAGTCTCCGTGATAATATCTTTCAACTCCATCATAACTAAAACCTGAAGCTGCTGCAGAACTTGCATCAATTCTAAAAGTTTCTGACCATTGGAATTGTGCTACTCCTTCTTTTGATGTTTTAAGAGTTCCTATGACTCCTTTAGAAGCATCTCCTGTAGAAGAATCTCCATAATATAAGCGATACTGTGATTTGTCTCTTATAACAATAGTGCTTACAGCATAGTCTCCTATGTTGTCAGATATAACTTTTATAATTGGTTGAATAGCTCTGCTGACTATACCTATCTCAACGTCTCCAATTCTTGCTGTTCCTGCTAGTGTTCTTATTCCATCTGGTGCTAAGAATACTAAGTCACCACCAATTTCTTGAATACTTCTTCCGTCTAAACAACCTATATTTTGTGTAAGTGGCTGTACTGCTATAGAGGCTGAAATATTTATATTAACTAATTTATAGATACTATTTTTACAGAATATAATTAAGTCATCACGAAAACTTCTTAATCCTACTACTTGATCATCTAATACAATACTTCCTGATCCTGTAGTAGTAAAATCATCTATATCACTTGTTCCACTATAAAAAATAGTATTTGGTGCAGTTGCTGCTCCTGCTACAACTAAATGTTTGTCATGTATTGTGCAATACTTTGGATAATGTGTACCGCTTACTGTTATTTCTTTTGCATAGTAGGTTCTACTACTTAATGCAGAACCAGTACCTGTCATCTTGAAGTAGAATGGTTTTACTCCAGATCCTTCATCAGTAATAATAACTTCACCGTAAGTTGTATCACCTTCATAAGTTACTAGTTGTGATATAGTTTGTGAAGTTCTAGCTGAAGTACTACGGCCAGTAAAGGCTGTATAATCATCTCCGCCACTTGCAACACTTGCTCTATTTAATAATAACCAAGTTATTCCGTCTTGACTAAAATAAATATTAGTACCAGATGTTGCTATTACTCCATCTGCGTAGACATGTAATCCAGTTATATCATTATCTACATTAGGTCTTGCTGCACTTCCTCCTCCGAAAGCTGAAAAACCGTTAATTCTTCTATAACCACCAGCTATATCAACTTCAAAGTTTTGTAGAATGGTAGCAGAACCTGGAGTTTTAAATAGTTCAAAAGGACTCGAACTTCTGTCCAGTCCTCCTTGACAAGCCAGAGCAAATGGTTGCGAGTCGGTCATACTACCCTTACTCTATCGTCTGCTATATATTTTGGAGCTGGATTAAGAAGATTAGATCTCATTTGCCTTAAACCTTCTTTATAATCTTGTAAAGCAAAAGCAGCAGTCTGAGGATTATCCTTAAACTGATGCATATAATATCTAGCTCTTGCTAGTAAAACTGTTGTATACATATCTGGAAATACAATCGTATCTCCATGTGCGCTCAATGCTGTGGGTAAATCCCAAGCAAAGTACCAAGCTCTATAAACCTTCTTAGGTATTGGACTTAGACCAAATTTTCTTCCGTCTGTACTTCTAAAAACAACACTAGGTTCTCCCCAATTTTGAGAATCAGCATCGTCTACGTTCTCTGCCTCTCTGCGGAAATCTTTCCAGTCTTCGAGAGTTACAAAACGAAGATTTTTACTTATGTAGGGAGCAGATTCTCCACTAACACTAATAGTTGTTAAATAAAAGTCATCCCAATTAATAGCACTATAGTCTGTAGTTATTGCGCTAGAAGCTGGTTTTAGTTCGTACCAACGAGTTCCTGCTACTGTTTCGATATATACGTTTCCATATAAAGGATCAGTAGCTCCACTTTCTCCTGTAGCTAGAAAGGACCAACGAGGTTCAGCACTAACTATATCTTTATATGCTTTGTTCACACAATCTTTAACATGTTGTTGTATTCCTACAGCACTTGCAAATTTTGTAGAAGTTAATACTACCTCGTTTGATTCTCTTAATAACTCGTTTGATAATTGTAAAAAAGTTGTTGCCATTTGTTTTCTCTATTAATTAGGTCGTGCTTTGGGCATAGCTTTCTTAGTACAGAGCGCGCCACCATGTTTCATGCCATATCTTTTTGCTTTTTTATAAGCAGCTTTCCCTTCTTTTGTATAGGGATAATGTTTTTTCCCTAGTTTTGGCATTATGTTTTTTTCCTGTTAAAATCTTTCTTATTACCCCAAATTCTATCGTAGCCTTCGGAGTATAGTTCTTTGTTTTTTTTGCTATAAAACTTAGCTGATATGCCAAGTTTTCTATTGCCTTTCTTTTTATTCTTTAAAATTATAGGTTGTTGTTCTGTACCTATCTCTGACATATATTTTCATCCTGAATTAAGTACGGGGAAGGTGAATATAGAATTCCCTTCCCACATACCATTTTGCTTGCGCAACTATTGATATTAGTCAATTAAATAGAAAGCAGCACACAATGCTTCGCTACGAAGAACATCTGCACCATAAACGTGCAGTCCTCTAACGATGTCACCAAAACTGGAAGGATCACGAAGAACCTCAGTTTGTGTGATAGCTTGGGCTGTTGCTGCAGCACTAATATGTCCAGCAATAACTTTGCCTGTACAGTTAGAAACTGCAGCAATGTTATTGGATTTGTACATACTAAAACCACGTAGCTTTCCACTCGATACTAATCCGTTACGAAGTGAACCTTGTCCTGCGTTATAGTCTACTGACATAAGCTTAGAACCAGACCTCGACAACTCTTCATAAAAAGTTGGCGGTGCTACAAACCATCTTCCTTCTTCAGGAATATTTTGGTCATCTAGCAGTCTAGCCATTCTAGCCATTAAGTTCAAAGGATCAACACCAGTTCCATCAGATCCAAGCAAATCAACAGAGTTGGTTGCGTGAGTCATGGTAGAATCAGTAGTTGAACTATCAGAACCAATCACATGATCGGGTGATGATGTGGATGCTCCTGAGAACAGTTCAGCAATAACGCCTGCATCAAATGCATCTTTCAATGCATAAGCAGCAGAAGAGGATGCGACCTCTTTCCAGTTCACATGAGACATAGATTTCTCAATGTCATCAACTTTGAATTTGAAAGCGTTAGCTATATCAACAGTTAAGGTTTCTTCAACGTCTGTCAACTTCGTCTGCGTTACGTCAGCACCACGTTCATACTGATAAACAGTAATCGTTGGTTCTTTGACGATACGTACAGTATCTCCGAAAGCGGATATCTCACCAGAATAATCGGTGTTCGTAATTGCTTCTGCAACCGAGGCTTTTCTAAAAAAGTTAAGTACCTTCTTGGAATAAACCTTCGGCATGAAGAATGCATTAGTCTGTCCACTTACGGAGTTCGCAAAGTTGGCATCAGTATCAGTTGACGGCTCAAATAGAGCGTCTGATTGATTATAAGCCATTATAATTTACCTTTAATTGTTAAAGATTAATATTACAATCGTACTCTACCTTCTTCCATAGCTCGATCAATCTCGGATTCGAGACGATCAAACTCATCCATAGGTAAAGATGCGATCTCCTCTTGAGTCCATATTTTAGGCTGTCCTGTTGATTCTACTGTTGTAGTCTTTGTAGAAACCATATCAGCAGCCTTTGAGCTGGAACTCTTTGACTTACGAGTCTGTTTTTTCTGAGGAATCCCTAAATCTGTTTTAAACAAGTCAATTGCTCGACTTGCTAAACCAACATTATGAGGATTATTATAAACCCATGCTTGAATATCGTCTGGTTGTGTTTTAGCCCATTCGTGAAATTCATCACTATCTCGTATGTCTGCAAAATCAGGATGTTTATTCAACAATTCAGACTCTGCTTCTCTATGTAGGACTTCTGATTCTCTTGATTCTAAAGCTGAAATTTTAGAAGTTAATTCTTCAACTTGAGCTTCACCTTGCAAGTGTGAAACAGTTTCAACAACATCGTACACATCTGGATATCGAGCTTTAAATTGTTCAAGTTCTTCAATCGTTTTGGGAGCTACATACTCAGGTCTTGAAGCAGTTGCTTCAGTTATGAGTTCTTGCTCACGATTTCTCCACTTGCCAAGTTCGTTATCACGAAGTGTTTTCAAGTCATCGTACCTTTTCTTCCAGTTATGTTCTACTTTTTTATAAGGTGTAGCTTTTTTTGCTACTGGTTCACCTTCTTGTTGGTCGTCTACTTTTTCAGTAGGTGCAACAAATAAGCTATCAGCAGATTCAACTCCACCTGTAGGCATAACATCTGCCGTATGCCACGATTTTCTCGCATTATACGGATTAGGTTTGGATTCATTTTGTGCTTCTTCAGAAGCAACTTTCTTGTCAGTCATTTTACTCTCCTTCTTTTGGGCTTGCTCTTCTCCAAGGTCGCTTATTCCGAGAACGTCTTCATAATAAGTGCTTGCTTGATCAAGGTAGCATCAAAAGGTATTTACTTTTTAGATTTTATAGAGTGCTGCTTGACTATAGCAGGTCGCTCTACGATTAATTAGCGATTGAATAAGTTGAATCGAGGACTTTGAGATAACATAGCCTTTTTAAGTTCCTTATCTACCATAGAATCAGGAACTACTTCCTGTTCTTTTGGTTTGATAGCAACTCTCAAGTCTTCGTCTTTCTCTTCCTCTTCTTCAACATATCCTCCCGCTTGCATAACTCGTCTCTCTTCTTCTGCAATATCAGCAGTCAATTCGGCTTCATCCATCATACCTTGTAGGTTGTCTGGACCGATTTGGCCTGCTGCTTTAGAAGTCATAACGAATTCTCCATCCGATAACCTTGCGGGTATCGAATCGGAAACGGCTGATCCTGGACCTTCAACAAGTCCTGAACCTGCAAATTCAGATGCCGTTTGGATAACCTTATCAAAGATGAGACTTAATTGACCATCTTCGCCAAGTTTATCCAAAAGGTACTGTTCCTCTTCTGGCATTAATGCTTCGTTTATTACGAAGTCTATATAGTTATCTTCCATTTCTCCGTCTGGAATAGGTGCTTCTGAACGAAGTTCTTCGTTTTCTAGCATGATTGATTGTTCTTCTGGCATGATTTCACCCATTTGTTCGTTTATTGCAGGACCGCCTTCTTGATATTGTTGAAGAGGTTCTTGCACATTAGTTTTTCCACTACCATAGGCAGTAGGTTGAGGTTCGACAGAGCCTTCAACATTAGGAGTAACAAGTCCTGAAGTTTGTGATCTCATATCTGTAAGATGAGCGAAAGCATTACCTCCGCCTCCTGTTGGAGGATCTAAAACATCGGCTACCGCACCTAATACACCGCCTCCGCTAGGATAGCCTTGCCGTTTCTTGTCTGCTTTATATTGTGCTTTTCCAGCAGGTGTATATGGGTATTCTTTTTTACCTAATTTAGGCATTATCTTCTCCTCTGTTAAGTGCTTCAGCCACCAGTTCCTTGAGCTGCCCTAGGTGTACCAGAGAACTGATCCTCCCCTGGAAGCGGAACATTTCCTGTTCCGATGTTGCCACCACCATTCCCTGTAACTCCAGGTCCTTGCGGTTGTTCAGGTGTTCCTTGAGAGCCTCCCACAGTAGTCGGTTCTCCACCAACGGCTTGAGACTCATCGCCAGTTTCTTGTTGAGCATTTTGCATTCCTATAATTTGTGCCATAATAGCTGCTTCCTCTGGATCATTAAGTATCTCATCAGGATCAAGATCCAAGCTATAGGCAAGTTCACTTATTAATTTAGACATTTTAATAAAAGGAGCAACAGCAGGATTTTGTGCAGTTTGTAAGAACATAGTCAAACGTTGACTTCTTACTTCTTTCTGCATTAAACTGCTAGTACCCATTGCATTAATTTCTAAATCTCCTACTATTCCTAACTTAGCTTCCATGAATTGCATGTTCCATTGGAAGTATGCTTCTCCTAAAGGTCTAAGTAAGAAATCATCTAAATTCTTTACAACAGTTTTTATATTCAGGCTTGCTGCACCAAGCAACATTGACATACCTGATGCTGTTCTAGTCATACTTTGTACACCTGTTTGTCCATGTGAGTATGAAGGAATACCTGTTTGTTCATCTGCTAATTGTCTGAACCTGTCAAACATCATCATGTTTTCAGGAGCAGTATTCGGAAACTTTAAGCCATGAACAGCTTGACCTGGCATTCCTGCTTGTCTGCGGAATATTTTTCCAGGATATATTTCCATTGATTGACCACCAACAAGTGCAGATTCGTCTACATCAAAGACAAGAGATCCTGCTAAAGCTAGATTATCAATTGCCATTCTTGCATGACCATTCATAACTTTTTGAGAATCATCCATATTCTCAGCAACTCCTATACCAAAGAAGCTATATGGGTTTCGTTCATAAGGGAAAGAATGATAAGGTATTCTGTGTGGAGTAAAAGGATTTATAACAATACGAAGAAGTCTTCCGTTACATACCCAAGCATTAACTTGAACTTCGTCTAGTTCGTCAACTTCATCAGGAAGATCTACTTGTGCTTCTCTTAAATACTCAGCATCCATAATTCCCCAATATTCTAAAACTTCAAACTTATCAGGAGATTCAATATCGTTGCTGTCTTCTTTTAACTGAGAATCGTAATATTTACTTTCGTAGTTTGCACCCATCATTAAGCATTCACGAATTGCATCGCTATCGAAGTAAGGCATCTTACGTAATGCTCTAAGTTGGCTTTTATTTAGCTTATGCCTATGAAAAATATATTCACATTCTGCTATGTCTGTTGCTGAAGGATCTGGAAAGAAATCCCAAAGACTTACAAATTCTATTCTAGGAACTCTAACATCTATAGGAGCATAGGTTCTTTCACCATCTTCTCCTTCATCCCAACGATTTAAAGTTTTATTAAAATTAAAAGGTCCTTTGACTATCCCTGTGCCTAATAAAGCAGATTCAAAAAGAGCATTTCTTATTTCAGATGAACCATTTGACTCTTCTATTTGATCATGAATCAAGGCTTCCATACGTCTTGCTGATTCTTGTGCTGGCTTTACTTCTGGAATTTCAGGTATTGCTGAAGGGCCTATTGCTAGTCTATCTTTAGCTAGTTCTTCTATAAATTTTTCAGAAGTAAAAGTTGCTCCTGGTTTTAAAACTTTCCCATCTCCTGCATAACCAACATCAAAAGGATTAGCTTCGGGATTAAGTTCTTCTTCTTCTGCTACTAACTCAGGAGGAGTTGTTTCAATTCCTGGTGTAGGGTTCTGCAAATCTAAATGTAAAAATTCAGAAACTCCTTCGGGTACTTTTGTTTCTCTGACACCAATAGGAAAGACACCTGTACCAAAGATAACATCAACAAGTTGACCAAAAGCAGCTATGACTTTTGTTTTAGTAATCTTTACAAAGATCTTAGATTTTTCAGATTCTCTAAATTTAAGGCCTTTGTCATAAAGACCTCTATAATTTCTATACGCAGTTAACCAACGATACTCATTAGGTATCCTAGCATCTTCTGCATTTTTAAAACGAGATTGTATTATACCAACTAGATTTAATTTTTGGTCTTCTTCTAATACTAGTCTTTTTCCTTGCTCTCCTTCAATATCTTCAAAGATATTATCTGCGTTGTCTAGGATTGTATTAGTATTAGTTTTATTTTCTTCTTCTGCCATATTTATTAATATCCAAAATCAGGATCGACTGGTTTGTAAATTGATTCTTTTTTAAGTTCTCTAATTCGTTCAAGTGGGTTTGATGCGCGTGGTCTACTCATAATGAGATAGCGTAAAGCATCGTATGCATGGTCAGATGCATTCGTGTCTACGTCTTCGGGTTTTGTCTTACTTAGTGGAATACTCTGAAGTTCTCGAATCAAGTTAGGACATGTGTTTAATATTTGTAATTGAGGTCTCCCATTATTCCGAACTCTAAGGTATTCGTGTATTTGGATTTTACCCTGTATTCTATTTTTGTCTGCTCGTCTGAGCTTGTGGCCAAGTTGTTGAAGTGTCTCACCAACTGTAGGACCAGTTGTTCCTGTTCTTGCCCAAGCAGCCGTATCTAAGACTCCTTGTACAGAGAAAGGATCTTCTATCTCCATTTCTGTTATTATACGACCTAAATCGAGTCCTGTCAAGTTTTTTCTGTATAGTTCTCTATAAATTACTAATGTTCCATCACTTCTATCAACTGCTCCCCACAAACAACAACTCTCTGAGGCATACCCATAATCTATCCCTTTGACTCGTTCCCATACAGAAGGAATATAAAAAGGTTCAATAATATGAAGATCTGGATCAAACTCAACAAAAGCAGCACCTTCCGCTACATCCCAATTACCATCAAGAAGCTGTTTTCTCTGAACTGGCGGAAGTGCTTTAAGCATTTCTTCGTATCTACCGTCTAGAGCAAGATAAGGATTATCGTCTAATCTGGCTGGTATAAACTTCCTAGAAAGTCCGTCTTTACCAATAAAAGAAGTATTAGGATCTACAGGATTTACATACCTTTTTTTAACCCATTGCGCACCTACTCCACCTGGGTTTGCAGTACAACGAAGATAAGTTTCTATGCTTGAGTCTGTTGTTCGAAGCCTAGAAGCTAGATAATTCCAGCCGAACTCTGTAGGTAAATGAGTAATTTCATCAAATCCTATCCAAGAATATGCTTGTCCTTGATAACGATAAACATCTGCATCCCTCTCAAGGAAGCCAAACTCTATCTTAGCTCCACTAGGAAAGTTCCATAGCTTTTCGACTTCTCTGAATTTACATCCTGGAAAAGCTTGAGGATAAAGTTCACGAGATTTATCAATTAGTTCTCGTAACTCAGGCATAGATCTTCTTAAAATTAATGCTCTATGCGCTTTTTTATGCGCATAACGTAACGGATCAACTAACATCGCGTAAGATTTTCCGCCTCCTGCAGCTCCGCCATAAAGAACATCTCGTTCTGGTGCGGCTAAGAATTCTGTCTGTGGACCTTCATTAGGATGGAAGACTATGTTGTCTTGGTCTATCTGGTCTTGTACTGTAGGAGGAAGAGATTCTAGTTCTGAATCGATAACAACTTGATTATCTGTTTTCTTGTCAAGCTTTTTTAATACTTTTTTCTGTGTTTTTAAAGTTGTCTTTTGTGACTTTATTTCATTTCTTAATTTGGCAATTCTTTTTTCTTTTGTTTTAACAGATCGCCTAGCACTCATCTTTGCTTTAGTTTTTGAGTGATAACTATAATTACTTTTAGATCCTTTAGGCCTTCCTTTTTTCTTTTTAGGAGCTGAAGTTGCTGAGTTGTTCTTGTCTGTCTTGTCTTGTTCC
>Ga0310125_10001676_pt1 | contig 11307 bp, 11 predicted proteins | sample CB11b_Tmax_Bot8__FD_203508 | JGI IMG/M metagenome (GOLD analysis project Ga0310125, IMG submission 203508) | Marine microbial communities from Western Arctic Ocean, Canada - CB11b_Tmax_Bot8 | ecosystem: Environmental > Aquatic > Marine > Oceanic | place: Canada: Western Arctic Ocean | collected... | reverse complement strand
CGATTGTGGTTCGAGGGTCGTGAGTGGCGGGTCTCGGGTGTGTTCTCGGCAGCGGGAGCGGCCTTCGAGTCGGAGGCGTGGTGTCCGCTGGAGGAACTGCACGTGGCGATGCAGCGGCAGGACCTGAGCCTGGTGGCGCTGACATTCGGTCCGGGCGGCGACTATGCGGAGCTGCAGTTGTTCTGCAGCCAGCGGAAGGACCTGGAGCTGCAGTCGATTCTCGAGACCGACTACTACGCGTTGTTGCAGCGGGACTATGGTCCGATTCGCTGGCTGGCGTGGTTGGTGGTGGCGCTGGTTGCCGGTGCCGGCGTGTTTGCCGGATTGAACACGATGTACGCTTCGGCGATGGGCCGGGTGGGAGAGTTGGCCGCGTTGCAGACGATCGGTTTCGGGCGTGGGGCATTGTTGCTGGGGTTGGTCCAGGAGGGGGTCCTGTTGTCGTCGTCGGCCACGTTGTTGGCGACGGGGATCGCATTGGTGGCACTTCGGAGTGCGTCGATCCAGTTCACGATGGGGGCATTTGACCTGGCGATCGACGGGCCCAGCGTGTTGCTGGTCTGCGGAATCGGGATGCTGCTGGGGGTGCTCGGAGCGGTCCCCCCGGGGATCCGGGCCCTGAGAATGCCGATTGTCGAGGGTTTGAAGGCTGTTTGAGGAGTTGAGGAATCGACGAGTTTTGAGATTCATGGGACATGACGAATTCAAGAAGCCGATCCAATGAGTGGTGGGCCAAGGAGAAGACTATGGCGAGTCTGAGAGAGAAGTTGGCCGTGAGGAGCGTGTGGAGTGGGATCACCTGCTGTGGCCTGATGATGCTGGCCGCACTGGCCGGATGCGGCGACGACGAGGCTGATGTACCGGAGTTGAAGATCGATGCGACGCCCTACCTGCTGAAGGAGGCACCCGAGACGGCCCAGGAGGTCAAGGCGATTCACGAGGTCGCCAAAGAGAGTGGCGCAGAGGGTGGCGAAGTGGTGCTTGTCGGCAAGATTGGCGGCAGCATGAATCCCTGGATCGAAGGTCGTGCGGCCTTCAACATCGTGGATCGTTCGGTCAAGTCGTGCTCGGACATACCAGGCGACAAGTGTCCGACTCCGTGGGATTACTGTTGCACTCGAGACGACCTGCCGGGAGCGACGGCGTTGGTGAAGGTGGTTGGTGAGGACGGTCGCCTGTTGGCTGCCGACGCGCGACAGTTGTTTGGCGTGAAGGAGTTGCAGACGGTCTTCGTGCGTGGCACGGCCAGCAGGGATGAGAAGGGGAACCTGGTCGTTTTGGCCAGCCGTTTGTACGTGAAAAAGTAAATTTCGAATCCCGGGCGAGAGGCTCGGGGCAGACAGCATGCCCGAAATCGATCTCCAGCAACTGGCCATCGACCGCGACAGCGGTTCGACCGATCCGCAAAGCGGTCGACCTCCACGTCAGGTGCTCTCGCGATATGTCCTGCCCGGCTCGGTCGTTGTGGGCTTTGTGCTTTTGGCCGGCTGGATGGCCTGGGACCTGGTGTTTCCGCCTCGTGACGTGACTGTGGTGCAGTTGCTGACGTCGCGGAGTGTGTCGGCCGCAGCGGGCCAGCCGGTGTTCCAGGCCAGCGGCTGGATCGAGCCTCGTCCGACATCGATCCGAGTCGCGGCCCTGGCGGCGGGGGTGGTTGAGAAGCTGTTGGTGGTCGAGAACCAGGCGGTCGAGGCGGGCGAGCCGATTGCGATGCTGGTCGCCGACGATGCCACCTTGAGTCTCGAGGGGTCCGAGGCGACCTTGAGCCTGCGTCGGGCCGAGAAGCTGGATGCCCAGGCGGTCCTGACGGCCGCCGAGGTACGGCTGGCTCAGCCGGTCCACCTCGAGGCTCCGCTGGGAGCTGGCGCGGGGCAACTGGCTCGTGTAATGACCCAGCTGAAGAGCCTGCCATTCGAGAAGCGTCAGGCCGAAGCCGACCTGGTGGTGGCCCGGGCCGACCACTCGGGCAAGCTGGCAGCCCGGGGCGTGGTGGCCGAGATCGAGATCGCTCGTGCCAAGGCGGTGTTGGAGCGGGCCGAGGCGACATTGGAGGAGCTGGTCAGGCGAATCGAGTCGTTGTCGAAGGAGCGAGCGGCGTGGCAACAGCAGGTTGTGGCTCTGACAACCCGCTTGGAATTGCTGGTCGATGAAACCGAGGCTCGTGACCAAGCCCGAGCCAGGTTGCGAGCGGCCACCTCGCGGGTGGCCGCGGCGGGGGTGAAGGTGGCGGAGTCCCGTTTGCAACTGGACCGGATGACGATCATTGCACCGGCGACCGGACGCGTCTACCAGCTGGTCGTTGCACCGGGTTCGCGGATCGGAGCGGGGATGATCCAGATGCAGGGGCACGATGGCAGCACCGTGGTGACGATGTATCAGCCCGAGAGGCTGCAGGTGCGGGTCGATGTTCGCTTCAGCGACTTGCCCCAGGTCGTGGTCAATCAGCCGGTGCAGATCAACAATCCTGCCCTGCCGAGGCCTCTGTCGGGACGCGTCCTGCTGGTCAGTTCGATCGCCGACATCCAGAAGAACACGTTGGAGGTCAAGGTGGTGATCGACGAGCCTCCTTCGCTGTTCAAGCCTGATATGCTGGTCGACATCACGTTTCTTTCGAGCGGAACCGGGGCGGGTGGTGAAGCGGGCGCCGAGCAATCGCGGCACTTCCTGCCGCGGGCCCTGGTTCGTTCGGATGAGCAGGGCAGTTATGTCTGGTTGGCCGACCAGGCGCGTGGCCGGGTGCGACGTGTCGCCGTGACACTGGGCGTGGGAGCTCCGGGAGGCCTGGTCGAGGTGATCGGGAGCCTGTCGCTGGGCAGCCGGGTGGTTGCCGGAGGTGCCCAGGGCCTGGTGGACGGCCAGCGGATCAGGATTTCCGGAGAAGAGCCTGAAGCGGCCTACAGCGATGGGGGCGGTGGGGCCGGTGGGGGTGCAGTGCCGGATGGCCAGACTAACAATGAGGGCAAGAGTCGCTGATGTCGCTGGTAGAGATTCGAGACCTGGTGCGGCAATACCACAAGGGGGGCGAGACGATCACTCCCCTGGCGGGCGTCTCGCTGGACATCCAGTCCGGCGACTTCGTGTCGTTGATGGGTGCCAGTGGCAGCGGCAAGTCGACGCTGCTGAACCTGCTGGCCGGGATCGATTCGCCTGACGAGGGCACGATCCACGTGGCCGGTGTCGAGATCACTTCGTTGTCGCGCGGTCGCCTCGCGAGGTGGCGTGCCGAGCACATCGGGTACATCTTCCAGGACCACAACCTGGTGCCGGTGCTGACGGCTTGGGAAAACGTCGAGTTGCCTCTGTTGCTGGTGAAGATGTCGCGATCGGATCGGCAGCGGCGGGTGGACATTGCCCTGCAGGCGGTCGGCCTAGCCGACCGGGCCGGCCATTTTCCCAGGCAGCTCTCCGGCGGCCAGGAACAGCGGGTGGGGATTGCTCGGGCAATCGTCGCCCATCCGACACTGGTGGTTGCTGACGAACCGACCGGTGACCTGGACGCCGAGACATCCGAACAGATCCTGGGCCTGCTGGGGCGACTCAACCGCGAACTCGACATCACGATGCTGATGGTGACTCACGACGACCAGGCCGCGGCGACGGCCGGTCGGCAGCTGATGCTGGTTGCCGGCAAGTTGCTCGAGTCGGGCCGCGAGACGACCGGTGCGGTGGCTGCGGTGTCAGCCGAAGGAGATTCTGTGTGACTCGATTCATCCCCTACATCCTCAAGACGCTGTGGCGGCACCGTTCGCGGACGTTGCTGACGCTGGCCGGGTCGGCGGTGGCGTTGTTCGTGTTCTGTTTCGTGGGAGCGGTTCAGGAGGGTATGGAGGACCTGCGGAATCGCCAGGCTGGAGATCGATCGTTGATCGTCTTCCAGGCGAACAAGTTCTGTCCGGCCACGAGTCAATTGCCCGAGGACTACCGGGGCCAGATCGAGGCTCTGCCGGGAGTCACGCGGGCTGTGCCGATCCAGGTCTTCACGAACAACTGTCGAGCGAGCCTGGACGTGGTTGTGTTTTACGGGTTGCCTCCCGAGGAGGTCCGTCGGGTCCGCGATTTTCGGTTGGTGAGCGGGTCGTGGGATGAGTTCGAGTCGCGATTGAACCAGGATTCGGCGATCGTGGGCCGCGCGGTGGCCGAGCGTCGCGGCACCCGCGAATCGCTCTCGATCGGTGGCGTCACGGTACGAGTGGTCGGGGTGTTCGAATCGGATGATCCGGCCGAGGAGAACTACATTTATACTCACCTGGCGTTCCTGCAGCGGCGTCATGGCCGCAATCTCCAGGGCCGGGTGACTCAGATCGAGGTACAACTGGACGAGTCGGCCGACGCGGTGGCCACCGGGTTGGCGATCGACACGATGTTCGAGTCCGGTCAGGTGGAGACGGACACGCGTCCCAAGGGTGCCTTTCAACTCAAGAGTCTCGGTGATCTCTCGCAGCTGATCGCCATGTCGAGGTACCTGGGCCTGGCCTGCGTGGGCTTGGTGTTGGCACTGGTAGCGACGACGACCTTGATGTCGGTACAGGATCGGGTGAAGGAGCACGCGGTGCTGCAGACGATCGGGTTCACCGGGGGCGAGGTGTTCGGTCTGGTCCTGATCGAGAGTGGGGTGTTGAGTCTAACCGGTGGGGTGTTGGGTGTGGTGCTGGCCGTGGTGACTCTGGAGCTGGTTCCGATGTCGGTGGGAGCCGAGGCTGTAACGATTGCGTTTCAGGCCACTGGTCGCTTGATCGCCGTGGGCGTGGCGGTGTCGCTGGTGGTGGGACTGCTGGCGGGGATTGCACCGGCCTGGCACGCGTCGCGGACGGACCTGGTAGCCGCGTTGCGTGGTGCGTAGTCTCGGAGAATTGACCGCAGCAGTGGTCGGACCCAGAATGGGCGGTTCGTTCCTGCTGAAAGCGGCTCGATGCTGTACCTGATTGCGTGGTTGACCGACTGCGCGCTGATCCTGTTTGTCTTCAGCGTGACCCGCGTTCTGGCCGAGCAGCAGGCGAGTCCGTGGACGCTGGGCACCCTGGGAGCGGCTTTCTTCCTGGCCAGTGCGTTGAGCAGTACCCTGGCGGGTCGGCTTTCGGACCGTGTGGGCCGCAAGGCTGTTGCGATCTCCGGTGGGATTGGCCTGGTCGCGAGTCTATTGGTGTTACTGCTTGTGGAGGGTGGTGCCTGGCGATTCTACGTGGCGTATGCCTGTGCGGGCATTTCGGTGGGGCACGTGTATCCGCCGGTGATCGCGTTGTTGAGCCAGTGTGCGGGTCCCCGCGAGGCGAGTCGTCGCTTCCTCCGCTTCGGTCTGGCCTTCAACCTGGGCATCCTGTTTGGCCAGGTGGGAGGCGGGTGGCTTTACGATCACCTCAGCCCCACGGCTCCGTTGTTGACCGCGATCGGTTTGGCGGTGGCAACGGTGTTGTGCCTGTGCGGTGTCAGTGATCGGGCGGATGCCGAGAGCGGCGGGGCGAGCGGTGCGAATGAGCCGGAAGTGGGTCCGCAGGAACGGGCCAGTGCGAGGCGTTTCATCCGGCTGGCCTGGCTGGCGAATTGTGCCGGGATGTTCTCGATGAGCACGCTGTGGTTTCTGTTTCCGTCGTTGGCGGTGTCGCTGGGGATTCCTGCCGAAGAGCACGGTTTGGTTTTGGGTGTGGGTCGTGTGACGGTGATGTGCGTGTACCTGCTGATGCACGCGGTGCCGATCTGGCATCACCGGTTCAGGTTTTCGGTGGCGGCGCAGTTTCTGGGTCTGGCTGGAATGCTGATGGTCTGTGTGGGGAATCGACCCGTGGCGATGGCCACGGGCGTGGTGCTGTTGAGCGTGCTGCTGGGGTACAACTACTTTGCCAGCCTGTATTACAACCGCAGCGGTCACGACGAGGGTGGCAAGGGGGCCGCCTTCGGGCTCAACGAGGCCTTCCTGTCGATGGGTGCCGGCGGGGGATCGTTACTGGGCGGTTGGGCGGCGAGCGAGATGGGTCAACGCGCCCCGTTCCAGATCGCGGCGGCGGTGATCGTGATGGGGCTGTGCGTCCAGGTGGCGTGGTTCCTGGTCGGGCGGGATTCGTCGAGCAGCTCGAGCTAGCCGCCGGGGGGTTTTGGCGTGCTGTCGGTCGGTTGCGGATCCGACCCCGGCGGTGAGTTTTCGGGCGTCTCGCTGGCCGGTCCGTCCTGTTGAGGATCGCTTGGGGGTTCGACCGGAATCAGCTTGACTTCTGGCAATTCAAGACCTTCCGCGTCGAGGTTGTCTTCCATTTTCATTTCGTCCTCAAGCTGCCACTCAAAGTCATCAAAGTTCCTGTTCTGGACCACAAGGAAGTATCCGATGAAGGCCAGCAGCAGAAGCAGGGCGACGGCGCCGCTGATGATGCCGCTGATGGCCCATCCCCGGCCGCCCCCTTTACCGGCCTTGATCTGACTGAGTCCGATCACGCCAAGCAGGATCGCGGCCAAGCCCGCAAAGCCACCGATAATCGGGATGGGTGGGCAGCAGCAAACGAACGACAGCAACACGGCGAACAGTCCCGAGACGAGCGAGCCGATCGCCAGGGGGTTGGTGTAGGCCGGAGCGTGCTGGGGTTGATGCAGGGGGTCTGACGGGAGTGGTTCGAGGCGATCTGGCGACGCGGATGCGAAAGGGTCTGACGTGAATGGGTCGGGGGGATCGGTTGGATATTGAGACACGGAGGAGATCCGTACTGGGGTAGCGTCGCTGAGATCGAGGACACTTGATTCGACCCGATCGTGCTCAGGTCTTCAACCCGAGCGACGCCCGGGCGACTCGCATCACGTTGCCTCCAATGATCTTCCGAATGTCGTCGTCGCGATACCCACGCTGTACGAGTCCGACGGTGAACAGGGGCCAGTTGGTCCAGGCGATGCTGCGAGCGGCTGCTGCTGCGGGGCGGTAGTTGTCGGCGGGCCACAGCGAGCGAAATTCCTTGCGTCGGCGACGGCCGGTGGAGGGGACTTTCTTGTTTTCGGCCGCCGCATTCTGCGAGGTGTAGGCGACATCGGTGCCGAGAGTGACGTGGTCGGGTCCGGCGGTCTTGACGACGTGGTCGATGTGATCCAGCAGCGCGTTGATGTCTCCTTGACCGCGGAGGAAGCGGGAGATGCAGCAGATGCCGACGTAGCCATCGGTCGCGGCGATGGCCTTGATGATCTCGTCGGTCTTGCTGCGGATGTGAGGAAACAGCCTGGTGCAGGTGGTGTGGCTGGCGACGACCGGTTTTTCGGAGGCTTGTGCGGCTTCGAGACTGGTTTGCCATCCCGAGTGGGCGCAGTCGGGGATCACTCCCACCCGGTTCATCTCGGCAATCACCGCCCGTCCGAAGTCACTCAGCCCGGCGTTGGCCTTTTCGGCACACCCGTCGCCGATCATGTTGCGTCTCTGGTAGGTCAGGTGCATCATGCGGATTCCCAGCTGGAAGAAGATCTTCAGGTATCTGAGTTCACCGGGGATCGACTCCCATTGCTGGGTCAGCGGGACCCCGTTGCCGGTGAAGTAGAGGCAGTGTCGTCGTTGTGTCTTGGCGGCGAGCACGTCGCGGGGCAGGGCTGCCCTGGCGACGACTTCCGGGAGCATGTCGGTGGCGTAGGTGAACCGGGCGAGTCGTTTGATCAGCCTCAGAGGATCCTGGCCTTCTTCTCCGGCGTTCTGAAAGATGCAGGTGACTCCCGAAGCCCGCCACGCGTCGCGGTACTCGCGCTGTTCGAGCGGGTCGGTGACATAACGTGTCATCGACATGTCTTCACGCAGGTCCTTCAACTCGCGACTCGAGGCGCCCGAAGTGATGGCTTCGGCGTAGGCGGTTCCATCGAGAGCCGCTCGGGGCGAGAACCCGTAGCCATCAAAGACGAGGGATTCGGCGTGGAGCCTGAGTCCTCGTTCGAGTGTCCGGGCATCGGGTTTGAGGATGGCCAGTGCCGCCTGTCGGTCGGCTTGAATCCTGGGATTCAGAGCCCGCGTGAGTGCCTCGACCGCCTCGCGGGTTTCGGCGGCTGACGGGGCGGCTGCGGTGGTGGATGCTGAGGTGGATGCTGCGGTGGTTGCTGCGGTGAGGCTGGCGGTGCTGGCGAGAAAACTGCGACGGTCCATGATGTTTCACTTTCGGAGTTTGCACTGAACGGGGTTCCGAGGCTCATCGTCACTGAAACGGGCCAGAAATCAATGATGGGCTGGTGGCGTGGGAGGTAGGAATCGGTGGTCGGGTGGTCGTGGAATTCGGTTACACTCGTCTAACGGCTGGTGGTGGGAAGCAGGAGTCGGTCTCTGGTGTTCGAAGTCGGTTCATTTCGCAGTCACGACTGCCACGGCGTATCTCGTCGTGCGTTGTTGAAGTTCGGTGCGGCCTTGCCGCTGGTTTCGGCCTCCGGCGATCTGTCGGCAGCCGAGCCCGCCGCGGCTGCTGGAGCGGCCCGTTCGGTGATCCTGTTGTGGTTGTGGGGTGGCCCGAGTCACCTGGACACGTTTGATCCCAAGCCCGATGCACCCCAGGAGATCCGCGGTCCCTTTTCGACTCTTTCGACGCGGACACCCGGTCTGCGGGTGACCGAGCTGTTTCCTCGATTGGCGGCCCGCAGCGATCGGTTTTCGATCATCCGTTCTCATCGCAACCACACATCGGTTCATCGCGTGGCTGGCTCGATCGCGCTTTCGGGCGGCAAGGGAGCAGCGGGCAATTCGGACTACGGTCCGACGGTGGGTTCGATTGTTCAGCGGCATCGAGGCGGTGACGGGGCGTTGCCGCAATTTGTGAGCATCACGCCGGGTCCTTTGAAGACGGCCTTGGGTTCGGTCGAGGGTTCCGGAGGTGGCCGATGGGGCCGGGCCTACGATCCGGTTTCGGTGCGGTGTTCGGACACGGGTGCCGTTGACATTCCGTCGTTGCGGTTGCTTGAGGGCCTGCAGTTGGAGCGACTTGCGGACCGTCGGCTGCTGCTGGGTCTGCTGGATCGCACCACGGCGTTGGCCAACGACGCGAAGTCGGCGGCCTGGTCGGACAGCTTCGCACGGGCGTACCGGTTGCTGACCTCGGTCGAGGGCCGACGGGTATTTGATCTCACTCGCGAGCGGCCCGAGGTCCGCGGCCGTTACGGTTCGAGCGTATTTGGCCAGGGTTGCCTGCTGGCTCGTCGGCTGGTCGAGGCGGAGGTTCCGTTTGTGCAGGTCAACTGGAGCCAGTACGTCGAGAACATCTACGGGACCCGGACGGACTTCGGCTGGGACACTCACTGGTTGAACTTCGAGCACATGGCTGATCGTCATGGTCCGATCCTGGACCGGGCCGTCTCGGCGTTGCTCGACGACCTGGCGGACCGTGGTCTGCTTGAGCAGACTTTGGTGGTGGCGATAGGAGAGTTCGGGCGGACCCCGAAGATCTCGGGCAATGCCGGCCGCGACCACTGGCCGGCGGTCTACAGTTCGCTGTGGGCCGGTGGGGGTGTGATTCCCGGCCAGGTGCTGGGCCAGAGTGACGAGCGGGCCTACGCCCCGGTGACCGAGCCGATCACTCCCGAGATGGTGGTCACGACGATCCTGCAGCAGGCGGGAGTTGACACCGAGAGTCGTGCCGAGTTGCGGGTATTCGAGGAGGGCCGGGTGATCGATGGGCTGGTTTCGTGAGCGGTCGTGGTTTCGTGAGCGGGTGCGTGGTCCTGCTGGTCGCGATGGTCTCGGGGACACTGGCGGCGAGACCTCCTCATCGGCTGACCAGCGACGGCCGCAACAAGCGTGATCCGGTCTACATCGACTCGGGCCGTCGGATCATCTACACCGTCCAATCCGATGCACCTCGGCTGGTGCTGATGTCGCTGGATCGGAAGACCCAGGAGTCTCGACGATTTGCACCGCAGGCGACGCTGCCGGAGTTGAAGGCTGTGTTTTCCCGAGACGCCCGAGACGGTCGATCGAGTGCCTGGTTGAGAATGACGGGGAACGACCAGGTGGCGTTGCTGGTTCGTGCGAAGCCGGGTGCATCGGAGCGGAAGATCAAGACGGCCAAGTCGGTGGCCTGGAGCCCTTCGTTGACCCCTGATGGCCGCCACGTCGTTTTCAATCTCGCCGGTCAGCTGGTGGTACACGAGTTGTCGACGGGCAAGAACCGGGACCTGGCCAAATCGTCGGGTCGCAACGACTGGCCGGCGGTCTCCCCGGACGGTCGTCGGGTGGCGTTTGGTTCGAGTCGTTCCGGGGATGTCGAATTGTATGTGGTCGATTTCGGCGGCGGGAATCTCAGGCGGCTGACTCATCGCAAGGGGCTGGACATGCGTCCGGCGTGGTCGAGCGACGGTCGTCGGCTGGCCTTCACATCGGTGCGGGCGGGGAACTATGAGATCAGCGTGATGTCGGTTGGCGGAGCTGTTGCCGGTGAGCCGGTCAACGTATCGCGTGATGCAGAGCGGGACGACTTCGCGGCCTGGCATCCCGGCGGGCGGCGGTTGTTGTGGGTGGCCGAGCGAGGCGGTCGCCAGGACCTCTTGGAGGCGGAAGTCCCAGTCGACGGAGGTGAGGGCAAGGGCGGCGGCGGAGTTCAGCGGGACTGATTGGCGTTGAGGAACGGCCGGAGTTTTATGGTGCGGTCGAAGCCCGACGTGATCAGTTCACCACTGTGCCGATTGAATCCGACCCAGATCACTCCATCCTTCCTGGTGAGCCTCGAAGCTCTTCAGTTCACCTCGGTCGCCGGGGCGGCGGACCAGGACGGTGCCGTTTTCCTGTGCGGAGACGAGTTGGCGACCGTTGGGGGACCAGGCGAGTCGGAAGACAAATCCGGCATCGTCGTCGGCGACACCGGCCTGGGGTGTGCCGTCGTTGACGTTCCAGATCCGGACCGAATTGTCCTCGCCCCCGGAAACCAGCAACTGCCCGTTGTCTGAAAAGACGACCTGTCGTACGACGTCGGAATGTTCGGTCAGCACGAGTTGTTCATCGCCGGTCGGCGGCGTCGGCTTGGGATCGGGTTGGGACCTGGAGGTGGGTTTGGGAGTGGGTTTGGGAGTGGGAGTGGTGGGAGGAGGTGTGATGGAGGTGGTGGGGGCCTGTTCGGGTGGTGTCGCGGAGGTTGGTGGGGGGCCTGGTACCGCATCAGGGATCTGTGACGGGGCGGCTGCATGTGTGGGCGAGTTGTCGGCGATGGTCGTGTCGGTGTCGTTTCCTTTGATGGCCCAGCCGGTGATCGCGATGGCGGCAACGAGCAGGGTTGCGGTGACGCTCCAGATGGTGCGGGCCCGGAACAGTCGTCCACCGATATCGATGAAGCGGGTTCCGTCGGCGGCGGTGTAGGAGACGACCAGTCCGGGCCGTTTTGATTGCTG
>Ga0310125_10001675_pt1 | contig 11307 bp, 9 predicted proteins | sample CB11b_Tmax_Bot8__FD_203508 | JGI IMG/M metagenome (GOLD analysis project Ga0310125, IMG submission 203508) | Marine microbial communities from Western Arctic Ocean, Canada - CB11b_Tmax_Bot8 | ecosystem: Environmental > Aquatic > Marine > Oceanic | place: Canada: Western Arctic Ocean | collected... | reverse complement strand
GTCGTCAGCCCCACGGTCTCGCGGAACGCGGCAAACAACGCCAGGGCGGTCAGGGCGGCCGACCCAATGGCGAACCCTTTGCCGATGGCGGCGGTGGTATTGCCCACGGCATCGAGCTTATCGGTACGTTCCCGCACTTCGGGCTCCAGTTCGGCCATTTCAGCCAGTCCACCGGCGTTGTCCGCGATGGGGCCGTAGGCATCGACGGCAAGCTGGATGCCGGTGGTGGCCAACATGCCCAGGGCAGCAATGGCAATCCCGTACATGCCGGCGAATTTGTGGGCCACCAGAATGGCTGCGCAGAGGCAGATGATGGGCAGGGCGGTGGAGAACATGCCCGTGCCGAGACCGGAAATGATGTTGGTGGCGGCGCCGGTCTCCGATGCCGCGGCGATCTTGTGCGCGGGTTTCCGGTTCTCCGCGGTGTAATACTCCGTCAAGGCTCCGATGAGGATGCCCCCGACCAGACCGGCGATGGTGGCCCAGGCGATTCCAGTCGAATCATACTCGAGGCCGTGGAGGGTAAAGGATTCCGGTGCGACCCAGGAGACGATGGGAAAGACAGCAATGGCGGTGACGATACCGGCGCCGAAGGTCCCGATGTTGAGTGCGCTCTGGGGGTTCCCCCCTTCCCGGGTCCGCACGAAAAAGGTGCCCGCGACGGAGATCATGATGCCGGCCGCGGCGACCACCAGGGGAAGCACGACGAGGTTTAAGGCGCCGGCCGCAGCGCCGAGGACCATGGTGCCGATGATCGACCCTACGTACGATTCAAAGAGGTCGGCCCCCATGCCCGCTACATCGCCCACGTTATCGCCTACGTTGTCGGCAATCGTAGCGGGATTGCGCGGATCGTCTTCCGGGATGCCCGCTTCCACCTTCCCCACCAGGTCGGCGCCCACGTCAGCGGCCTTGGTAAAGATGCCGCCACCCACCCGGGCGAACAAGGCGATCATGCTCGCCCCCAAAGAGAATCCGGAGAGGACCGGAAGCACCTTGTCTTTGATGCTCGCGAGGTCGGAACCCATAAAGTGAGAGTAGATCAAGGCCAGGATCGTGAGCCCGAGGCTGCCCAGGCCCACCACGCACATCCCCATGACGGCGCCACCGGAAAAGGCGACATTGAGCGCACCGGGGAGGCCCGTCCGCGCGGCTTGGGTGGTGCGCATGTTGGCCGCGGTGGCCACCCGCATGCCGAAGAAACCGGCCAGCGCGCTGCAGATCGCCCCGATCACGAAGGAAACGGCCACCAGGCGCAGGATGCCCTGGTTGAAAACGCCCAGCAGCACGGCCACAACCGCCACGAAAACGGCCAGGACGCGGTATTCGCGGGAGAGGAAGGCCATGGCCCCCTCGCGCACCGCCGCGCCAATCTCCTGCATTCTCTCGTTGCCGGGATCCTGCTTGGTGATCCAACGCGATTTAAAGAACGCGAAAACGAGGGCGATGATGCCCGCGCCGATGGTGAGGTAGAGCAATTGGGTGTTCATAGTAGGGTCAGGCGCGTCCTCCATTGGGGCGGATTTGAGGCGAAAATGTAGTGATCGAAGAGCCCCCTGTCAATCCAACAGAGGAGAACCCGGCAGAAAACAGACACGCCTGTTTCACCGCTTGCCAGCCCCCGGCCTTCGGGCTAACGTCGCCGCCTGTTTTCCTTCGAATTGAACCGATATGTGGCGCCTGATTCTCACACGGCCTCTGGCCTTTTTTGACATTGAGTCTACCGGGACGAACCCCCGGATGGACCGCCTGATCGATCTGGCCATCATCAAGATCATGCCCGGCGGCACGCGGGAAGAGCACGTCTTCCGCGTCCATCCCGAAGGACCCATTCCACCCGAAACTACGGCGGTGCACGGGATCACCGATGCCGATGTGGCCGGGTTGCCGACGTTCAAGGAGCGGGCGGGTGAGATTGCCGCGGTGCTGGAAGAGTGCGACCTGGCCGGATACAACGCGATTCGATTCGACATTCCCATGCTGGTGGCCGAATTTCGCCGGGCCGAAGTGGAATTCTCGCTGGAGGGGCGGCGGCAGATCGACCCGCAACGAATCTTCCATCAGCGCGAACCACGGGACTTGAGTGCAGCTCTCCGTTTTTATTCCGGCGAGCTGCACCTCGGCGCCCACGGCGCCCTGGATGACGTCCTCGCCACGGTTCGGGTGTTGGAGGGGCAATACGAGACGTACGGGGATCTGCCGGCCACCATCGACGAACTGCACGAGGTGTGCAATCCCCAGCGTTCTGATTGGGTCGACAAGGAAGGCCGGCTGCGATGGACACACGGCGAAGCCGCCATCAATTTCGGCAAGAACCAGGGCAAGTCATTGCGCCGGCTGGTGGAGTCCGACACCGGGTTTCTCAATTGGATCCTGCAAAACGACTTTCCCGACGACACCAAAGAATTCATCCGCAACGCCATCAAAGGGGTCTTTCCGGCTGCGCCGGGGAAGGGTGGAGGATCGAGGATGGAGGATAGAGGATGAAAATTCTTATTTGATTCAATGCCGGAGCATCGGATCGTCTGCTTGCCCTTCACCGTCGGCACCAGGAATCACATCTACCTGAAGCAGATAGTTGTCTCCGAAGTGTTCCTCAACAATCTGTCGCAACTCTTTCAGATCATTGCTGTGGATTACATAACCTGTTGCCATTGCCGTAATTTCACTATACGCTGGCACGCTGTTCGTTCCGAAGAGATAGAATGTCGTGGTGCTCATAGATACGCCGACATCAATATTGTCGAATGATGCATTTCGGCCCAACGCATCGTAGCAATCGAGAAGATCGCGGTGCATTTTCCAACGGGCGATTCTACCCAGGAAAAAGAAGTCCGTTGCGCCCGCAATTTCCAGTGCTGACGCCACCACCGTGATGGTGATCATCACGCCCCTTTTCCGCCCTCTATCCTCTATCCTCCATCCTCAATCCTCCGCCACGCCCCGCGCCTTGATCTCAAACGACACCGGCGTGCCTTTCGGCGGGAGGATCTCGCTGCGGGCGTGAAGGGCCCCGTCGTTGCCGCCGACGGCGAGGGGGAGGTTCAAGATGGCCCAGTAATCCCAGTACGTCGTGATGAAACTCTCTTCCGAGGCCGCCATGAATCGGCCGTCCTCGATCATGGAGCCGGTAAAGACCCACCCGGTATCTGCCAACGGCGCCTGGGTCAGGACGTTCCAGACCGTCTCTTGGGCGGAAACCCGGCGGCGATTATTCCCGATGGACCACTCTACCAGGATGTCCACGTTTGATCCCACCGGAGGTTTCCACTCCCCGCCCTCGGGAAACCGCCCCCGCGGAATTCCCACCAGCAGAAGTGCGGCCTGAAGATCCTCGGCCTTGGCATCCATGACAAAAACCGACTCGTGGACTTTTCCCCGGGGCCCACAGGCCAGCAGTTCCACCACGCCATTGGTCATATTGACCCAGCCCGTCGCGTGCACCACCTTTGACGTGGCGTCAACCTTCACCGTGCCCAGCACGATCTTCCGGCCCGGCGGTTCCGGATTCGCCACGGGAGAAGCCGGCGGCAAGGCGCCGCCCGGCAACCTCAGGCCGGCGAAACAGGCTACAGCCAGTAGGGGCAGCAGGAAGGCAGGACGTCCCAGGATGATCGGCATCGGACCTAAGAATCGTTCAGAGAAATCAATCGCTATTCGATCAGTGAAAACGCGATCAGAGCTTTGACTGACTTACGCATCTGGCGCCGGTACTCCAGGATGTTCTCCGCGTCTGCTTCCAACTCGACGCCGATACGAAGGGCCTCACGAGCGGCCTTCAGCGCTTTGACGAAATCGCCCGAGATGTAGTGCCCCTCCCCCACCGTGCTCCAGATGTGGTAGTTCAACGGTTTACTCAGCAAGGCCTCCCTCCCGAGCAGCACCGCGCGCTGGCCGTCGCGCATCGAACCGTCCCCCGCGGTGGCATACACCCAGGCCAGGTTGTTCTTCACGGAGACGCTGTCGGGAAAGTCTGCGAGAAGGGCCTCCAGGATTTCGATCGCTTCCTGGTGTCTGTTCATGCGGATAAACAACATGCCTTTGCCCATGCGAAGGCGGTAGTTGTCCGGGTATTTCACCAGTAATTCCTCAATTTCACGCAAGGTCTTCAGGCGCGTTTCCTCGTCTTCCACCCGTTGCAGGGCGGCCTCGGTCTCGCGATCTTCCTTGGTCTGGACCGTCTCGTCCTGCTTGTCCAAGCCGCCCCCAGCGCGCTTGCTGATGGGGGAAAGGCGAATGTCAGGGGCCCGGAAGAAGCTCTCCTGGGCGATCGCGGAGATCCCCGGCCCGCCGAGCAGAAGGGCACCCGCGGCGGCGGCTATTCCGAGGCGCACGGATGGGTGAAAGAAGCCCGAATTCATATGAAACGTGTACACCAGTTACTCGAATTGCACAAGGACATCAGCCGGCTCAATGGAGCGGACCTGGACCCCGGCCGGGACATGCACCCGGACAGGCACAGGACTGGTGGGCAACGCCGGTGCACTTCGGCAATCGACATAGGCCAGGAGAGATTGCTCGGTCAGCACCTCCAGCCGTTCGCTCCGGCCCTCCACCACCACGTGCGCGTTGGTGGCGGACAGGGCCACTGTCCGGCTGTCGCCCGCCAACCGCATGGCATTGATCGACAGGCCCGGGAATTCCTTGCTCGCCGACCGTTCAATGACTTCCACCTGCACCGTTACGGTCTTGGGTTCAAGGCGGGCGACCCAGGACTCACTGGGCGGCAGGACATCGCGGGTCACCTTGAACGACGCCAGGCGCCCGACCATTTCGATGGGGGCGGCATGGAGCATCTCCACCTCCTCCAACCGCCTGCGCGGACCGTATAGCTTGACCTTATCCGGCAGGCATACGATATCGCCGGTCTCATATCCCTCAGGAGGCTGCCCTTGAGTGGTGGCACTGATGTCAACTTCCCGGTGCGATTCCTTATCGAGCGTGACCCCGATCCGGTCGGGGCTGATCTTGACGGCCCGAACCCCGGGGGGGGCCTCGACCTGTTTCTTACTGAGCTTGACCCACAGCAGGTCGCGGTCCCGGTCCGGGTTATTCCGGATGTCGACGGTCACCTTCACCTGTTCCGGATCCAACTCGGTGACCGCGCTCTTCGCTCCGCGGAAGGTCACGGACACGGCGGTCTCCGTACGGTCCAAGATGGCCCACCCTTCGTCGACCAGGATCTCGATGGGGATGTCCCCCACTTCCCGCTCAAAGCGAATCGCGCCGTGAATACTCCAGAATGCCACGACGGCCAGCAGGAGCGACAACGCCTTCGTGCCCTTGTTGTGGGTGATCCAGCGAAAGTGGTTTCGTTTAGCCGGCATGCGACTGCACCTGTTCGGTGGTTTCTTCGGTCTTGGCCACACCCTCCGGAGTCAGGTCCAATTGTTTTTTCACGCGGGAGAGGCGGCTGCGTGCGCGCCGGCCCCGTCCGAGCACGCGGTTTAACAAGCGGGTGAGACGCGCCTCGTCGAAGTCCCGGCTCAGGTTGCCCCGGTAGGCCACGGAGATGGTTCCGGTCTCTTCGCTGACCACCACGACCACCGAGTCGGTCTCTTCACTCATGCCCAGGGCGGCCCGGTGCCGCATGCCCAGATCCTTGCTGAACCCTTCGTGCTGGGACAGTGAAAAGAGACACCCCGCTGCCATGATAAGGTTGCCGGCGATAATGACGCCGCCGTCATGGAGCGGCGTGTTGGGATAGAACAACGTGGCCAGGAGTTCCTTGGTGACCGGCCCCTCGATCCGGGTCCCGGTCTCCTGGATCGCCCGCGTTCCAATTTCGCCTTCGATGGCCACCAGCGCCCCGATGCGCCGGTCGGCCAGCATCATCATGGCCTGGGACACCTGTTCCACCATGCGGGTCTCGCTGGCCGAAGAGGAGAAAACCGGCTGGCGACCCAATTCGGCCAGGGCGCGCCGGATTTCAGGCTGAAAAATGATCAGGATGGCGAGGACGACATAGAGGGAAAACTGCTTGAGCAGCCAATGAATCTCATTGAGGGCAAAGAACTCCGTGGCGAGCATTCCGACCACGAGGAAGATGAAAAAGCCCGACAAAATGGCCGCCCCGCGCGTACCGCGAAAGAAGAGAATGATGTAATAAAAGACGACGGTCAGGATCAGCACCTGGATGACCCCGGCAAGGTCGGGAACCGGCAGCGCTTTTATCGAGTCCAGCATTCCATTCGTTCTTTCATCGCTTGCGCCACGATAATGGCGTCGCGGGTTTCTTTCACATCGTGCGTACGCACGATGTGCACGCCCCGCAGGACCGTGCAGGTGTGCGCCGCCACGCCGGCGTTCACTCGATCATCTACCTCCCGGCCGGTCAACCGGCCGAGAAAACTCTTCCTCGACAGCCCGATCAACACCGGCCGTTCAAGCCGGGCCAGCGCAGGGATTCCGGCCAGCAGGTCGAGGTTTTGCCCAACCGTCTTGCCGAACCCGATCCCGGGATCGATCGCCAAGGCATCCCATTCGATCCCGGCCTGCCGGCAGACCTCCAGGCGCCCGGCGAGATACGCAGCCACTTCCGCCACCACATCTTCGTACACCGGGTCTTCCTGCATCGTGCGCGGCCGCCCGCGCATGTGCATCAGCACCACCCCGGCGCCCGATTCCGCTGCCACGCCTGCCATCCTTTCGTCGTGGGTCAGGGCCGACACATCATTGATGATGCCGGCACCGGCCCGCACCGCTTCGCGGGCGACGTCCGCTTTCCGCGTATCGATTGAAATCGCTACGTCCGAGCGCTGCCGGAGCGCATCGATCACCGGAAGGGTCCGGCGCATCTCCTCGTCCCGCGGCGCCTCCTCTGCGCCGGGCCGGGTCGATTCGCCGCCTACATCGACGATCACCGCTCCTTCCTCGACCATGCAAAGCCCGCGGGACACTGCCGCATCCACAGAAGAATAGGCCCCACCGTCAGAAAAGCTGTCCGGCGTGACATTCAGCACACCCATGATCAGCGGCGGGTCGCCAATCGCAAACGAGCTTCCTTTGCACGACCACTTCATCGACACCGCGGTCGGTCGCGCCCGGCCACTTCAGGCCGGAGACACGTCCGGCGAAGCACCGGATAAAGGCGGCACAAAATCCTTGTTAACGACCGGCGCAGGATGCTCGACGGGGGCGCTTACATCCGCCGCCCCGGCAACCTCGTCGGTCGCGCCATCTTGCTCTGCGCGTTCCGCATCGCTGAGCAACTGGCCAAATTGAATGACCTCTTCGACGTCCCTGCCCACGAGCGTCTCGCGTTCCAGCAGGAGGGCGGCGATGGTATTCAGCTTGGCGCGGTTCGACTTCAGCAGGTGGATGGCCTTGTCATACGCTTCTTTCAGGAACCGGCTGACTTCACTGTCGATCTTGCGGGCGGTCTCCTCACTGAAATCGTCGTTCCGCGTGATCTCCCGGCCGAGAAAGAGATGCTCCTCCCGGTTGCCGAAAGACTGGGGACCCATGAGGGGACTCATTCCCCATTCGCACACCATGCTGTGCGCGATGGCGGTCGCCTGTTTGAGATCGTTCTGCGCCCCGGTCGTGATGTCCTCAAACACCAGTTCCTCTGCTGCCCGGCCGCCCATGAAGGTCACCAACATGGCCATCAGCTTCTGTTTGCTTTCGGTATAGCGGTCCTTTTCCGGAAGCTGCATGGTCGATCCCAGGGAGGCACCCCGGGGAATGATCGTGACCTTGTGAAGGGGTTCGCTGTGCTCGCTCAAGGCCATGACCACCGCATGACCCGACTCGTGAAAGGCCGTCAGCTCGCGTTCCTTTTCGTCCATGACGCGACTCTTCCGCTCGCGCCCCCAGCGCACCTTGTCGCGAGCCTCCTCCATGTCGCTGAGGCCCACTTCGTCGGCGCCGCGGCGCGCGGCAAGAAGCGCGGCCTCATTGACCAGGTTCGCCAGGTCTGCGCCGGAGAATCCGGGCGTGCCGCGGGCGACCCGCCGAAGATCGGCATCCTGGTCGAGATGAACCTTCCCGGTGTGTATGCGCAGGATCGCTTCGCGGCCTTCCAGCGTCGGCAGTTCGACCACAATCTGGCGATCGAACCGGCCGGGGCGCAACAGGGCGTTGTCCAGCACATCGGGGCGGTTGGTGGCCGCAATGATGATGACTCCTTCCTGCGTATCGAAGCCGTCCATCTCAACCAGCAGGGCGTTCAACGTCTGCTCCCGTTCATCGTGGCCCCCGCCGATACCGCTGAACCGGCTGCGGCCCACCGCGTCGATTTCATCGATAAAAATCAGGCAAGGCGCACTCTTTTTCCCCTGCTCAAACATATCGCGCACCCGCGAGGCGCCCACGCCGACAAACATCTCGACGAAATCGGACCCACTGATGTTGAAGAACGGCACTTGCGCTTCCCCCGCAATGGCCTTGGCCAGAAGGGTCTTCCCCGTGCCGGGCGCTCCCACCAGAAGCACCCCCTTGGGAATACGGCCGCCCAGCCGCTGGAAGCGCTTCGGGTCCTTGAGAAACTCTACGATCTCCTGGACTTCCTCCTTGGCCTCTTCCGCCCCCGCTACGTCATCAAACGTGATCTTGTTTCGGTTCCGGTTCAACAGCTTGGCCCGGCTCTTGCCGAAATTCATCGCGCCACGGCCGGCCAGCCGCATCTGCCGGATAAAGAGAAAATAGAGAAGTCCCAGGATGAGAACGAACGGGACCACCCCGGTCAGCAGGGAATAAAGAATGGGATTCTGGTAGTGGACCTCGGCCTTGATGCCTTTATCGATGAGGAGTTTCTGCACGTCGCCAGGTTCAACGATAAACGACTTGAATCTCCGGTTCGCCTGCGAATCGGTGGCCACCAGCTCGCCCTCCACATACTGACGGCCGGAGACCTCCACGACGATTTTGCAGCTCCGAATCTGCTGTTCTTCGACATAGGTTACGAAATCGCTGTAGGGAATCGTGGGGGACTTCGCTCGATTCTGCGGAAGCACGTTGTACATGGCGACGAAGAGCGCCAGCAAAAGGAGCCAGACCAGAAGGCCCTTCAGGGGCATTTTCTGGTTCTGCGAAGACTCTTTCCGTTCAGGATCTTGGTTCTGAGAATCCATGGTATTGACCGGGCTATCGACCCCCAACCTTCACGTAGACACAAGTAAAATATCCCGCCAGGGCGAAAATGGCAATGAAATTGGACAATCTATTCAAAAAAGCCGTTCCCAAGTCGTTCAAAGCGGCTCAATCCTCAAACGGATTGAGGGAGCCTGAGGCCCCCTGACGGACCAGTTTTCCGCCACTCGGTACCCGGGCACCCAGATCACCTCACCCCGGCATTCGAAGACCGGCAGGCGCGCCCGATCCTCCAGGGGGACCTTCTCATTAGTATAGAGATCCTGCAACTTCACACTGCCATCGAACCCCACCGGCAGGATCCGGTCGCCCCGTTGCCAATTCCGCACGTAGACCTCCTCACGTTCCACCTGGCGGGAGTCGACCCAGCCCTCCGACGGGATCCGGCCCACCCCGGCAGGCTCTTCCCGCCTGAAACCGCAGTCATGTGAGGCACAAACCCGAAGCCCGATCTCGGGCAAAGCTGTCTCGCCCGGGACATCCAGCCGGCACCGGAAAGGCGCCGCCTCTTTCCCACGATTCCGCCCCACCCGAATCAACCGATTCGCCCGCACTACCCGCCAGCCCGCCTGCAGGGAAACCTCACGGGTCCCGCCCGGACCGCACAGGAGTCCCTCCATGCGCTGCACCGCGTCATGATCGATGGCCGATGCGGTCACCCCCTGCTCGATGAGCCATCGCCGGTATACCCGGCGCAAAAGGGCCGCCGGTAGGGACTGCAACGCGTCCACCCCCAATGCCGGCCGCTGTTCCGGATCCCGGCACCGGTGCAGTTCCTCCTGCGCCGATGCTTCGAGATACCGGTTCTCTTCCGCCAGCAGGCCGGCCGTGCGAATCAAGGCTTCGTCGACGGCGGGATTCACCCGCACCCGTAGTTCGGGCAGGATGTCGTGACGGATGACATTCCGCAAATGACGCCGGTCCCGGTTGGATTCGTCTTCACACCAATCCTCCCCCTTCTCCCGGAGGTACGAGGTGATTTCGACGCGCGTGCGGTCGAGCAATGGCCGGATGATGCGGACGTCCCCCAATTCTTTGAGGGCAGCCATGCCGCACAACCCTTGCATTCCCGCGCCGCGAAGCAGCCGCATCAACACCGTTTCCGCCTGGTCATCCCGGGTGTGCGCGGTGGCGACGGCTTCCGCTCCGTGCACCCGAAGCATGCGTCCGTAAAATTCCAGCCTCACTTCCCGCGCCGCCATTTCGAGTGAGATCCCGCGGCGGGTGGCCCACGTGTCTGCCTGCACGCGTTCCACGGTACAGGGAAAGCCCAACCGCTGCGCCAGCGACTGCACAAAGGCCGCATCCGCCGCGGAAGCGCCGCCCCTGAGCCCATGATCGAGATGGATCAGCGACAGGGTGACATCGCGGTCCCGCGCCCAGGATTGCAGCAGGAAGACCAACCCGGTTGAATCGGATCCGCCGGAGACCGCCAGGAGCAGGTGGGATCCAGGGGAAATCAATTTATGCCGGGCGATGGTTTCAGCGATCTGACGTTGGAGGTCCGCTTGCATGGATTGAACCTCTTGATTCAAGAGTACGGTGACTGCCGCCTCAGCCCAACCCTTCCAACCCGCCAAGATAGGGCCGGATGGCCGTCGGGAGGATTACCGTGCCGTCGGGCTGCTGCCCGTTTTCCAGGAGGGCAACCATCAACCTCGGCAGGGCCACGCCGGATCCGTTCAGGGTGTGCACGAAGGCCGGTTTGCCCTCGGGAGTGCGATACCGGATCCCGGCCCGCCTCGCCTGAAAATCCTCGAAATTGCTGCAGCTCGACACCTCGAGCCACTGGGACTGGCCGGGCGCCCACAGCTCGATATCGTAGCACCTGGCCGCGGCGAAACTGAGTTCGCCGGTGCACAACTCCAATACGCGGTAGTTCAGCTCCAACCGCTCCAGGATATCGGTGGCGTGTGTCACCAGGGTCTCCAGTTCGTCGTAGGAGCCCGCTGGTTCGACAAATTTCACCATTTCCACCTTGTCGAACTGGTGGACCCGGATCATCCCGCGGGTCTCGCGGCCCGCCGCCCCGGCCTCCCGGCGCCAGCAAGGCGTATGGGCCGTCAGGCAGATCGGAAGGGGCTCTTCGATGATCTCTTCCCGGTAGATATTGGTGAGCGGCACTTCGGCGGTGGGGATTAACCACAGCCCGTCCTCGCCGACCCGGTACATCTCCTCGGCCAGTTTCGGGAGCTGGCCCGTGCCCGTCATGGC
>Ga0310125_10001671_pt1 | contig 11311 bp, 9 predicted proteins | sample CB11b_Tmax_Bot8__FD_203508 | JGI IMG/M metagenome (GOLD analysis project Ga0310125, IMG submission 203508) | Marine microbial communities from Western Arctic Ocean, Canada - CB11b_Tmax_Bot8 | ecosystem: Environmental > Aquatic > Marine > Oceanic | place: Canada: Western Arctic Ocean | collected... | reverse complement strand
CCCCGAGAATGTTATCATTCCCGCGGTTCTTACAAACGACCAAGCTACCCCCCAAGGATTCGAACCTTGACTGACGGAACCAAAATCCGTAGTGCTGCCATTACACCAGGGGGTAGGGTCAAAATCAAATCACAGCTCTACAGCTTATGGATTCTCGCGTTGATTCACAACCGCGAATGACAACTGTTCTAATTCAATTGCCAGATCAACACCTATTAATTGAATCGATTTTGGCAGGGAAATCGTCACCGGTGCAAAATTGACAACTCCGTCGATACCAGCTTCGACTAATTGATCAACTACCTTCTGCGCTGCCATTGCTGGTACCGCGATAATAGCCAGACGGATTTTCCGACTGGTAACGAAGTCGGCCAAATGTTCGATGGCATAGACGGGTACCCCGTCAATTTGAGTATCCGTTTTTGCCGGATCGGAATCGAACGCTCCAACGATTCGAAACCCCTGGTTTTCGAAACCTTTATACCCCAGTAATGCTCTGCCTAAATTTCCAATACCGACAATGATCACCTCCCAAGATTGATCCGTCCCCAAGATACCCTTGATGGCGGTGATTAGTTCCTCAACGCGATATCCAATTCCCGGGTAACCGAATTGGCCAAAATAGGCTAGATCTTTCCGAACTCGTGCATCGGTAAAACCAAATAGCGAACCCAATTGTGTAGAACTCGTCGTTTCCTGGCCTTCCCGGACCAACCGTTGTAACTCGCGCAAATACAAACTCAACCGGCTGATCACCGCCTGTGGGACCTGACTCTCAGGAAATTCCTGATTCGGATTGTCCCGATTTGTATTCATTGGGTTGCGGAAGATGTTTCCTGAGGATCACTGGTAAATGGTCCGGCAACGCTACTGTACGCAATTGCCGAAGATACGACAAGTTTGCAGTTACCGATAAAATCATTGACCAAATTCGCCTGCCAAGCTAAAGTCCCAGAGCACAAAAAAAGCCCCTTCGCGTTGATAACGCAAAGAGGCCAAGTTAAATCGCCGTTGTATGTATAGGAGAATCATTCTTCTACGTAAGGAGCCCAATCGATCCAGATTTGTCCAGTGGCCTTATCGTAAAGCCAACCCTGGTTGCCCGAGTAAACAACCGTATCCCTATTAGCGTCTGTCGCTGCACGAACTTGGTCGCTTTTGCTGAACGGGTTGACCGGTATCGATTGAACGTAGGGTCCATAGGCACCTGACTCGGAAATTTCACCGAACTCATCGGTCTTGTTCGCCAGTTCAGATAGAGTCGTATCATCCTGCGGGACCCGGCCGTCATGTTGTGCCCGATACAGCTCAATCTGAGACCGTAGAGTATGAAGATCGAACTTCACCGTGCTTACTTTGGCGTCTTTGCTGGAATCGGAAAACTGCGGAATGATTGTAGCAGCCAATATCCCCATGATTACTACAACAATTAAAAGTTCAACGAGTGTAAAACCTGTGCGACGTGTTCGAGCCATCATACGAAAGTTCCTTTTTCTCTTTTGAGCCAGCAAGTTGTAATTGCGTCAATGCGCGACCATGACTGTCTCTGTCGGTGCAACTTGGCCGCTTATTAAACAGTTAGGTCAAAGTGAGGCGCTCGTCAACGATTTTCGTTCACCCGTTGACCGTTAGCTTGTCGATTAGCGGCTCTCTGGCAACCTGGAACGGTCTTAACGATTGTTCCTGTAAAAATTCTTCTGGATTGAACGTTCTTTCCTCAGCCATTGAATTGATGTGGTTATTGCAGGCTATAGTTCCATTCGATTGCATTAAACCATTAAATACATTGCACAGTTTTTATATAACGTACTTATTTTTTATATAACGTATTATTTGCTAACTACTTAAATATTCCATCTCAAGCTTTTTTTTAAAATTGACGAATATAAAAGGCAAGATCAGTGTGAATTTTGGCGGATTGGTAAATTCGCAACTTTGAAAAAATCAAAAGCTAACGAGGTGATTCAGGCTGATCACGTTTTCAAGAATTGGTGATGGTTGGCTTTGTGGTTGCTATCAAGTCGAGGACGATTCGAGAGGAGAAGAAGGTGACCACAACTTCGCACATTGTCAAACGAGGAGATCTGAGGATGAAAACCTTATTGATGATTCCGATGCTGACCATCGCCCTGATTGGTCTTTCGGTTGACGCTGCGACCGCAACTTATTGTGGCGCTGCATCCTACAGACACTGTGCTGCCAGAGGCGGTCCAGCAGACTATTCCGACTGCCGACAGCAATGCCATACTGTCATAAAGAAATGTCGTAAGGTCGTCTACGAGCAACAACAATACACTTGCTACAAGAAGGTGTACGACACGGTTTACGACGAAAAGACAATCAATTGTGTTCGCCACGTTTACGAAACACGTTACCGGGAATGTCCCTATACCGTTTGCAAACCCGTCTACGAGACCCGTTACCGAAATGTAAATTACACAGTTTGTAAGCCCGTCTGGGAAACGCGAACTAAAAAAGTTTGTCATACGGTTTGCAAACCAGTATATGAAGAACGCACGCGCAAGGTTTGTTACACTGTCAATGTGCCAACCTGGGAAACCAAAACCCGGAAGATCTGTTACACGGTCAATAAGCCCGTCTGGGAAACGCGAACCAAGAACATTTGTTACACGGTGCGAATCCCAAAGTGGGAAACAAAAACTCGTACTGTTTGCCATACGGTTTGTAAGCCCGTCTGGGAAACCCGCACCAAAAAAGTTTGCCATACGGTATGTAAACCAGTTTATGAAAAACGTGAACGCAAGGTCTGCTATACTGTCTGCAAACCGGTTCACTACACAAAGAAAATCACGGTCTGCGGAGGGCACTGGGAAACTCAGGTTACGGAATGTCCAGGTCCCGTCATCAAGAAGGTCATTCAAGAGCCTGGTTGCTGGGTCTGGGATCCGTGCTGTTGCCGCTGCCGTTACGTGCCAGGTAAATGCCGGGTCGTAGAATGCCAATGCCCATCGCGAAAAGTCTGTCGCAAAGTCTGGGTACCCGAAGTGAAGTACAAAACGATTAACTGTGTACGGTATGAACGGAAAGTTTGCACCAAAACGGTACCCTACACGGTCTGTCGGATGGTACCCGAGCAGCAAACGCGAACGATCAATTACCGTGTTTGTCGCATGGTACCCGAGCAGCGCACCAAAACACAAACCTACCGTGTGTGCCGTTACCATTGTGAGCCACGAACGAAAACGGTGACCTCTCGAGTGTGTCGCATGTGTCCAGAACAACGCACCAAGGAATTGACTTACCGGGTATGTCATATGCGTCAGGAACAGCGCACCAAGACAATCCCTTATCGCGTATGCCGCATGGTACCTGAGACTCAAACAAGGACCATCACTTATCGCGTGTGTCGTATGGAGAAAAAATGCTGTACAAAGCAGGTACCCTACCGTGTCTGCCGAATGGTAACGGAAACTCGAACGCGGAAGGTCCCATACACCGTTTCCAAACCGGTTCACTACACTAAAACGGTCCGAGTTCCACGATGCGTATCCCGCTGTGTTCCCTACACAGTGACACGTTGTGTACCACGAGTCGTCTGTGAAAAAGTACCGGTCAAAGTGTGTTGCCCCATACCGTGCTTCGATCGGGTCAACACCTCCTCGAAGTGTTGCAGTTGACACAAATTAGCAACTTGGTTACGTAAAATCCCAAACGGCCCGATCTATGCCATGCAGATCGGGCCGTTTTTCATTTTTCCGATTTCAAAAACTTTAACCTTGGTGTGTCTCCAGAATTTCACAAACAACTCACGCGGCCTTCTTGACGTTTTACGAGTACGTTGCTAGACTCTCCAACTATAGTTCGACACAGCGATTTCTTAAGACTTGCAGAAAAAACTGGTCCTTTTTCTCAATCCCTCTCCCGTTGGACATGGGACGACAAGCTGTCCCCTACGAACCAGTATCTCCATTCATTGTGCTGAAATTAATTCTATACGGCAGTTTATTCATCTAAGGAACGTTCTCATGGCCACACGAAAATCAACGCGTGCAGGCAGCAAAAAACAGATCTACTTTTTTGGTAGCACGCAAACCGATGGGGATGGTTCTCAAAAGAAACTGCTCGGCGGAAAAGGTGCAAATTTGGCTGAAATGACCAGTATTGGATTACCGGTTCCTCCTGGCTTTACCATTACGACAGACGTTTGTGCTCGATACTACGCACAAGGCCGGCGTCTAGGTACCGATTTGATGGCTGAAGTCAAACGAAACGTGACGGTGCTTGAAAAAGAGTTGGATAAGCAATTTGGCAACCGCAAGAATCCATTGCTTGTTTCAGTTCGTTCAGGTGCAGCCGTCTCCATGCCAGGCATGATGAACACAATTTTGAACCTCGGATTGAACGATAATTCGGTTGTCGGACTGGCAAAATCCACCGACAACGAACGATTTGCGTACGATGCTTATCGTCGTCTGATTAACATGTTTGGTGATGTTGTGATGGGAGTTGATCATGAGCATTTTGAGCATGCTTTTGATGAGATAAAAGCCAAATATAAAGTAATTGAAGACACCGATGTTCCCACCAAAGGGATGATTGAATTGTGCGAAGCCTACAAAAAGGTTTACAAAAGTAAAGTCGGCAAAACATTTCCCCAGAATCCTCTCAGCCAGCTGAAATTGGCCATCGAAGCCGTATTTTCAAGTTGGAATACAACACGGGCTGTACGGTATCGTGAAGTTGAAAACATCCGTGGCTTGCTCGGGACGGCTGTCAATGTTCAATCTATGGTCTACGGAAACATGGGGGACGATTCCGGAACAGGTGTTGCCTTCACGCGAGATCCCTCGACGGGGAAGAACGAATTTTTCGGTGAATTCCTGATCAACGCTCAAGGGGAAGACGTCGTTGCCGGAATCCGAACGCCTAAGCCCGTTCGCGAGATGCCAAAGTGGAATCGTAAAGTCTATCAACAATTGCTGAAAATAAAGTCAACTTTGGAAAAACACTATCGAGATGTGCAAGACATTGAGTTCACCATTGAACGGGGGCGGCTTTTTATGCTGCAAACTCGGGCTGGAAAACGGACAGGTGCTGCCGCTGTTAAGATTTCCTGCGATATGGTCCGCGAAAAACTGATCAACGAAAAGACGGCCTTGGCACGAATTCCGGCCAATGATCTGACTCAACTACTGTTGCCAAGTTTTACCGGAGCTGCCAAAAAAAAAGCTCATGTCCTGACTTGTGGATTGCCCGCATCGCCTGGAGCAGCTGTGGGTACGTTGGCATTCACAGCGGAAGAAGCAGTCACGCGCTCTGAAAAAGGTGACAAAGTTTTGTTGGTCCGCAAGGAAACCAGTCCGGAAGACATTGATGGCATGCATTGCGCCGTGGGAATTTTGACCAGCACCGGTGGAATGACGAGTCACGCTGCTGTCGTCGCGCGTGGCTGGGGACGCTGCTGTGTAGCAGGAGCGGGCGAGGTTCAAATCGACGAAAAGGGACGAAAAATCAAGGTTGCCGGAAGGATCTATCGTCATACCGATACAATTTCAATCGATGGATCAACGGGTGAAGTAATGGTTGGTGCCGTTGAAACAACTCGCCCAAAACTGTCAGACGATTTTGCAACAATCATGAAGTGGGCTGATAAGTATCGCAGATTGAGTGTGCGTACCAATGCAGACACACCAGCCGATGCGAAAAGAGCAAGGGAATTTGGTGCTGAAGGGATCGGGCTTTGTCGCACAGAGCACATGTTTTTCGAAGGTAACCGAATTATTGCGATGCGAGAAATGATTCTAGCCGACGATGTTTGTGCTCGCGAAAAAGCACTTCGCAAACTATTACCTTATCAGCGCAAGGATTTTGAAGGTATTTTCAAAGCAATGAGCGGTCTGCCTGTAACCATTCGCCTGTTGGACCCACCACTGCATGAATTCTTGCCACACACAACAGTTAGCCAAAACGAACTGGCTCGATCGCTGGGAGTAAAACCGTCAACGATCAAGTCACGTGTATCCCAATTGCACGAAGCCAATCCCATGTTGGGACATCGTGGCTGCCGCCTCAGCATTACTTATCCAGAAATTCTGCGAATGCAGGTAACTGCTATCGTCGAAGCCGTCATTCGTTGTAAACGCAAGAAAATAGATGCTCGCGCCGAGGTAATGATTCCTTTGGTAGGGACAGCGGCCGAACTAGCCATACTACGTAAATTGACCGAAGAAACGATCGAACGAGTTCAAAAGGATCAAAAGTACTCTGGAAAGCTGGGGATCCTGATTGGAACGATGATCGAGATCCCTCGGGCAGCCCTGACAGCAGACAAAGTAGGGCAACATGCCGACTTCTTCAGCTTTGGCACAAACGATCTGACGCAAATGACATTTGGGTACAGTCGTGACGATGTCAACAGTTTCCTACCCGACTATCTCAGGAACGAAATTCTGGATCATGACCCATTCCATTCTTTGGACACCGATGGTGTTGGACAGTTGGTGTCAATGGGTGTGACAAAGGGGAGACAAGCCAAGAAAAAACTTAAGATCGGAATATGTGGCGAACACGGTGGTGACCCCAGCTCAGTCGCCTTTTGCCATCAGATCGGTTTGGATTATGTAAGTTGTTCGCCATTTCGTGTGCCGATTGCTCGTCTTGCAGCAGCACAAGCATCGATTGCTAATCGTAAAAAAGAAACCGCTTAACCCGCACGCCGAACTTCTCGTTCGGGCAAGTCTTTGTCCACAGCAAATTCATCCAAATCCGTAACCAGGCGTAATGTGGTGTGACGGGGCAGCGATCTTGACACCATGATACCTCGACGTGATTGCGACAGAAATCTGTAAAACTCTGCCGCAGGTTCATCAGGAAATTCATCACGAAGAGTTTTCATCATGTCGCGCCAGCAAAGGTTGTCACGAAAGATGATTCGATAGGCTGATTTCAGACGGGCCATCTCTTTTCGGCCAAATCCGCTGCGGCGCAGGCCAATCGAATTCAGGCCCACAATGCGATCGGAACCCCCATCAACAGTCACATAGGGAGGTACGTCTTGCCGAATGCGAGCCAGACCACTGATCATTGCATGTGCCCCGATACGGCAAAATTGATGGACGGCAACAGCCCCAGAGATAAATGCAGCATCAAATACGGTAACATGTCCGGCAAGCAATGCGTTATTGGCCATGATAATTCGGTTTCCCAAGTGACAATCGTGGCCAATATGGCAACCAACCATCAGAAAGTTGTCGTTACCGATACAGGTCGTATTTTCGGGCCTCATGCTGAGATGAATAGTGACATTCTCTCGAATCCTATTGCCAGATCCAATCACGAGTCTACCTACTTCATCAGTGGCTTGAACGTGCTGCGGTATACCACCAAGAATAGCACCATCAGCGATGATATTATCGTCACCAATTTCAGTGCCTTTTTTTACGATAACATGACTTCCCAATTGACATCCACGACCGATTTTCACACCCTCTTCGACGACACTGAAGGGACCAACGGTTACGCCGTTAGCAAGCTCCGCAGCCGGGTTAATATGTGCTAATGGATACATGAAAACCAAGAACAGGTTCGTCACGTTGATGCTAGGATTGCATTCAATCCGATTCTGAGGACGGTAATCTTAGTTATCGGCTGGTAGGAATCTATGGATTTAGGCAATTCTGTCAGGTAGACGAAACGTGCAGGTTTGCTACATTGGCCCTACATCGTCAGACTATTCTTTTGCCGGCAAGGAGAACCAGAGTGGCCAATCTTCACGAAGTTTATGCAGAGGCTGAAACGCTCAAAGACAATGGCCAAAACGAAGAAGCCATTGCAAAACTCGTGGATTTACTCGAAACAGACGCTTCCTTCGTACTCGCCCACCTGGCTTTGGCCGTACTCTATGGCAAGGTTGGCCAACACGAAGATGCTATCAAGCATGCACAAAAAGCCTGCGAACTGGATCCTAATGATCCATTTCACTTCACAGCAATGAGCGTAACGTTTCAACGGGCGTCACAAGCAGTGGACAATGCCCAGGACAATCAACGCTACATCATGCATGCTGAAGAAGCAATGGCTCGAGCCCATGAACTCGAGGCACGTCGCTAAAGAATCAGGTATGCAAATCCTCCCAGGCGGCGATCAATAAACTCGCGGCTCGGTCGATGTCCTCTTCCGACGTGTACCATCCGATACTCAACCTTACAGAGCCAGCAGCGACTTCGGGCTTGATCCCAATCGCCTGCAAAGTGTCTGAGACAGCAGCTGAGCCGCTATGACATGCTGCACCGGTAGAGGCACATATTTCCGGAATACGTTCCAGCATAGCACCACCTAAGACTCTGGAAAAAGCAACTCCCAAAGTGTTCGGTAATCGCAATGATTCTTCACCAAATACGATAAACTCATCGCCAACTGCATCTCGCAATGTGTTCATCAAACGGTCACGAAGCATCGGCAGTCGATCAAGCATTTCGTCGATGCCCTTAATCGCGAGGGTCGCTGCCTGTCCCAAACCAACGATGGAAGCAACATTTTCAGTTCCGGAGCGAACACCTTCCTCATGTCCGGCACCATGGATCACAGGCTCCAGCGCAATACCTCGTCGTACATAAAGCGCACCAATTCCCTTGGGAGCATACATCTTATGACCCACGACTGTCAGCAAATCCACTTCAAGCTCATCTGGTACAACCCAAATCTTTCCAACGCTTTGGGCCGCATCGGTATGAATTAATACGTCGTGAGCATGACAAATCTCAGCGATTTGCCGAATCGGTTGGATTGTTCCAATTTCATTGTTGGCATGCATCACACTGACCAAACGTGTGTCCTCACGAATTGCTGCTTCGATTTCGGACGGGTCAACAACACCATTTTGATCGCAAGGTACAACGGTGACGTCAAATCCCAAACGTTCCAAAAATCGAGCCGGGGCGACTACGCCCGGATGTTCCAAGGCTGAGATAACTAAATGCCCCACTTCTCTCGGAAAGCCTTGAAGCATGGTCCCCTTGATTGCTAAGTTGTTACTCTCAGTGCCACACGATGTGAAGATAATTTCCTCCGGTTCACACCGCAGCAAACTGGCCAGATGAGCCCGCGAATCTTCCACTGCTTCCTGACAGGCACGCCCCAGCCAATGGTGGCTCGATGGATTTCCATAGTGTTCGGTCAAAAAAGGAAGCATCGCTTCCTGAACACTCGGTGCTACTGGCGTCGTTGCATTGTAATCTAGATAGATCGTACGCACTAGAATTCCTTTACAGAACAGGAACCGTTGGAACAACAAATCGTCGGCTAATCGATCATCTGAAGATGACCATCAATCGTAGCACGAAAGACATCTGTTAGAAACTCGGTTTCCCGTGCATTTCAAAGCAACGACGTATCACAACGTGAACAATGAACAACCAATCCAAAGGCATAGATTCGTCCACAGAGCATCAGCTACTTCGCTGGACGTCAAAAGAATATTTTTAGCGCTGAACAACTGATTAAGGACAGCCCGGATTTCCTTCGGACTCACATTCGGCTTCCGGAGTCACATTCAAAGCCTGAACCGCTTCAGCCAGATCTTGTAACTCGCTGACGACCGCGTTGCGAACCGCACCTAATCCTCCAATGATGCCAATCACAAGGACAGTAATCAGCAGGATCCATTCCAATGTAAGAACACCGAGGCGTTGATTACGACGGCGAACAGCAGACCTTTTGTGACACTTCATGGATGGTTCTTCCGTTGATCTCAGTCGGCAAGAGAGAATTGAAAAAAGACGTTCTGGCGTCATTTAAAGCACAACCCGTACCGAACCACTCTTAAAATCCAGACAGGATCCCATAAGATCCTTCTATTATGGGACTTAGGACACATCATTCTCTCTTGAAATCCCGCTAGTTAAATAGCTCATGTGTCCATTAGGAAACATTGCGATGGAAACCTTGTTTCATAATTCAAACGTCCGACACACGGAACGATGGGAAAATTACCTATCCTTTTTCAAGGAATGGTGGGTTCGGCCGACCCATTGGCAAGCAAATTTAGAATGTCACCGTAGGGAATCAAGTAAGCCTGAATAAGTAAGAAACTGACAAAATAAGCCCAGTAATAAAATCTTTCCGTCTTATGACATTGTGCCATCCCCAGCAGCATCAGAACCCAGCCAAATCCCTTCACCGTCGCCACGGAATACGTGGTCACGGCAAATAAGATCAATGTAATATTCCGCAAAAAAGCAGATGTCGGTCGATCAGGAAAAAGAAATAAAGCCGCCAAGGCTCCTTCAATCACAATCGTCCACCAAGTCAGTAGCCAACCTAGACGATGGACTTCTGGCGTGCTTTGCAGCTGAATATTCGTTAACTCGAGTCCCCGCCGATAACCGTTCGTTAGCAACTCTACAAGATATCGATTATCAGCCAATGCCTCCGTTGAAATATTGCCCAGTGCACTCGCAACATAATCAAATCGGCTATCGACGAGAAGTTGGTATTCGAAAAAGGAACCATCCAGATAATTGTCCGATGCCAACTTCCAAAACGTAGCAAATGCCATGCAGAGACCGATTAAAAGTCGACTGCTCTTTTCCAATGCACGCTTTCGATCTTTTGGCGCAAGCGAGTTGACACAACAAAGAGTAAGGCACCAATAGCAGATAAGATATTTGTGATTGTCTACAGACTCCCAATTCAGGTAAATTGTCGCCCCCAACATTGTCGTAATGGTGTACCAGTAGGGCGTACTGGTTAAAAGTTTCCGATGTACGACACCAATGACACACAGAATTACGAGAGGGATGAAAAGGTACCAGACGGCTAATGGACTTAACAACAGTACGATAACGGTCAGCAGCGACAGCCGTTCAAACTCGCTACCAAAATCATCGGTGTTGCGCAACTTCAGTTGTTCGGCGGGCTGTTCATTCATGATCAGAAGTGGGTCCCATGTCAAAACTCGCTTCGAACGCTTTATAGGACCGCAATTGAGACTGGGCTGGATGAAAATCATACCTCCACAGCTCAATTCGTACACTTTTCACGTCAATCCGATCAGAGCTAACAGTTAATTTTGATCGTTCACCAACAGCTTGCACACGTGATTCTTGTCCAGTAATCGCAGCTGGTCGAGCAGGGGGGAGAGCCGTCATCCGGTGGAGTGATTCAGCATCAACGGCAATGTCGGAAGTAATCTCAAGTTCACGGAGCACATTGGTCGCGATGCGATGCTGTTTCAAATTGCCGTCGATCCATTGGTGCCGTGCCAGTCTTCTTGCCAGATCGGTTAACTTTTCCTGGCTGGGAGCTGCTCTTAAGTTTGATGCTCGCTTGTTCAATCGGGATGGGATCTCGA
>Ga0310125_10001670_pt1 | contig 11313 bp, 13 predicted proteins | sample CB11b_Tmax_Bot8__FD_203508 | JGI IMG/M metagenome (GOLD analysis project Ga0310125, IMG submission 203508) | Marine microbial communities from Western Arctic Ocean, Canada - CB11b_Tmax_Bot8 | ecosystem: Environmental > Aquatic > Marine > Oceanic | place: Canada: Western Arctic Ocean | collected... | reverse complement strand
TGGAATAACCGCAAAGGAACGCAAGGAGCGCAAAGAGGACTTTCTTTGTCCTCCCAGCGTTCCATGCCGTCGGCTTGGCAAGCTTTTGTGGCCGGTAACTCATGAACAGTCACACACCAGTGGTTTTGAATGTGAAGGAGCTCCGCACGTACTTCCCGATTACGCGCGGCGTGATGAAACGGAAGATCGGGGAGGTCAAGGCCGTCGACGGGATCAGCTTTACGATCCGGAAGCGGGAAACGGTGGCTCTGGTAGGGGAAAGCGGCTGCGGGAAGTCCACCACGGTGAGGACAATCCTGCGTGCGATCGACCCCACGGGGGGTGAGATCGTATTTCATCCGAAATCCGGACGCACCGTGGACATCGTCGCAGCGAATGAGTCCGCTATGCGCGAGGTGCGGAGGGAGGTTCGCATGATTTTTCAGGATCCTTTCCGCTCGTTGAATCCACGCATGACTGTGCTGGACAACATCGGGGAGCCGCTTCGCAATTACAAAGTCTGTTCGGACAAGGAACGGCGGGTTCGCGTCTCGGCACTGTTGGAAGACGTAGGGCTCGATGCGAATCACTTGACCCGCTATCCCCATGCCTTCAGTGGCGGACAACGGCAGCGGATCGGCCTGGCTCGAGCCCTGGCCATGGAGCCGCGTCTCATCCTGGCCGACGAACCGACGTCGGCACTCGATGTCTCCGTCCAGGCACAGATCCTGAATCTCATGCAGGCGTTGCAGGATGAACGCGGCATTTCCTACCTATTCATCACCCACGACTTGAACGTGGTTCGCCACTTCAGTGACCGCTCCGGTGTGATGTACCTGGGGAAGATCGTGGAGATGGGGCCTACGGAGAAGCTATTCTCGCGGCCGCGCCACCCGTACACGGCGGCCTTACTCGCTGCATCGCCGGTTTCGCATCCACGTCTGCGCGGCAAGCGGGACCGCATCTCCGGCGATGTCCCGGACCCGGCCAACCGGCCGACCGGATGTTCGTTTCATCCCCGCTGCCGGTTTGCCACACAGAAATGCCGGCAGGAGGAGCCGCCGTTAATCGCCGTCAAAGGCGATTCGGATCACACGGTGGCGTGTCATCTGGCGGAAGAGTTGGAGTTGGGAGGCGTGTAGCTGGTCATGGGTCACTTGTCATCCGTCATGGGTGGTGGGAAGAGCTCTCTCTTGAGACTGACGCCGTGGGTATTGTTTGGGGCTGTAGGGGCGCTTTTCTCAAGTCTTACGCCGTAGAAATTGTACGTTTGTCACGCACAGAAGAAACTCTTTCTTTTAAGATTGGATTTCAGTGCCCGAAACAGTACCCCGGAACCTCAAGAATCTACAACCCTCATCTCTTCCCAATGACGAACGACCCGTGACCAATGACCAACAACCTATCGCTTCGCGTGAGATCTTGTATAATGATTCCATGAAACCGGAGAGCGAGTTTGCGGCACGGATGGCCACGGCAGTCAAGCTGCATGAGTGCGGCTTGGACATGATGCGACAACGACTTGCTCGGGAAGGTCGGGACCTTTCGCCCGACGCGGTTGAGCAGCAATTTCGCCGCTGGCTTTTTCGCGAAGACGATACCGTGCCGGGCGACGTTTCCGGTCCGGTCCGCACGCAGGCGCCCGGCAGACGATGACGATTGAAGATGTATTGCGCCGTGCGACGGGCGTCCTCCACGAAATCGGGACGCCTTGGTCCATCGTTGGCGGCTGGGCCGTTTCCGTTCACACCGAACCACGATTCACGCGCGACGTGGATCTGGCGGATGCTGTGAAGACCGACGACGAGGCGCAGAGCGTCATCAATGCGTTCCTGAATCGTGGATACCGGATCGTCGCGACAGTCTAACAGGATGCCGCAAACCGGTTGGCCACCGTCCGGCTCCAGCCCGCAGAGGGAGAACCGGGGATCCTGCTGGATATCCTTTTTGCCTCGTCCGGCATCGAACCGGAAATCTGCCATGACGCGCAACGCATCGAGATACTGCCCGGACTGATTTGCCCGGTGGCTCGCCCCGAGTATCTGCTGGCGCTCAAAATCCTTGCCCGGGATGATCGAACCCGCCCCCAGGACGTCGCGGATATTCAGGCGTTGCTCAAGGTGCTGAAGCCCAACGAAGTCGCACGTGCACGAGACGCCCTGGAACTCATTACCCAGCGCGGCTTTCACCGCGACCGGAATCTTGAGCAGGGGATCGAGGATGCTCTCACTGCCTATCGCGGTCGCACGTGACCGTGACGGATACGACAGCCGGATGCCGGCGCCCCAAACAGGACCCAGAAACCTGAATGATCTACTACGCTCTGCTCTTACCAATGACTAATGACTGGCGCCTAATCCCGCCAACCACGTCCGCATCTCCGCCGGATCTTCCTTGAACATCAATGACCCCGGTACGATCCAGTCGGCGCCTGCTTCGTGCATGAGGGGGACCGTGTGGCGGCGAATGCCTCCGTCCATTTGAATTTCCGTGGTGGCACCCGCCTGTTCGATGTGCCGGCGCGTTTTCAAGATGCGGTCTGGGATGCCCGGGTCCATCTCTGCGCCCTTAATGCCGACCTCGGTGCCGAGCAGGGTGACCAAGTCGAGGTCGTTCCAGTAGGGTTCCAGTGCCTCCACCGGTTCGTCGAGACGCAGGGAGATTCCGGAAAACATGCCCCGGGACTTGATGGCCTTGAGTCCCTTCGATACATCTTCGAGATCGTCGAGAAAGACAATGAATCCATTAGCCCCCGCTTCGACGAACGGGTCCATCCACATGAGAGGGTCAGTCGTCATCAGGTGGACCTCAAAGGGCTTCCGGGTATGCGGGCGCATCGCCGCTACCAGGTCGGGGAAAAAGAGCAGGGTCGGGGATTGGTGTCCGTCGGCGACGTCGAGGTGGTACCGCTCGGAATACGGATCCACTCGCTTGATATCGGATTCCAAGTTGGCCAGATCGGCCGACCAGAGAGATGTGGAACATTTCAGCATGGGGTCTTATCTCCTTTTCTATTCTGCGCCTGTCAATCGAAAGAATTCACCGAGGTGCGTCTGGTAGTCGGCGGTGTGCCGCGCGGCGTCGACCGACTTGGGGGTCAGTTCCCGAAAGACGGCGCCGGGAATCGCACCGGCCAGGATCTCGCCGAAGTGAAAGGGGTGGATAGGATCCTGGCGGTTGGACATAACCAGGGTGGGCACCCGGATCGCGGCCGGCTCGTCGAGGCTGGAGCAGGGCTGGTCCAGGGGAATCTGCTCAAGGCGAATGGCCCGTTCCACCGCATGCGGATTGTCAAACTGCCCGCACAATGAATTGGCCACGTCGATGGATTCGGTCATGACCTGCCGGTACAGATCGGATTCCAGGAATCGGGCTTTTCCCCCTTTGGCCCCGTGCGTCTTGAGAAGTTTCGCAATGAGATTAAACGTTTCGGCGTTATCCCGGTTCGGTTCAGCCAGCCATGCCGGACGGGAAAGCACCAGACCGGTCATTCGCGCGGGATATCGCAGGGCGAAATTCAATGCGACGGCCGCCCCCATCGATATGCCGCCCACCACCGCCTCCTTGAGGTCTAGTTGGTCCATCAAAGCCAGAAGGTCATCGGCGAACATGCCGATCGAAATCTTGGCGGGGTCTCCCAACGGTTGGGTGTTCCCGTGCGCCCGGCAATCGAACGCGATCATGCGGATGCCGGCCGGGGGGTCGACCAATCCGAATGGCTGATCGATATCGCCCCCCAGGCCGTGCTGAAAGAAGAACGGGGCTCCCGTCCCCGCTTCCCGGTACGAAAAGGCAATTCCATCATGCTGAAAAACCGGCATATCCTGAACCCTCAACCGGATCCTTCCTTCATCTGTTTCCGGATCATCGCGACGGCGTCCGGAACTTGCTCTTCGTCGAGTCCGTGCAGAATCAGCGGTGCTTGAATCGGCGCCCGGGAAAGGACGTCGATATAGGCTTCGTAGTCGAGTTGTCCGGTGCCCGGCGCCACGTGACGGACCTCGGACCCTTCAACGATCACGTCCTTGGCGTGGGACATCACAATATCAGCCCCCAGGAGATCCATGGCTTCCTTGAACACATCCTCCATCCGGTGGTTGTTCTCCGCCGTGATGAGATTGGCCCCATCGAGGATGACTTTTATCCTGGGGGAGCCGATTTCGTCCATGACCTGCCTTGCCTTGCGTGCGTCGGAGACGACGTTGTTCATCTCGGGCTCAATCCCGACATCGACTGAATGCCGCTCCGCAATCTCCGCGACTTTCTCCATGCTCCGGCACATTCCCAGCCAGGCCTCCGAGGTCGTGTTTTCAGGATGGTGCCGCCACATGTTCTCCGGATCCCGCGTTCCCGTGCACAAGGTGATCACGGAGGTGCCGATGGACCGGCAGGAACCGGCCAGGACATCAAGCCGTGTCATGTTCCGGGCGAGTTCTTCTTTGTCCTGATCGATGATGTTAAACGTGCCCGAAACGGCGGTCATGGTGATCCCGCGTTCGAAGACCGCGGCCTGGATATGCTTCGCCACTGCCGGATCCACCGCATCGGGTAGAGAAGGCAATCCTGCGCACACCAGGTTGTACTGCACAGACAGCAATCCGGATGCGACGACGGCATCGAGGTTCTCCTCTAGTGTCGAGCGGGGGAATGTCTTGGTGAAGATGCCGAGGTGCATGGGGGGGAGGTTTCGGGTGTCAAGTGTCAGGTGTGTCGGCTTTTTGTCAACTCTCAAATGGGGAAGTATCTCGCAACGGTTCATGATGCGAGCCAACCCGGGGGGCATAGTTCAGTTTCAGGACCGTATTCGGCTCGCGGTTCACTCACATTCCACCGCCGATTACGTGACGGTCATCATTCTTTTCGGCTAATTGCGATGGGGAGCTGTTGGATGACCGGCTTGCTTGACTCCCGAGTTCATAGCGTTCCTCCGAAGGCCATGTATGAGTCAGGTCGCATACCTCGAGATGTAATTGGCAGAGCTTGTGATACACATCCAAGTCCTCGACATCCATATACGTTTTCTCAGACATGGCGTGCTCCTTCAGATACGGATGACGACCAAACCAATCCTATGCTTGACCGGAAGTTTCAACGAAATTGCCCGCTCCCTGACACCTGAAACCCGACACCCGACACCGGAAACCCGACACCGGAAACCTGTATCCCCTCTACTACACCCCGCCCGAAATGTCAGAAGGCCTCACGGCAACATCCCCTTCTACCGACCTCGCAATCGCGGTCATGATTCGCATGGCGGCGGTGCCGTCGGAGACGGAGGCGCCTTGCAGGGCGGCGCCGTGGAGGATGGTGTCGGCAAAGCCTTCGATCTGGCGACGGTAGAAGTGGGCATCCTCGCCGAGGGGGCGGTGATAGGCGCTGTCCTTGGTGGAGAAGCATTCGACGTCGCTCGATTTCAGAAACCAGGGCAGGTAGGTTTTTCCAATCACGCTGCCGTGTTCACCGTAAATCTGGAATCCTTCATGGAAGTCCATGCGCACGGCAATGGTGAGGTCGAGGTGGCCTGCGCTTCCCGATGCGAATTCCACGTCGACAAACCAGCAATGGGCCCCGCACTTCTCCACCAGCCGGCCGCGCACCGACTCGATCGGGCCCCCGAGAAATTGTGCCGTGTCAACGAGATGAGAGCCGTGGGTCAACATGAAGTATCGCCGCTTGTCTTCCTTCGGGTTGCCTTCCGGTTTGTGGGCAGATCCGCTGTGGATGGGGAGAGGTTGGAGGTTGTCGGTCATGGTGTAGCGGTACGTGGAATCGCAATACCACGCCTTGAGAGCGATCATGTCGCCCATCTCGTCACGAATGAAGTCACGGGCGTAGGCAATCCCGGGATCAAAACGCTTCATGTGGCCGACCTGGACGATTTTTTCGGAATCCTGAACCCATCGATCTAGTTCGTCACATTCTTCGACGGTAACGCCGAGGGGCTTTTCCACCAACACATGTTTGCCTGCTTCGACGGCCTGGCGGCAGAGCGGCACGTGGAACTGGTCGGACGTCGCCACCACCACCGCATCGACCCGGGGATCGTTCAACATCTCTTCATATTGCGCGTACGCGATTTGCGGCTGATGCACCGCAGCCATGCGCTCCCGCAAATCGTCCGCTACATCGCAAATGGCATAGAGGTCTGCGTTCCTGGCCTTGCGGCAGGACTCGAAGTGGGTGTACTGGGCGATCGGCCCGCACCCAAGCACGCCGATTCGCAGCCGGGTGTCTTCTTTCTTCAGGATGCCAACTCCGGGTAGCGCTGTTCCAATGCATCCGCCAGCGCGGTGAGCGATTTGTTCCTGGCCAGCTCGAGGAGGATCCGGACATGGTCGGCCGGCGGCGTGCCGTTGAGGTCGCCTGCGTGGTGCACGTTGATCGCTTGTCGCATGGCTTCCGCACCGTAGCGCGGATCGGCCTTCCCCTCCCGGTTCTTGATGGAGTTGATGGCGGAGCCCGCGAGGAAGAGGATGGACTCGGTCAGGCCGCGTTCTTCCGCGTCCTGGAGATTCATGATGAGGTTGCCCTGATCGAGGCCGCCGGCGCGGGTGATCATGGTGGGCTTGATGGATCCCAGCGGCATGGTCAGGGCCTTTTCGGAGGCTTCCCATTCCGCGCCATAGGGACGGATGAAGGGATCTCCGTGCAGGACCGGAGCGGTTTGCCGGAAATCAATGCCGTCGAGCCGGGCCAAAAGGTCCACCACTTCCCGCCAGACAGAGCGTGTCTTCATGCCCAGGCCTGCATTGTGCCCGTAGATCGCGGGCGGCCGTTCGTGGTCGCGGGTGGCTTCGCGAACCATGCGCACCGTGCCCCCGGAAAACGTTTCGCTGAACATCACGCCGGTTGCGCCCGCCTCGAGTACGGCGAGCACGGTATCGAGGATTTCGTTTGGGCTGCCGGTGATGTGGGGCGCAAAGATCAATCCCTTGGTGCCGCGTTCGCCGGCGGCCCGCTGGATCCCTTCCACCGCGGCCCGCGTCCGTTCGACCACCGGTGAATAGTCAAGATGCGGAAAGAGATTTTCGTCTTCCTTGACGAAGAGGAACAGCGGGCAACGGGCGGCCTCTTCCACCATGGCGCCGACGTCCACCGGGAGGATGCCCGCGGTGGGCTTGAGAATCGTGCCGAAGACAGCGTCGGTCGGGGCAAAGCCGTTGGCCGCCCGCAGCGCAGCGGGACCATAGGCGGGACCCGGAAAGGATTCGATGACCCTTTCCGGAATGGTGATGCGAACCAGCCGGGCGTCGACGTTTTCGTACACGTCGCAGACGATCGCATTGCAAGTCGCATGGAGGATATCGGTCGAGGTCAGGTGTCCGTCGGGCTGCAGGATCATTTTCAAGGGAATGGTCACGTGGACCATGCCGGTTTGTCCGGACGCGTCGAAGGCGTCGACCCCTACGCCTTTGCCCGTGCACTCCTCGATAAGAGATCCCGGCGGCGGGTCCTTAATTCCGCTGGTGGCAAAGTAGCCGAAGTCCTTGCCCCAGCCGTTCAGGGTCTGCGAGCGCAAGGCGAGGAAGTAGGTGACGACAATCTGGTCATCGAAGGCCGGAGGCGGGGAGGCAGCCAGTCTCTCCTCCACGACATTCCGCAGCACCTCCTCGCGGAGTTGCCAGTCCTGGTTCAGCGTGTTCAGGATGTTTGAAGGGATTTGTTTCATGGCATCATGGCAGTGGGATCATGTACCAGGTGACTATTTGTACGTCACGCTGTACTGCTGATCGACCTTGACCCTGTCCATCGTTTGCCGTTTGCCGCCGGGCCAGCGGATCTGGAGGTCGACCGGTTCGGTCTGTGAGCCGAGGCCGAAGTGGAGGGTGAGATCGTTCTGGTTGCCTTCGCCAGTCCCCGACTCGACCTCGCGGGTCAGGATCCTGGACCCGAGCTGGATGCGGACCTGGGCGCCGATGGCGGAGCGGTTGACATTATTTCCGTCGCCCTCGAGCTTCACCTTGATCCAGTGGTTGTCGTTGCCATCGTTGACGAAGAGTTTCCCGTTGGTGCAGAGGTCCAGGTCGCCGTCGTTGTCGATGTCCCCCCATGCGGCCTGGTAGGTTTCGCTTAGTTGGGCCAGTCCCTGCTCACCAGTGACATCGACGAACTTCCAGTCGCCGTCATTTCGGTAGAGGACCGGGTAGTTTTTAATGCCGCCGCTGCCCGTCCCATAGACAGTGGTGTAATAAAGGTCCAGATCACCGTCGTTGTCGTAGTCTCCCAATGCCGGGGAGGCGAAGGATTCCTGCCAGGCGAGTCCGGCCGTGCCGCTCATGTCCTCGAAGTGAAAATTCTCCGCCGGCCCGCGGTTGCGCAGGAACTGGGGACGATCCTGGTCGCCGGGTGGGTGGCTGAAATTGCCCAGGAACAGATCGATATGCCCATCTTCGTCGAGATCGCCCCAGGCAGAGCCGATGGAGTGTCCACAGATCGGGTATCGGATCCCCCCGGTGTAGTCGATGACGGCGTCGGGGATGCCGCGAACGCCGAAGGCCTCGGCCACGTTGGATTTCCCCAGCTTCCCGTCACCCTGCCAGAGGAAATTCGGTTGCAGCCGGTAGTTGGAGGTGTAGATATCCGGGTCGCCGTCCTCATCGAAATCTGCCGCCGTGACACCGCGGGTGGAATAGCATGCGTTGGAAGGGGAGCGCCACTCCTCGCGAAATTTCCCATTGCCTTCGTTCACCAGGATCAGGTCGGGATAAACCGCCTGCTGCCACGCCTCGTAGCCCCCGACATAGAGATCGACCAAGGCGTCGTTGTTCAGGTCCGCCCAGGCGGCGCCCTGCGAACTACCGGCCGGTGGTTCCGGAAGTTCCGCGGTCTTGAAGGTACCGTCCCCCTGGTTCAAAAAGAGGGGGCCGTAGCCGGAAAAGATGAAAAGGTCGGTATCCCCGTCGTTGTCGCAGTCAGCCCAGATCCCGTTCCCGTGCGCGCCGGCCTTCTCAGATACGTTGACCAGTTTCTTGCCTTCTTCATTGCGGTAGAGATGGCCGCCGGCGAGGAGATCAGACCAGCCGTCTCCATTGAAATCCGCAAAGGCCGCTTTCCCGTCGCCGGAAAAGCCCAATGCTTCACTGGCATCGCGAAACCCGGCATGGGTGGACGCGGCGGCCATAAGCAACGGGATGAACAACAGTGTTGTACGTCGCATGAGTGGCTTCTCCTCCAGGGTAAATCTAATTCCTGGCGGAGCGTACAGTACAGGAAGCAGAAGGAATCTCAATTCCTAAATGGGGCTCTGATGATGACTTTGCGCGATGGGACTGCCGGTTTTGGAGTGCTACGGCTTGCCGTAGCTTTCCCACTCGAGCGGCTTGCCGCGGAGTTTTAGCGAACACGCCATACCCCGGCGGAAAGCCGCCTGAATGGGAAAGCGCCGGCAAGCCGGACGCACTCCAAAATCTAGAGCGATTTCAACGCCTCGGGTATCGGCGTATCGCCTTCCAGGAGGCTGAAGGATTTTTGGATGGTGTGGGGTTCGTCCAGGCAGGCGACGAGGGTGGCGGCCAGGTTGTCGCGGGAGGTGTTGCCGGCGCCGAAGCATTCCGGACTCACGGCGACGCGGTTCGTGCCGGGATCGTTGGTGAGACCGCCGGGGCAGACCACCGTCCAATCCAGGTCGGATTCCCGGAGGAAGTTGTCCGCGTGACCCTTGGCCTTGTGGTAGTGCGCGATGGCGGAGGTGCTGTTCACATCGGCATTCAGCGCGCTGAGCATGATGTAGCGCTTTGCGCTCTGCACTTGTGCTGTTACGACGGAACGGATGGCGCCGATGTGATCGATCAGCACGGTCTTGTCCTTCCCCGTTTTCGAGCCCGATCCTGCGGCAAAGATGACGGCGTGGCATCCCCTGACCGCGTGATCGATGGGATATTCAAGGTCGGCCAGGACAGTGGGCACGCACAATTCGTCGAAGACCGGACGCTGATCGGGGTTGCGAATCATGGCCACGGGGTCGTGCGGTCCCGCGCGCAGCAAATCGACGACACGCTTTCCCGTCATTCCGTTGGATCCGATGACCAGGACTTTCATTGCGTCTCCACGCCATTGACTATGTTGCGCAACGGTTCGCCAAGCAAGGCGCGGCGGCATTCGTGCGAGACCTTCGTGCGCATTTCTTTCATGCCTTCCTCGCAGTAGTAGGCGATGTGCGGATTGAGAATGAAGTGGTGATGTGCCGCATGGCCGGGATCGCGCCACGCCTGTATCAGGGCGCTGCGGGGGTCGGGCGGTTCGCCCTCCAGGACATCGATGGCGGCGCCTCGCAGACGTCCGGAGGCCAACGCATCGGGGATCGCCTCGGTGTCGACCACCGCGCCACGTGAGGTGTTCACGAGCAGTGATCCCTGCGGCAACCAGCCGATGGTCTCCTCGTTCAGGATGTGGCGGGTCTCGTCTGTCAGGTTGCAATGCGCGCTGACCACGTAGGCTTGTTCCAGAAGCTCCCGGAGCGTATTTGCCCGGCGTATTCCCAGAGCTTTATCGTACCCGTCCTCCTTGTAGGGATCATAGAATACGACATCAAAGCCGATTGCCTTGGCGCGTTTTGCGGAGGCGGTGCCGATGCGCCCGAGTCCGACAATGGCGAAGACGCGCCCCCGCAACCGCGGCAGCGGCGCGACCTGCGTGTTGTCCCAGGGACCGTCCTGGGCGCGAAGCCGGCTGTTGGCGGCGTGCGTCCCGCGCGCCAGCGACAACGCGAGCGCCAGGGCGGAGTCGGCGACTTCCTCCGTGCCGTAATCGGGGACGTTGGTGACGGGAATGCCGTGCGCCTTGGCGCACGCCAAGTCGATACTATCTACGCCAACACCGGAGCGCGCGATGATCCGGCACTGTTTGAGGCGCTCGATGGTGAGGGCGCTGATGGGGTGATGATGGTAGCACATGATGGCGTGCGCATCCTCAATCCGTCCGGCGAGTTCCTCTTCGCTGAAGGCATTGAGGGCCGCGACGTCCGCGATGTCGCCCAGGACTTCTCGCTCCGGGGCGAGTTCATCGTGGACGTAGTCGGTGATGATGACTTTATAACGCTCAGGCATTTCAAGCTCTTTCTATGAGATTCACCACCGGGCAAGCCCTGCTCTTTACACACATCATGCCCGGGACAACAAATCCAATGTTCTGCTGTTGTAACGCAAATGCTAGATACAAATTGCTGTTCATTCGTGGTTCTTCTGGAAATCGGGGTTTTGAACAGGAGGGAACGGAGGAAACGGAGACAAGATCCTGTATACAAAATCTCCGTTCCCTCCGTTCCCTCCGTTCCCTCCGTTCCCTCTGTTCCCTCCGTTCCCTCTGTTTCCTCTGTTTCCTCTGTTTCCTCCTGTT
>Ga0310125_10001669_pt1 | contig 11313 bp, 9 predicted proteins | sample CB11b_Tmax_Bot8__FD_203508 | JGI IMG/M metagenome (GOLD analysis project Ga0310125, IMG submission 203508) | Marine microbial communities from Western Arctic Ocean, Canada - CB11b_Tmax_Bot8 | ecosystem: Environmental > Aquatic > Marine > Oceanic | place: Canada: Western Arctic Ocean | collected... | reverse complement strand
GGACGCATCGGACTTTGTGGCTCGAGGCAACTTCGACGCGATCGTGGCGGTGGGAGGCGGCAGCACGATCGACACGGCCAAGGCCGCCAACCTCTACGCCACCTACCCCGCCGATTTCCTCGAGTACGTCAACGCACCGATCGGACGCGGCCGACCGGTGCCCGGCCCGCTGAAGCCGTTGATCGCGATCCCGACCACCGCCGGCACCGGCAGCGAAACGACCGGAGTGGCGATTTTCGACTTCGTGGAGATGAAGGCCAAGACCGGCATCGCACACCGGCTGCTCAAACCCACGCTCGGCATCGTCGACTCCGACAACACCAGGACCCTGCCCGCCGCCGTCGCCGCCGCGACCGGCCTCGATGTACTCAGCCACGCCCTGGAATCCTACACCGCGATCCCGTTCAACCAGAGGCCCCGGCCCCAGCGACCGATCGAGCGGCCCGCCTACCAGGGCACCAACCCGATCAGCGACATGTGGGCGATCCGGGCACTTGAGTTGATGGCCCAATACCTGCCACGCGCCGTCGCCGACACCTCCGACGAAGACGCCCGCGGACAGATGCTGCTCGCCGCTGCGATCGCCGGCATCGGCTTCGGCAACGCCGGAGTCCACCTGCCCCACGGGATGTCCTACCCGGTGGCCGGGATGGCCCGGGACTTCCAACCGCCCGGCTACGACGTCGACCACCCCATGGTCCCGCATGGCATCTCCGTGATCCTCAACACCGCCGCGGTCGTCCGCTTCACCGCCGACTCGCATCCCCGACGACACCTCGAAGCCGCACGAGCTCTCGGGGCCGACATCGGCGACGCCGACCCCAACGACGGAAGCCAGGCAGGAGAAATCCTCGCCGATCGAGTCCTCCACTTCATGAAGACGCTCGGCATGCCCAACGGACTGGCTGCGGTGGGCTACTCCGATGCCGATATCCCCGAACTCGTCGAAGGCACCCTGCCTCAACACCGCGTCACGAAGCTGTCGCCGCGGGAGGCGACTCGGGAGGATCTGCAGGGACTGTTCCAGGACTCGATGCAGGCGTGGTAGGAGATTCCACTACGGTCTTATCCCCGGCCTCATCCCCGCTCTCATCCCCGTCTTCCTCATCCTCTTCGGCCTGGAACGACTTGATCACCAGCATGATGGCGCCGGTCACCAGGAAGGCATCGGCGAAGTTGAAGACCGGGTAGTGGTACCTCTGGTGGATCTGGGTCTCGGGGTTGCCGAAGGTGAACAGCAGGAAGTCGCGTACCGCGTAGCGTGTCTGCCCGGCCCGCACAGTTCCCTCGGGGTAGACCTCCCCGTGGCAGCCGGCTCGGTCGTAGAGATTCCCCAGGGTGCCGGCCAGGATCAGGCCCAGTGCCACCGTCAGCCAGGCACTCGAGCGGCCTCCCAGCCAGAACAGCCAGAAGAAGACCCCCGCCACGGCCACCAGCGACAGCACAGCGAACAGCCAGGTCAAGCCCTGCCCCACGCCGAACAGTGCCCCTTCATTGAAACTGGTCGTCAATTCGAATGTCGCCCAGCCGCCGGCGATCGGTCGTCGCGCGGCCGGGATGAACTCGGGGTCGAACGCCGCGTGCTTGGTCCAGAGATCCACGACGAGCCCGACGACGGCCAGGATGGCGAAGACGACGATGGCCCTGATCGGCTCGGTTCCCCCAGGAACCGCACCGCCGTCCACTCCGACTCCACCGTCCCGGTCCTTCATGGCGTCTCGGATTCGCGCAACCGCTCGCACTCGATGCAGTACCGCGTAAAGGGAATCGCCCGCAGACGTGGCTTGTTGATCCGCGACTGAGACGAGGTCTTACCCTCCTCGAGACACTTCTCGCAGCCGCCGTAACTGCCCGCGTCGATCCGGTCGAGTGCCTCGGAGATTTCCCTGAGCGTCTCCTGCTCGTTCTCGACAAACCGCAGTGCAAAGTCCTGCTCGTAGTTGTCGGTGCCGACGTCGGCGATATGGGTGGGGCTTCTCGAGTCGCCACCCCCGTCGCCCTGGGTCAACGCCCCGTCGGTCAATTGCTGCACGTCACCGCGCAGGCGGGCCCGCAGTCCTTCGAGCAGCTCGCGGAACTCCTTGAGTTCCTTCTTCGAATACACGCCCATCGCATCGCTCTCCGACGCCATCCGCATGACCGCCCCCAGGCCGTCAAATCGGCGGGGCATTATGATGCGGTGGCTGCAGCCGGTCAAGCAAGGCCGCCTCGACCCGGCTCAGGCAATCGCCTCGAAGACCGGTTCCCCGCCATGAGCAATATGGACCGGGCGGCCGCTGAGGTCGTCGACGGTCATCGCCGGGTCGACACCCAGCTGGTGGTAGATCGTCGCCACCATGTCGCCGGCCGAGACCGGACGGTCGGCAGGATAGGCGGCCTGGGCATCGCTGCGACCGACCAGGCAACCCTGCTTGATGCCGCCGCCGAACAGCAGGCTGAACCCGCATTGGGGCCAGTGATCCCGTCCGGCCTTCGCGTTGATCCGCGGAGTCCGACCCATCTCGCCCATCACCACCACCAAGGTCGTGTCGAGCAGTCCGCTGGACTTCAGGTCGCTGACCAGCGCGGTGACCATCGCGTCGAGCACCGGCAGGTGACCCCGCAGCATGCCGAACGTGTTCCCGTGCAGGTCCCAGTGGCCTCCCCGCTGGGCCTCCCAGTTGACCGTCACGAAGGTCGATCCCGCCTCGACCAGCTTGCGAGCCACCAGCGTGCTGTTGCCCCACAGGTTGTCGCCATAACGGTCGCGGACCGATTGAGAATCCCTCGAGAGATCGAAGGCGGCTCGGGTCTTGGGCGAGGTCAACAGGCCGAAGACCTGCTGCTGGAACTTGGTCATCCCGTCGACTGAGCCGTTCTTGTCGATTCCCCGCAAGCGGGTGTCGAACTGCTCGAGCAGGCTGCGGCGTCGATCGAGACGATCAGCGGTGACCGAAGGCAACTCGTCCAGCGACGGCAGCAGCGGTGCTCCGTGAGCGAGTACCGGGTCGTAGTCGCCGTTGCCCTTGCGGTCCCACTTCGGGTCGCAAACTGTGAACAGAGGGTCGTAGCGGCTGCCGAGGTACCCGCCGTAGGGTCCGGCACGACGCAGCGACTGGCCGTAACCGGGAAAGGCCGGCATCAGAACATAACGGGGAACGTCGCGAGGTCCGATGTCCAGGTGCTGACAAATCGAACCCATGCTCGGATGATCCGACCGCTTGGCGAAGTAGTTCTCCGCGTCGTTGCCACCGTCGAAGCCGGTCAAGACATTGTACGGGTTGTGGCTGTTGTACTTGTGCGAGTAGCTCCGGATCAGCGTCGCCTCGTGCATCAAACTCGCGATGCCCGGCATCAGGCTGCAGATCTGCAGGCCGGGAATCGAGCTGGGAGTCCCGATCATCTCGCCCCGCACGTTCTGAGGCGCATCGGGCTTCAGATCGAACATGTCCATGTGAGGCGGACCACCGAAGAGATTGATCAGCACGACACTCTTGGCCCGCTGCCTCAACTCGGTCTGCTTCTGCCTCGCGTGAAGCAGTGTCGGCAAGGAGACGCCGCCGAAGAGTCCCAACCCTCCCACGCGGATCGCCTCGCGCCGGGTCACCCCGTCGCAGGCCAATCGTCGCTCGCCAAGCACCCGCAGCATCGTGTGGATCTCCCTTGAGCTTCACTCGGTAGACTACCAGCAACACGCCACCTTTCTCAAGAGGGCTCGGGGCGGATCGAGTCAGCCTCACCAGCGTGCGATCCCGCACCCGGTGGGTTACGGTGTCGGCCAGCTCCCGTTCGCTCCCCCCACCCGCACTCCGGACCTCACCGTGAAACGCCCTCGCATCGCCGCGGTTGTCACCGAGTACCGTCGCTACTCGCACGCCCAGCACATCCTCGACCGCTACCTGTTCGGCTACAGCTGGAACGGTCGTCACCACGTCCCCGACATCGAGCTGGTCTCGCTGTACACCGACCAGCAACCCGACGGAGAGCTGAGCCGCGACCGGTCGAAAATGTTTCCCCGGATGAAGATCTACCCGACGATCGCCGAGGCTCTGTGCCGGGGTGGAGAGAAGCTGGATGTCGATGGCGTGCTGCTGATCGGCGAGCACGGCAACTACCCGACCAACGAGAAGGGCCAGCGGCTGTACCCTCGCTTCGAGTTCTTCCAGCAGATCGTCGATGTGTTCCGCACCAGCAATCGCAGCGTCCCGGTCTTCAACGACAAGCACCTCTCGTGGAACTGGGACTGGGCCAGGCAGATGGTGGCAACGGCCCGCGAACTCGACTTTCCGCTGCTGGCCGGTTCGAGCCTGCCGGTGACACGCCGGATCCCACAGATCGACATGCCGCTGGGAGCCGGGGTCACCGAGGCCCTCTGCGTGGCCGTCGGCGGAGTCGATGGCTACGACATCCACGCACTGGAAGCGATGCAGTCGATGGTCGAACGGCGGCGAGGAGGCGAGACGGGGGTCGAGTGGTTCGAGGCGGCCAGGGGGGTCGATGCGGTCGTCAAGGCACTGGCCGCCGGATCGTTCGATCAGGGTGGCTGGGACCCTCGCCTGTTTCGTGCCTGCCTGTGCCGAAGCCACCGGCTGGTTCCTACCCGCGAAGGCTTCAACCACACGCTGCCGACCAACAAGCAGATCGAAGCCCTGATGCGTGACCCCGAGAACCGCAACACGCCGGTGCTGTACCGCTACCAGCACAGCGACGGACTGAAGATGAGCATGCTGCTGATCGAAGGAGTCGTTCACGACTTCACATTCGCCGCCCAGTTGGCCGACCAACCCCGACCACTCTCGCTGCAGATGTTCCTGCCGCCGCGGGAAGTCTGTAACTTCTTCAACCCGCTGACTCACGCCACCGAAGACCTGTTCCACCAGGGCCAGGCCCCCTACCCGATCGAACGCACGCTGCTGACGACCGGCCTGACGGCCGCCGGAGTCGAATCGCTGTTCCAAAAAGGCCGGCGGCTCAAGACCCCCCACCTGGACATCCACTACCGGCCGACAACACGGTCGACCTACTGGAGCAACTGAAGATGACCCTGCACAAAAGAAACCGCCGCGAGTTTCTCGGAACCACCGCCGCGGCCACGCTGGCCGGATCGCTGATCCCAAGCGTCGATGCGAACGCTGAAAGCCGATCCGCAGCTCGAGCACCCCGGACACCCAGGAAGCGGATCGCGATCATCACCACGCTGTGGGCCTACCTCAGGCACGGTCAGCACATCGGCGACCGGTTCCTGGTCGGATACCCCTGGGAAGGAGACTGGCACGACCCCCAGGTCGAGGTCGTCTCGGCCTTCGTCGACCAGAAACCGACCGCCGCGGACAGGAAGTCTCGAGAAGAGGAATACGGGTTCCCCCAGGGCGACCAGTCGGTCGAGCGGGCCCGCGAGTTCGGCTTCTCGCTCTACAAGACCATCCCCGAGACGCTCCGCTGCGGAGGCTCGAAACTGGCCGTCGATGGCGTGGTGCTGATCGGTGAGCATGGCGACTACCCCAGCAACGACCTGGGACAGAAGCTCTATCCCCGGGCCAGGTTCTTCTCACAAATCGTCGACGTCTTCCGCTCCGATGGACGCGCCGTCCCGGTCTTCAACGACAAGCACCTCTCCTACAGCTTCGAAAAAGCCCAGGCGATGGTGCGGGCGAGCCGCGAGCTGGATTTCCCGATGCTGGCCGGATCGAGCCTGCCGGTGGGTTTCAGGATGCCGGAAATGGAAGTGCCCTACGGCGCCCGGATCAAGGAAGCCCTGGCCATCGCGGGCAGCCGGTCGCTCGATTCGGCAGGCCTGCACGCACTCGAGGCCCTGCAGTGCCTGGTCGAAAGGAGACGAGGTGGCGAATCGGGCATCCGCAGAGTGCAGACCCTGACCGGAGCGAAGGTCTGGAAGGCCCTGCGGGACAAGTCGTGGTCGACAGACCTGATGGCGCGAGCACTCTCGCGAGCCGACCTCGTCGAGGGCATCACCCTCAAGGACGCCCGGACCCAGGACCTGGCCGCACCCGGTGTGCTCGAGTCGATCGTCCCCGAGCCCCAGGCGGTGCTCTTCGAGTACCGCGACGGACTGAAGGCGACGCTGCTGATGCTCGGAGGTGCCATCGGCGACTTCACCGCCGCGGTGCGACTCGATCGCCGCAACCAGGTCCTCTCGACCAAGTTCCACCTGCCTCCCAATCCCAACGTCGTCTACTCGGCCTGCCTGGCCCACCACATCGAATCGATGATCGTCAACAACCAGGCACCCTATCCGGTCGAACGCACGCTGCTGGTCAGCGGGCTGCTCGAAGCGGCACACATGTCACGAGCCCAGGGTGGGCGACGGCTGAAGACACCCCGATTGGATGTCCGCTACAAGGCACCGCACGCGTCGCTCTACTGCCACACCTGATCCGCACGGCGAAACACTCTCAGGACAACGCTGCCCTCAAGCCGCTCTCGATGTCCGGATACTGCAGCTCGACCCGCAGCTCATCCTTCATCCGCTGATTGCGGCATCGCTTGCCCAGCCCGTCGATCCGCGACGAATCGCGGGCCGGATCAAACGTCGGCGGCGGCGCCCCGCACAACTCCGCCAGCCGACCAAAGTACTCCTTCCGCTGGACCGGCCGATCATCGCAGACCAGCCACGTCCCACCATCCCCGCCCACGGTCTCGAACGTCGAAGCCGACACGACCGCTCGCGTGGCGTCGTCGACGTGGACCAGGTTCAGCCACGCCTCGGGGTTCCCTGCCAGAGGATGCCCCGCCAGCAGCGCATCGCGTCGAGCGATCAGGCGAGAGGGTCCATAGAGCCCCGCCAGCCGCAGCACCCGGCCGCGACTCCCCAAGCGGCTCCGCACCATCGCTTCGGACTCGACCAGCACCCGTCCATTCTCGCGAGTCGGCTGTATCGCTGAACTCTCATCGACCCACTCACCCTCACTCTGACCGTAGACCCCCGTGCTCGAAATGAACACGAACCGCACGCTGCCCTCGGACAGGACGTCGATCACGTTCCGCAGCCCGTCCAGGGAGACCTCGCGGATGCCCTGCGAGGTCCGCTCGCGGTCGCGGCCCACGGCAAACAGCACGACGTCGGCTTCGGCGAATTCGGACAACCCGGCCAGCGAGCCGGGCTCGGTCACGTCGCCGACACAAGGCGCCAGCCCCTGACCGGCAAACTCCTTGGCCCGCTCACCCGAACGGGTCAACGCCGACACGTCCCAGCCCAGGTCGCGCCAGGCCCGAGCCACCCGCTGACCCAGGTAGCCGCATCCGACCACCAGCCCCCGCTGCTGCAACCCGCTCACCGCCGGAACCGCCGACTCAATGTCACCTGAGTCCCTCTTCTTCTTCCTCGACCAGGGCCGAAACCGAGACGTCGGTGGTCTGGAACTTCGACTTCAGCAGCTCCGAAACGGTCTTGGCCCAGAAGATCCCCTCGATCCGCTCGACTTCGGTAATGCCACGCGAGTCCTTCACCTCGATCTCGCCATAGCCGAACAGCAGGAAGCGACGCAGCAGGCAGGGCCAGGTGTGGATGAACGTCTTGGCACCCTTCTGGATCGTGCGGTCCTTCTGCTGGAAGTTCTCGTGCTCCAGGAAGTTGCCCTGGTGAGCGACGATCCAGCGGTCATCGAGCTGCTGCCAGACACTCGAAAGCAGCATCGTCAGGCCCAGCACGGCCGAGACGACCATCGGAACCCCCCAGCCAAGCGTCACGTCGATCTTCTCGGCCTGGACCTTGGCCGACTTGATGATCTCGACATCCCCGATCTGTTCCCACAAGAGCGTCGCCATCACGATGATCACGATCGTCGTCAGCAAAAAGCCCGAAGCGACCCGGCCAAAATGTATGCCCATCACCAGCACGGTCACGCAGAGCACAAACAGCCAGAACCACGACAGGCCGTCCATCACCGTCGCAGAAAACTCCGGGATGTTGTCGGCCCCGTGGACAAAGTGGTTGTACAGACCAAAGGCCGCCACGACCCAGCCGACCCAGATCAGGTGGATCGTGGTCACGAAGTTCGGTTGAGAATAGAACTCGAGCTGCCCGGTGCCGTCCTCGGCGTGGAAGTCGCGAAACGCGAGTTGTTTTTTGGCGAGGTAGCTGACCGGGATCGGCAGGAAGATGACGATGATGTAGCGGTAGAACTCCTTGACCACCTTGACGATCATCGTCCACAGCACGCTGCCGGTCTTCTTGGCCACCTCGCCGGCCCCGTCGGCCAGCGTATCGAGCAGACCCTCATCTTCGGCCGGCGACGGTGCAGCAGCAGCCTCGTCGGAACCCGAATCGCCCGCCACCGGAACCTGGTCATCGAGCATGTCTGGCCTCGCCCACGTGTGTCATCGAATCCACAACCTACCGGCTGTTCGAGCCGCATTCCAGCAGCCAGTCTGCAAATCAGCCCCGATTATCTGTCATCGCTGAGCCTGCTGCATTTCCTGGTGGTCACTGCGTGCCTTGAGTTTTTGTCGCTTGTCGTAGAGCCGCCGCCCCTTGGCCATCGCCAGCCCGATCTTGATCTTGCCTCGCAGGAAATGAACCGTCAGCGGCACCAGGGTCAGGCCTTGCTGAGACGCACTCTCGGCAAACTTTTTCAGCTGTTTCTTGTGCAACAAGAGTTTGCGGTTCCGATCGGGATCGTGGTTCATCACGTTGGCCTGGGGGTACTCGGCGATCCGGGCCCCCAACAGCCAGAGTTCTCCATCGATGACCCGCGCATAGGCCTCGTCGATCGACACCTTCCCGTCCCGGATGCTCTTCACCTCGCTCCCGGTCAGCACCACACCGCACTCGAGTTCCTCGAGCACATCGTAGGTGTACCGTGCCTTGCGATTGCGGGTGACGATTCGCCGTTCCGAGTCGGCAGCCTTCGCCTGGGACTTCTGTTTCTTTTTCTTCGCCATGGGCGAGAGAATCTTACAGCGCAACCGCGACGGGGGAAGTCCGAGACTCCCCGGGCTCAACCGCTGCAGGCCAACTCGACCAGCAAACGCTCGACCACAAGGTGATCGGGCAGCTTACCGTCTTGCTGGGCACCCTTGAGCGTCTTGTCGACACTCAGCAGCCGAGCCAGAATCCGCTCGGCCTCGTCCCGACCAATCCGCCTCAGGTAGCGGCTCGACTCGTCGATTTCCTTGTAGTAGACGCCGGCGTCCTTGAGTGCCTGGCTGAGTCGCTTGCCGCTGCGGGCCATTTCGGTGGCACGAGCCAAGCGGCGGAAGACGTAGGCCACGCCCCCCATCAGCTTCGGCAACGGCTCCTTCGACTCGTACAGCCGCCCAAACTCCCTCAAGGCCACCCCGGTCCGACCCTGCCGCAGAGCCGCGAGCATCTCGAAGGTCGACTGCACCTGCCAGCCACCCACCAGCGAACGGACGATCTCCACGTCGACCCGGCTGTCGGTCGAGCAGGAGGCGAGCTTGGCGAGCTCCGATTCCAGTTGCGAGAGACTCGAGCCGACCAGTTCGACGAGCAGCGAGGCGGCCTCGCGAGTCAACTCGATTCCGTGCCCACTGGCAGCCGTCTTGGCCAGCCATCTCGTCAAGGCCGCACCTTCCAAGGCCGTGCACTCGATCACCGCCCCGGACGACTTGACCGCCTTGGCCAGCCTGGTGTTCCCCGGGAACGACTTGGCCTGCAGAACCAGCACGCTCTTCTTCACCGGAGCCGCTACGTAGTCCTCAAGCGCCGTCCGGTTCCCCTTGATGAACTCATCGGCACCCTCGACCACGACGACTCGCTGCGAGGCGAACATCGACACGGTGGCCAGCTCGTCCCGGACGTCTCGCCACAGCACCTCGTCTCCGCTGCGTCGAGACAACCCCTCGTCGCTCTCGTCTCCGAACACCGCCCGGGCGATCGCGGTGGCACTCTGCTGAACCAGCAGGCCCTGGTCACCGACGAGCACCACGACGGAGGGCACCGCCCCGGAGTCGAATTCCCCGGCGAATTCGGTGGCGTGCATTCGCATTGACCCGTCTTCCTCAGAGCCACTACAGTTCCCGGCCGCGCCCGGGCGAATCCATTACATCAGACCCTCGGCGATCATGACAACCGAATTCCCTGTCGTCGAGACGCTCGAGTACACCTGCCCGGGTGAGACTCGCCCGATTTCCCGAGCCACGCATCTCTCGCGACTGGCCACCTTCTTCCCGGCCTGCCGCGAGTGCGTTCACCGCGACGACACCGGCGGGCTGGCCAAAACGACCCTCGATCGTCTGCTGCGGACCCAGCATCGAGTCGCACGACCGACGCTGTTTACCGACGAGGGGGTCCGGGGAGTTCACCGCAACGAGCTGACTCGATCCGACGCCGATCGGCTGGCGGCCGCCCTGGCCTGGCTGTGCTGGCAGGATCGACCCCACAGGCTCGGCGACGATCCCCGTTCACGCTCGGGGCCCGTGGTCGTCGTCGGTCACGACACCCGCCCCGCTGCACGAGACCTGCTCGCCGGAGTGCTCGCGGGCCTGGTCCGCTGTGGATGCCGTGCCCTGGAAATCGGCAGCGTCAGCGACGCCTGCTTCCGGTTCGCCGTCGACCACCTGCAGGCCGACGCCGGCATCCGGGTCACCGGCGATGGACACCCCGGATCCTGGATCGGACTCGATGCCGTCGCCGGCCGTGGACGTCCGCTCTCGCGGACAGCCGGTCTCGAGGCCTGGGAACACGCCGCCGACACCGGACACCCCAGGCCCACACGAAAGGCAGGCCACCGTCGGGCCTTTCAGGCCACCGAAGTCTACGAGGCCACACTCAAACGACACCTGCTCGCCTCCCGACCACTGGACATCTGCCTGCTGGCACCCGAGGGAACTCAACGCGACTCGCTCGAACGACTCCTCGAACCGCTCCCCTGGAACCTCGTCGGGCAACAGGCCCCCGACACGCACAGCCTCTGCCGACAAGAACGAGTCGCCGAATTGACCTCTCAGCACCGAGCCGATCTCGGGATCGCCTGGGACCACGATCGAGAACGGGCCTGGTTCTGCGACGAAACCGGCACCCCCATCGATCCACTCAGGCTCTTCGTGCTGCTGGCCACCCGCATCCTGGCCCTCCATCCGGACCGGACCGTCGTGCTGGCGGCCGCATCGCCCGACCCACTCGCCTCGACCATCCGCCAGCTCGGAGGACGACCTCGCTCGTTCACGGGATCCTCGCGAGCCCATACCTGGCAGGCCATCAGCGACCACGACGCGGTGCTCGGACTCGACCCCCACGGCACCACCTGGTGCTCCGAACACGCGCCCACACACGACCCGCTGCTGGTCGTGGCCCACTTGCTGCAGACACTCGATCGACACGATCGACCGCTTTCACAACTGCTCGCCCGCAGC
>Ga0310125_10001668_pt1 | contig 11314 bp, 10 predicted proteins | sample CB11b_Tmax_Bot8__FD_203508 | JGI IMG/M metagenome (GOLD analysis project Ga0310125, IMG submission 203508) | Marine microbial communities from Western Arctic Ocean, Canada - CB11b_Tmax_Bot8 | ecosystem: Environmental > Aquatic > Marine > Oceanic | place: Canada: Western Arctic Ocean | collected... | reverse complement strand
GACCCCGCGCACACCATTTCGCGGGATCGCTGGCCTACATAATGTTCCGAGGCGTTATAGCACGGGGATGAATAGGGTATCTATTCTGCCCCAATGAGCCACATATAGCCCTAAGCCGCTCCTGTGTCACTGTGCTGCCGCTGACTCTTAATCAGCGGGTCCGGGGTTCGAGTCCCTGTGGGCGCACCACATGTTAAGTTACATAGACAAGGGCACTTAGGAGGCTTAGAGGCCGATCCCGAGTGCCCTTTCTTGTTACTGGCAGTCGGTGCCGGTGTCCACCTGGTGCCCACTATTGTATCGAAGGCGCTGGATCGCAGCCCTTTCATGGTCGGGTGAAACGTGGGCGTACTTTATGGTGGTTGTCAGGCTCTTGTGTCCCATCCACCGCTGCACTGTCCTTGCGTCGATACCGCTCATTAGAGCATGCGAGCAGAAGGCGTGACGTAGTTGGTGCAGACCAATCCTGTCTTCTATCCCTGCTCGTGCGGCTGCCTTATGGAGGCTTTTACACACGTCGTTGTAGGCCCGACCGTCCGGGTTTGAGAAGATATGCGGACATCCCAAACGACGTGGATGACGGCTCAGGGCTCCCTCAGGGGCTCGCAGAGGGGGATGCGGCGTGACTCCCGATTCTTGGTCGGGTGGTCTGCGCGAGACACGACGTTCAACTCTCCTTCTTTCACATCTGACCACTGCAGATTGAACAACTCCGCTTTCCTCAGGCCGGCGTAGACCGCGCACGCCACCAGGGCAGAGAGGTGGTCGGGCATCTCTTCGAGAAGTGAGGAGATCTCCCAAGGCTCCAGGGCTTGGTCTTGCGGCCCGTACGATACCGGCCTCTCCGGCGCTGCGTTACATAATCTTCGACGAGCGTGGGCGTGATCTCGTCCAGGTGTCTGCCCTTGAAATAGGGTGACAGGTGTACACGTACAATGCTCGCCTGAAGCTTATTGTGACTGGGGAGTGGTTGGCCTCAGACCATGGGAGGAACTCCTTGCTGGCGAAATCAGTGGAGTCTGCCGCCGATCGGGCGACAGATCTGACTATCAACTGCTCGCCTTCACCAAGGGGGGCGCACTGGTCAAAAAGACCGCCTCCGTGGCCGAGATTATTCGGGACTCAGCCAGTTTCACCATGCGTGGGTCGAATGTGCGGTGTGATTTTCATATCGATCCGGGGTTGTGGCCGGCTGAGGTGGACCGCAGTCAGATCAGCCAGGTGATCCAGAATCTCGTCCTTAACGCCGATCAGTCCATGCCCTCGGGGGGACGCATGGACGTGAGCGCCGAGAACGTCGTACGCGAGACCGAGGAGGATCTCCCCCGCCCACCAGGCCAATATATCCGCATCACCGTGCGCGATCAGGGTGCCGGCATCAGCGAGGCAGATCTGACACGGATTTTCGACCCCTACTTCACGACGAAGGAGACCGGCAGTGGTCTGGGTCTGGCTACGGCCTATGCCATCGTCAAGAATCACGAGGGACACTCACGGTGGAGTCCGTCCTCGGACGGGGACACGCTTTGACGTCTATGTGCCGGCCACCTCCGTGCCGCTGGCGGACGAGTCGGGAGAGGCGGAAATGCTCATTCACGGCGAGGGGCGAGTGCTCGTGCTCGACGACCAGGCATCGATTCGACAACTTGTCAGCGATCTGCTGGGACGACTTGGTTACGAGTCCAAGGGCGTCGCTGACGGGCGGGAAGCGCTGGATGCATATGGCCGGGTGCGCACCGAAGGCAAGGGCTTCGATGCCGTGATCATGGACCTGACCGTACCTGGTGGGATGGGGGGACGAGAGGTAGCCTCACGGATCCTTGAATTGGATCCGGAGGCACTCACTGTCGTCTCCAGCGGCTACTCAGATGATCCCATCATGGCCGAGTACAGGGACCACGGATTCATGGGTGTCGTCGCCAAACCATATAATATCGGCGAACTGAGTCGGGTGTTGGCGCAATTGGCGTGGGGTCCAAGTAAGGACTCAGACCCCACGCTTCAGTTTGCGGTAGACGCCTCGCCCTCGAGGCGTTTCAGGTCAATTGTCTTCAAATAGTCCTGCAGGGCCCGCCCATCTGATGGCAGGTCGAGGACATCTGAAAACGGCCACATGTCGCTCTGCAGAAACTGCAGGGCACTCTCCTTGTCCTTGTCGTGGGAGGCCGGACCAGAGGACATGTCTTTGATGGCTTGCAGAATGACGGCAGCGGCCAAGCGCCGATGGCCGTCGAATTGTGAGCGGTAGGCGGACTTGCGTTCCTTGGCCATAACTCTCGTATCGGATCGGCTGATAGTTGTATTCGAAGTTGAATAAGCTAACCATTGGAAGGACGTCCCGACAGGATAAAATGATCCCCGAACCCCGATCGAAGCTTGTTCCAACGCCTGCTCCAACTGCCCAACCTACCCAAAAACAGTGGGTTAACCGCTCTCCGGGCCGCTAGACAAAGAGTCCCACCACGCACCCGGTGAGCATCGTCGCCAGCGTTCCGCCAAGGATGGACCGCATACCCAGACTTGCCAGGTCGCCTCGACGGTCAGGCGCGATGCTGCCGATACCTCCAATCATGATGGCAACGGAGCCGAAGTTGGCGAAACCACACATGGCGTAGACGGTGATCAGGAAGGCGCGATCGCTGAGCCCGGGTGCAGCGGAACGCATGCGGGCAGACAGGTCCAGATAGGCGACGAATTCATTTAGGATCGTCTTGACCCCCATCAATTCGCCGATGATCCCCGCCTCAGACCAGGACACGCCCATCAGCCAGCAGGGCAGCCGGAACAACCAGCCCACCACCCACTGCAGCGTCCAGGTCCCGGTGCTTCCCAATTGTGCACCGACCCAACCCAGGGTCGTATTGACGAGCGCGACAAGACCGATGAAGGCGATCAGCATCGCCAGGATATTGATGAACAAGCTCATGCCCTCGGAGGCACCGCGGGCGGCTGCATCGAGACCGTTGAGGGTTTCTTCGGCCTCCAGTTCGATGTCGGTCCCGGAGGTCTGTGGTTGCTCCGTCTCCGGCAACATCAACTTGGCGACGGCGATCGCCGCCGGCGCGCTGATCAAGGAGGCGGTGAACAAGTGCCCAGCAATCTCGGGATGTGCAGCCGACAACATCGAGGCGTATACGACCATCACCGTGCCAGCGATGGTCGCCATACCCGCCACCATCAAGCAGAACAGTTCACTGCGTGTCATCCGAGATACATACGGCCGTATCAGCAGCGGCGCTTCGGTCATGCCGAGCAACACATTCGATGCGACACCGACGCTTTCGGCGCCACTGATTCCGAAGATGCGCTGCATGAATCGACTCAGTCGGGCGATCACCCACGGCAGGATCCCGTAGTGATAGAGAATGCGCGACAGGGAAGCGACGAAGATGATGACAGCGGCGATCTCGAGGGCGATAATCGGTCCGTAAGTGGAGATGAACTCGGGGTTGCTGACGCCGATAAAGAGCAACGACTGACCGGCCTTCTGCGAGGTCGCCTGCAACAATGTGGTCAGTGCGCCGACAATGCCGAAGATGTGGGTCCGCAGACCGGTCAACAGCAGACAGGCGGTAAGACTCAGTTGCAATCCGGTGGCGACACCGATGATGCGCCACGGGATTTTACCCTGCCGTGTACCCGCCGCCCAAGCGATGCCCAGCAGGATGACATAACCGCAGGTGCTGTGTAGCATGTCCATCTGTTCATCCTCTGCTGGGTGTCAAACCAATCGGTGTCAGACCAAGCGCGGCCAGCGTCCGCTGCACGAGATCATGAATGGCGCCGTCCGTCGACAGGCGCTGGGCTCCCGGCCACACCGGTGTCGCCGTGAGGCGGGCGGCGAAGGCTTCAAACCACGGGCTCTCCGCCCGTGACCCACGGCGACGCATGCGGCTCTGCCAGGTGCTGACGGTGGGAGCGTCGAGGTGGAGTACATCGAAGGTTGCTGGTGCGATAGCTGCCGCCAGCCGTGGCCAGAGATCGAAGTCGGCCAGTTCGGGTCCCCAACCGCCGCTGAGCAACACCGTGCGCCGGCCTACCAGGTTGGCGCAGGCACTGGTGACGGCTCCACCATACTCGAGAGGACGCAATCGTTGCCAGTAGTGGGGGTGTCCGTATGCCTCTGACTCGTCGAGTCCCTGTTGGCGCGCCGCCTCCAGGACGAACCCGCCCGCAGTCCAGTCCTTGTCGATACAGACCACCTGGGGCAGCAATCGCAGCAGCTGCTGGGCGAGGGTGGATTTGCCACTGCCGGGGGGGCCGGCAAGGATGACGAGGCGGGCCTCCGGGTCCCCAACCTGGGCCGCGGCGAGGACGGCGTTCACCGTCGGTCCGGCATCATGCACTGACTCGGCGTAGCCACCACCCAGGGAGCCGGTCACGCCGAGGGTGCGCCGCGGTCCTGAGGCTCCCAACCCACCAGGCCTTTGCCGCTGGACAGGTCCCACTTCTTTTCCCCGCCCTGAGAGGCGCCGTAGATGATGGCAAACTGGGAGGTCGGGTCCTGCAGGCAGCAGGCTGTGAGATCGGCCATGTCACGACTGGAAAGCCAGCGATTCTGTCCCGGCTCGTATTTTCTGTTGACCTCATCCGTATTGGGGAAATTGGCGATGCGGACACAATAACAGGCGATACCATACCGATCGTAGTAGAAGCGGCCCATGGCCTCCCCATAGGCCTTGCTGACACCATACATGCTGTCCGGGCGGACCGGCAGTCCGGGAGAGGAGATCGCCCCTTCGTTCTCATAAAAGCCGGTTACATGATTGGTACTGGCGAACACGACCTTTTTCACCTTGTTGATGCGGGCCGACTCGAAGACGTTGTAGGTGCCTTTTAGATTCGTGTCGAAGATCTGCTGATTGTAGAGTGTTCTTGGCGTGCCCCGACCGGAGACTGCGATCCCCAGATGGACGATGGCGTCGACCCCCTCCCCGGCTTCGATCATACACTCAAAGTTGGCCAGATCAGCAACGACGACCTGGTCACCTTGTTCCACCTCGGGAACATTGCGGTGGAAGAGCAGACGGAAGTCGTAGCGGTCGCGCAGGTAACGGCGCAAGGCGCTGCCTACCATACCGGCGGCGCCGGTGATCAGAATTCGTTGACGGGAGCTCATTTATCTCTCGGGGTTTGGGGAACCGGTCGGCGCCGGGCCAGTATCATGTCGACGACGCCGAACAGGCCGACGACGGTCAGGGCGCTGGCCAGAAGCCATGCGGCAGCGCCAGGTGCGGCGCTGGTGGCGGCGACACAGGGAATGGCGACGAGGGCTGTCAGTCCATAGAGTACAAGCACGGCCTGGGTGCGGTCCAGACCAGCCGCCACAAGACGATGGCTGACATGGTTGGTGTCTCCCGCCCATGGAGCGAGTCCGCGTCGCAGGCGCAGGCCGACAACGGTGACCAAGTCATACAGCGGAACGCCGAAGACAGCCAGCGGCAGGAACTGATACGGGAATACACCGGAGATCGTCGTCAGGCGTTCGGCGAGCAGGATGGACAGGGCGCCCCCGAGAAATCCGAGAAATAGTCCGCCCGCGTCCCCCATGAAGATCGAGGCACCGGGGAAGTTGAAGCGCAGGAAACCGACACAGGCACCGACCACGACGAGACAGAGGACTGCGGCGGGGAGGTGAATGGTGACGAGGGCGATGGTGCCAGATGTGCCCATGGTGATCGCCGCCAGTCCGGCGGACAGGCCATTCATATTGTCGAGAAAATTGAAGGCGTTGGTCAGGGCGACAAGCCACAGGACACTGACGCCGATACCCACGATTTCCGGTCCGCCGACAAGACTGAGTCGAAATCCGGGGACAGTGCCCACGAGCAGGCCGGCGAGCAGGAGTTGCACGCCGAGGCGCAGTCCCGCCGGCAGGGCGCGCCGATCGTCGGCCAGACCGAGAAGTCCCAGTACCGAAGCGGCAGCGACGACGACCAGGACCTGGCTGACCTGAACCACCGTGGGACTCCAGGCCTCGAGTGGAAAAAAGAGATACGGTGCCCACGGGCTGAGCGCGCCATCATGGAACAACCGGGGTCGCGACTCTGCAAGCCAGACCACCATGGCGCCAAGAGGCATCACGACACCGACCCAGATCGCCAGACCACCGCCATACGGTGTCGGCAGGCTATGCGTTTTGTACGCACCGGCCCCCGGGTCATCGACGAGACCGACGAGGGGTGCCAGTCGCCTCACGAGGGGGACTGCTATCGATGTCAGCAGCAGGGCGAGGACCAGGAGGCCAGACATTACCAGAGAGAGGGTCACTAGGTTAATTTATGCACTAACACTGCGAGCATAACAATGGGCTGTCATGGATTGTTTGCCACAGGATAAATCCGAAGAAGGAGAAGAGGGATGCTGGCCATCGATGGGGGGAAACCGGTACGCACCGAACCGCTGCCGAAACGAGCGCTGTTCGGCGAAGCGGAGAAGGCGGCTGCCATGGGGTTGTTCGATGACGCCATCGAGTCCGGGAACGCTATCGGCTACGGTGGACCGGAGGAAGCGGCGTATGAAGCAGCGGTGGTAGATTTTCACGGTGGGGGATTTGCCGATCTGGTTAATTCCGGGACGAGTGCTGTCTATGTCGCCCTCGGTGGACTCGAACTGGAGCCCGCTGGCGAGGTCGTGGTGCCGCCCATTACGGATCCGGGGGGCGTGATGCCCGTGGCACTGTTGAACCAGGTGCCCGTGGTGGCGGATGCGGCGAGGGGGACATTCAACGCCGGAGCTGAGCAGATTGCGGCGGTGCTGACGCCGCACACGCGAGCGATTCTCGTCGCTCACATCGCTGGTGAGCCCGCAGATATGGATCCGATCCTCGAGTTGGCGCGGAGTCGCGATCTGCCCGTCATCGAGGACTGTGCCCAGGCACACGGGGCTCGTTATGGGGGGCGTCTGGTGGGCACACTCGGCAAGGTGGCCGCATTTTCGACGATGAGTGGCAAACATCACGCCACCGGTCCTCAGGGGGGTGTAGTGTTCAGCACCGATGAGCAGGTGGGCTGGCGCTGCAAGCGTTTTGCTGATCGCGGCAAACCACTCGGCCTTACAGGCGGCACGTATGTGCGCGCCGGGCTGAATCTGAATGGCAACGAACTTGCCGCCGCCGTGGGGCGGGTGCAGTTGGCGCGGCTGCCAGAGATCATCGCCAGTCGACGTCGAGTGGCCATGGCGATCGCCGCAGGCCTCGACGCAGCTTCGGCGGTGCGCCTCGGTCGCGAGTTGCCGAATACGGAAGGGGTCTACTGGTTTCTGCGGGTACATGTCGATGCACAGCGACTCACCGTCGACAAGGACGGCTTTGCCGCCGCCGTGGCCGCCGAAGGCATCCCCACCAATCCCAGCTATCGGCACCTGCCTGCCGAGGCGGATTGGTTCCGGCGCCGGCGGGTGTTTCCGCCTAGTGATTACCCCTGGGGTTTGCCCGATTATCAGGGAGACCGGCAGGCGACATTTTCTTGCCCGCTCGCGGTGGAGGCCGTGGAGAGTCACTTTCTGTTGCATATCCACGAGAATTTCGGTGCTGGCGAAGTGGCTGATATCGTGGCGGCACTGCGCAAGGTGGAAAGTGCCTACTCAGAGGAGAGCACAACGTGAAAATTGTTGTTTTCGGTGGCGCCGGTTGGCTGGGCCGCGCGACGTTGTCCAACCTGGAGGCCAATGGCCATCAGGTACGCGCTTTCGATCATACACCCGAAGCGTGGGCGGCTTGGGGGGACGTGGATGGTGCCTGGGAAGGGGAGCGTATGTATGGCGACATCGTTGACTACGCCCAGGTGGAAGATGCCGTCGCCGGCTGCGACGCCGTGATCCACGTGGCGGTCTGGTTTCCAAAGGGAGGGGAGCAGGACCGCACGGACGAGACGGCTTTTCTCGTTAACCTGAAGGGGTTGTGGAATGTCCTCGAGGTGTCGAGAATGGCCGGGGTACAGCGTGTCGTGCACATCGGCTCCTGTCAGACCGTGCATTCCCAGGGCGAGTTCTTCTCCGCCGATGTGCGCCGGCCGGATGCCTCACTCTACGCCGTGACCAAGCGGTTGCAGGAAGAGATGTGCCGACAATACTGGGACGCCTTTCAATTTCCCCTCATCGTCCTGCGACCGGATTACATCGTCGACACCCGAATCGGCCTTGGACGTCAGAAAGAGAGTCTGGGCCCCGATGGACACCGCGCCGGCACGGGTTGGGTCTGTCGACACGACCTGGCAGAGGCCTGTCGTCTCGCCGCTGAGGCGGGACCGGAGATCGGTTTCGACATCTTTCACATCGTCGGTACGCCGGAGGCGGCCCAGAGCTGCAATGTGGAACGATCTCGCTCGGTCCTGGGACTCCAGTATCGGGGGGATATCGAACAGTATCGATAACGACGCCAAAGGGCTCGATAATCGCGGATATCGGGCTGTTTTTCGGCTTTGACTCCCTCTGGGAGCGCCAGTATCTTACGAAAGATCACGGTGAATAACTTCAGTAAAACCAGAAAGGTAGGACGTCTTTGACGCCTTCCCTCAGGACGCTGGCCGTCGCCGTCACCGTCCTTTGCGCCGGTGCCGTCTATGGCCAGGCGCGCACGATCCACACCGACCATTATTACATCACCTACGTGCCCGGAACCGAAGGCACCGCCCGGCGCGTCGCCGAGGTGGCTGAGGAGATTTTTCCGCACCTGGCGGCTGCCTTCCAGTACTATGACGAGTTCGCGCCGATTCACATCCGCGTGCGCGATGACTCCGACTTCGGTAATGGCTCCGCCTCCGACTATACCAACGAAGTCAACATCTGGGCGTCCAACCTCGACTGGGAAATCCGTGGGGACCACGAGTGGATTCGAAATGTCCTCACCCACGAGATCGCCCACGTCATCACCCTGGACAAGGCGAGCAAGAAGTGGCCCTTCCGCTACGCCTTGCTGCAGGTGAGTCGCTTCGATTCGAATCCGGACATCAGTTTCGATCTGCCCCTCTACTATCAGAATACGCCCATGTGGTGGGTGGAGGGGATCGCCCAGATGGGGCCGTATGCTCTGGGCTGGGATACTTGGGACTCGCATCGCGACATGGTGCTTCGCATGGCCGTCCTCGAGGACGACATGCACTCCTACGGCGAGATGGGGTCGTTGAGCAACCGCACCGGTGGTTACTACGGCGAGATGGTCTACAACCAGGGCTTTGGGCTACTCGTTTTTATCGCCGATCAGTATGGCCGGGACAAGGTTAACGAGCTGCAGGAGCATATCGGCTTGCTCAGCTTTGAAGTCGCCATTCGTCGGGTCCTTGGCGTCACCGCCGATCAGCTCTACAAAGATTGGGTCCGGTATCTCGACGAACAGTACTCGCAGCAGGTTTCCGAGATTCGTGCGGGCGGTTTCCACGAAGGCCAGAATCTCGGAAAGGCCGTCAACGGTGGCACCCTCGACTACCACCCCGCGTGGTCACCGGATGGCACGAAGCTGGCTTTTATCTCGAGTGAGGATCGCGATTACCGTATTCCACATCTCGTCATTCATGACTTCGAGACGGGGCGCAATACCTCTCTTGACGGATACGTAGACACCCGCGTTTCGTGGTCGCCAGATAGTCGCAAGGTCTATTTCCTGCGCAATCGACGGTCCAAGAGTGAGCTCGCCTTCTACGACCTGGAGACCAAGAAAGAGCACTTTCTCAGCGCCGGTCTACGGGCTCGCGATCCGCACGTCTCCACCGATGGTCGGCGCATCGTCTTTGCCAGACTCAACGACGGCAATGCCAATCTCTGCATCATCAACGTGGATGGTACCGGTCTGACGCAGCTGACAAATTTTGAAGACGGCACGCAGATCTACGCCCCACGCTGGTCCCCGGACGGAGAGTCACTGCTGTTCAGTATCATCCGCGGCAAGGATCGGGATATCGTCATGATGCGGTCCGATAGTCCGCCCCGACCCAAGGACTGGGGAATCCGCGACCGCACGCTCGGGCCTGACTCGTTGCGGGTCTTTCCCGATTCGCTCGCCATCCCGGCAGCGGACACTTCGGGCTTTAAACTGTTGCTGGCAACGGCTGCCGACGAACGGGACCCGCAGTGGTTGCCCGATGGCAGTGGGTATCTGTTCTCCGCCGATGTAACCGGTGTCTTCAACGTATACCGACACGACCTGGCGACGGATGAAGTCGTGCAGGTGACAAATGTCGTAGGTGGCGCCTTCGCGCCCAGCGTTGCCGCCGACGGGCGCATCGTATACGTAGGATACCATGCCAATGATTTCGACCTCTTTGGCATCGAGTCCGGCACCTACGATCGCGCTGTGGACTGGGGGGATAATCTGCCGCGCGACTACTTCACCAAGGTCACATTGCCACCGCTATCCGAAGAATACACCATCACTCCTGCCTACGGTCGGCGCATCTACGACATGGTACCGATCGTGCAGGTGGGACCGACATTTATTGGCAATCAGTTCGGCCTCAACCAAGTCAGCGCTGGGGGGTTCCTGCAGGTGTCCAATATCTGGGGTCGTGACCAACTGACGACGCAGGCCATTCTCGGCAAGAATTTTCGCGAAAAGACCGATCTGAATACCGACTTCCTGCTGATGTACGAACGTTCCTTGTATCCGGTGGAGGGCAACAACCGCGGCTTCAACCCGAGTATGTTCCTCGCCCTGCGCCGTCGTGAGGTCGATTACGTCATCAGTGGCTCGACGCTACAGGCTGACACCCTCAGTGCTTCGACGATCTACCCGGTGTCAACGGATTCGTCGGACCTGCTGATCCCGGACGCCGAGATCTATCTGGTGGATCTCGAAAGCCGGAAGGACCGATTCAAGGACGTCTTCAACATGTTCGCCGTTGGACTGGAGGTGCCCGTCACTCGGCGCAGCCGGTTCTATGCCCAGTTCCTGCATCGCAACTACGACGAGGATTGGTCCCTGCAGCACCTGCGCCAGCAGACCCAGTTCTACGTCATCCAGGATAGCGTCGACATCTCCGCGTCCCTGCCGCAGGAGTTGATCCGTCAGGACACATTGCTGATCGATCGAAGCTCCGCCTTCGACTGGTATCAGGGTCTGGACTTCTTCGACTCAGATGACCTGACCTTGGCCTGGCAGTATCGCCATCTCAAGCCGACGGCGGATCTGTTGGTGAATCCCACAGGACGCAGCTTAAGCATCGCTTACCGATACATGAAGACGACCGTCGCGGATTCACTGGCACAGTTGACACCCACCGACGGCACGCCACGTGATTTCTTCGGTGGCGATTCGCAACCGCTGACGGTCAACGAGTATGTCGCCAGCTACAACGAGCATATCGGTCTGCCCTTCAACAAC
>Ga0310125_10001666_pt1 | contig 11319 bp, 11 predicted proteins | sample CB11b_Tmax_Bot8__FD_203508 | JGI IMG/M metagenome (GOLD analysis project Ga0310125, IMG submission 203508) | Marine microbial communities from Western Arctic Ocean, Canada - CB11b_Tmax_Bot8 | ecosystem: Environmental > Aquatic > Marine > Oceanic | place: Canada: Western Arctic Ocean | collected... | reverse complement strand
GCTCGCCAGCACGACAACGTCGAGACCAGCGTCGGCGTCAAAGAACTGCTGGGCTATTTTTCCAACTTGGCTCCAAGTCCAACTGAAGGCAAGCGTGCCACATTGGTATGCACGGATGACCAAGAGCCAGTCACCTGTGACTCTGAAGCGGACAAACCGGCGGTTGCTCATGTATTCACCGTGGCCAGTGATCCATTTGTGGGCAAGCTAAGTACCTTTCGCGTACACACGGGAACTGTTACCTCTGCATCCTCGCTGAGTGTTGCCAACCCCCATGCAGGCGAAGGCACCAAACCATTCAAAATCTCACACCTATTCAAGCTTCAAGGCAAAGACCACGTCGAAACTAATGCCGCTGTAGCAGGCGATATCGTCGCTGTTGCCAAAGTCGAGCAGATACATCGCGGATCCGTTCTCCTTGAAAGCTCGGATGACAAGGAAATGAATCTCAAGTCAACCACGATCCCTGAACCAATGTATGGCTTGGCAATCACCGCCAAGAGCCGCGGCAATGAAGGGAAGATTGGTGACGCCCTGCACAAGGTCCAAGAGGAAGACCCCACGTTTCACGTCACGCGTGACTCCGTCACCCATGAAACCGTCATACATGGAATGGGCGAGTTGCACTTGCGTATTATCCTTGAAAAGCTCAAGAATCGTTACAACGTCGAAGTTGACACCAAGCCGCCCAAGATCGCCTATCGAGAAACGATTATGGCCAAGGCCGAGGGCCATCACAGACACAAGAAGCAATCGGGCGGTGCCGGCCAGTTTGGCGAGGTGTATCTGCGGGTTGAACCACTTGACCGTGGCAGCGGCTTTGAATTTTCCAATGACATTTTTGGTGGCTCGATTCCCAATCAGTTTGTGCCCGCCGTCGAGAAAGGTGTCCGCCAAGCCATAGAGGAAGGCGCAATCGCCGGGTATCCGATCCAAGACGTTAAAGTGTCAGTTTATGATGGCAAACATCATCCGGTAGATTCCAAGGAAGTCGCTTTCGTCACTGCAGGCAAACGTGCTTTTATCGATGCGGTAAATAAGGCCAAACCCGTCCTTCTCGAACCGTGCGTCAACATGGAAGTCACTGTTCCAAATGCACAGTTAGGTGATATCACCGGTGACCTTTCCGGTAAACGGGGACGAATCCAGGGAACCGACATGCTGGGAGACGACATGGCCGTGATCAAAGCAATTGTTCCTTTGGCAGAGGTCAGAAATTACCAAAGCCAGTTAAAGAGCGTCACCGGCGGACAGGGATCATTTGCCATGGAACTGAGCCATTCCGCCCCAGTCCCAAGCAATGTTCAGCAGCAAATCGTCGCCCAGTACAAGCCGAAACAGGAAGAGGATTAGGCAGAACATTCTCTTCCGTTAACTAGCAGGACTTTCATTTCAAGGATTTCGTTTTGAACGGTACAACAGTGTCGATTGGTTTTTGTTCGCTCAAGGATCATGTCATGCCCCCTTGGCAATACATGATGAAATGATGGTGAATGCCCTACACCACCACCCTCGCCCAGCGGCCTTGACGGAATCGCCAAATAAACACCAGTGATCGCAACGTCATTTCGCCACACATGGCAAGCCAGATACCGGGGAGCCCCAAACCCAATGTCACCCCCAGGAGATAACAACCGGGCACACGGATCGAGAAGATGGACAGGATGGTAATCCACATAGAAGCCCGCGTATCCCCAGCACCTCGCAGCGCATGGGACAACACGATCATGATGGCCAAAAAGATCTGTACGGAGCCATAAATTCGAAGAATTCCAGGTGCTTGACGAATCAGTGGTTCGGCGTTGGTTACTAATCGCACCATTTGCGTGGGCACAGCCAAATAGGCCACCCCCCAAATTCCCATGTACGCGGCAGCAAACCATGTTGACATCACCACCGCCGACCGAGCACCTTTAACATCACCCATCCCCAGGTACTGTCCTGTGAGAGTTGCGGCGGCCATTCCCAACGCCAATCCACCGAGAAATGAAACCGACTCGATTCGCAGAGCAATCATGTGGGCGCCCAATGTAGCATCGCCCACCAACCGACCAACTATCATGAGAATCAGGAAATTCCCTAGCCACATACCGCATATAGACTCATACATGTTGGGAACCGCCACACGCGCAATACGCCGTGCCGTGTGCAGGTGAAGCCGAAGTCGGTGAATGTAAAGTCGCAAGCCCCCCCATCCGCAAATGAGAACCGCGAGGGTAATCACGGAGCCAATGACCCACGCGCACAGGGTCCCAGCCGCGATACCCGCCACACCATAACCACCAATGGGCTTGGGGCCATACACAAAGAGTAAACTGAAGATCACATTGGCGATATTGACGGCGGCCATCACCGCACAAGGCGTACGTGTATCTCCTGCTGCACGAAGTGTAGCATTCCCAATAATCAGCAAAGCACTCGGAAGAAAAGCAAAGCTGACGATACGTAAATAGATGGTTGACCAATGCAGGCCCTCGCTGTCAAGCCCTGAAACCCGACCAATAGGTCGGGCCAAGATGTACGTGCCAGCGCCGACCAACAAGCCACATACCACCGCCATCAACATGGCCTGGCCAAGCGAGGCATGGGCCAACCCTTTGTGACCACCGCCTACGGCCCTGGCGATCAACGCGGCGGCGCCTACGCCCACAGCAGAAAAGACCAAGGCCATCAGCCATGTGATATAGCTGGTTACACCCAGTGCATCGACTGCGGAAACCGCAAGGGACTCAGGGGACAGATGACCGGCGACCACCATATCGACAGTCCCAACGAAAACGGCCATCATTTGCTCGATAAAAGGCCAGATCGCAAGTGCCAATACCTGCCGGGGAAGGCTTAATCCGGCCAAGTAACCAGTCATTTTGTTTGACACTGTTTCCCTCTAAGCTAAAAACATTGCACCAAGCGTTCGAGTACGACCCGGTCTCTTAAAGACTTACAATTCCCCTGATGACTAATTCAACAATTCTTCATTCCACCATGAAACCGAGCAACCAAAGACGATCATAGTCATCCCGACCAGGTTTCGCTGCAACCAACTTGACGACAAGTATGATGGGGTCAAAATACGGATCGATCCAATAGATAACAAAACATACGGCGGAATTCTCCGCCTGGGCATCATCCAGAACTCGTGCGATGGTGGTCCGGAACATAACTCAAGTACATCAGTCGCAATGATTCGTGAAGCGGCGCATCGTGGCGCCACGATCATTGCAACACAAGAACTTTTTCACCTTCCTTATTTTCCACAAACTAAAGACACGATAAATTTTCAATACGCCGAACCTATTACGGGACCGACTTGTGCTGTGCCATGTGATCTGGCCAGCGAACTTCAAGTTGCAATCATTGCCAGCCTTTTTGAACAACGTGCACCGGGGATTCACCACAACACTTCCATCCTCATCGACGGTACTGTCGCAGGTAATGAACCAGCAGCGAAGATCATTGGAACGTATCGCAAGATTCACATCCCAGATGACCCAGGTTTTTACGAGAAGTTTCACTTCACACCCGGCGACATGAACTGGTTGACTTACCCGGTTTCTGGCATCAAGGTTGGCATGCTTATTTTCTGGGACCAGTGGTTTCCCAAAGCTGCTCGTCTTGTCGCCCTCAATGGCGCAGAAATTATTTTTCATACCACCGCAATTGCCTGGTCTCACAAAGACTCCATAAAAGAACGCCGCCGTCAACTTAACGCATGGCTTGCCGTACAACGCGCCCATATGCTTACCAACGGCGTTTATGTGTGCGCCGTTAACCGGATTGGAGTCGAAGGTGAACTCGAGTTCTGGAGTTCCAGTTTTGTCGCTGATCCTGGCGGGGAAATCATCGCTCAAGCAAGTTTACGAGATGCACAAATCATTGTCGCCGATTGTGAGTTGTCACGGATCACTACAGTTCGTAAAAACTGGCCGTTCCTTCACGACGGCGAATCGACACCTACCAAGACATGACCCGGCGTTTCATTGACCGTTTAGTAGCACATGGCTTGCACACTAAATCCTTACCGCATGCCCGCCGAATGGGAATCGCAAGCATGCGTCTGGATCAGCCGGCCCGATAGGCATGACACATGGCCGGGTTGCTTAGAACAGGCCCAGAAAGAGTTTGATTATTTTGCAAATAGGATGAAGTTGTACGTTGAGGTCAAAGAGACGCACGAACTCAACATCTCGACAGACGATGCATGGATTCGGGACTACGGCTCGCTATATGTTCTAAACAATGTTCAATATTCCAATTCCCCTCTCGTGACATGCCAAGATTTTCGCTTCAACAGTTGGGGGGGCAAGTACCCGCCGTGGGAAAATAACGATGCCGCCACCCAAAAGATCGCCAAACTGGATGGGATAAACATCCATCATCACAACGAAGTCGTCGAGGGTGGTGCCATTGACGTCAACGGCAGTGGGACGGCGCTTGTATCCACCTCAAGCCTTCTACCACCTAACCGCACCCATCATCTAAACAAGACCCAACTGGAAAAGACATTGCTTAACAGCTTAGGCATAAGACACTTCATCTGGCTATATGGTCATCTCCATGGTGATGATACAGACGGCCATATCGACACCTTTGCTCGATTCATCAACCTCACGACGGTGGTGACCCCACGAACCTCCAAGAACCACCATGACCACAGGGAACTGGAGCGAAACTGGTAAATACTCCAAGCCGCTGTTGATCAAAATGGCCGCCCCTGAATACCATCGCATTACCTGTGCCAGAATCTATAACCTAATTCTTTTCCATCAGATCCAACCTTTGATGTTGCCCGGGAACATCTCCCGGCCAGCTATGCCAATTTCTTTATCTCCAACGGCGCAGTCTTCGTGCCAACCTACGGCCAACATACTGATCACGAGGCACTTGAATCTCTCAACCAGGCCATGCCGGAGCATGACATCATTCCGATTCCATCAAAATACTTGATCATTGGCCTAGGCAGCCTTCACTGTCTCACCCTGCAGCAGCCTGCAGCGTAAAAGCACGCATCACATGGATCACACACCACCTGAGCACCGAAGCCAGAAGCCGAATAAGTATCTACCTGAAAGTAGTTACGCAACCCATGTCCAATATGCAGGACCAACCGGAAAGCCCGTCGAGCCCCAGTATCTATCCTGTCCTGATCGCCTGCTGAATTCATCACATAGCAAAGGCAAATCAGACTAAATCTTCAAAAACCATCAAGAACACCAAATTTCTTATATAATTCAATGGTTATTTAAAATGGGAGAGCCATCATCTTGGCCAAAGCAGTTTCCGCTTCAACCCTTCGCACAGGCCATATCCCAAGGAGTTGGCGATGACATTTCACGGCGGTTCAAAAGTTTTTTCTCTTACCGTGCCATACGCAGTAGTCCTATTATTAACCGGATCGGCCATCGCTGACCTTTTTACTTTCCAGCAGGGTGTCGATGGTTATGAGCGTGCCCAGGACACCTCGATCCGATGGGCCTACACCGTCAACTTCGGCGACACGGCAGAAGTCGACAACCCACACCAAGGCGATATGAGTGCCTACGAAATGCAGTCAACCAATGGTGGATCCACAGACATATTGGAAGCCGGCCAGTTTTTCCAGAAGCTAACGGGAGCAGTAAAAATGGGCCAATCCAGTATCGAAGCAGGACCCGTAATCCGTTACGCACGCTTTTTCATTCGCTTTCGGGATGTCTTTGGAACTGCCGCGAGACAGGTACCACCCGATGCCCCGGTTACCTCAGCCCAATTGCACCTATATAACGATAATGATCTTGGTCCCGAACGCGCCAAGAGTACGCCTAACGGTGAATTCACTCCAGAAATAGAGACAACGCCCAAACTTAACGCGGGCACGATTGGCATTTATCCAATGCTGGTGTCCCCACGCTGGGGAACGAATGATGGACTTGCCAACAAGGGTGTTGTAACCGCCGGACAAAAGCGGCGGGGAAGGGAAGACTGGTCCCAGGACTGCTCGGCAGCCCATGCCCCCAATGACCCCATAGCAGCAGCATACAACTGTGGGCCATCCGATGTGGGTGATCCGCACGCTACCCCGGGTGCCGAGGAATACGATTCGTCACATCCTGATGCAATTGAAGTTGCACAGGATGCAACCGAAGGGTTCAAGGTCTTTGATGTAACTGGACTACTCGATTCCCTAGCAGGCAACGGCGTCTTTGTGACGGGATTAAGTCCAGGCGATGAACTTCCCACGCTTGATATCAACTATGGGCAGGCTTACCGGTCCGGCGAGTTTGGTAGTACCACAGAAGATTTTGCCACTCGGCCCATGCTGGTAATCGATACTGGAGGCGCATCGACACCCGGTGATGCCAATGGTGATGGCGTGGTCGATGTGGGAGATTTGGGAATTGTGGGCGCCAACTTTGGCAGCACCAACGCAACACCTACAGATGGCGACTTCACCGGAGATGGCAATGTCGACGTGGCAGACCTTGGCGTTGTTGGCGCCAATTGGACCGCCGCACAGGTAGGCGGCACCGCATCCTCACTGATTCCTGAACCTGCCACGACCACAGTCCTGACCCTTGGACTGATGTGGTTTGGACGTCGACGTCGAACGTGCAGCTAATCAACTTTTGAGTTTTACCTGCAAGTACCTTGATTGTTCAACTCAACCAGTTCGATGGTAACCCCGTCGGGACTGCGAAAATAAATTGCCCGCCCGCCGACATTCGGTCCGCTGTCAACGACAATCGGCCCACTACTGGAAAAACTCAAGTTCCAACGGTGGCGGTCTTGCTGTAGAACCCGCCACGCATGATCTAGATCCGATACCACGAATGCCAAATGTGGACAACCTGGGCGGTTCGTTCCGGAACTGAGCGGCTCACCTCGGGGGGATACATACTCGATCAGTTCGAGATGGAATGCTCCATAGCGCAATATCGCAATCTTCAAATGCGCATCCTCATAACCAGTAACACCCGCCACGTACGTTCCTCGCTCTTCACGAACAGTGCAAACCTCATCTTGTGATCTGACGGAAACAACTTCCATGTTGAGAACGTCACGATAGAACTCAAGGGAATGCTCGAGGCAACCGACCGTAAGGCTTGCGTGCAGGAAGTCCGTCACATCCAAGGGGTTATTATTTGTTAAATCATTCATTCGTAAAACCTAAGAACAAACCTGAAGGTTAAAGACCTTCGAGCAACCCATCATTCTTAATCCTAGTACATTCTTCTTAATTGAGTTGAAATCCGTTGACGACACCCATACATCCTGTCCCGAGCCCCAGCCAAACCCGTCACCATGATGATTTCCTCTAAGGTGCAAACCGTTGCTTCATACAGTGAAATAAGATGATTCCCCTTACGTTTTACGGTCAATTCAACTTGCAATATCCACAAGCGGGAAACGCCAAGGAGAAAGTCCTATCATCTTCAAACACTTCCCTAAGTATCTTTTGCATGTGGATGTGGGGGATTTTTCACTCACTGATCATATTACCGTATAACCACTAGCAGAGGACTAGATCATGTCCAAAATCAAGTTCATAATCATGGTGATCATTATGCTCAGCGCACCGGCTATGGGTGATATCGCCATATTCCAACATGGTGGCAACGGTTACGAACGTGGGCGAGATTCGGCGATCCGCGTCGCCTTGGAACAACCCATTGCTGATCGCGGTTCGTATGAACACTGGTCAACCAATGGCGGGTCCTCAACGGTCCTGGAAGTAGGCCACTTCTACCAAAATCAAGTCGGCTTCAACGACAAACCAGGGCCTATATTTCGGTATGGAAAAATGCTTTTACGTTTTGCGCGCGTGTATGGTACAGCAGCAGGCCAGATCGCCCCAGACACACCGGTTACACAGGCGACGCTTACCCTTCACAACCAGGAGGACCTCGGGTCGATCGTTGCATCGACAGGAAATCCAGATAACAGAGCGACGACTAAGAATCCGATAGTTAGTGGCGGACAGATCCGAATTTCTCCGCTGCTGCGGTCGATCAACTTTGGCACATCAGATGGATTGGTATCCATTGGTGAAGTGACCGCCATGGAACGTCGACGGGGCAAAGAGGATTGGGCTCAAGGCTGCCCAGCAACTGGCAACATGTATGCGCTGATTAATATCTGTGGACCGGCTGATGCTGTGGATCATGATGAAAGCGCCTCAATCACCTATACCCAACCGGCCGAAGAGGGCTTGATTGATATTGATGTGACATCAATACTAGACGCCCTGACTGGTTATGGCGTACTGTTGAATGTCATACATGATCCGAACAATCCGATTCTTCCCGGTCCGGACGGGCCCAATCATGGAGCGGCCTACCGCTCCAGTGAACATGCAAATATTGACTATCGCCCAAAACTAACCCTCAATATTGGCGGTTCCTCACTACCGGGTGATGCCAATGATGATGGCCTGATCGATGTGGGAGATTGGGGAATTGTCGGCGCTAACTTCAGCAGTACCAACGCAACGCTTGCAGATGGAGACTTCACTGGGGATGGGAATGTCGACGTGGCAGACCTTGGCGTTATTGGCGCCAATTGGACCGCCGCACAGGCGGACAGCAACATAACCTCACTGATTCCTGAACCTACGATGCTGGGTTTATTCGCTGCAGGCCTAATACTCCTCTTAAGAAGGAAATATTGAGATCACGACAATCAGTTCATTGCCTTTGGCAGGTCAGATCCAAATCTAAGTGACCTACTGAAGCAGAACATCGCACCGCCTCTTAAGATTCACGAAAGGGTTGCTGATGTCAACGAAATTTCCCCCATTCATCCTGATCGTTCTTGGGCAGATGGCAGCAGTACTGCCATCTGCCCGACCGGCCCTGGCGGAAACCATTACCTTCCAGCAGGGTATCGCTGGGCATGACCGGGGGCAGGACACTACGATCCGATGGGCCTCACAAGATTTGGTGATACCGGTGAAGTGGATCTAGACCACGCCGGTGATCCTGGTGCATACGAAATGTGGTCCACAGGTGGAGGACGGGCCTCGGTTCTCGAGGTCGGTAATTTTTTTCAAAGTGAGCTGGGGAGAATTCACGGCGGTGCTTCAACCTTGGAATCCGGTCCGATCTATCGCTATTCGAGGATGTACATTCGATTCCGTGATGTGTTTGGCACCGACGCCAACCAGGTACCACCCGAAGCAGACATCCAAGGCGCCATCCTCAGGTTGTACAACACCCATGACCTGGGCGCCAAAGTCTCCGCCGGCGGCGCTTTCCTCGGTGAAACAGTGTTCTCGCCCGAAGGGATTGAGATGGATAATCCGTATGCGGCCCCCAAACTTAACGCGGGAACCATAGGAATCTACCCATCACTCATCCCAATCGCATACGGTTTTGATGATGGCACTGCGACCAAGGGCAAAGTAACGGGCAAAGAACGTCGACGGGACAAGCAAGTCTGGTCCCAAGGTGTTCCAGACGGACCATATTGCCAGGATCGATTGTCGAACGGCGGCTTACCCAACGATGCCTTTGCCATTGCATTCAACTGTGGCCCCGGTGACTCCGATGACACGGCAATCACGCTCGGATCCCACGAAATCGATTCGTCACATCCGGGGGCAATCGAAATCTTTCAAGACGCTAATGAAGAATTCAAGGAGTTTGATGTCAGTGGCCTCATGGACTTTATCACGAGCGATGGCGTATTCATTACAGCCTTAAGCCCAGCGGGTGAGATCCCCACGATGGATATCAATTATGGCAATGCCTATCGCTCCAGTGAGTTTGGAAACACCTATGACAACGATGGCAACTTGCTTACCGCTGCATCCTCGGGAGATATCGCAACCCGGCCGATGCTGATCATTGAACTGGATGGTCCAACGATCCCAGGAGATGCCAATGCTGACGGAACCGTTGATATAGCCGACTTGGGCATCGTAGGCGCCAATTTCGGCCAAACCAATGTCAAGGTTTCTCATGGCGATTTCAATGGCGACGGAAATGTTGATGTTGCTGACCTTGGTATCGTGGCGCCAACTGGACCGCAGCGCAAGCAGGTGGCAAGGCGGTCGTACTTAGCCCCTGAACCAGCGACGTCTGCGATCTTGACGCTCGTGGTGATTTGCATGGGCTTTCGGCCTCGAAGAGCCTGCGTGACCATACAACACTAAACCTTTAATGTAATGCGGGCGAGAGGACTCGAACCTCCACGGGTATTACCCCACTAGAACCTAAATCTAGCGCGTCTGCCAATTCCGCCACGCCCGCGAGGTGGCGCGTATCATAACAGTGTTGGAACCCGGTATTGAAAAACGACTACCGATTGCAAAAAGCTGGGCAGGTGATCTTCATCTGAACGTTGATGCCCGCCCGGGAAGTTGTATCTCCTCGCACCTGTCATTCGCCGGCCGATGCCCCTATTACCCATAGAACCCTTGTCAGTTTTTCGGAAATTCCGCGTGCAATGTGACGGATGGGCGACCTTCAAGACCACAGATGATACGGAAGGTCTGATGCTGAGCGGCATCTTTGTGCGGATGATAGGTACCACCGGGCGTAAAGTAGGCAAATAGTGCGGTGTGTCGTGGGTTAGGGGAACAATTTGGTCCCGAACCATGAACCAGTGCACTATCGAACAACAATGCACTGCCAGCTTTCAGTGGCACATCAATCTGACCTGTTGTATCAATGTTTTCCAAATCGGTCAGGCCTTCATCCTGACGACGAATGATAGAACCCCACTTGCGCCTGGGCCAGCGGTGACTTCCGGGAATCACCTTGAAGCACCCGTTATCAGGAGTTGAGTCCGTAAGCGCGATACTGACTGTAATAAGCTCTGATGATTTGACCGGCCAGTAGCTTACGTCTTGATGTAATGTATGGATCGAACCATGAAACGCGGGTTTGAGCATCAAGGTACTGCGAAAGAGCAGCAGATCAGGACCTAGTAAGCGCCGCATTAAATCGACAAGGGGCTGGTGGATCGCCAGATCATCAAACACTTGCGAAAATTCTTCCACAGGTTCAATTTTCCGAAGCACAGGTCGGCCATTAACCATTTCACCCTCGGCAAATGGCTCATGTTGAAATTTTTCGGCCCGGGGATCGTTCTTTGACTCGAATTCAACCGCCAGGTCATGAAGACGGCCGATCTCCGTTTCACATTCCTCAACTAACTGCGATGAGAGTAGATCTGGCACAACCAAATAACCGTCCTTTTGGATAAATTCTTTCTGTTGATCACCGACCAAATCCGATTCTCCTTGAGAGCAGATACGGGAATAATCACTACGAATAATTGCAATCTTAATCAATAAGCCGACACCTTCAAATATTCTCCCCCCCCATGCTCAGACAATCC
>Ga0310125_10001665_pt1 | contig 11330 bp, 10 predicted proteins | sample CB11b_Tmax_Bot8__FD_203508 | JGI IMG/M metagenome (GOLD analysis project Ga0310125, IMG submission 203508) | Marine microbial communities from Western Arctic Ocean, Canada - CB11b_Tmax_Bot8 | ecosystem: Environmental > Aquatic > Marine > Oceanic | place: Canada: Western Arctic Ocean | collected... | reverse complement strand
CACAGACTGGCTTTATGACCGGAGTAATATTCCCGCAGCTTGGCCACGTAGGCCGGGCGGCATTCGGGATCGCCAACACTGTTGATCAGCAGGTTGATGTCGGTGAGGCCCAGGCTGGTCATTAGGTCCCAGGCAACTTCGATGACCTCGGCGTCTACAGATGGGTCGGCGTCGCCCAGCACTTCCACTCCGAACTGGTGGTGCTGTCGGAAGCGGCCGGCTTGGGGGCGTTCGTACCGGAAGACCGGGCAGAAGTAATACATCCGCACCGGTTGGGGAAGGTTGTGCATGCCGTGTTCCAGGTAGGCCCGGCACACCGGCGCGGTGCCCTCGGGGCGCAGGGTTATGCTGTCGCCGCCCCGGTCGTCGAAGGTGTACATCTCTTTCTCGACGATGTCGGTCCCTTCGCCCACCGACCGGATGAATAGGTTGGAATCTTCAAAGGCGGGGGTGTCGATGCGGCCGAAGCCGAACTTGGCGGCCACATCCATGGCTTTGGACTCGATATACCGCCAGTATTTCTGTTCTTCAGGGAGGTGGTCCGCGGTGCCCCTGGGCGCTTGAAACAAAGTCAAAGGTAACTCCGAAATCGACTGTACTAGGCACCATTATAGGCTGATATCGTCCTGTATGGAATCAGCCAGGGCTCCCTATCAGGTGATAAACGGCCTAAGCTTGGGGCGGCGCGCCGTCTTTGTGGGGCAGCAAGAGAGCGTAGAGCGTGTCATTTATGGGCGTGGGGACGTTGACCCGGCGGCCGATCCGCACCACCGCGCCGACCTGTGCCTCCAGCTCCAGTGGTCTTCCGGCTTCGATGTCGTCGAGCATTGACATGCGCTGGTCCTCGGGCAGGCTTTCCATGAATTTGATGCCCTTGGGAATGGCTTCGGGGTCGATGTTCATCCCGGCGGCCAAGCCCACCGCCGCCACCTCCTCCATGGCTCCGACTAGCAGGTTTCGTCCTTCATTCGTATTGATAAATTGGGTTATCGGGAACCGGGATGAGGCGTTGATGGCGTTTCCGGGGGCGGTCAGCAGGAATTTCGACCAGAGCACGCTGGCGATGTCGCCGGTCAACTCCGCATCGATGGCAGGCGTCAGGCAGTCTTGGACTGCCTCAGCTTCGGGGGTGATCTGACCGTCCGCTCTGCCGAAGATGATACGTGCAGTCTTGCTCTGCTGCTTGATGACGCCCGGAGACTCTATCGAGGCGATGGTGTAAGAAGTGCCGGGCAGCACCCGGTCTGGGCCGAATGATTCCGCCAAACCATCGGCGCTGTCCACCCCGTTTTGCAGGGTCACGATCTGGGTCTTGGGGCCGATCATGGGGTCCATGGCACGGGCTGCTTCGGGGATCTGGTATGTCTTGACGGCCAGGAGCACCAGGTCCACTGGCCCGACCTCACACGGGTCGTCTGTAGCTTTGACCGGCACCGTAAAGTGGCCATTGGCCTGTTTCAATCGAAGGCCCTTCCTCTGCATCGCCTCAAGGTGTTCTCCGCGGGCCACCAGGGTGACGTTGGCTCCTGCCTGTAGTAGCCGTGCGCCGAGGCAGCCCCCCACTCCGCCTGCGCCCATCACCGCGATTCGCATGATCGAAACGGCGGAGCTAGCCCGCCTTTGGGACTCCGTCTTTGTGGGGCAGCAGCACCGAATAAAGGAAGCTGTGGACCGAAGTCGCCACACCTATCTGCTTGCCCAATCTAATGACCGCGCCGGAAAGAGCGTCCAGCTCGGTCTCCCGTCCGGCCTCGTAGTCGGCGTGCATGGAGTTTTGGAAATCGGGCAGCCCGTCGATGTACGTGAGGCTCTCTTGGATCAGGTCTTCTGAGAGTTCGATACCCTTGGCCAGACCCACGGCCAACGCCTCTCCCATGGCGTCGCAGAACATCTTCCGTGCGTCCGGATATTGGAGCAGTTCTTTTGGCCGCGTCTGGGCGGCGCTGGTGATCCCAGCCAAGGCGCTGAGGACTATGAATTTCTCCCACAGAACCCGCAAGGGGACGGGCGAAAGCTCGGTTTCGATACCGGCATCCCGGAAAACCTTTCGGATATCCAAGGCGCGGAGGCTTTCGGTGTTCTCGACTTCGCCGAATGAGATTCGGGCCGGAACGTCCTCGGCGATCACGCCCGGTGCGACGATATGTGAAGACGCCCAGTACGCTCCTGGCAGGATGTTTGCGGGCCCAAGCACCGCGCCGAGCTGCTCGTGGCTTTCAACCCCGTTCTGCAGGGTGATTACCGATGTCTCGTGTCCCATCAACGGCTTGAGCGTGGTGATCACGTGCCGGTTGTGAAAGGTCTTTACGGTGAAGAGCACCAGGTCCACAGGTCCGATCTGCGCCGGGTCGTCGGTGGCCTCTACTTTGACCACGAATTCGCCGTCGGGGCGGACCAGTTTCAGGCCGTTGGCCCGGATGGCTTCTAGGTGCTCCCCCCGGACGATGAGCGACACGTCGTTGCCGGCTTTGGCCAGCAGACCGCCAAGGCATCCTCCGGCGCCACCCGCGCCCATGATAGCTATTCGCATAGTTCCCCCGAACCGCGCTTCTTAACTACGTAATATTTCTCCATCCGTCTAGCGATTCTCCGAAGACCCGAGAATATGAGGGAGAAGAAGGGTATATAACAGGTCGAATATCGGTGTCGGCACGTTCACTTTGCGGCCGATCCGGCCAACCGAACCGACGATCGTTTCCAATTCCAGGGGCCGCCCGGCTTCCAGGTCCGCTTGCATGGAACCGCGGGCTCCCATGGGGCGGGCGGCGATGAGGTCGATCGCTCCCTGGACATCCTCAGGCCCAAGGGCGACTCCAAATGCCGCTCCCACGTCGGCCACTTCTTGGATGGCTGACCGGAACATCGAGGCGCCCTCCGGGAATTCGATAATGTCCCGGGGGCTTAACCGGGCCGCGCTGGCCATCCCATTTGCTGGGGAGTTGTACAGAAGTTTAGACCAGAGAACTTTGGAAATATCGTCTGAAAGATCGGCGTCTATGCCCGCTTTAGAGAAGGCGTCCTGGATGGCCATCGCGCGCTGGCTCCGGTCGCCGTTGGACTCGCCAAACGCAACCTTTGGGACCGGAGATATCTGCTTGATAACGCCGGGTGAAACGATGTTGCTCAGCACGTAAGCCGAGCCAGGCAATACCCGTTCTGCACCGTACACTTGCGCCAACTCGTCGGCGCTCTCCACCCCATTCTGTATGGTGAGCACTGTGGTGCCGCTCCCGACCAGCGGCTTGATCATAGGGACCGCTTCCGGGTTCTGGTGCCCTTTCACAGAGAAGATAACCAGGTCTACGGGGCCAACCTCAGACGGGTCGCCGGTGGCCGCAACCTCTACAGTGAAGTCCGCATCCGGCTGCACCAACTGGAGCCCTTTTTCTCTGATTGCCGACAGGTGGGCGCCCCGTGCGATGACCGTGACGTCATTTCCGGCCTGGGCCAACAGGCCGCCGTAACAACCGCCGATTCCGCCAGCGCCCATGATGGCTATTCGCATGAGACTCCCAAAACTCGGTACGTTAGATAACCCCGTCGGACCGCATCAGTTCGAGCTCTTCCCCGCTAATACCTCCGATGGAGCAGAGTATCTCTTCGTTGTTAGCACCCAATAACGGAGGAGCGGTGTTGGGGGCTTCGGCCCCGCCGGCAAACTTGATGGGGGTATTGACCGTCCTGAAGATGCCCCCGATGTTATTCCCTCCATTGATGAACATCCCCCGGGCTTCCAGGTGGGGGCAATTGTCCAGGTCGGCTGTGTCCTGCACGATGCCCATGGAATAACCGATCTCGGTCAGCTGGGTGACCACCTCAATCTTGGTCCGTTGCAACGTCCAGGCTTCCAGCTCTGGAACAAAGTTGTTCATATAGAAGTCGCCGCTGACGCCCAGGCCTAGAAACCGGTCATCCTCTATCAGGTCTTCCCTTTCCATGAACCGCCAGAGGACCTTCCATTTCTCCGGCCCACCGGCCCCAGCTAGGACCACCCATCCGTCCTTGGCCTTGAGGGCCAGTTGGGCGCTGAGCATGTTTCCCCGGTCCCGGCCGGCTGCCTCGCCCGTTGCTTGGTAGAAGGGCATGGTGCTGGTCATATGGGCGGCCATGCAATCGTACATGGCCATGTCCACAAATGCCCCTTCTCCCGTGCGGTGCCGGGCCTCCAAGGCCATCATGATTCCCAGGGCCGTCCAAACTCCGGGCACCGAGTCTCCGATGTTGTCGCCCACCATCTGCGGCGCACCGTCCGGCGCCCCGGTAACGGCCATCCAGCCGCCCATCGCTTGGACGCAGGGGTTGTTGGCCGGCCAGTCGGAGTAGGGCCCCGGCGCCGGTCCCTCGGGGTCGCCGTAGCCGGTGAGGCTGGTGTAGATCAGGGCGGGGTTCAGCTCTTTCAGGGCGTCGTAGCCCAGACCGAGACGCCGGAGCGCCCCCGGCCCCCAGTTGTCGAGGAGGATATCCGATTCCTTGACCATCCGCTCGAAGGCCGCCTTGCAGCGGGAGTCGCGGAGGTCCAAGGCCACACTCTTCTTGTTGCGGTTCAGTCCCAGGTAGCGGGCGCTGATGGTGTCGCCGTTCTCGTTATGGATGAAAGGGCCGTTGCCCCGGCCGCGCTCGCCAACGCCCGGACGCTCAATCTTGATGACCTCGGCGCCCATATCGGCCAGGATCATCGAGCAGAACGGTCCCGCCACGATGTGGGTCACGTCCATGACCCGGATGCCCGCAAGAGGAAGAGATGGGGTGGTCATGGCTTAGACGTCCGCCTCGAATTCTTTGAAAGCGAGACCCAGACCCTGCGCGCCAAATCGCTTGCCGTTCTCAACGTACCTGGCGGTGGGGTCCTTCAGCCGCTCGGCCTGTTTCTCTGATAGGGGGCGTATCTTGCCGGGGACGCCGATGACCAGCGAGTTGTCCGGCACATTGCCTCGCACGATCGCTCCCGCGCCGATGAACACATTGTCGCCGACATCGGTGTCTTCCAGAAGGACGGCGTTGACTCCGATCAAAACGTTGCTGCCGACCTTGCCGCCGTGGACCACCGCGCCGTGGGTCATGAGCACGTTGTCGCCCAGCTCCAGGTGGTCGTCCGTGTGGAGCACGGCATTGTCCTGGATGGAGCAGTTCTTGCCGATTATGATATCGCCGTAGTCGGCCCGGATCACCGCGCCGGGCCAGATGCTGGTTCCCTCCCCGATGACCACGTCGCCGACGATGTAGGCCGCTTCACTAACGAAGGCGGACGGGTGAATCCGGGGGCTTTTTCCATCTAATGGGCGGATCAAGATATTCCTCCAACGAATGCAGACGGGTGGGTCGGTTGGCGTTTCCTGCCGCGCAAGCAGACTCAGGGAGGAGAATGTTTGGGGCGGGAGCCAGGGTAAGAATACACGCCTACACCGAGAACCGCCACTTTTCGTGCGTGAAACCGCCTTTTCGAGCGTGCGGGCTAAAGCCCGAATAGGCTAGTCAGCCAATCGGCCCCGGCGGTGCAGGCATAGGCGAAGGCCAGGAACTTCAGTAGCTTTCCAACCCAGACCACGGCCAAGAATCCCAAGATGGGATACCGCAAGGCCCCGGCGGCGATGCCCACAACGTCGAAGATGGGGTTGGGCACCAACGAAACCACGAACAGTAGCAACCAACCCCGGCGGCGCATCCAAGTCTCCAGCCGGTGGTAGAGGCGGCTCCGGGCCAATACGTCGCGGCCGGTGTAACCCAGGTAGTAGCCGCTCAGTTCTCCAACGGACTCGGCGGTCCCGGCGATGAGGCCTAAAAAGAAGGGGTTCAGGAAGATCGCCGTGGCGCAGGCGGTCGCCAGGGCAGGCACCGGGATCAGCAGCCCGGCGCTGGCCACCAACGCGCTCAGGGCCACCGCGCCGTAGCCCACCTGGTTCGCGCCGAAGTTGTCGCGGAGCAGTAGGGCGGCCACGATGGCGGCTATGACGAGAGCCAAGATGCCCAGCCGGACCAGGTTCTCCGGTTTGCGCCAGTCCACCCGGCCCAGCCGCTGTATCAAGATTCCTGTTCGGCTGTCTTGGCTGCGGCCCCTCCCAGGAAGTCAATCAGCATCGGATTAAAAACTGAAGGTTTCTCCATCTGGGGCCAGTGGCCGCACTCGGGTATGACCTGAACGATGCTGCCGGGCAGCTCCCGGCGGACGTCCTCGGCGACCCGCACGGTCATCAACGGCACGTCAGAGCTTTTCGGCCGGTCCATGATGTACCCGGCTTTGCGAACTCCCCGCAGAGTGATGCTGGAGCGGATGCCGCGCAGCACAGCAGACCGTGCGCCGGGGAGCTGCCTCATGCGGTTCATCGTGGGAAGCAATTCTTCCAATATAGCGGGGGGCCGGTGGAACAGGCGCTTGGTGATCCCCATCTTTTCGTTCACCCAGGGTTGGTACACGATGTTGCCCAAGACCGGGACCGACACCGCTCGAAGCAGCCAGGACACTCTCCGGCCGAACCCGCCCGAGCCGACCAGCGCCATCTTTTCGGCCATCTCCGGGTGCTCAAGTGCGAACAACCCTGATATCAACCCTCCAGCCGAGCTACCAACCAAGGAGAATCTCTCCACATTTAGTTCTTGGGTGAAGTCGTAGACGAGATCGGCGGCTGAGTCCGGGTCGTACTCCAGATGGTCGGGCTTGTCTGAGTCTCCGGAGCCGGGCAGGTCCGGAACGATCACCCGGTACCCAGCGTCGGCAAGGGCGTCGATGTTGCAATACCAGCTTAGGAGCGAATCGGCCAGGCCATGGAGCAGCGCCACAACGGGGCCGTCTCCGGCCTCGGCATAGTGGACCTTCAATGCCCAGACATTGATCGTAATGTATTCCGCTTGCTGCATCGGCTCCCGGCTTGGATCGGATTTGGGTCCATTGAACTAGAGATGCCTTCTTTCCGCTCATCCTGAGCTCCGACCATTGTCGAGACTCTCGATTAATCGGACCTGTCGAAGGACCTCTTGGAAGTTGGTCTTGGTTTCATTCGAGCGAGCGCCCCCACCCTAACCCTCTCCTCCTTCCGTGGAAGGACGGGAGAGGGGACTTTGTGTGGCTGTAGCCTAGTTTGTGGACGGCACCTTTTCCAACGGCATGCTTTCAGCGGTTTCCGGCTGACCGGGGGCCACCTTGGTCAATGCCAGGGCATCGTCCGCGGTGTCCACCAGGATGTGGTCGCCCGAGTTGAACTCCCTGGACAGGATGCCCTTGGACATGGGGTTCTCCAAGAAACGGGTCACCGCCCGGCGCAAGGGCCTCGCTCCGTAGACCGGGTCGTACCCCTCCCGGCCCAGCCAGAGATTGGCGTCGGAGGTCAGCTCGAAGGTTATGCCCCGCTCTTCCAGGCGTCCCTGAACGTCCTTGATCATGAGACCCACTACCCGGACGATCTGCTCCTGGGTCAGCGGGTGGAAGATGATGGTCTCATCTATCCGGTTGAGTAACTCCGGCCGGAAGGTCTCCTTTAGAGCGGCGTTGACTGACTCTTTGAGCTTTTGATCGTCGTCCTGTCCGTCCTTGTCGTTGGTGCGGAACCCGAAAGCCCGCTGCCTTAATCCGGAGGTGCCCAGGTTGCTGGTCATGATGATGACGGTGTTCCGGAAGTCCACGGTCCGGCCGTGGCCGTCGGTCAACCGACCGTCCTCCAGGACCTGGAGCAGGATGTTGAAGACGTCGGGATGGGCTTTCTCGATCTCGTCGAAGAGCACCACCCGGTAGGGCCGGCGCCGCACCGCCTCGGTGAGTTGCCCGCCCTCATCGTAGCCCACGTAACCCGGAGGAGCGCCGATGAGCCGCGAAACAGAGTGCTTCTCTATGTACTCGGACATGTCGATACGCACCATGTTGGATTCGTCGTCGAACATGAACTGGGCCAGCGACTTGGCCAACTCGGTCTTGCCCACGCCCGTGGGGCCCAGGAAGATGAAGCTGCCGATGGGACGCCGCGGGTCGCTCAGGCCGGAGCGGGAACGACGGATGGCCTCGGCCACCGCCACCACAGCCTCTTCCTGGCCGATGAGCCGCTTATGGAGGTCATCCTCCATGTGCACCAGCCGCTCACCTTCGCCCTCCAATAGGCGTCCGGTGGGGATGCCTGTCCACTTGGAGACCAACTCTGCGATGTCCAACTCGCCCACCACCATGTCGGTGCGGCGGTCTTTCATCAGGGTTTGTTTCTCTGATTCGTGCTCATCTTCCAGTCGCAGACGCTCGACCCGAAGCTCGGCCGCGCGTTCGTACTCAGTGCGCTGGGCTGCGGTGTCCTCTTGGTCTAATAGTTCAGCGATGAGTTCCTCTTTATTCTTGACGTCGGCAGGCAGGCTTTCGGCGTCGATGCGCAGCTTGCTGGCCGCCTCGTCAATGAAGTCCACCGCCTTGTCGGGCAACTGACGCCCGGTTACGTAACGGTCACTGAGCCGGGCGGCCGCCGCCAGGGCGGAGTCATCGATGTCCACCTTGTGATGGGCCTCGTATTTGGGCCGCAAGATGCGCAGGATTTCCACCGTCTCTTCCACGGTGGGCTCCTCCAGGATGATGGGCTGGAAACGGCGCTCTAGGGCCGTGTCTTTCTCGATGTATTTCCGGTATTCGTCCAGGGTGGTGGCCCCGATGCATTGCAGCTCGCCCCTGGCCAGGGCCGGCTTCAGCATGTTGCTGGCGTCGATGCCGCCCTCAGACGCTCCGGCGCCGACCATGGTGTGTATCTCGTCTAGGAACAGAATCACCTCGCGGTGGGCCTGTTTGACCTCGTCCATCACCGACTTGAGACGTTCTTCGAACTCGCCCCGGAACTTGGAACCGGCCACCAACGCGCCCATATCCAGGGCCAGCACTCGGCGGCCCTTGAGCGAGTCGGCCACGTCGCCAGCGACGATGCGGGCGGCCAGACCCTCGACGATGGCCGTCTTGCCGACGCCGGCCTCGCCGATGATCACGGGGTTGTTCTTCTTCCGCCGGGTTAGCGTCTGCATCACCTGGCGTATCTCTTCGTCCCGGCCCACCACTGGGTCCAGTTTTCCCTGGCGCGCCAGATGGGTCAGGTCGATGCTGTACTTGTCCAACGACCGGTAGTGGCTCTCGGCCCTGGGGTCGTCCACGCGGTGGCTGCCGCGAATCTCCACCAGAGCCTGGTAGACTCGCTCCTGGTCGATGCCGTGATCCTTCAATATCTGGGCCGCGTCTCCTTGGGACTCCATGACGGCGGCGATGAACAGGTGTTCTGCGCCGATGAAGTCGTCCTTCAGCCGGTCAGCTTCGTTCTTAGCGTCCTCCAGAAGCCGCGAGGCCCGCGGGGTTGCGTAGATCTGGGTGGCGTTGTCGGCCACCTTGGGAGAGGACTCGAGGGACCGGTCCAATTCGGACTTGACCTGGTCGACGTCGACTTCCATCTCAACGAGCATCTCCACCGGGAGCCCTTTCCCCAGCTCCAGGAGGGCCAGTAGGATGTGCTCCACGTCCCACTGGCTGTGGCTATATCTTCTGACCAACTCCTGGGAGTTGTGCAGCACTTCTTGAGCTTGTTCTGTGAATTGGTCTGGTCTTAATACCATGATGATCTCTCCTAGGGCCCCTCATTAAAAGCGGGGCACGCTCCGCTGCGTTAATCTACGCACGGTGGGAACTGGAGGCCGCGCTCTGTCGTGGTCCCTGGCCGGGCCTAAGTTCCTGTCTCTGCAGGATATTGACGGCCTCGGTCAACTGTTTGACCTCACCCTCAAGTTCTTCGATGCGGTTCATGAGTTTCAGAGCTACTTCAGCGCCGGCCAGGTTCAGCCCCATGTCCTCCGTCAACGCCTTGAGCCGGCGCAGACGGTCGATGTCGGCCATGGAGTAGAGCCGCTGGCGGCCTCCGGTGCGGGACGGCCAGATCAGCCCCACACGCTCGTAGTGGCGCAGGGTTTGGGCGTGGACTCCAACGATGCGGGCCGCCACGCTGATCACGAAACACGGTTCGTCCGGAAATTGATTATCTGTACTCATGATTACTCCTCACCGGTCCCTTCATCATCCACACCGTTATTTTGGACGGCAGCTTCAGGCTCCGGCGGACCCATACGTTTGTCCCGCAACATCCGGAACAGGTCCAATTCTTCATCTGTGAATTCGGAGGGAAGCTTGATCTTCAGCGTGGCGAACAAGTCGCCGCGGTGGTCAACGTCGCTCCGAGGATTTTTCGCCGAGTTGTTGAGCGTCGGCATGCCCTGTCCCGCCAGCCGGAACCGGCGGCCGTTCTGGGTGCCTTTGGGGATGGTCAACGCCAGCCGCCCGGTCAGAGTGGGCACGGTCAGTTCGCCGCCCAAGACGGCGTCGTCCAAGGGCGCATCCACTTCAACGTAGAGGTCTTTTCCCTGACGCCTAAAGGTGGCGTGGTCTTTGACGGACACCACCAGGTAGAAATCGGCGCCTTGGCTTGTCTCCGACGAGATGTGCACCTTGGAGCCGTTGTCGACACCGGATGGGATCTTGACCTCTAGGCGGCGGCCGTCCTGCATCCGGAGGCGGCGGGAAGTGCCCTGGAAAGCCTCTTCCAGGGTGATGCTGATCGTATATTCAGAGGGTGGAGGCGGTGCGCTTTGGCCCCCCATGCCGCCACCGATGCCGCCTAACAGGTCTTCAAGGTTGAAGCCGCGCGCGCCTCCACCCATGCCACCCATATTTGGATAGGAAAACCCGCCGCCGCGACGGGCTTGCCCGAACTGGTCCGCCCGTTTCCAGTCGTCGCCGTAACGGTCGTACTTGCGCCGTGAGTCGGCGTCGGACAGTACGGTGTAGGCCTCGTTGATCTCTTTGAACTTTTCTTCCGAAGCCGGGTCGTTGTCGTTGACGTCGGGGTGATGCTTGCGCGCCAGTTTACGGAACGCGCTGCGGATATCTTTCTCGGAGGCGCCCCGGGTCACGCCTAATCTGTCGTAATAATCAGCCATCAAGTTAACCGAATCTCAGAGTTTTGTTTATCTATAACCGTCTTGGATTATAGGATAATTGAGATTTATTGTAAATGTAATACAATATAGTATGTATATTAAACTTGAGTCTATAAAGATAGAAACTTAATACTTAACACTCAACTATCTATAATACAGTTTGTTAGATAGGGATTGAGACAGAGAGTCGCAACCCCAGATATTCAGGCAATATTCAGGAGGAGACTGAAAATGGTATTGACACGTTGGGACCCATTCTTTGAGATCAGGCGGGTCCGCCATCTGGCGAACCGCCGTTTTGCCGGCGATACCGCCGACGAGCGCCGCGACTGGTCCATCCCGTTGGACATCGTTCGGGACGGCGACTCCGTCACCGTGAAAGCGAGCCTGCCCGGCGTTCT
>Ga0310125_10001661_pt1 | contig 11343 bp, 10 predicted proteins | sample CB11b_Tmax_Bot8__FD_203508 | JGI IMG/M metagenome (GOLD analysis project Ga0310125, IMG submission 203508) | Marine microbial communities from Western Arctic Ocean, Canada - CB11b_Tmax_Bot8 | ecosystem: Environmental > Aquatic > Marine > Oceanic | place: Canada: Western Arctic Ocean | collected... | reverse complement strand
TCATGAGGAACCAAGGCCTTGTCGTAGGCTATCATCCGGCCATTGAGATAAACGTCCATCATATCTTATCACCAGCAAACCGGTTGGATTAGGTTCCATGCACCTCTGATACTCGGCCTAGGGGCCACTTTGGGGGTCGTCCCGGCACTTTTGTTATATTAAGGTTTCTGGCTGTTAGCTGGATCCCTTGGTGGATTCCCAACGACCAAGTCCGTGAAGCCCTCTGGGGCTTGTTGCCAACCGACTTGATTCAGCCACTGCACCGAATATCATATGCCACTCCAAACCGGTTGAAAAACCTACTGAGAATATCGACATGAAGGCCAATATCCACCCAGAATACCAAGACTGTCAAGTCACCTGTGCCTGTGGTAACTCCTTTGCCACGCGTAGTACACGTCCGAAGATTAGTGTTGAGATTTGTAACGAATGCCACCCGTTCTATACCGGGAAGCAGAAGTTTGTTGACACTGCTGGTCGTGTTGAGAAATTCCAGAAAAAATTCAAAGGCTCATATTTCGGAAAAGCCAAGAAGGCGTAGCCGGGCATCGTCGCCAAAGCCGCCATCAATACAACGACTATCATGCGCAGTGAGTTCCGGGAAGATATTGGGAAGTCTTGGGATTCGTCAAGCAGACCGGCCATCATTAAGTCGCTCGCGTTTTCTGGCTTTGTCAAATAAAGAAAACATAAATTCCCATTGCAGACTGGGAATTGGGGCCTGTTTAATTTTCCTGACAGGAAATGGGTTTCGGCACGTAATCCATGGGCATCACGATGCGTATTAAGGGATATCCGCTGTAACCCCGTGTTTAAAATGGACCAAGTTAGCGATAATCTTCTTGCAAAACTTAACGGATTGGTTGGGCAGTTTGCGGAGTTGGAATCCAAGCTTAGTGATCCCAAGGTTGCTGCTGATTACGAACAAGTTCGACAACTCAGTGTAAAGCGATCCGCAATTGCCGGCATTGTCCATCGCTACAGCCAATATCAATCGTTGGATCAAGAGATCAATGAGGTACAACAAATTATTGATGAATCAGATGATGCGGACCTTGTCGATCTGGCGCGCGGCGAGCTTCCTGATTTGCGTAGCCAGGCTGACGAATTGATTGAGGCAATTGCCAGTGAACTGGTCACAGCAGACGATGCGGCTGTCGGTTCCGTAATTATCGAATTGCGTTCAGCTTCAGGTGGCGATGAGGCGGCACTTTGGGCTGGTGATCTGCTGCAGATGTATCAGAAACTTGCTCACCGAAAAAAATGGCAATTAGAGGTTCTAGAGTTCACGCCGGGTGAGGTAGGTGGCGTACGCCATTCGGCAGTATCTTTAAACGGTGATCGCGTCTGGCAGCAACTTGGCTATGAAGCGGGTGTACATTGTGTCAAACGCGTGCCTTCCACGGAAGCGCAGGGCCGTGTCCATACATCAACCGCGACGGTCGCCGTTTTGCCTGAACCACAGGAATTACAAGTGCAGCTTGATGCGAGTGAGGTTGAAACCCACATCACTACCGCCCAGGGCCCGGGTGGTCAAAACGTTAATAAAGTTGCGACGGCCGTACATTTAATCCATAAGCCGACGGGCATTGAAGTCCGGATGCAGGAATCCAAGAGCCAGCATCAGAATCGGCAAAAGGCTTGGCAACTGCTTCGTGCCCGGGTTTTTGACCGCCACCAGCAACGGCAAGCAGCTGAGCGAGCAGCGGATCGGTCGACAATGATTGGGACCGGAGGGCGTAGTGAGCGGATCAGGACTTACCGTTTTAAAGACTCTACCGTCGTCGACCATCGCTTGGGCAGGTCTTTCAATCTGCAAGCAGTTCTTTCCGGTGATCTTGACGAGTTGATCGAGGCGCTGATCGTTCTAGATCGGGCGCAGAGATTAGCATCCCTGTAATGAAGATGAAGGATAGAGTTTGGTCTGGGGTCTATTCCGGGAGTGTTCCAAGAAATTCTTCCTGTATTTATCCGCCAACTCACGCCGGTTTGCGATAATTATTCTGATCGTACGGCCTGGCATCCTTGAAATGGCAGCTGCAGGAAGGTTATTCGGGCTTGCGGACATGATCCTTGCGCATATTGATTGGTGCATTTGTGATAAATGTAACCAACGTAAAAATATTTGGTTATAACCTTACGGACTTTGGCAAATTGGCCGATTCAGGATATCGGCATACCATTCATGGCGAGAGGGCAAGAGGGTGCATGGAAGGGTTTTTCATGCCATTTGCGGAATTGAGTGATGTTCGTTGTTACTACGAGCTGGCCGGTAGCGGTGAGCCTGTGATTTTCATTCCAGGTCTCGGTGCCACCAGTCAGGCGTGGTCACCGGTTGCGGAACATCTGTCAGATGAGTTTACCACCATCTGCATAGATAACCGAGATATCGGTCAATCTGTCAGCAAGCGTCCGCCGCATACAGTAAGTGACTACAGTGCCGATCTGGCTGAGTTATTCGATCACCTTCAGATCGAACGAGCTCATATTGTTGGGATCTCGATGGGTGGTGTGATTGCCCAGAGATTTGCCGTTGATCATCCATCGTCAGTTCACCGTCTGGTTCTGATTTCTTCCAGCTATCAATTCGGCCCCTACTTGAGAGAGATAGCCCAGTTGGTTGGTCAAGCAATGCACCGATTTCCAAAGCACATTTTTGAACGAACGATGGAAGTTCTTGGTGCCGGGCCGCTGCACCTTGATGCCAATCCAAGACGTATTGATGACAAGATCAAGCAACTTCTTGAAGCAGATGTATCAACGAAGGCAACCATGCGCCAGCTAAGAGCTCTGGGTGCCAGTCGTTTCTTGCCTAATGAATATCGGATAGCCGCTAGGACACTTGTTATTGCCGGTGAGTTCGATTCCCTGATACCTCACTATTACGCCCGGCAAATGGCCCATCGGATTGATGATAGTCACTTTGTTTTGATTCGGGATGCCGGGCATAACCCAATCCAGGAAAGTCCGCACACCGTCATGCCCCTGGTCCGAGAATTTCTTTGTAGTGGGCGTGTCATCAACTTTCCGGATCATGAATATGAATTGTCACGGCAGAATGTTGCATAGTTAATAAAGGATTAGTGCAGAGGCCCACGGTAGGCCCTGCCGGTTTTACGTGGATTAATTAAATGATTACTTGGTGGAAAAAACCTAAATGGGTTGATATGTCATCGGCAGGAAACCTACGGATGGATGGTCAAAATGGGCATTCTGAAAGTGGTAAAGTTTTTGAATCCACTCTGCAATACCCCACGACGCCGCTTGGCCAATTACTTGACCAGTCTGCGCAACGGTTCGGTAATACGGACGCCATCATGTATTGCGATCAAAGATGGACATATGACCAACTTCTGCAGAATGCTAATCGTCTTGCAGCCGGCCTTGCATTGCAAGGGGTATTAAAGGGTGATCGTGTATTGATGACGCTACCCAACTGCCCCGAATTCATCATATGCTTTATGGCCGTTCAGAAGCTTGGAGGCATTGTTGTCAATGCCGGGCCTCTCATGGGTGGCGACGACCTTCAACAGCTCATGGCAATGACAACTCCCAAGCTGATCATTGCAATTGATCTTCAATTTCCCATGATCGTCGGATGTTGCCAACGCAACACAAATGTCAATTGGCTTTCGGTTTCGCTTAAGGATTATCAACCTATTTGGAAACGTCTTGGTTATCGCGCGAAACTCATACAGGCTCGTGGGGGCGAATCGGGTCATGCCGAAGGCGTGACCGTTGACGGAGGTTCTGGTTACAGCATGCGGTTGGAAGAACTTCTGGCCCACTCGCCGGCGAGGCCGCCGAGTGTGGTGCCGGAGTTGGATGACACCGCCGTGCTTCAACCTACGGGAGGTACCAGCGGCACACTCAAGGTGGCAATTTTGTCGCACCGTAATCTGCTTGCCAACGTCACGCAGTTATCAACACTGGTTCGCCTCCGGCCAGGTCAAGACCGCATCTTGTCCGTCTTGCCTATGTTTCATGTGTATGGACTCTCGACATGCTTATTCACTGCCATCTTCAATGCCGCCACGATGCTGCTACTGACAAGGTTTCGTGTCAACGACATGCTGGATGTGATCTGTCGACACAAGCCGACGGTCCTTCCCTTGGCACCGGCCATCATTGAACCAATGTGCAAAGCCTTGGAGTCGGGTCCGGAGAAAAGATCCATCGAAGTTATTGCCGCACTGCAATCAACAATCATTACGAGTGGTGCAGCACCTCTTTTGCCAAAGACAAGCCGTCGTTTCTGTGAACTGACTGGAATACAGATTGCGCAGGGGTATGGGCTCACGGAGGCTTCGCCCGTGACGCATGCCAATCCAATTGACAAGCCACGTGTTGGCTCGATTGGTCTGCCGCTGCCAGATACCCAGGTTCGCCTTGGCGGTCTCGACCAGGATGATGAAGACGTGGCAGCTGTTGGTGACAATGCGACTGGGGAGTTGCTCGTCTGTGGACCGCAGGTCATGAGCAGCTACATCGACAATCCAGAAGAAACCCAGCGCATGATTAGTTTTGATGAACATGGTCAGAAGTGGCTTCACACGGGTGATATCGTTCGCGTTGACGCCGATGGGTTTTATTACGTGATTGATCGGTGCAAGGACATGATTAATCGCGGTGGGCTGAAAGTCTACCCGCGACAGGTTGAGAATGTTATTAAAACACACGAGAGGGTTATAGACGCTGCCGTCATTGGTCGTGACGATCCAGTTCAGACACAGATTGTTGTTGCGATGGTTGTTACTGGGAAACCCGTCGTCGACCGCGAGGGACTGGTTGCGTCATTACGGAGCCTGTGTCGTGAGCACTTGGCGCCCTATGCAGTGCCTGAGGTTATCGAGTTTGTCAAAGAACTTCCCCACACTGCATTAGGGAAACTACAGAAGTACCGACTTCGCGAGGATGCGCAATCCCCTGCCGAAGACAAAATAAGTTTCGGTCCGGATCAAGATCTGCACGTAGCTAAGGATATCCATTGATGGTTGCATGGAATACAGATAATGGTCGTGTCGCGATTATTGCCAGTGCCCGCTCGCCGCTGACCAGAGCCGGTGCCGCACTTCGCGCGATGTCTGTGCCCGATTTGGCCCGTGCCGTCATGCAGGAAACACTGCATCGCGCAGGTTGGTCTGGTGGCCGGTTGGATGAAGTCTATCTTGGAAATGTCTGCATGCCGGCAGATGCGGCCAATCCTGCCCGTATCGCGGCGATACAGGCAGGCATTCCACAGCATGTGCCTGCACTTACCGTGCAGCGCAACTGCGCATCTGGGTTGGAAGCCATATTTCAAGGTGCTTCTAGGATATTTTCCGGTCAGGCACGGTTCATTCTTACAGCCGGTGCGGAATCAATGAGCAATATTCCTCTGCTGTTTCCGCATGAAACGGCTGGTCCCATGGCTCAGATGGCCAAGGCGGAAACATTTACGCAGAAGCTTGCCGTGGCCATGCAACTGCGACCCCGCCACTTTGTGCCGATATCTGCCCTTTTACAGGGCCTGACGGACCCACTGTGCAATATGATCATGGGAAAGACCGCAGAGGTTTTGTCCCATGAGTTTGCAATCACACGAGATCAGCAAGATGCTTTTGCGCTGCAATCACATCAACGGGCCACGCAAGCAATTACTGCCGGTCATTTCGATGGCCAGATCACGCCGATTTATACCGGTCAACGTTTTGAACCCGTCACCCAGGACATTGGTCCGCGCCAAGACCAGACTTTCGATGCCCTGGCAAAGCTAAGGCCCATATTCGATCGGCGGGACGGTAGTGTTACAGTCGGTAATTCCTGTCAAATTACCGATGGCGCAGCCTGTGTCCTTCTGGTCGATGGTTCAGTCGCGGGTGCAGAAGGTCTTGCACCGCTTGGTTACATTCGTGCCTGTGCGACCGCCGCCTTGGATCCGCAGAGAATGGGGCTGGGCCCAGTTTATGCCATTGATCGCGTGTTGCAGATGACGGGCTTGTCACTTAATGATGTTGGACTTTTCGAAATAAACGAAGCCTTTGCGGCGCAAGTACTGGCATGCCGTAAGGCACTGGCCAGTGATCGGTTCTGCCAGTTGAACTTGGGACATGCTAGTTGTGGAGATATCGATGATCAAAGGTTAAATCTTTCGGGTGGTGCTATCGCACTAGGACATCCTGTGGGTGCTACCGGCACACGGATTGTATTGCAGTTATTGGATGATATGCAGCGCCGAAACGTACAGTTTGGTATTGCCAGCCTATGTGTTGCAGGCGGACAAGGTGCAGCCATTCTGGTTGAGCGGAGATGATTAAATGAGTACAACGCTTAACACGAAAATTGAACAAGAAAATGTGTTGGTCGTGCGTCTAGATCACCAGGACAAATCCACCAATACACTGTCACCGCTGACACTTGAAGAGTTGGGTGAAGTGATCACCTCGCTTGAGAAAGAAGAATGCAAACCGTCAGGAGTGATCTTTACATCTGGAAAACCGAACGTGTTTTGCAGTGGTGCTGATTTGTTCGAACTAGGACAAATGGAAAAAGACCAGCAACGCCACTTCCTCGAGTACGGCCAGTGTCTATTTGATCGCATTGCCAAGTTGCCCATACCGACCGTGGCAGCGATCAATGGCCACTGTCTCGGTGGTGCGTTGGAATTGTCCCTAGCCTGCAACTGGCGCGTGGTTGCAGATGACGGTTCAATTAATATTGGCCTGCCAGAATCCAAAATCGGTATTATGCCAGCTTGGGGTGGCACGACACGCCTCACTGGGATGCTTGGTCCGACGCGGGCACTGCCGCTCTTGATAACTGGCCGGACGATGGCTCCTCGCAGGGCACTCAAGGTGGGTCTTATTGACGAAGTGGTACGCCCTGAAGCCTTGATGGCTGCTGCAGGACGGTTGCTGGGAACCAAGAGGCCTGCGGATCGTCTGCCACTTGTTGACCGTGCAATCTGTTCGGCGCCGCCCCTTCGCGCGTTGGTATACCGCAAGGCGCGTATGGCAACATTAGATAAAACATTTGGTAACTATCCTGCTGCCGAGAAGATCATCGAGACATCACGAATTGCGGCATCATGTGGTCACGCAGCTGCATTAAATAGTGAACGTGATGCGGTCATCGACCTTATCAAAACTGATACATGCCGTAATCTCATGAGGCTATTCTTCCTGAGGCATGAGGCGAAACAATCAATCCGTAAGTCTATTGGTCACGATACACATGCGCTGGAAATAGAACATGCCGCAGTGATTGGCGGTGGGACGATGGGCGCCGGTATCACACACGCCCTGATACGATCAGGAATACAGGTCCGGCTTGTAGATGTTGATCAACACGCAATATCCGCCGGCCTTCAACGCATCAATAAGATGCTTACGGATGATCGCCGTGCTTATCGAATCAGCCCGCTCGAAGCAGAGCAAGCAATGCAACGTGTATCTGCCACAATGATCAAGAGTCTTGATGTTCACAACCGGGGTCTCCAAATCGCGGATCTTATCGTTGAAGCTGTGGCCGAGAAGATGCAGGTTAAGCATGAAGTGTTTGCCATGCTCGACCGTCTAACACGACCCGAGGCAATCCTCGCAACAAATACCAGTTCACTTAGTGTGGCGCAGATCGCTGAAGTTACATCTTCACCATCTCGTGTGATTGGCCTTCACTTTTTCAATCCAGTACCGCAGATGCCACTTGTCGAAGTTGTGCGGACATCTCACAGCAGTGATATGGCATTGCGGGTGGCCGTGGACCTTTCTCTACGGATCGGCAAGACACCAATTCTCGTTAAGGATGCACCGGGGTTTCTCGTTAACCGTGTGCTGTTCCCCTACCTGGCTGAGGCGATGATGATGGCATCGCAAGGTGCTCCGATCAATAAAATCGACCAGGCAGTTAAGGCATGGGGTATGCCCATGGGGCCTTTCGAGTTGATCGATCAGGTTGGCTTGGATGTTGCGGTTGCCATTCTTGATTCAGTTCGAGATCAATTGGGAATCACCGTACCTGATCGACTTCATCAAGTCCTCCAAGAAGGCTGGCTGGGTCGTAAGTCCGGTAAAGGATTTTACGAGTATCCCAAGAAGGGTCAGCCATCGGTCCATCATGACATGATCAAGCTATTATGTGGCCAGTCCGCAGTGGATGAGGATCAGGATCCCATGTCGAAGGTCCAATTGCGGCTGATACTGCCGATGTTGAATGAAGCAGTGCGTCTGATGGCAGAAGGTGTTGTTGATCAGGCCGATACGATCGATCTTGCCACGGTCCTGGGGCTGGGTTTCGCACCATTCCGTGGTGGCCTGATTCGTTTTGCTGAGACGATGGGTCTTGACCAATGTGTGACTGTGCTAGACGACCTTGTCGAACGATACGGTCAACGTTTTGCGCCACCACCGGAATTACGTGAGCTGGTGAAAAACGGGGGCAAGATCCAGGACATCAGCGGTATAGCGCAAACCCAGTATGCACAAGGTACGACACGGATACTTACAGGAATTACTACTCCAAAATAAGAAAGCCAACCATGGTACAACTCGCCAAACACGATCAGCAGCAACTCGACAAAGCCAAAGATCTTATTGACACCGGTCCGCTCAAGGAGATGGGGTTCGTGAGATCCTTGCTGTTTGGTCAACTTCGGTTTGACAAGGTGATGCCATATCCTTCTCAAGATGCCCAAGACGCCGAACGCACCAATGCGTTGCTTTCCGAACTTGAACCGTTTATGCAGACACAGGTTGATCCGGATGCCATCGATGCCAATCAGCAGATTTCTCAGCACGTGATCGATGGATTAGGCCAGATGGGGGTAATGGGGCTGACGGTGCCTCAAGAATATGGTGGCCGCGGATTTACCCATACTGGTTACTGCCGCGCACTTGAGCTGGTGGCGCGGACCTGCTCTTCAACCGCCGTGCTCGTCGGTGCACATCAATCGATCGGCCTCAAGGCACTGGTTTTAAATGGTACTGAGGAACAAAAGCATCGTTGGTTGCCAGGACTTGCATCAGGCCGTCAGCTTGCAGCATTCGCTTTGACCGAACCTGAAGCCGGTTCTGATGCAGCAAACGTTCAAACATCTGCAAAGCTAAGCGATGATGGTCATCACTGGATTCTCAATGGTGATAAGAAATATATCACCAATGGCGCTTTGGCTGGGATGATAACAGTGATGGCCCGGACCCCAATCGAAGAAAACGGAAAGATTAAAGACAAGGTTACCGCTTTTATCGTAACCCCCGATATGGCAGGTTTCCAAGTGGTGCACCCAAACCAAAGTAAATGTGGAATCCGCGGTACGTGGCAGGCAACACTACGTTTTAACAACATGGTTGTACCCCGTGAAAATATCCTCGGGGAAGTTGGGCGGGGTTTAAAGGTGGCTTTGACGGTTCTGGATTATGGACGTTGCACGTTGAGTGCTGGTTGCATCGGCGGTGCGAAAGTGGCACTGGAAATGTCGATTCGACATGCCCAGAATCGCCGCCAATTTGACCGTTCTCTCAGTGAGTTTCACTTGATCAAGCAAAAGATCGCTCGGATGAGCGAGTTGGTCTTTGCTGCAGATGCATTAACCTATCTGGCTGCTGGCATGGTCGATCGTCATGACGAAGACCTCATGCTGGAAACAGCTATCTGCAAACTGTTCTGTTCGGAGGCTTCATGGCGTGTCATCGATGATGCTGTCCAGATACACGGTGGCGCCGGATACATGCGCGAAAACGGCCTGGAGCGTATGCTTAGGGATGCACGCATCAATCGGATCGTTGAGGGCGCCACCGAAGTGATGACCTCCTTCGTTGCCCTGATAGGCATGAAGGAGGTTGGCGAGGATTTGGAACGCGTCCTACACGCTGCCCGCCGTCCCATTCACAATTTCGGGCGTTTGGCTACATTCGCTCGTCACGAATGGCGCGATGTGATTGTTGGTCCTAGTTGGACTGGACTGGACCCGCAACTGGCCAAGGAAGGCGAAAACCTGGCACGACTCACCCGGTTGCTCGCACGTAGTGTCACACGGCTACTCGCCAAACACCAGCAAAAGGTCCTTGACCTTCAGCTGCTTCACAGTCGCTTAGCTTGGTCTGTTATCGAATTGTTCGCGATGTCCGCTGTGATTAGTAAATTACAGTCCACGCTGGAAACGACTAATGGATCCGATTTGGACCCTCGTCAGCTAAACCATGATTTGGTGGTTGGCAAAGGATACTGTCAGCATGCTGCAGGGCGTATTCAAAGGCGCCTGAAAGGGCTATTTCGAAATCGTGACAAGCAACGCCTGACGGTTGCGGATGAAGTGTTTGACTTCTACGCTCACATGGATGCTGGTCACTAGCTGCCGATGCGCATAACTGGTACTAGCAAACTCTTGGGGCTGTCAGAAGTTCAGGTTCATGGCATGATGCTTATACTTCGTGCGCCAGACCAGCATACGAAGTATTGCCCGGATTGGTCCAAAACGGTTGGGTTCATGCCATCTGTTCCCCCTTGCCCCAGCACTCAAATCGTACATAGGCCTGGTTGCTGAGTAGGCAATACTCCAACCGACTGGCATCGGCTGTGGCCACACGTCGACCATCTTGGCTGACCGCCACGATACGGTGGGCATTGGATGCCTCAATCCGGATCTTTTGGCCGGTCACCTCGATTTTCTCAATGGTCACGCCGGTTGATGCATAGAAACGTCCTTGGTGCAATGCATGAAGAACCGCGTCAAGGCTAAGATTCTTGACATAAGCCGTAATCCAACCACACCCGGCATCAGCTTGGCCGTGGTGATCATCGCTGGCGTAGCCCCAGACACGCCGTCCGCTACTGAGAAGCATGTTCCATTTGTCAGTAGCATAAGGGCTTCCCGCACCACCCAGTCCACCGGCATTGAAGATTTCAATGCCTAGGTAACCAGTTAGTTGTTTCAGTGCTGCAATGGAGCAATGGCCAAAATCAACCCCGAGGTTGGGGTGGTTCATGATGGCAAATCCACCAGTGTGGTTGATCTGATCGATTACATGCTGGCGATCATGTTCCGGGTCAATCTTCTGCCGGGCTCCCACATGCGAAATATGTAGTCCATATCTTAGTGATTTCGTTTCCTGGAATGAGGATGAGTCCGTGATTATTCCAATCAGCGATGGCATCCAACCCATAAAACATGTCATGCTCGGTTAATCCAAGAAAACCATAGCCGGATGATGCCGCGTACCATTTGGCGGCATCATCCGGTTTGCTACGTGGTCTTGGATGCAGGTGTAGATTGCCGCGTATCCAGTTACCACCATCCAGATCGTGATAGGGGTGGTGTAAGTTGGTAGGCATTAGTGTTGAACTCGGTCAAACTGAACGTTCATGGTC
>Ga0310125_10001658_pt1 | contig 11348 bp, 13 predicted proteins | sample CB11b_Tmax_Bot8__FD_203508 | JGI IMG/M metagenome (GOLD analysis project Ga0310125, IMG submission 203508) | Marine microbial communities from Western Arctic Ocean, Canada - CB11b_Tmax_Bot8 | ecosystem: Environmental > Aquatic > Marine > Oceanic | place: Canada: Western Arctic Ocean | collected... | reverse complement strand
ACTCGGATACCTTATCATTACATAATAGTTCTACCTTACTATTTTCAGAACACACTACCGCGTTACCAACTATTACGGTTAGAAATATGACCGGAATAAAAGGCAGCTTTCGAATTTTAGCCCCCCCTTTTAAAATGCTAAACTATTCCCAATCTAAAGATGAGAAAAATTGTATGGAAATGGGTGGGTAATGACCTTTGAGGCCATAAATAATAGGCAGGGTAAAAGAAGGCAGCGAAGTAGGGAGTTTTCTGACGGAAGTCAGAAAGGTCGTTTAATCGATCATGGCTCGGCCGTCCAGCAATCGCATCGCCGCATGCCCCGGCCCACATTTTGAACAAGTACACTATGGATCTCTATCAGCGCAAGTCGATATTATTGCCGGGGCGACCGGGCCTGCCAGGCCGGCCAGGGCGCCGGGCACCAGTTCGCAGCCCTGAAAGCGGCCAGGCACGACCGGAGCGGGCAGGACAAGATTGCGGGTCAGGTCGGTGGAAAAACCGAACGGGCGGTAATAATCCGCGTCGCCGATCAAAAGAACGCCACTGTGACCCAAGATCTTCGCCCGTGCCAGGCTGTGCCGGATCAAGGTTTTGCCCAGGCTGCGGCCGCGCCAAGCCTGGCCCACGGCCAAGGGCCCCAACAACAGGGCCGGGTGGGCGCCGCCGATCAGGATGGGCCAGTAACGTATAGTAGCACATAACAGCCGCGCCCCGCGCAGGACAAAGCATAATTCGGGCACGGCCGGCACATATTTGCGCAGGCGATAGGCGGCCCGCTGCCGCCGCGCGGGGCCGAAGGATTGATCCAGAAGTTTTTCGATTCCGGGCTCGTCACCGGGTTGTTCGAAGGCGATTTGATACACTTTGAGTTTCCAGATTGGCGTCGCGCTCAAAGGCGCGTTTCGTGGTCGGTTGGCGCCGCGTCCGGAAAGCCGCCGCCGGACCCTAGTTGAGCCGGGCCTACATACAGCATTCCGCGCCGGCGCCCGCAAAATAATTGTGGCGTCGGTTCAAACGTCGTCGTCCTCGCTCAAAGTTCGACATTTTAGGGCCAATTACAGCTTGCCATGCTGCTTGCTATAGCAGGGGCGACAGGACAATGCTAGCGTCGGCATCTGAAACAAACGGCAACAAAGCGGAGGACGAAAAATGGGTTTGATGGATGGCAAGGTCGCGCTGGTAACGGGCGCGGGACGCGGTATTGGCCGCGCCGTGGCGATCAACTTGGCGGCGGCGGGCGCGCAGGTGGTGGTCAACGATTTTGGCGGCGGGCTGCATGGCGAAGCGACGGACCAGACACCGGCGGATGAAGTGGTCGCCGAGATCAAGGCGAAGGGTGGCTCGGCCGCGGCAAACGAGGTATCGGTGGCCGAGGCGGCAGGTGCTGCCGCAATGGTGCAGACTGCTATCGACAGCTTTGGCAAGATCGATGCGGTGGTCAACGTGGCCGGTATTCTGCGCGATGCTTATTTTCACAAGATGGCGCCCGAGGAATGGAAAGCCGTCATCGATGTGCATCTGAACGGCACCTACAATGTCTCGCGGGCGGCCATGGAGTATTTTCGCACCCAGGAATCCGGCGCCTTCGTGCATTTCACCTCTACCTCCGGCCTGGTAGGCAATGTCGGCCAAGCCAACTATGCCGCCGCAAAAATGGGTATAGTGGGTTTATCGCGGGTCATCGCCATGGAAGGCGCTCGCTTCAACGTCCGTTCTAACTGTATCTCTCCCTTTGCCTGGACCCGGATGATCGAGGCGATCCCGGTTACATCCGATGAAATGGCGGCGTCGTTTGAGAAGTTTCGCCAGAATGCCTCCGCCGAACATGTCGCCCCGGTGGCAACCTATCTGGTCAGCGAGGCAGCGAAGGATGTGACCGGCAATATCTTTGGCGTCCGCGGCAACGAGATTTATCTGATGAGCCAGCCCCGGCCGATCCGTACCTTGCACAAAGGCGATGGCTGGACGCCGGAGGATCTGGCCGCAACATTGGAGCCAGCCTTACGTCACGATCTTTACGGTCTGGAAGGCAGCGGCGAATATTATGCCTGGGACCCCATTTAATTGACCTAAAGGAATATCCTAAATATGTATTTTGATCCCAAGGACGGTATGCGGCCGCCGCCATTCAAGCACTCGGTTTATAATGCCTTGGTCGTGCCCCGGCCCATAGGTTGGATTTCGACAATCAGCCCTGACGACGTGATCAACCTGGCGCCGTTCAGCTTTTTCAACGCGCTTTGCGGCGATCCACCCTGTGTGATGTATTGCCCGAATGGCTACAAGACCGGCACGACGGAGCCGAAGGATTCTCTGACCAACGTGCGGCTGACCGGCGAGTTTGTCTTCAACATGTGTACCCTTTATTTGCTGGAACCCATGAACCACACCTCGGCCCACGTGCCATCCAGCGTCGATGAAATGGCCGCCGCTGGTCTGGACGCCATGCCGTGCGAACAGGTCAAACCGCCACGGGTGGGGAATTCGCCCATTGCCCTGGAATGCAAGGTGTTGCAAATCATCGATATGCCGCCAACGCGGACCGGCGTGCCCAATACCACCGTCATCGGCCAGATCATCGGCATTCATGTGGACGACGATGTGATCGTCGACGGCATGATCGATGCGCGCAAGATGAAACCACTGGCCCGGCTGGGTTATCTGGATTACGCAGCTATTTCACCCGAAAGCGTCTTCAGTCTGCCTCGGCCGGATTAACATGGCCGGAGGCACCCACGACTATCTGGACGACCCGCGTAACGGCACTATTTTGATCTCCATCAATGGAGAGATGTTTCCCCGCGAGGAGGCCAAGGTTTCGGTCTTCGATTCCGGTTTCATCCTGGGCGACGGGGTATGGGAGGGTATACGTCTGCATCGAGGGCGCCTGCTGTTTCTCGACGCTCATCTGGACCGCCTGTACGAAGGCGCGAAGGCCCTCGATATGGATATAGGCCTGAGCCCGGAGGAAATGGCGGCCCGGCTTCAGGCCGTGCTGGACGCCAATGCGATGGAGACGGATGTCCACCTCCGCCTGATGGTAACCCGTGGGATAAAGTCCACGCCCTATCAACATCCCAAAGTGACCATCACGCCGCCGACGGTTGTCATCATTCCGGAATATAAGTTGGCCGCGGCTGGGATGGGCCTGCGCCTGGCCACGGTGCATGTGCGGCGCGGTGCCCCGGATGTGCAGGACCCGCGCCTGAATAGTCACAGCAAGCTGAATTGTATTCTGGCCTGCATTCAGGCGGATAAGGCGGGCGCAGACGAGGCTTTGATGCTGGATCCCCACGGGTTTGTCGCAACCTGCAATTCCACGCATTTTTTCATTGTCCGCAAGGACGACGTCTGGACCTCCACCGGGCGCTACTGTTTGGCCGGCATCACCCGGGCCAATGTTCTGGCGTTGTGCCGGCGCAATGGTATTCAGGCGTTGGAAAAAGATTTCAGCCTGATCGATGTCTACGGGGCCGACGAGGCGTTTGCCACCGGCACCTTCGCGGGTTTGATCCCCATAAGCGAAGTCGATGGCCGCCAAATCACTGCGGCGCCCGGCCCCGTGACGGCGCGGCTACAGGCCTTGTACCGGGATATGTGTGACCAGGAAGCCCGGGGATAAGCCCATGGCAAGACCTTCTAGAGCGGTCCGTATCGCCATGTGGTCGGGCCCGCGCAATATATCCACCGCCATGCTGCGCGCGTTCGAGAACAGGGCTGACTGCTTTGTCTGGGATGAACCGTTCTACGCCCACTATCTGGACGAAACCGGGCGGGATCACGCCATGGCGGCCGAGATCATCGCCGCCTATGAAACCGATTGGCGGGCGGTGGCGGCCCGTGCCATAGGCCCCGTCCCCGAGGACAAGACCATATTTTATCAAAAGCATATGACCCATCATTTGCTGCCCCACATGGGCCTGGACTGGCTAGATAGCCTGAAGCACGGATTTCTGATCCGCAATCCGGCACGGGTATTGCCCTCGTACATCGACAAACGGGCCAACGTGACATTGGCGGATCTGGGGCTACCGCAACAACAACGGCTATTCGAAACGGTGCGCCAACGCACGGGTAGGATACCGCCCGTCCTCGATGCAGACGACGTGCTGGCCGATCCGAAAGCCATGCTGGGCGCCTTGTGCCGGGCGCTGGGGATAAAATTCAACCCCACCATGCTGTCCTGGCCGGCGGGGCGGCGGAACAGTGATGGGCTGTGGGCCGCCCATTGGTACGGCGCGGTGGAGCGATCCACCCATTTTATGGCGCCGTCCCAGGCGGGCCAGCCCATGCCTGATCATCTCAAAGACATCCTTGCCGCCGCTCTGCCTTATTACCAGGCCTTGCGGCCCTATCGTCTGACCCGGAATTTGGCCTAAAGTATGCTGGCTCGAATATTCTTTTTGCTGCTGGGCCTGCTGTATTTCAGCACGGCCCCCGTATTGGCCGAGCCACCGCGGGTGGTAGTAAGCCTGAAGCCGGTACATGGCCTGATCGCCGGGGTGATGGCCGGCCTTGGCCAGCCGCACCTGTTACTCGCCGCCGGTACCGATCCCCATAGCCACGCCATGCGCCCCTCGGAAGCCCGCGCCCTGGCAGGGGCCGATGTGGTGTTCTGGGTCGGCCCGGCCCTGGAAGGTTACCTGCAAAAACCGTTGGCTAGTCTGGCTGCCAAGGCCAAAGTCATTGCCTTGTCCGACAGTCCCGGCGTGCACCACCTGCCGGCCCGCGAAGGCGGCATTTGGGAGGAAGCGCAAGATCACGGCCAGCATGATCATTCCCGCGATCCCCATGTCTGGCTCGATCCCCGCAACGCCCATGCTATGGTCCGGCATGCGGTGGCAGTTCTGGCCGGCCTCGATCCCCGCAATGTGGGCGCCTACCGCCGTAACGGGGACCGGGTCATCGCCCAATTAGTGGACTTGGAGGTGGAGATTTCCAGCCTTTTAGCGCCGGTCCGCGCGCTGCCTTACATGGTTCTGCACGATGCTTATCAATACTTCGAAGCCCGCTTTTACACCAACGCCCTAGGCGCCATCGCCATCGCGCCGGACCGAAAACCGGGCGCCCGGCGCATTGCCACCATTCGCCGGCGCCTGGCCCAGGGCAATGTGCGCTGCGTGTTTCGGGAGGCGCAATACCCCGCCAAGGTGGTTGATACCCTAACGCTTGGCATAGATGTGTGGGTTGCCAGCCTGGATCCCATCGGCCGCGATATAGCGCCGGGCCCGAAGGCTTATGGCCAACTGCTGCGCCAACTATCCAGCAGCCTGGTAAATTGTCTGAGTTACAGTATCGGTCCCTGAAGCCAAGTCTGCCTACATATTGTAGCGGACATTCAGGGTTATAGCGGTGGCGGAGACGTCTTCATCGGACGTGCCCAGGTAACGGGCATCCAGGCCGATATTCCAAGCCCGGCTGTATTCAAGGGTGACACCGACAATTGCCTGATAGGCGAATTCCGTCGCGTCCTTACCCGGGGCGACCACGGCGCCGATGGTGGTGTTGCTGCTTTTAAGTTGCGCGACCCCCAGGCCGATGCCGATATGGGGCACGAAGGTAGAGCCAAGGCGGACATCATACAGCAGGTTGGCCATCCCCGTGGCGATTTTCAGATCATTGGTCGCCGTCACGGTAGTGCCGCCGACGGTGGCCTGATCATAGTCGGCCATACGGTAGGCGACTTCCGCCTCGACCCGGAAGTGCTGGCCCAGATTGGTGCCTAGGGCCGCCTGCGCGACAAAGCCTGGCGACGATTCAATGCTATACGTGGCGGCGGCGGCGGCGGTGCCGTCCAGGTCGTTCAGCAGATGCGGGCCACCGCCCACCGCGAAATAGAAGCGGCTGAACCAGTCCCTGCTAATAACGTCGCCAAAGGGGCGCCATGGCTCCGACCCGCTGGCGGCCATCTGATAGGCCGGTCTGGGTGGCGGGGTATACCGCAGGGTTGGCGGCGGCGGCGCGATGGGCGTCATGCCGTAACCAGGCGGCAAGGCGGTCGGGGACCGGCCATGGCTGGGCGCGGCGAAGGGATGATCTTCGTTCAACATGACGTTCATATCGTACATCCCGCCCCTGGTCCCGGCGCTGGCGGTTGTCGCCGCCATGAGGACACCCAGGCCCGTCCAAAGACACACGCCAACCCGTAAAACCCGCGAATGCATGGCTATCTCCTCCTGCAGAATCATCAGAACAAGAGAATAGCCCTTCATACGCCCCAGCGCAGCCGGGAAACCTAGACGGGCCCCACGTGTTGTTCCCATTCCGCCGCCAGCAAGGCGCGCTTGCGGTCCAAGCCCCAGCGATATCCGCCCAGGCCGCCGTCGCTACGGATCACCCGATGGCAGGGGATAACCAGTGAAACCGGGTTGGTGGCGCAGCCCCGGGCCACGGCGCGGCGGGCCAGGGGGTTGCCACTGATGATCTCCGCCAATTCAGTGTATGTGCGGGTCATTCCGGTGGGAATGAGCATCAATTCCTGCCAAACCCGGCGTTGGAAGGCGGTGCCCAGTACATCCAAGGGCAGATTTGGGTGGGAAATGGCGCCGTCTAGATACGCCGCCACGGTGCGCACCCATTTGCCCAGGGCGATCTCACCGGCGATGATTTCGGCCAGGGGATATTCCCGGCCCAGTTCTGCGATCAGATGCGCATCCTCGCCTAGGGAGAGAAAGCAAACGCCCTGTTCCGTCGCCGCGACCATGAGGCGGCCCAAGGGAGAATAGGTAATGGTGTATCCGATTCGAGCACCCTTGCCCCCCTTGGCATAACTGGCCGGCGTCATGCCCAACTGGTTGTTGGAGCATTCGCAAAGGCACGAGGCGGCGCAGTAACCGGCGTCATACATGGCGGCGCTCTCCCCTGCTTCAGGCCGCCCTTCAGGCGGGCCAGGCGGTAGGCAGATGTGCCTGAGCTATGTACCAGCTAATCAGCTTAACCTAAGCAGAGCCTAGGCTCTCATCCCTCAAATACACAGTCAAGATGCATCTGTGACCTACCCTGTGGTCTACCCAGATAACATCACCCTTGATGGCCCCCCTACGCATGGGCCACCCCGGGTACCTACGTTATTATTCATAGATAGCTACACAGATCAGGGTGTGAGGCTGTTAACAACCATAGGTATCGGTGTCATGTGGCAGGGTAGCTAAACACCCCCTGACGTACCCTTTAACGGCCCTGTAAGCCTCCCCAGTGGCCCTCGCCCCACCCTTACAGTGGCATTTGAGGTGATACCCCGGTCGGGGATCGGCACTGAAACAGGCCAAACGGATGTTCCTGAAAGCCTATGCCAACAAGTTGTAGGGCTTGCCGGGCGAGACCTATCAGGAGCTTGCCGACCGGCTCACAGAAAATGAGTACGAAACCTCCGTCACTGACATCAAGAATTACAAACGTAGTAAGGTAGACCCAGATCAGTTAAGGAACGTAAAGGGCAAAGACGTGTACGCATTCAAGACCGTACTGCTCGAACGCTACCCCTATCTGCAGTTTTAATACATAATGCCGTGGCGCAACTGCCATAATTCATACGTATTGCCTGTAGATGCGGGTCAATGAGGTTAGTGACTACGTTGCTCTTAATTGTTTTAGGAGAGTATTAAGATGGCCGAAGAGCAAAAATGCACCGAAAGAGATGACTCCCTATACGGTGGCGATGGCGATGACGAGCTATCCGGTGGCGAAGGCCGTGATTCCCTAGACGGTGGCGCAGGGGATGGAGGAGGAAACCGAAGAGTGGTATAGAGACGCGGACAGTTTGACAGGCTGGCTTGACGAGGGCGGCCTTGAGAACCTGTTAAAGCGTACAAGAAATTTATCCTATGACGAGTCATACCAAAGTTTTCGCAACGCGATTGAGGACAGGGGTCCGGGGGAGTGGATTACTTGATATGCCGTGTTTAAGCGCATCGTTCGAGAGTACGTCGGAAAGGACCCCGAGCTAGATATAGTAAGGCACTCGGCCGGCCACAGAATAGTTGAGTGAACCCTCGTATAGCAGTAGTGTAGTTTTTAATTGGAAACTTTTATAAAGATCTAAAAACCAGATTGATTCTTAAACTTTCGTATTTTTACTACACTACATACACTACTCGTAGCCGCCGGAATGGCCTCTTAAGACAGCATACCAACCCTGCCTACTTACCTTGCAGGCCCCCACGGGCCGTGCACCACGGATCACGCTCCTTGATCCGAGGGGGCGGCAAACCATGATGATTAATGCATCAGATTTCGCGGGTTCGTGGTTCCAAAAATTCGCCAAAAACAATTCAGTTTTGATATGAGACGCCAAATTCCCGGCCGATTTTATATGCACACAGAAAGCGTTACCTGTTGAGCCTTGCAGCAACTGCTTCTACCTCGATCACGAACTCCTCTTTAACCAGCCGGTCGACCAGCAATAATGTGTTGGGTGGGAAGCCGGGGCCGGTGAATATGGTTGGGAAAAGGGCTTCGCGCATTTCCATGAACTTTGGGATCCACTGTGAATGCACCATAAAGGTGTGCATAACGATAATACTGTCATAATTCTCGCCAAGCGCCTCCAGAACATCGCCCAGATTAGTGTAGACTTGGTGAAACTGAGTTTCAAAATCGCCAGCGCCGACGATGCTGCCATCCTTGCCGACTGCCAGTTGACCGGCGATATGGTAAGTATCCAGGCCGGCAGGTACTAACGTCGCCTGCGAATAGAGACCCTGAGCCGGTCCTAGCCCAGGCGGATTGAGAATTTCGATCTTTTGGGCCATGCCACCTCGCAAAAGAAAAGTTTTGGTCGGATTCATCTAAGAAAACAGACCCAGGATAATGTTGTCACGACCCAGATGTGGCTGTCTACGGCCGGTGGCAGATTTATTTTGACGGTTGGTCTTGTTACTTTGTACCATCAATATTCTGACTCTCGCAGCGCTTCTAGGTGCGTCTGACCCACACTCTCCACGTCCATGGATTCGCCTGCGGACTTGTCTCAGCGACAATCCATTACCGCCTGTGTGGCACCGCATATATCAATGCCAGCGGCCGGAACGCTATAATAAAACTGGCTCAAGTCGAAGTGAAGCGACACGCGGCGTTTGCCGATCTTGTGCTTCGACAGTTGTGTCACGTTAATGATCGTTAAAGCTGTGATTTCATAAAGGAGACGTTACATGGCCGAAAATAATAAAGTTGCCGTCGTTACCGGAGCTAGCCGGGGGATTGGCGCCGCAACGGCCCGCATGTTGGGTGAAAAGGGCTATGTTGTCTGTGTGAACTACCAAGTCTCCGAAGCGGCGGCGGCCGCAGTTGTCGCAGATATCAAACAAAGCGGATCCCATGCCATCGCGGTGCAAGCCGATGTTAGCAAGCCTGCCGATGTCAGCCGTTTGTTCAAAACCGTTGACACTGAGCTGGGGACACTTAAAGCGCTCGTCAACAATGCAGGTATTTCTGGTCCGCGCTGCCGCTTTGAATCGCTTCCTATAGCGGAATTGGCGAACGTGCTCGCAGTCAACGTGACAGGCTTGGCGCAGTGTACGCAGGAGGCATTGATGCGTATGTCGACCCGGCACGGGGGCACAGGTGGAGCAATCGTCAATGTGTCGTCTGGCGCTGCGCATCGAGGCAGCCCGGGCGGGGCAGTGCACTACGCCGTCTCAAAAGGAGCAGTGAACAGTATGACAATTGGTCTATCGCAAGAACTAGCGGGCGAGGGCATACGGGTTAACACAGTGAGCCCCGGTCTCACGGCAACTGATATGCCGGATGCAGCCGTGTTAGAATCAGCCGGTCCGACGATTCCCATGGGCCGGGTCGGCGAGGCGGACGAGATAGCAGCAGCCATTGTCTGGCTCTTATCCGATCAGGCCTCTTACGTCGCCGGTGCAAATATTCGTGTTGCCGGCGGTCGGCCGTAAGCCTCTACTGTAGTATCCGCCGATGTCGAATCGGCCTGTCCAAAATTCTGAAGCCAACGGCCCCTGCCCTAGCTGTGGTGCGAGAGTGCCGCGTGTGTTTGTTCATGGCCCTCGAACCGGGGCCTGCGGGTAAACACCGTTAGGGGATCCATCCACCCCGCTTGAGCTCATAGGTAATCCGCCTCAGCTCGGCATTGATGGCTTTGACCCGTGCAACGTGGTCCTTGGACCGTCGTCCGTGCTTCGTGTGCGCCGCTATGACCCGTGCCCTGCCCTCCGGGGTCCGTGGTCCGGTGCTCAGGCCGCCATGCAACCGACACCTGGTCTTTCCTTTGAGGGCCGCCTTCTGGCAGGGGGTGCCCCGGCGGGTTTTAGCGAGGCAGCGTTTGCCAGGCCAATTGGGACCAAAACGCGTTGCCCTGCCGACTTCGATCAGCGGTTTGTGGTTAACTATTTCCACCGGTCTTCTTCGCCATTAATAGGCTCGGGCGTCCATCGATTTAAGCCAGTCCCTGCCAGAGGGCTCTAACCCTGTCCCATGGACCGTGCACCCCGGCCCCCGGCCCACTGCTCAAGGGCCGCGAGACACGCTTCACCAACGGCATGACGGTCGGCCGCCTGGTGCTGTTTCAGAAAACCGTTGCCGACCAGCAGTTCGACGCCACCCCTGCCGATCTCGACCGGCGCAACCATGACAACGCCCCTGGAGCGGCGCTCGCGGAGGCGTCGTGCACGGACGGTGGATGGCGGTTCGTGGACCATGTAACTGGTTGTTATTATGACATAAATGGAGATTTCGTAGCAATCTCGGTTGGGACCTTTTTCTTTGTGGGGCTGCAAGCAATCGCCGCCCTGCTTACTCACCGTGATCATCCTGGAGCGTTTTCAGGCGATGCTCGCGCACAAAGGCGGGAGCGAATTCGCGGTCTATCGGCGGCAATGTCCCTTCGGGTATTAAGGGGCCGGGCCGACCGGCTTCGTCTGCCCGCCGGTTAAACTCTTCCTTGGCTGCTGCAAGCGTTTTCCCGTCGATCATCAGCTCCAGGACGCTGAAGGCGACAGCCCGTGCCGCACTCAGCACCGTTGGATAGGCCGTTGCGCCACGGCAGAATGCGGCGCGCGCCCAGTTCGGAATGGCGGTGGTGCGTAGCCCATGCGCGACGTAGATGCGCGCCGTCGGGGCATACCAGCAGAACTCGTTCACGTCGTCGGCGCCGCCGGAGAAGTCCTTGGTGACGCCGCTGCGAACGTCCGTCAAATTTTCGTCGAACGGTTCCGCAACGGCGGGGGCATCGAGGTTTTCCAGAACTTCGGCCGCGAAGGCTTTGGCCTCGGCCGAGAATTGCGGCGCGCCTGCACGCTCAAGATTGCGATAACTTAATTCGGCGATGGTATGGTTAGGCAGCCACGGACGTGTCGAGGAAAAGATGCGTCGCTCGAATGTTGCACC
>Ga0310125_10001657_pt1 | contig 11348 bp, 6 predicted proteins | sample CB11b_Tmax_Bot8__FD_203508 | JGI IMG/M metagenome (GOLD analysis project Ga0310125, IMG submission 203508) | Marine microbial communities from Western Arctic Ocean, Canada - CB11b_Tmax_Bot8 | ecosystem: Environmental > Aquatic > Marine > Oceanic | place: Canada: Western Arctic Ocean | collected... | reverse complement strand
CGTTGTTGAAGATCAAAGAGGGTGCATCGGCAAAGTTTGACGAAACAATAGATGTTGCTATTAATTTGGGTGTAAACGCTAAACAATCGGACCAGAATGTTCGCGGTGCGACAGTATTACCACGGGGCACAGGAAAAACAGTAAAGGTCGCAGTTTTTGCCGAGGGATCTGATGCCGAAGCGGCGCAGGCAGCAGGCGCGGATATCGTCGGCCTGGATGATCTGGCTGAAACGATTCAGGGTGGTGAAATCAAATTTGATGTCTGTATCGCGACGCCTGCCACCATGCGTGTGGTCGGTAAATTAGGCCAGGTGTTGGGGCCACGCGGCCTGATGCCCAATCCTAAAGTGGGCACGGTGACCCAGGACGTTGCGAAAGCCGTCGAAAATGCGAAGGCGGGTCAGGTTCAATTTCGAATTGATAAGGCGGGCGTGGTGCACTGCCCAATAGGCAAAGCGTCCTTTCAACAGGACGATCTTAAGGAAAATCTCATGGCATTGGTGAGCGCGCTGAACAAAGCAAAGCCCTCTGGGGCTAAAGGTCAGTATTTTAAACGTGTCACTCTGTCGACCACGATGGGTCCGGGTGTAAAAGTCGACCGAACCGCTTTCGCTGGGTGAGGTCGTGTGGTTTGAGGGGCTTGGCCTGGGGAGTATTCCGGGCGAGGTTCGTCGAAGACCGTAGGCGCTGTGACTGGCTTTCGCCGGGCAGGCTTAATTGGCTATGTGCCAGCCTACGCAGGCGGTGCCCCGGTATCGGTTAAGGACCGATCAGGACACCATATGTTAAACGAGTAACTGGGGAGTAAATGCTTCATGAGTCTCAGTATCGATCAGAAAAAGGCCGTTGTTAGCGAGGCTGCGCAGATCTTTTCTGCAGCCCAAGCTGCTGTACTGGCTGAGTATCGAGGACTTAGTGTCGCGCAGATTACCGAACTACGCAGTGAAGCCAGAAATAGTGGCGTTGACATCCGGGTGGTTAAAAACACCTTGGCCAGACGCAGTGTTTCTGGAACGCCATTCGAGTGTTTGGCTGATCACTTCGTGGGTCCGGTTCTCATCTCATCCGCGGGTGACCCAATAGCAGTGGCAAAAGTGGTAAGTAAATTTGCCAAGGATCACGAAGCGCTCAAGATAATGGTCGGTGTCATGAATGGTGACCTGATCGACAAGAGCACGATCCAGATGCTGGCGAAATTGCCTGGCCGAGATGAACTGCTGGCTACCTTGATGGCGACAATGAATGCGCCACTGGAAAAGTTTGTTCGTACACTGAATGAAGTGCCCGGAAAGCTGGTTCGAACCATGGTTGCCTACAGAGATAGCAGGCAGGCCGAGCCCGCTTAATGGGGCTGGATACTCCAGCAAGAGCAATCCCTAATATCAGGAGAAACTGTGATGTCCCGTGAAGAAATTTTGAGTGCAATTTCTGAATTGTCAGTGCTTGAACTATCTGAACTCATCAATGACATGGAAGAAAAATTTGGTGTTTCCGCTGCGGCTGCCGTTGCTGTTGCGGCACCTGCAGCAGCTGCGGCAGATGCAGGCGGTGTGGAGGAACAAACCGAATTCGACGTTGTCTTGTCCTCATTTGGTGAAAAGAAGGTTGCCGTGATTAAGGTAGTTCGGGCGATTACCAGTCTTGGCCTGAAAGAAGCTAAGGACCTGGTTGAATCTGCGCCTGCACCTATCAAGGAAGGTGTTGCCAAGGATGAAGCCGAGGAGCTGAAAAAACAGCTGGAGGATGCTGGCGGAACTGTTGAGGTCAAGTAATACTGGTTTCACGGTGTTTCCTTTGCAAAGCCAGGTTCCAAAGACTGGGTTGGCTGCTAGCGTCGCCTATCAGCCAACTTCGCCTTTTATCGTGAAAACGGCCCGCCGGCGGAATTACCGTATTTCACCCAAGTCCCATCGTACGATCGAGAGCAATAAATGACTTATTCCTTTACTGAGAAAAAACGGATCCGTAAAAGCTTCAGCAAACGCCCAGGCAGTTCGACTGTCCCGAACTTGCTGAATATCCAGACGTCATCCTACCGCAAGCTCCTACAAGAAGGTGTTGCGCCGATGCAGAGGATCGATGAAGGCCTTCAGGCAGCCTTCAAATCAGTATTTCCCATCGAGAGTTATAGTGGTGCTGCTTCGCTAGATTTTGTTGGATACCGTCTGGGCCAGCCCACATTCGATGTGCGGGAATGCCAACAACGGGGTTTGATCTATTCTGCGCCGCTTTACGCAACACTGCGCCTGATTGTGTTTGAAAAGAGCGAGTCAGGTGGTGCAAAGACACTTCACGACATGAAAGAACAAGAAGTCTACATGGGCGAAATGCCTTTGATGACAGAAAGCGGAACTTTTGTGATCAACGGGACCGAGCGGGTAATCGTCTCTCAACTCCATCGCTCTCCGGGTGTGTTTTTCGATCATGATAAGGGGAAAACCCATTCGTCAGGCAAGCTTCTTTTCAATGCTCGGGTCATCCCGTATCGCGGGTCGTGGCTGGACTTTGAATATGATCAGAAAGACCTGCTGTTCGTACGTATTGATCGCAGGCGTAAGCTTCCTGCTACGATTGTTTTGCGGGCACTAGATTACTCGACCGAAGAAATTCTGGCGTTGTTTTTTGAAACAGATCGTATCCAACTTCAACCCGAGGGGGCCACAATTTCTCTTGTTGCGGATCGCTTGCGTGGTCAGGAACTGGAATTTGATATTGTCAATGCCCGGGGCACGGTGATCGTAGAAGCCGAAAAACGCTTAACGGCGCGGCACATCCGGGATCTGGAAAAGGCGGGGCTAGAAGAAATGAAGGTGCCAGATTCATTTTTGCTGGGGCGGTCACTGTCGCGGGATCAGGTAGACACTTCAACGGGGGAATTGCTGGCCAGCGCAAATGATCAGATCACCGACGAACTTCTGGAAAGTCTCAGGGCAGTGGGATTGGTCGAATTTGAGACGGTCTACACGAACGATCTAGATCATGGTCCTTACATTTCAGAAACCCTGCGGGTCGATCCTAGCCACAATGCGCTTGAGGCACAGGTCGAGATCTATCGGATGATGCGTCCCGGAGAGCCACCAACCAAGGACGCAGCCGAGCAACTGTTCCGCAACTTGTTTTTCAATATTGATCGTTATGATCTTTCTGCCGTTGGGCGGATGAAGATGAATCGGCGTTTAGAGCGGACCAGTGATGAAGGCCCTGGAACGCTCAGTCAGCAGGACATTGTCGATGTGATCAAAGTTTTGGTGTCACTGAAAAATGGTCTAGGTGAAACCGACGACATTGATAATCTGGGCAATCGGAGAGTTCGTTCGGTTGGTGAATTGGTAGAAAATCAGTTCCGAATTGGGTTGGTGCGAGTAGAACGAGCAGTACGTGAGCGTTTATCGATGGCGGAATCTGAAAATCTCACCCCACAGGACCTGATTAACGCGAAACCTGTATCAGCGGTGATCAAAGAGTTCTTTGGATCGAGCCAGTTGTCTCAATTTATGGACCAGACCAACCCGCTTTCAGAAGTAACCCATAAGCGGCGCGTTTCTGCTCTGGGCCCAGGCGGATTGACGCGAGAAAGAGCAGGATTTGAGGTTCGTGATGTACACCCGACTCATTACGGCCGGGTCTGTCCGATAGAGACGCCTGAGGGTCCAAATATCGGTTTGATCAATTCTCTGGCGATCTATGCACGTACTAATGAGTATGGTTTTCTAGAAACGCCTTACCGAAAGGTAGTGGAACAGGCTGTGACCGACGAGATCACGTACCTATCGGCGATAGAAGAAGGCAATTATGTGATCGCCCAGGCCAATGCGCGAATCAACGACAAAGGCGGGTTGATCGACGATCTAGTTTCCTGTCGTTATCAGAATGAATTTACGTTGTCGCCGCCGGATAAGATCGACTATATCGACGTTGCACCATCGCAGATCGTATCGGTTGCAGCCTCGCTGATTCCATTTCTTGAGCACGATGACGCTAACCGAGCTTTGATGGGCTCAAATATGCAGCGCCAGGCCGTGCCGACTCTGCAGACGGAAACGCCATTAGTGGGTACTGGTATGGAGCGAATTGTAGCCACGGATTCAGGGGTCGTGGTGATTGCGCAAAGATCGGGCGTAGTCAACGCAGTGGATTCCTCAAGAATCGTTGTCAAAGTTAACGACAAGGAAGTGGGTGCGAGCGATTCCGGCGTCGATATCTACAATTTGGTCAAGTACACACGCTCGAACCAGAACACGACCATCAATCAGCGCCCACTAGTAAGGGTCGGTGACCGTATCGCTAAGGATGATGTGCTCGCGGATGGACCATCTACAGATCTTGGTGAATTGGCATTGGGAAGGAATGTGCTGATTGCGTTTATGCCCTGGCATGGCTACAACTTCGAAGATTCCATACTGATTTCAGAGCGCTTGGTGAAGGACGATGTATATACCTCAATCCATATTGAGGAACTTAGTTGTTACGCACGTGATACGAAACTGGGTTCTGAGGATGTGACCCGCGATATACCCAATGTCGGTGAGTCCGCTTTGTCCCGACTTGATGAGTCCGGGATTGTTTATATCGGTGCAGAAGTAGAGTCAGGCGACATCCTGGTCGGGAAGGTTACGCCAAAGGGCGAGACTCAGCTCACACCAGAAGAGAAGCTGTTACGCGCAATTTTCGGCGAAAAGGCATCCGACGTTAAGGACACATCGCTGAAGATGCCCTCAGGCATGTCCGGTACAGTAATCGATGTTCAGGTATTCACGCGAGATGGTGTGGACAAGGATGCTCGCGCACTGGCTAATGAGGCTGACGAACTTGCAGGAATCAAGAAAGATCTCCGCGATCAACAAAAAATTGGCGAGGACGATACTTACGACCGTATTGCCCGACTGCTCAGCGGCAAGGTCGCTGAAGGCGGACCAGGAGACCTGAAGGCCGGTGATAAGGTAAGCAGACCCTATCTCCAGGAACTGCCACGGGGCAAGTGGTTTGAAATCCGGTTGCGCGATGAGTCAGCAAATACAGTATTGGAAGGGATTCGTGACCAGCTCGAAGCACAGGCCCGACACTTTGATAGTTTTTTCGAAGAGAAGCGAAGAAAACTTGAAGCTGGCGACGACCTTTCACCAGGTGTGTTGAAGATGGTTAAGGTGTTTGTCGCGGTCAAACGTCGAATGCAACCTGGAGACAAGATGGCCGGTCGTCACGGTAATAAAGGTGTGATCTCCAAGATCGTTCCAGTCGAAGATATGCCTTATCTTGAGGATGGAACTACGGTGGATATTGTACTTAACCCGCTGGGAGTGCCATCACGGATGAATGTGGGTCAAGTGCTGGAGACTCACTTGGGCTGGGCATCAAGCCATCTGGGCCGCCAGATTGGAAATATGATTGACAGTCAGGCGTCGCCGTCTGATGTCCGTACAAAGTTGGTGGACATCTATAAGCACGCTGAAGGGAGTGAAGATCTTGATTCGCTTTCTGATGATGAAGTTATCGAACTGGCGGATAATCTACGCGGTGGTGTGCCTATTGCGACGCCAGTTTTTGATGGGGCGTCGGAAGCCGAAATCAAGCAGATGCTCAAATTGGCAGGGTTACCGGAAAGTGGTCAGACGTTTCTGGTAGACGGTCGAACAGGTGAAAAATTCGATCGTCCGGTGACTGTAGGCTACATGTATATGCTTAAGCTTAACCATCTTGTCGATGACAAGATGCATGCCCGTTCAACTGGTCCCTACAGTCTGGTCACCCAGCAACCCTTGGGCGGTAAGGCGCAGTTTGGTGGCCAGCGATTCGGCGAAATGGAGGTCTGGGCACTAGAGGCTTATGGGGCTTCTTATACTCTGCAGGAAATGTTGACAGTCAAATCAGACGATGTGATCGGTCGAACGACGATGTATGAAAACATTGTCAGAGGTGACCATCGTATGGAGGCTGCTGTACCCGAATCATTCAATGTATTGGAAAAAGAGATCAGGGCACTAGGCCTGAACATCGAACGGCGGCAGGGACGGTAAGTCAGTCCTGAATCATTTGCCATCCATGCCCACCACAGATTTAAAGCACGGGGAATTGTTATGAAAGATCTGTTCAGCCAGTTCGGAAAGCACAATGTCGTAGAAGAAGACTTTGATTCGATCAGGATCGGACTTGCGTCACCTGACAAAATACGCTCGTGGTCCTGGGGTGAGGTTAAGAAACCCGAAACCATAAATTACCGTACCTTCAAGCCAGAACGCGATGGACTATTTTGTGCAAAGTTGTTTGGACCGATCAGTGATTACGAGTGCTTGTGCGGCAAATATAAACGCCTAAAGCATCGAGGCGTCATTTGTGAGAAATGCGGCGTTGAGGTCACATTGTCGAAAGTTCGTCGAGAGCGCATGGGCCACATTGAACTGGCTAGCCCGGTAGCTCATATCTGGTTCTTGAAGTCGTTGCCATCTCGGTTGGGTGTGTTACTTGATATGACCGTGCGGGAGATCGAGCGTGTGCTGTACTTTGAGGCTTATGTTATTACTGATCCTGGGATGACTGATCTCGAAACCAGCACGTTGCTGACCGAGGATGCCTACTATGATGCTGTGGAAGAATACGGCGCAGACTTTGAGGCAGGGATGGGTGCCGAGGCGATCAAGGAATTATTGAAAGCACTGGATCCTAAAACGGAGTCTACTTTGCTGCGCGAACAACTTGCTGAGTCGACATCAGAGACAAAGACCAAAAAACTGATCAAACGACTTAAAGTCGTCGAAGCGTTTATCCATTCTGGGAATAAGCCGGAATGGATGATCATGGAAGTTCTGCCGGTTCTACCCCCGGACCTGAGGCCTCTTGTGCCCCTTGAAGGGGGTCGATTTGCGACCTCAGACCTCAATGATCTGTATCGACGTGTGATCAACCGTAACAATCGATTGCGCCGACTGCTCGATCTTAATGCACCGGATATCATCGTCCGTAATGAAAAACGCATGCTCCAGGAGTCGGTGGATGCGCTACTAGATAATGGTCGCCGAGGAAAGGCTGTTACTGGTCCCAACAAACGCCAACTGAAGTCTCTGGCAGATATGATCAAGGGGAAACAGGGTCGTTTCCGTCACAACCTACTCGGTAAACGTGTCGACTACTCCGGTCGTTCTGTGATCGTGGTTGGGCCGACACTCAAACTCCACCAGTGTGGTTTGCCCAAGAAGATGGCACTGGAACTCTTTAAACCCTTCATCTTTCATAAACTAGAGATGAGAGCGCTGGCTTCAACGATCAAGCAAGCCAAGAAAATGGTCGAGATGGAGGAACCGGAAGTCTGGGATATTCTTGATGAGGTTATTCGTGAGCACCCCGTGCTTTTGAATCGTGCCCCAACGCTGCATCGACTGGGGATCCAGGCTTTTGAACCCATCCTGATTGAAGGAAAGGCGATCCAACTGCACCCTCTGGTTTGTACGCCCTATAACGCGGACTTTGATGGTGACCAGATGGCGGTACATGTTCCGTTATCAGTTGAGGCTCAACTAGAAGCAAGATCGCTGATGATGTCCTCAAACAATATCCTGTCGCCGGCCAATGGCGAGCCAATTATTGTTCCATCGCAAGATATTGTGTTGGGCCTTTATTACATGACTCGTGAAAAAGTGAATGCACCGGGCGAGGGGATGGTCTTTTCCGATGTGCTCGAGGTTCGACGAGGGCTTGACGCCGGCGTGCTGTCGTTGCATGCGCGCATCAAAGCCCGCATTACACAGTCACGAGTGACTGCCGATGGCGATCTTGAAAGCTTTACAACACTTTACGAGACTACGGCGGGTCGCGCACTGCTGTCAGAAATTCTGCCCAAAGGACTTCCTTTCGAACTGGTCAACCAGGTTATGAGGAAACGGGCAATTTCAGGTCTGATTGATGAGTGCTATCGGAAAGTCGGTTTAAAAGACACTGTTATTTTCTGTGACCAGTTGATGTATACCGGGTTCTCGATGGCAGCTAAGGCAGGTGTTTCTATTGGCATAGATGACATGATGGTCCCGGCTAACAAGGCAGACGTCCTGGTGAAGGCTGAAAGCGAAGTAAAGTCAATCCAGGAGCAGTATGGATCCGGGTTGTTGACTGATGGAGAGCGTTACAACAAGGTCGTTGATATCTGGACCCACGCCAGTGATAAAGTTGCCGGAGCGATGATGGATCAACTCAAAGTCGAAAAGGTTGTCGATTCCCAGAATCAAGAGATTGATCAGGAATCGTTTAACTCGATCTACATGATGGCTGATTCCGGTGCCAGGGGCAGTCATGCCCAGATCCGACAGCTTGCCGGGATGCGAGGCCTGATGGCGAAACCGGATGGTTCGATCATCGAGACACCGATTACAGCGAACTTCAGAGAGGGTCTCAATGTTCTGCAGTACTTTATTTCAACACACGGCGCACGTAAGGGTCTGGCCGACACTGCGCTGAAGACGGCAAACTCCGGTTACCTGACGCGTCGCCTGGTTGATGTGTGCCAGGACTTGGTGATTACTGACGATGATTGCGGAACGATCAGTGGCCTGCAACGTGAGGCAATCGTCCAGGGTGGTGAGGTCGTGATACCGCTGGCTGATCGAATTCTTGGTCGGTCGGTTGCTCAAGAGGTGGTCAGTCCGGTGGATGGTCAACAACTGCTGCCTGCGAACGGTATAGTTGATGAAGACGCTGTTTCATTATTTGAAGAACACAATGTCAATCAGGTTCTGGTGCGTTCACCAGTGACTTGTGAGACCCGTTATGGTGTGTGTTCCACCTGTTATGGTAGAGATTTGGCACGCGGGCATGTGGTCAACAAGGGCGAGGCCGTGGGTGTGATGGCAGCGCAGAGTATCGGTGAGCCCGGTACTCAGTTGACCATGCGCACGTTTCATATCGGTGGTGCTGCGTTTAGAACAGCAGCTTCGAGTCATGTTGAGGTTAAGAACAATGGTACCGTGTCGTTCAGCAGAATCCGTTCAGTTCGAAAGCAGAACGGCCACAATGTTGTCGTCTCCCGATCGGGCGAGCTTATCGTTCATGATATTCATGGTGTTGACCGTGAGCGTTATAAGGTTCCGTACGGTGCGGCGGTGAGAGTCAATAATGGTGACGAAGTAACCAGCGGCCAGGTTATTGCTGCTTGGGAGCCGCACACGCACCCCATCATTACTGAAGTTGCCGGAAAAGTTCGATTCGATAATATAGTCGAGGGTATCTCAGTCAGTCAGCAGACAGACGAATTGACTGGGACGACGACCTATCTGGTGCTTGAAGGCAAGCAGCGCCGAGGTACCGCTCACGACATCAAACCCACGATCGAGTTGGTAGATGGTCGGGGAAAACCAAAGATCATACCCGGCTCAGAGAAAGAGGCTAGCTACCAGATCCTACCCGGCGCATCAATAACCATTGAGAATGGTGACAAGGTCGAAGCGGGGGACGTTCTTGCTCGAATACCGCAAGAGGGATCCAAGACCCGGGATATTACAGGTGGTCTGCCCCGGGTGGCTGAACTGTTCGAAGCGCGTAAACCGAAAGAACCGGCGATACTTGCGACTCATAGTGGTGTTGTGTCCTTCGGCAAAGAGGTGAAAACCAAGATAAGGCTGGTGATCACGACTGAAGACAACGAAGAGCACGAAATGCAGATACCCAAGGGTCGCCCCATCACCGTATTTGATGGAGAGCACGTCGAAAGAGGTGACGAAGTGGTCGAGGGTCCTCCTATCGCGTCAGATATATTGTCATTGCTTGGTGTGAAGGAGGTGACGGCTTATATCGTCAACGAGGTGCAGGATGTCTACCGTTTGCAGGGTGTCAAGATCAACGACAAACACATCGAAGTCATCATTCGGCAGATGTTGCGGAAGGTACGGATCGTTGAAAGTGGTGATACGGGGTATCTGCTGAACGATTCGGTCGAACGGGCAACGCTCCTCGGTGAAAATGAGCAATTGGTCGCGGATGGGAAAGAGCCGGCAGTTTTTGAACCGGTGCTTCTGGGCATTACCAAGGCTTCTTTGAGTACGGAGTCGTTTATCTCAGCAGCATCGTTCCAGGAGACCACTCGGGTTCTAACCGAGGCGTCCATGCAGGGTAAGGTGGATCACCTTCGAGGCCTCAAAGAGAATGTCATCGTTGGTCGATTGATACCTGCCGGGACCGGACTTGCGTATCATGAGGAACGCAAACGTAAACGTGAGGAGAAAGTCACTGAGAAGCCAGAACTTGTTGAGTTGAGTTTCAGCACAGATTTTACCGATGATCAGGAACTGCGACCAACTGAGGTTGTTGGAGCATGATACAAAGACTGGACGCTGAGGGCGGTGATTTCTTGACAAGAATCGTTTATCTGCCTAAAATCGCGCCCCTTCCTGGCTACATTGAGCTGGTGGATCAGTTGAACAGAGGTGGGTCTTAAACAGTGCCAACAATCAATCAACTCGTCAGAAAATCGCGGTCACGGCAGGTCAAGAAAAGTAACGTGCCGGCGCTGGCTTCATGCCCGCAGAAGCGGGGAGTTTGTACTCGTGTTTACACGACTACGCCGAAGAAACCAAATTCGGCACTGCGGAAAGTTGCACGCGTTCGATTGACGAATGGTTATGAGGTAACAAGCTACATCGGTGGAGAAGGACACAATCTCCAGGAGCACTCTGTGGTTCTGATCCGAGGTGGAAGAGTCAAAGATTTACCAGGTGTTCGCTACCATACTGTTCGAGGAACACTTGATACCTCAGGCGTTGGAGAACGCCGACAGGGCCGGTCAAAGTATGGAGCGAAGAAACCGAAGTCGTAGTGATAGGCTCCGGCCAGGTATTTAGGCCGGAATAGATTAACCGAAAATTGACCAGCGTAGCTGACTGGGCACGGTGAAAAATAAGCGGTCTTGCCTGATTAAAGGTCGCTGCAGAAGTCGCGAAGGTAGCTGATCGGTTGCTAGCGACAAAAGGCTGTCTCACCGGACTGTGCGCAATGGCGGTATTCATCGCTATTGGGTATGCCATGTGGGTTGCCGTCTCTTTGTGGATGTGTGGCGGGTAGAGCACAGCAGGACGACAAACAGGTGTCGGGTCCGGTTCAGCGAACCGAGTCGACAGAAACGTAACGGAACCGAAGCTAGATGCCGAGAAGAAGAGAAGTACCAAAACGGACTATTCTGCCGGATCCCAAATTCGGGGATCAGACAGTTGCCAAGTTCATAAATGTAATGATGCTCGACGGTAAGAAATCGATCGCTGAGCGAATCATCTATGGTGCGCTGGATATTATTGGTGAGCGCGGGGCAGAAAAGCCACTCGATGTGTTTTACGAAGCATTAGACAACATTCGACCAGTGGTAGAAGTCAAAAGTC
>Ga0310125_10001651_pt1 | contig 11354 bp, 10 predicted proteins | sample CB11b_Tmax_Bot8__FD_203508 | JGI IMG/M metagenome (GOLD analysis project Ga0310125, IMG submission 203508) | Marine microbial communities from Western Arctic Ocean, Canada - CB11b_Tmax_Bot8 | ecosystem: Environmental > Aquatic > Marine > Oceanic | place: Canada: Western Arctic Ocean | collected... | reverse complement strand
GGGCCCAGGCCGGGCGGCTTTCTTGCGGGCTGTATGCTGACGAGCGTACTTACTTAACCGATCATAGGAGATGGCCAAGGTCATGGATTCTCAGGCGCTCGACAGGGCCGCAACCATTCTCTCCGGTGGTCGGTTGGAGCACACCAGATTGGGCCATCTTCCCGAAGCTCATCGGCCATCGGATGAGGCCGAGGCGTACCAGCTTCAGGCAGCAGTACGGCGGTGTTTGTCCGTCGGCGGATACGGCGAGCCTGTTGGTCGAAAAATCGGCTGCACTACAACGGTGATGCAGGAATATCTCAAGATTCCTAATCCGTGCGCCGGACTGGTGTACGCGCCGACGGTTCGTGAGCGCGCTGGCAAATTCGACTTTTCGTCCTTCCTCCATGTCGGAGTTGAGTGCGAGATCGTGGTCCGGCTGGCTGACGATTTGCCGGCGTCCGGCGCGCCATACACGCGCTTCACGGTGTCCCCAGCCGTACAGGCCGTCATGTGCGGGATCGAGGTCGTTGATGATAGATGGGTCGATTACGGATCTATGGACGTGGCGACCCTGATCGCAGATGATTTTTTTGGGGCAGGCTGCGTGCTTGGTGAACCGGTAACGGCCTGGCGTGAACTGGAACTGGAGTCACTAACCGGCTCGATGTCTATCAACGGGGTCCAGGTCGGCTCCGGCGTCGGTGGCGACATCATGGGCCATCCGCTGGAGGCGCTGGCGTGGCTGGCGAACACGGCTGCGCTTCACGGTATCCCGCTACAGGCGAGCGAATTCGTCTTCCTCGGAAGCATCGTCGAGACGAAATGGTTGGAACCCGGCGACCGGGTGGAGATAGAGATATCTGGACTGGGATCCGCATCGGCGCGGTTCATCTGAAAATTCGACCAGATAGAGATCGTTTCACCTAGTACTGCAAGTGGACACTCACCTAACGGGTGACTACGATATTCGTCGCCTCCCGATTGTCTTCGACAACGTAGTCATGCGGCCGGTGAATCCAGAGGTCATGTTGCCCCACCACAAGGAATCCATAGTCATCAATGCCCCCGTGAAATCGGTGTTTGCCGTGATGACGGATCTCGATCGCTGGGCTGACTGGTGGCCGCAGATACAGGACGTCAGGCTTCCGGACGGTTGGACGGTGAACGGACCGATGTCGTGTCGGGTGATGGGGGTGGACCTTGATGGCGCCGTCACCATCTACGACCCGGATAAGGAACTGGGGTTCGAGACCAATATGCCCATCGGCGGACGCGTGTTGCAGCACTTCACGTTCACGCCGGAAAACGAGGGTACCAGGCTCACGGCTGAGATGGTCGCATCTGGTGTCGGTGGCATGATGTTCACACGGAAGCGGCTTCTCAAGGAACTAGACCGACTCAAGGCAAATGTTGAGGGCGCGGAGACCGAATAACTTCCTTTTTCAGCAGCACCTCCCAAAATTAAGATCAGAAATCAAATATGAACATACATGAGTACCAGGCACGTGAAATCCTCGAGTCTTACGGGATCGCAGTTCCGCGTGCCGGCGTCGCATCGACGCCCGACGAGGCACGGCAACTCGCCGTTGATCTGGGCGGCCGCGTGGTCGTCAAGGCGCAGGTCCACGCCGGTGGACGCGGGAAGGCGGGTGGGGTCAAACTCGTCAACTCCCCGGACGAGGCTGCTGAAGCCGCTGCCGGGATGCTTGGCACGAATCTGGTCACGCACCAGACAAAGGCCGGCGGAGTTCCAGTGCGCAAGGTTCTCGTTGCAGAACTGACCGATATCGCAGACGAGCTGTACGTTGCGATCACGATGGACGCCGACGCCCGTGCGCCGATGGTGATGGCGAGTTCCGAGGGCGGCGTCGAGATCGAAGAGGTCGCCGCCAACTCGCCTGACAAGATCGTCCGGGTGGCTGCTGACCCGCTGATTGGCCTAACCGCATATCACGCCCGGGACATCGCTACCGAGATCGGCGTACCGATCAACCTTGTGCGACAGGCGACCGGGCTGATAACCAATCTCTGCCGCGTATTTCAGGAACTGGACGCCTCGCTGGTGGAGATCAATCCGCTGGTTGTCACGACAGACGGCCGGGTGATGGCGCTCGACGCCAAGATCGCCTTCGAGGATGATGCGCTGTTCCGCCACAAAGAGGTCGCTGAACTGGGGGACCCGGAACAGAACGACGAGCTTGAGCAGAAGGCTCACGATGCCGGCCTAGCGTACGTGAAGTTGGACGGCGGGCGGGTAGGCTGCATGGTGAACGGCGCAGGACTTGCGATGGCGACGATGGACATCACAAAGACCGCAGGCGCAGCCCCGGCCAACTTCCTTGACGTCGGTGGTGGCGCGGCGGAAGACAAGATCGCTGAAGCGTTGGAAATCATCGTCTCGGACGGCGATGTTGAGGCGATCCTTGTGAACCTATTCGGCGGGATTCTCCGGTGTGATGTAGCCGCACGAGGGATCGTGATGGGCGTTAGGAGCACCGGGACCCAAATGCCGCTGGTGGTCGCCATGCGCGGCACGAACGCTGAAGAAGGACTCCAAATTCTGGCCGACGCTGGCCTGAACGTCACGACGGTCGGCGATCTCGGTGAAGCCGCAACCACGCTTACACAGGTGCTTGGTGCCACCAGCTCTAACGGAGAAAACTCTTAGATGGGGATCCTTGTTGACGAGAAAACTCGACTGCTGGTGCAGGGCCTCGGCCGTGACGGCACTTTCCAGGCGAGCAGTTGCCGGGCGTACGGGACGAACATGGTGGCCGGGGTCCACCCGCGACGCGGCGGGACGAAGTTTGAGGACGAGGTCCCGATATTTGAGACCGTTACGGAAGCCGTCGACGCGACGGGTGCCAACGTTGGCCTGATCTTTGTACCGGCGTCTGGCGCGGCGGACGCCATTATCGAGCAGGTGGACGCAGGATTGCCGCTTGTGGTGTGCATCAGCGAGGGCGTGCCGGTCCAGGACATGGTCAAAACGCTGGCCTACATGGAGGGCAAGTCGTCACGGCTGCTTGGACCCAACTGCCCCGGCCTGATTCATCCTGGAACCAGGGCAAAGGTAGGCATCATCCCCGGCAGCATCTTGAGCGAGGGCCGGGTCGGCGTGGTGTCCCGCAGCGGGACGCTGACGTACGAGGCCGTGGTGCAGCTAACGGAACTCGGCATCGGCCAGTCGACATGCGTCGGCATCGGCGGCGACCCGTTGCACGGCACAACTTTTGTCGACGTGCTTGAGATGTTCGAGAACGACGACGAGACGGACGCGATCGTGATGATCGGCGAGATCGGCGGTACCAAGGAGCAGCAGGCCGCCGAGTTCATCAATAATCACGTCACGAAGCCGGTAGTGGGCGCGATAGTCGGCCAAACGGCGCCTCCCGGCAAGCGCATGGGACACGCCGGGGCGATCATCACGGGGGTGGCGGCGCTCGCCTCTGAAAAGATCCGGGTGCTCAGGGAAGCCGGCGTGCATGTGGCAGATTCACCGGCGGTGATCGGGGCAAAGATGGCGGAGGTCCTGGGGCGGTAGTTCGTTTTGTAAGAGCTTCAACGGGAAGTTCCTCCATGAGCTTCTAAACCGAGAGGTTTTTTACATGCTCAAGGAGGTGCAGATACTGATCGCGATGTGGCGCAGGGAGTACAACACGATTCGGCCTCATAGCTCACCGGGCTACAGGCCGCCAGCACCAGAGACTTTCATGCCAGCCGTCCAACACGAGGCAGGACTAACATAATCTCTGGTACCACTTCAGGGGACAGGTCAACCTGTCATCTACCAGAATCGGGCCAAATCTGAAGAATTATTGCGTCTTCTATACGTACCGCCCGAGCGGGGCCCGCGGTATGATTGTGATTCGTGGCGTGATCTGCGCCGCTCGGCCGGGGTCCGTTCTGCCAATGGATTCGCCAACGGAGATGCCGGGCACAAATCGCCAGACGGCGCGTTAAGAAAACCGGACCCAACACCAAATTAATTGACACCTTCCGCGGCTCGCCCGCGGCCAGACCTGAACGCGTGCCTGATTCGCCTGATTTGATAGGGACATGCGCAGTAACCGAGAACAGATAGATGCTCTTCGCCAATAAATTAGCAATGTCTTACGGGACGCAGGACCTGTTCGCCGATGTGACTTTTGTCATCGGAGAATCCGACCGCGTTGGCATCGTCGGTCCGAACGGCACCGGCAAGTCCACCCTTCTTCGGCTCATCTCTGGGCAGGAAATCCCAGAGGCGGGATCGGTCGGACACCGGAACGGTGAGATCGGGTTCCTGAAGCAGGAAGCTGACCTCACACCGGGCTTTACGCTGGTGGATGAGCTATGGAAGGCGTTCCCAGAGGCGCTTGCGATCCGACATCGACTCGACGAAGTTGGCCGGATGCTGGAGATGGGCGAAGGCGACGTGATGGAGCTGGTCGACGAGCAGACCTCGTTGTACGAACGATACGAAATGCTCGACGGGTACCGCATAGAGGCTCGTATTGGCAGGGTCTTGGACGGCCTTGGCTTTGAGCGATCAGACTGGGAAAAGCTTTGCGCTGATTTCTCCGGTGGATGGCAGATGCGGGTCGCGCTGGCAAAAATCCTGGCCGCCGTCCCGGAGCACGCCCTGCTGGACGAGCCGACAAACCACCTGGACGCCGCCGCACGAGACTGGCTGGCAACTTATTTGAAAGACTACCCGGGCGCGGTGGTGATCGTCACTCACGATGGTGAGTTCATGGACAAAGTCGTCACCAAGGTGATTGAAATCGATCGTGGGGAGGTCACGCCCTACGCCGGCAACTTCACGACATACCTCGCAGAGAAGAAGGCGCGTGCGGAGGCGCGTGAGCGTGAGCGTCTACGGCAGCGACGCGAGATCGCCCGCCAGCGCCGATTCATCGAGCGGTTCCGCTCCAAGGCAACGAAGGCCGCACAGGTCCGCAGCCGTGAAGCCGCGCTGGAACGAATGGACGTTATCGAGACGGTCCGGAAGGCTCCAGAGGTGCGGTTCGCCCTCCAGGCAAACGGCCGGACCGAGCGAGAAGTTCTCAAGATGCGTGGCGTCGCTAAATCGTTTGGCGATGAAGTTGTGCTGGTCGATGTAAATCTGGATATTGAGCGCGGACATAAGGTTTGCCTGGTGGGAGAGAACGGCGGAGGCAAGAGCACGTTGCTCCGCATCGCCGTCGGGACCTTGGAGGCAGACGAGGGAACTATCGAGTGGGCGGAGCGCGCACGGCCCGGTTATTACGACCAGCACCAGGACGAGGCTCTGGACCCGGACCGAACGGTTATCGAAGAGGTCCGCGAGGGCTCAAACGGCGCACCAGATGTGAGGCTTCGTTCGATCCTTGGACAGTTCCTGTTCAGCGGGGACGATGTGTTTAAACCCGTGAAGGTCCTGTCCGGTGGAGAGCGCTCGCGGGTTGCGTTGGCCAAGTTCCTGATTCAGCCGACGAACGTCCTTCTGCTCGACGAGCCTACAAACCATCTGGACCGCGCAACACGTGCTCGGTTGATCGAGGCGCTGGCGGGATACGACGGCACGATCATATGCGCCAGCCACGACCCGGGAATTGTCGACGGCATCGCAACGCACGTGTTTGAGGTCAAGGACGGCGAGGCGACGGAAATTCTCTCGATGCGCAAGATCGATTCGATCAGCGACGATGGCCCGAAGACAGCACGCCAGCGGCGAGAAGCGAAGGAAGCCCGAGAGGCCGCCAACACCCGCTAACCCCATGCTGGATGGCTTGTTTGGACGGTTGTTTTTGGTTGCGGTGTCGACCTGACGTACGCTCGATAGTCCTGATATACACAGACGCGATCGGGCCTGGCTATGGTCATCCTGAATCGAGTTCAGGATGACAGGCGGCTGTTCAGGGTGACTGGAATGAGCCGCCTGATGAATGCCGCCCGCTGTTCCTTCATCAATAATGTGAGACTACTGGCATGTCCCCTATCCGGGTTCTGCTCATGAGCGGCCCGTCCCACCCCGGCAAGTCGACGCTTGCCGAAGCCCTGGCCGCAAAACTCGGTTCGAGTCACGTTTCTACGGGCTGGATGGCTCGCCATCCAGCCCCCCGCGGACCGACGTAGACCCGGTACCAGAGCATATCGTGCCCCATTATTCATCGTTGTCGGTGGACGATCTTGTCGAAGATCTGATGCGTCACTACAACGGCATGTGGTCCGATATCGAGGGCCTCGTACGGACGCATAGCACAGACCGTGACACGGATTCACTGATCCTTGTGCGGGTTCGGCAGTATTGCCTGGGCGTGTGGCGAGCGCGGGCCTGGACGACGTGGCCGCGTGCTGGTTCACTGCCGACGACGAGGTGCTTGAAAGACGGATTTACACTTCCAGTGGTTTCGATCGCGCTGAGCCGTATCAAAAGGCGCTGATCCAGAAATTTGTGTTGCACAACCAGTGCTACAACGCCCTGCTAGTAAACGCCGTGACGAAATTCGGTCTGAACAGCATCGATACCGGGAATATTCCCGATGTAGACGCACTTATCCGGCGCTGCGTCGCCATGTTGGAGAGTTAGCCGCTACTCCACCAGCGCCTGATACACCATAGTCTGGAACTCGGCACGGATCGGGTAGTGGCCGGACGGCAAGAACTGCGTCATGAAGATGGCGTACATGTCCTCCACCGGGTCGATCCAGAAGTAGGTGCTGGCCGCTCCGCCCCATGAATAGGAGCCCGCCGAGCCCGCGATACCGTTTTTTGCCACGTCCTCAATGATCCGAAAGCCGAGGCCGAATCCGCAGCCCTTCGTGTAGTCGCTGCGGCCCTCACTCAGGGTGAAGGTTTTCACCTCGTCCGGCAGGTGGTTCCGGGTCATGAGATCGACCGTCTTCGGCCCGAGTATCCGTGTGCCGTTCAGGTTTCCGCCGTTGACCATCATCTGGCAGAAGTTTGAGTAGTCGGCGGCGGTTCCGACGAGCCCCCCGCCACCGGAGAGCCTGACTGGAGGTTGATCGTAGGGACGATCCAATTCCTCTATTGGCCCGGTCCCGGATTCTGACGGGCCGTATACGGCCGGGAATCGGTCAAGCTTCTCTCCCGGCACGTAGAACGCCGTGTCCTTCATGTCGAGCGGCTCGAAAACATTCTCGCTCAGGTACTTGTCAAAGCTCTGGCCTGATAGCACCTCAACCAAACTGCCGCAAACGTCCGTCGCCACGCTGTATCGCCAGTCGGTACCCGGCTGGTAGGCCAACGGCAGATCCCCGAGCTTTTTCATCATCGTCGCAAGATCGGTGTCTTTACTGTTTATGCTGGCGTCACGGTACATCTGGTCAACAGGGGTGTCTTTGTGAAAGCCGTACGACAGACCGGAGGTGTGAGACAGTAGTTGCCGTATGGTTATCGGGTTCTTCTGTCGTTCAAGAATTGGGCCGGCCTGGCCCGATCCGGTGCAGACCATCAGGTCTCCGAGTTCCGGGATGAAGGCTGAAACCGGGTCGTCTATCTGGAACCCGCCCTCTTCATGCAGCTTCATAAGCGCCACAGATGTGATCGCTTTGGACATCGAGTAGATCCTGAAGATGGAGTCTGTGTTCATATCAACGCCAGTCTCGTTGCTCATCTTGCCGAAACTCTCGTGATGAAACACTTCTCCATTGCGGGCTAACAGCGTGACGATCCCCGCAAGTTTGCCGTCGTCTACATAGCCCTGCATAAACCTGTTTAGACGTTGCAATCGACCGGAAGAAAATCCAACGTTTTCCGGAGCTGTCAGTTCCATCGGGGAGGCCTTTCATTGTGGTGTGTCGACGAATGGTACATGTATCACTCCGGCCCAAAAGTAATCGTGTTCGGGTATGGTCTCCGCCGGTGGCCTGCGCTTCAGCACCCTGCCCCATCTCAATCACTCAAAATTCCGCACGCCCTGAAATCGGAGGCGTGCGCCAGACAACCTCGGCCGGAAGGAACCATCAAACATGGAAACCACAACGCTCGGCAAAACCGGACTTGAGATCAGTCGACTCGGGATCGGCCTCTCTGAGATCGGGTCCATCCTTTCCGATGCCGATGCGAAGACGGCCTCGGACGTCCTCAACGCGGCGCTGGACAACGGCATCAACTTCCTGGACACCGCAGCCTGCTACGGCCTTTCCGAGGACTTCATCGGTCGGTCCATTCCCACCCGTCGAGACGAGTATGTACTGGCGTCAAAAGCCGGTCACTACATTCCCCGTAACGAAGGAGAAGACTGGACATACGACCTCGTTACGGAGTCGATCGAGCGCAGTCTGACCCTGATGAAAACCGACCACTTGGACCTGATTCAGCTCCACTCTTGCTCGGTCGAGATCCTCGAAAAGGGTGACGTGATCCGGGCGATCCAGGACGCCAAGCAGGCCGGCAAGGTGAACCACATCGGTTATTCCGGCGACAATCAAAACGCCAAATGGGCGGTCGATAGCGGGCTTTTCGAGACACTTCAGACCAGCTACAGTCTGGTGGATCAGGGCGCTCGCTCAAACCTGTTCCCGGGCGTGGTTGCACAGGAAATGGGGCTGATCATCAAGCGGCCGATCGGGAACGCGGTCTGGGGCCGGGCGACCGACCCTAACCCGTACCACCACATGGCCACTTCCTACACCGAGGAGTACTTCCGTCGAGCAGGCGTGATGTCTCAGTCAGGCGGAGCGGTCGAAGACGCACCAGATTCGGCGATCGAGTTGGCGATGGGTTTCACGTTGAGCCGGCCGGAGGTCACGACGGTGATCGTTGGCACGCTGAACCCAACACACCTGGCATCCAACGTGGAGATGATCGGCGACGGTATGACGATTTCAAGCGCGGCGATTGCAGATCTGGAACGTCTATATGACAAGGTTGGAGTGGACTGGGAGCAGCAGGGTTAACTATTGCCATCGAGGCCATCCGCGGGTGTAGCTGAGTTAGACCGTCGTTCCTTCCTTCGAGAGAATGACGGTCTAATCGTGGTGGCGGTGATCGAGTGCAGACAGGATCTATAGTTCGCCAATAAATTCGAGGGAGAAGAGACGATATGCCAGAACCGTCCAAGGGTCGGCTCAAGATTGGCGTGGTGGGCGCTGGCGCTGCGGCTCAGTGGTACTACCTCCCGGCGACACAGCACTGGAAGGACCGCCTGCAACTGACGGCGGTGTGCGATGTGGACGAGGCGCGCGCAGGCCAATTCACTGACCAGTACGGCGGTACGGCGTACGGCGACTACGAGGCAATGCTGCGCGATCCGGAGGTCGATGCCGTTGCGGTTTTAACACCGCACAGATTTCATACGGAACAGGTAACGGCGGCGTTACAGGCCGGAAAGCATGTGCTTGTCGAGAAGCCTATGACGGAGAGTTTTGCGGACGCTGTGAAGGTGTGCGAGATCGCTGAAATGAACGGACTTTACGTCTCGTGCGCGCCGCCAAACATGCTCCACCCCGGGCAGCGACGTCTGATGGAAATCGTGTCCAAGGGCGTGATCGGCAAGATCAACCTGATCAAGATGAGCCAGAACTCGATGGGGCCCGGCTCCCGGCCCGGCGCTCCCACAGATTTCTCATGGTTCTACCAGTCCGGCGCGGGCGGGATGTCGAGCATGGCCGGTTACGGATTGGTTCGACTGACCGGACTACTCGGCGGCGTGAAGTCGTTGTCTGCGATGTCGACGACCTCCATCCCGGAACGTGTGATGCGGGACGGGCCTGCGGCCGGAAAACGGGTGTCCGTGGATGTGCCGGACAACAACGTAATCGTTTTCGACATGGGCAACGACACGCTCGGCACAATGGACACAGGCTACGTGGCGATGAGTTCCGAGTCGCCGATGATGTCGCTGTTCGGGACCGACGGCACGATCGAGGTTTACGGGGGTGACCAAGTCCTGCGTATCCGCCTGTACCGGGACGACTGGAAGACCAACGTCGACGGTTGGCAGAATGTGGACATCCCCGGCCTCGACACCCGATGGGCCCTCCATCCAGCCACGCTTTTGTCGCTCGCCGACGCGGTCCTCGACGGAAAGCCGCTACTCAACGGGCCGCGCCAGCTTGCGCACGTGATCGAGTTCATCGAGAAGGTGTGGGTTTCGGCCGAAAGCGGTCAACGCGTGGACATGACGAGCGATTACACTCCGCCGACATGGGACGCATTGCCCGTGGAGACCCGCGACGACAAGTTCGGGCTGGCGTGAGTGTGGCGCTGATATGACGTGATAGTCCGAATATGAGACGAGTGTGTGACTCCTTAATCGGCGCTCTCCCTCACCCCAACCCTCTCCCGCTGGGAGAGGGGGTTTATTGCCCCCAGTAGAACCCCAGATAACCCGAGGAGTCCTCATGCCGAAGAACCGAATTTTCGCTGCCAACCGCGCCGGTAAGATGGCACACCTGCTTCAGTTCCACCACCCGTCCACGGAGCTAATTGAGCTTGCGGCAATGGCGGGGCTGGACGGGGTCGATCTCGATGGCGAGCACGGCCACTTCACGCTGTCCGAGGTCGATGCGATCTGCCGGCTGGCAAACGCATACGGCATGACGGTCACGGCGCGCGTCCCGGCGATCGATGGGTCGGTGATCAACGGCTACCTGGCACGGGGCGTACAGGGCATCACGGGCCCGCACATGGAGACGGCGGCGCAGGCGAAGATCCTGGTGGACGCCACGTTGTTTCTGCCGGAGGGGGAGCGGTCCTGGGGGCCGGCGCGGGGAAACGTATACGGGCATACCGCCGCTATCAAAGACCTGCATGGCGGAAACACTGAGTTCCTGGCGGATTCGAACGCCAACATGCTTGTGGTCGCACAGGTCGAGTCCCGTCTTGGCCTCGAAAATATCGACGAGATTCTTGATGTTGATGGGATCGACTGCATCACATTTGGCCCGAACGATATGGCGGCTTCGCTGGGCCACCCCGGCGAACCGGGACACGCCGACGTTGCGGATGCGCACCGACACATCACGGAGCGTGTGCGGGCGCACGGCAAACGGCTATTGTCGGACCGTATGACGACGGTCCGTGCGACTACGATCGTGCTGGACGCGCTACGGACGCATATGGCGGATCACGGCGATGACCCCGCAGGCGATGGAGCCTAGGTGGTCAGGCTGCCAGAGCAAGAGAAACATCAACATCACCGAAGGGTTAAGCGGTGGCCGTTTACGTAATTGTGCAACTGAAAATCACTGGTCCTGAGGAGTTCGCCGAATATCGGGAAAAGGTGTCCCCACAGATCGCCAAGAACGGTGGTCGGTACGTCGTCCGAGGCGCCGAAGTCGAAAATCTGGAAGGCGACTCTTGATCCTTGAGTTCCTGGCGCGTGAAGACGCAGACCGTTTCTATAAAGCCGAGGAGTATCAGCCGCTTCTAGCCCTCCGGGA
>Ga0310125_10001649_pt1 | contig 11358 bp, 10 predicted proteins | sample CB11b_Tmax_Bot8__FD_203508 | JGI IMG/M metagenome (GOLD analysis project Ga0310125, IMG submission 203508) | Marine microbial communities from Western Arctic Ocean, Canada - CB11b_Tmax_Bot8 | ecosystem: Environmental > Aquatic > Marine > Oceanic | place: Canada: Western Arctic Ocean | collected... | reverse complement strand
AAATCTTAAAACATATAATAGTTATAAACAATGGAAAACATTTGTGAATGGAAAAATTGCAAGAAAAGTGGAAAATTTAAAGCCCCGCTAGAAAAAGACAATAGCAAAAACCATGAATGGTTATGTGAAGAACACATCAAATTATTTAATGGAAATTGGAATTATTTTGAAGGAATGTCTCAAAATGAAATTGAAAATTTTTTAAAGTCAGATCTTACATGGCATCGTCCCACACAAAAATTTGCATCGTCTGATAATTTTTTTAATATTTTATGGAATAATGCCTTAAGTGATAAATTTAATTTTTTTGAACACGAAAAAATTTTAAATAACTTTAGCGATGAAAAATTAAATGAAAAGGATAAGGATGCTTTTAAAATTATGGGGCTTGAATTAAATGCAGACTGGTCAATAGTGCAAAAAAAATTCAAAACTCTTGTAAAAAAACTCCACCCTGATAGAAACGCAGGTAATAAACAGTTTGAAGATGAATTAAAGAAAATAACTTTGGCTTACAGTCATTTAAAACTGCTAATAATAAAAAAGTAATGGAATAGATATGACAAATTTAACTGAATTAGTTCCAGATATTAAAATTTCTGTAAATCAAATTTTTGGAATAGATACCGAAATGAAAGTTGAAGGTTTTTCGAAAAAAAGCGAATATGTTCCGGAAATCGACAATAACTATAAGTTTGATAGAGACACAACTTTAGCAATCATTTCAGGTTTTGCATTTAACAAACGTGTTTTAATACAAGGTTATCATGGAACAGGAAAATCAACTCATATTGACCAAGTCGCAGCAAGATTAAATTGGCCATGCATTAGAGTAAATTTAGATAGCCATGTAAGTCGTATAGATTTAATAGGCAAGGATGCAATTGTAGTCAAAAACAATAAACAAATTACTGAATTCAAAGAAGGCATACTTCCATGGTCAATACAAAATCCTGTAGCTTTAGTATTTGATGAATATGACGCTGGACGACCAGATGTTATGTTTGTGATTCAAAAAGTTCTTGAAAAAGAAGGAAATTTTACCTTATTGGATCAAAATAAAGTTTTAAAACAACATTCATCGTTTAGATTGTTCGCAACAACAAATACAATAGGATTAGGTGATACAACCGGACTTTATCAGGGAACGCAACAATTAAATCAGGGGCAATTAGATAGATGGAATATCATAACAACTTTAAATTATCTTAGTTTTGATAAAGAACTAGAAATAATTCTTGCTAAATCTAAAAGTTTTAATACCAAGGAAGGTAAAGAAGTTGTCTCAAATATGATTAAAGTTGCAGACTTAACTAGAAAGGGATTAATTAGTGGTGATATTTCTACTGTAATGAGTCCTCGAACAATTTTGCACTGGACAGAAAATTCTGAAATATTTAAAGATATAGGTTATGCATTTAGAGTAACATTTCTGAATAAATGTGATGATTTAGAAAAAAGCATAATCGCAGAATACTACCAAAGATGCTTTGGTGAAGATTTGCCTGAATCTTCAATCAATATTAAAATATGAGTTTATAAAATGGACGAACAGGAACTCTTAAAAGCAAGATTCAAATCTGCAATTTCCTCTGCGGTTAAAGCAATATCTGGAAATTTCGATCTTCAAATTAAATTTGGTAACAACATAGATTCGAAAAAAAACTCATTAAATTTACCTGAGGTCATTAATCTAAAAAAATTACAAGATTTTACTAATTTAAGAGCTTTTGCAGACTCCGAGGCGTTAAAAATAAAATATACTGATAAGAAAATTTACCTTGAAAATGAACCTAAAAAAGCAATAAGCAAAACGCTATACGCTATCGCAGAAAAAATTAGGTATGAAAAAATAGGATCTAATAAATTAAAAGGTGTAAAAAATAATATAACCCAGTGCTACGAAAATAAATTTAAAAACAAAAAGATCAAAGAAATTAATACAGAAGCTGATGTTCCAATTACAGAAGCTTTTGAATTATATTTAAGAAGTTATTTTTTTAAAATAAAACAAAACGATGTTACAAAAAAAATATTGAGTTATTGGAAAGATTTGTTCGACAAAAATTTAAATGAAAATTTAAAAGAGTTATACAGTTGTATTGAAAATCAAAGTAAATTTAATCAATTAGTTGCAGATTTAATCGTAAATCTCAATTTTGAAGATTCGGATTCAAAAGAAAAAGATGTAGAAAAAGAAACTACAAATGAAGATAATTCTAAATCTGAAGAAAATAATAAAGAAAATGATATGCTTAAAAAAGAAGGGAAACAAAGCAACGATTCGGATTTAAATGTTTTTGAAAACAACCTTGAATTTTATAACAAAAACAATGATTCTAAACAAAAAGAAGGTGACGGAGATCCAAGTTTAATAAAAAGAAATCAAAAAAATTTACTAAAAGAAAAATACAAAATATTTACTAGCGAATATGATGAAGTAAAAAATGCTGAAGAATTAGAAAGTGAAGATGAAATTACCAGACTTAGAAAAAATCTAGATCAACAACTCACCAACTTACAAAACTTAATCGCTAAACTCGCTAGTAAACTTCAAAAACAATTGCTAGCAAAACAGAATAGATCTTGGGAATTTAATTTAGAAGAAGGAATCCTTGATGCTTCAAAATTATCAAGAGTTATTATTAACCCGCTTCATTCTTTATCTTACAAAATGGAAAAAGAAACTGAGTTTAAAGATACTGTAGTCACACTTCTTATTGACAATTCTGGATCTATGCGAGGTAGACCAATTTCAGTTGCAGCAATCTGTGCAGATATTTTATCAAGAACCTTGGAAAGATGTTCCGTTAAAGTAGAAATTTTGGGATTTACAACAAAAAATTGGAAAGGCGGAAAATGCAGAGAAAAATGGAACTTAGAAAATAAACCCATGAATCCAGGAAGATTAAATGATTTAAGACATATTATTTATAAATCTGCAGATAGGCCTTGGAGACAATCAAAAAAAAATCTTGGTTTAATGCTTAAAGAAGGTTTACTAAAAGAGAATATTGATGGTGAATCTCTTTCATGGGCTTTTAAAAGAATTTCACTAAGAAAAGAGGAAAGAAAAATATTAATGGTTATTTCAGATGGGGCTCCAGTTGATGATTCAACTTTATCAGTAAATTCTGGCGATTATTTAGAAAAACACTTAAAGCAAACCGTTAAATGGATCGAGGAAAATTCAAATATTGAAATTTTAGCAGTTGGTATAGGTCACGATGTAACTAGATATTATAAGAAAGCCATCAAAATAACTGATGTACAAGAACTTGGGGACGTGATGATTAACCAATTAACTAAACTGTTTTCAGACAAAAATAATAAAACTATACACTAATTTTATTATCTGTTGTTATAAACTAATTATGAAATTTTTGATTTTGGATATTTACCCGAATGATGATTATCGATTAGTTAAAGATACCGCCGGAGGATATGGCACAGGAAATGATTTTGGTAATAGTTTTTTTTCAAAATTAATTAATAAATTTGTTTCTAAAATGATAGCTATGCCTCCGATGTACGCTATTTATGTATATTCAATAATTAAAAGTAAGGGACATGAAGTAAGTTATTCAAGAAATATTAATGATAATACTAAAATTCAAGAAGCTGATTATATTATAATGCCAACTTCTATAATAGCCCACGAAACTGAAAAAAAAACACTTTATTTTCTTTCAAAAAAAAATAAAAAAATTTTTTTAATTGGAATTTTTTCAAATGTGATGAATAAAGAATACCATATCAATAATAGTTTTATAGTTAAAGGAGAAGCAGAAAATTTTTTTATAAATTTAAATTATAATAAAAATGAATTAGATTTATATTTTAAAGAAGACTCAAGTCAAAGAAACTCTTCAAATGGAATGGTTTCAAATTTAGATGAATTACCCTTTCCCGATTGGGGCGATTATGTGAAAAAATATCCCTTAAAAAATAATTTCATAGGTTTTAATTCAAAAATAACAATTCCTCTATTAGCCACACGCGGTTGTCCCTATTCGTGCTTTCATTATTGTACGTATCCATTGCAACAAGGAAGAAAAGTAAGACAAAGATCTGTTGAGAATGTCGTAAAAGAAATCAAATATTGGATGAAAAATTTAAAAACAAATAAATTTGGATTCAGAGATCCTGTTTTTTCAATTAACAGAAAATATACTGTGTCTTTGTGCGAAGAGATTATTAAAGAAAATTTAAAAATTGAATTTTTAATTGAAACTCATTTAAAAAATTTAGACGATGAACTTATTATATTACTTAAAAATGCTGGACTAAAAATGGTTTACATAGGTGTTGAATCCTCGAATGCCAATGTGCTTAAAGATATAAAAAGATTTACGGTAAATAATGATGAACAATATAAAATTATTAAAAAGCTTAAAAAAAGTGGAATATATGTAAAATCAATGTTTATGTTTGGAAATCCAGAGGATAACGTGGAAACAATAAAAAAAACAATTGAATATTCAAAATTCTTACCAAATCAACTAGTTCAATTCAGTGTTTTTACCCCTTACCCGGGTACACCGGCTTATAATGAATTTAAAAATAAAATTGTAGTTCGTGAATTTGAAAAATTTAATCAATATAATTTAGTTTATGAGCACAAATCTCTAAATAATGATATTATTATTAAATTAAAAAATCTTGGATATAAAAAATTTTATTTTGATATTAGAAATTTATTTGTTATTTTTTTATCTTTAACAAGTTTTTTGAGAAAATAATTTTATGGCAACTTCGCAAGATATAATTTTTGAGCCCGCTTATACTCCTAATAAAAATTGGGTCAAAGAATTAGACCCTAGACATATGGATTCTACGTTAAGTTCGTTCTTGGCACCAAGAAATGACGAAAGAATCATTACTCTCTGTAGACCCTTTGCCGTTTTGACAAAAAACTCCTACAGCTCTCCAGTTAGTTTACCTTTGGGTCTCGCTTATTTAGGTGGAGTACTCGAAAAAGCTGGTTACAAGACTAAAATAATTGATTCAACTGGTGAACAAAAACCAGCTAAAATTACAAGATCAAGTAATAATTTATTTAATATTCAAGGTCTAACATCAAAGGAAATATTAGAAAAAATTGACCCTAAAACATTTATTTTTGGTATCTCTTTGATGTTTTCTGCAGAATGGTTTGCTCACAGGCCGCTTATTGAAGAAATAAAAAAAAAATACCCAAAAATTATTATTGTTGCGGGAGGAGAACATTCATCAGCAATACCAGAATATATTTTGAGAGAATGTCCATCAATCGACTACATTATCAGGGGTGAGGGAGAATTTTCGATGCTTGAGTTTTCATATAACTTGTTTAATGGAAAAAGTGTTAGCGACATACCTGGAATATATTTTATCAATAAAGAAAATAAATTTGTAGATAATGGTTTAAGCAAAAGAATAGAACATATTGATACAATTCCTAGACCCGCTTGGCATTTGTTAAATCCCCAAAATTACTTTACAGACTTTTTCACTGTAGGTTTAGCTAAAGGAAAACTGAAAAACATGCCTATTTTGGCTACAAGAGGTTGTCCTTACCAGTGTACATTTTGTTCTAGTCCGACAATGTGGACAACACGATATCTAATGAGAGTCCCCAAAGAAATAGTTGATGAAATAGAATGGTTAATAAAAGAATATGGAGCCAATGATTTTGAATTTTTTGATTTGACAGCAATAATAAAGAAAAGTTGGATTTTGGAATTTTGCGATGAACTAAAAAAAAGAGAGATAAATAACATTACTTGGCAACTACCTATAGGAACTAGATCAGAGGCCTTGGATGAAGAAACTTTGAAAGCTATTTATGATTCAGGTTGTGCTTATATATGTTACGCCCCCGAAAGTGGAAGTAAAAAAAGTCTTAATATCATAAAAAAAAGGGTGAAACTTGATAAACTTACTAAAAGCATCACAGCTGCTGCAAAAATAGGACATACGGTTAAATTAAATTTTATTATTGGTTTCCCGCATGAAACTTTGATTGATTGTTTGAAAACTATTTTTTTTGGCATCTACTGTTCAATCAGATTTGGAGTTGCAGACGTTAACTTAGCTATTTTTTCACCCTATCCAGGATCAGAATTATTTGAAAAACTTAAGAAAGAAAAAAAATTAAGTCTGGATGATAATTATTTTAAAAACTTGTCTTACCAAGCTGTAACTGTAACCGACTCCTATTGCAATCATGTTTCAGGCAAAATGCTGTCATTTTTGAGATTGCTTGGTTTTTCTTTATCTTACATAGCTATCTATATTTCTAGACCCATAAGAATATACAAATTTTTAAAAAATTTTTTCCGAAAAAATTTTTTTGCCAGCAATTTATTTGAACAAAGAATCTATGACTTTTATGTCAGATTAAAATTAAATAGGAAAAAAACGGTAAATAATGATCATTAATATCACATTATTTGTTATTTTTTATCTTTAAAAAGTTTTTTAGAAAATAAGTTAGTGAAAAAAAAAAATTGCATTATTACAGGAGGAACGTCAGGCCTGGGGTTAGCATTGGCAAAAAAATTTATTGATAACAATTTTTTTATTCATATTATCGCAAGAGATAGTAAAAAAATTCAAGAATTAACTGAATATTTTTATGAGCGGGATATCAAATCATTCAAGTTTTACCAGGCTGATTTATCTGAGGGCAAAGAATTAGATAAAGTTATATTACAAATAGAAAATTTAGACAGCATTGATGTTTTAATAAATAATGCTGGAGCTCTTTTTTTAAAGAGAGAAGTAAATTCGAAAGGAATAGAAAAAACTTTTGCAGTTAATTATTTATCACACTTCTATCTAACACTGTCGTTGATTGACGTAATTAAAAAAACGAAAAATTCAAAATTAGTAAACATATCATCAATGGTACATAAATTTGCAAGATTAAATTTAAGTGATATAAACTTTTCAAAAAATTATAATGGATACGTTGCCTACTTTAATTCAAAACTAATGAATCTTTTGTTTAGCTATAAAATCAGTAGAATTTATCACAATAATATTAATTGTTATGCTATTTCTCCCGGGTGGATTAATACAAATTTTGCTAACAATAATCATTCAAACATAAGATCTTTATTAAATTTTGCTAGAGATATATTTGCTAAGAAGCCAAGTTATATTGCAGATAAAATTTTTAACATTTGCACAAATCAGGAATACTTAAATGATTCTGGAAAATATTTTTCGAAAAAAAAAATAACAAAAAGTTCTGATCTTTCTTATGACGAAAATCTGCAGGATGAATTATGGGAGAAAAGTTTAAAAATGATTAACACACAAAAATGAAATTAAATAATTTACAGAAAAATTTCTATATTTTTTTTTCAGTTGTTATCTCTATTTTAATTGTCACACTACTATGGGAAAAGATAAATTTACCATTAAATAATACTACTGGAGCAAAAGGACTATTAGTATCAAAGGGCTATAACCCAACCAACGATACAATAAGATATATTTTTTTTATATCTCTCCCTCTAATCGTTTATCTTTTCTTAAATCAAACACTTAAGAAAAAGACCATAAGAGTCAGGGAGTTAATTTTTGAGGAAGATAAAAAAGTCATAAATTACTACCCAGTTCTTATAATATTATCATTTATATTTATAATTTTTATTTTTTTTGAATTTTTTTCAATAAATTTTTCTTTTTCTAATTATACACTAGATCATTTCCATGATGGACAATTTTTAACACCGACTCAAAACTATTTATTTACTAAAAATTTTTGGACATCTTCTCATTTAACACATGGTGGCGCAGATATATTCTATCCATTATTAATGTGGAAAATTTTTGGAGTAGAATCAATTGGAGCTACTAGGTCTTTTCCTATTTTTTTGATTTTATTTATTAAACTTCTATGTGTTTTACTCTCATATCAGTTCACAAAAATCACAAATTTAAATAGAGATACCAAAATATTATTTTTTACAATTTTTACTTCATTACTTATTTCAATGAGCCATTATACTTTTTTAGGAGCAGGTTATTATTTTTCTCATAAAGATATTTATATAATTTTATTTCTAATTTTTTTTATTGAATTATTCGTTCATTCAAAACTCAGATTTTTGTCTATAATTTTAATATGCTTAATAGCAACAATTTCAATATTACTTCAAGTTGATAGAGGGGTTTATATATATTTTATTTTAATTTTTTATTTCTTGTACTTACTTATTGCTAAAAAATACAACGACGCTCTATTAATTGTTTTCTCTCTAATCTTTTGTTGGACCATTGCAATTAATTTAATAGGCTTGGATGAATTTAAGGCTTTTTTAGATAATACAAAAACGATGGCTCTTACAGGGAAATTGCAACATGGAATAAAATACCCAGAACCTTTTTTTTCAATAAGTGAGAACCCGAATGGAGCCAGAGCCACTCGAGCACTCTTGCTTCAGCTAGCAGCAGGCTTATTTGTTTTAAATTATTTAATTTCACAAAGAAACAAAACATTTAGTTCAAAAAAAGTATTATTTGTATTTTTATTTCTGCTAAGTTTTATAATATACGAAAGTGCATTAAGTAGATCAGATAGCGCCCATATAAGAGGATCGCATGACTTACCTACTTTGATAAATTACTTTTTTATTTTAAACTATTTATTAATTTTTTTTGAAAAAAGATCTTTTATAAAAAGATTTTTATCTTTCAAAACTTTTATTACTTTATCTATATTTTTTTTATTATTTTATTATATTTCTAATCACAACCATTATAAAATTAACAACGTAAAAAATTATAAAAAAAATTTTACAAATTTTATAAACTTGGAGGATAAAATTTTTCTTGACCAAAAAACAATAAAATTAATTGAATATTATAAGCAAATTTCAGAAAAAGATAATTGTGTAGAAAATATTTCATATAATGATGCGATTCCTTACCTTTTAAAAAAACCTACATGTACTAAATATTGGGCCTCATGGTTAGCAAGCCCAACTTCAATCCAACAAGATTACATTAACGAAATTAAAAAAGCTCAGCCAAAATATATTTTATATTTTTCAGGTGATCATAAATTTGATGGATTAAAAATTTATGAAAGAATTGATCTAGTTAATTCTTATGTCTTGTCTAATTACAAGAAATATAATGAATTAAATGATTACGTAATTTTAGAAAAAAAATAAAAAAACTATATACTAATTTTTTTTTCCATAGCTGAAATTTCCTTAACATGAGAAAGCAAAATTCTAAAAGGTATCAACATCATTAATGCAACAAATATTTTAACAAATAAATCACCGAACGATAAAGTTATCCAGTTTACTTCCGTTCCATAAAATGAAATTGAAAAGAATAAAAAAGTATCAATGCCAGATCCAATTAATGATGATACTAAAGGAGCAACAAACCAAACTTTCTTCCTGAGTCTATCAAAAATATTGACATCAATTAGTTGCGCAACAAGAAAAGCGGTTCCAGATCCAATTGCAATTCTAATTGAAATTAAATCTGAATAATTTGTTGAAAAATAAAATGTTAAAATTACCCCTAATATAAAACCTAAATATACAATTTTTTTAGCAGTATTTTTTCCATACCTACGATTTGATAAATCTGTTATTAAAAATGCTATTGGATAACTAAAGGCTCCGTAGGTTAATAAATCTTGAAATCCCATATAATTTACCGGAAATTGAACAAGATAGTTGGATAGAACAACTACAGAAGCCATTAAAAATGTTAAAATAAAAAAGAATCTTCTTTCTATCTTAATCATTAATAATTAAGTTTTTGCAATAATTTGATTTTTAAGTTTTTTTGCTTTTGAAGACAGTTTAAATGATTTAACACTTTTTAGATAAAAATCCAATCCACCTTTATAATCTACTGTTCTTAACGCTGAATTGCTAACGTTAAGTCTAATATTTCGTTTTAATACATCACTTTTAAAAGTCACATTTTTTAAATTAGGAAAAAATTTTCTTTTTGATTTATTATTCGCGTGACTCACTTTATGACCTTTTAAAGGAGACTTGCCTGTAAGATCGCATTTTTTTGACATATTAAATTTCCTAAGCTGTATATAGAACCAGCATAGAATGGAATCAAGGTAATATATTAAAATATTGACAACTTTAATATCGAGGAATAGTTATATTTAAAGATCTTTAAATGGAAGTTTACTTACCTATAGCTGAAGTTCAAATAAACATAATATTAATACTTTTTGTAAGTTTTATCATAGGTTTTCTGTCTGGTTTATTCGGTGTAGGTGGAGGGTTTTTAATGACTCCTTTTTTAATTTTTATGGGGATACCTCCAACTTACGCAATAGCAAATGAAGCTAACAATATTTTAGCTTCATCAACCTCAGCCTCTTTAACTCATTGGTTTAAAAAAACCATGGATCTTAAAATTGGTTGGTTGATAATTGGTGGAGGTTTGGTTGGAACACTATTAGGAATTCTAACCTTCGGCTATTTCAAACAACTTGGTAAAATAGATCTAATAATCACACTAGCTTATATGTACGTTCTTGCCATCATAGGAAGTTTTATGCTTAGAGATGGTATTTTGGAAATTGATCGATTCAAAAAAAAACTAATAATTAAAAAAAAATTACATACTCATTATTGGATACATGGATTCCCTTTTAGAATGCGATTCAAAAAATCCCAAGTATATGAAAGCGCCTTGGTTCCAATTATTCTTGGTTTGTTTGTTGGTTTTATAGCTGCAATTATGGGTGTAGGTGGCGCATTTTTAATGGTTCCCGCAATGATATATTTAATTGGTATGCCAACCAAATTGGTCCCTGGAACTTCTTTATTTGTAACAATATTCATAACCGCTTTTGTAACTATTTTGCATGCTTTTAGTTATCAAACAATCGATTTAGTTCTTGTGATGATTTTAATAACTGGGTCTATCGCAGGTGTGCACACGGGACAAAAAATTGGACAACAACTTCAAGGATCTGAATTAAAAACTTTACTGGCACTATTTATGCTGTTGGTAGGAATCTTTATGGCATACGATACTTTTTTTAGAAACGGAACGCCAAGTATTAATATTCCAACGAATAAGATCGTAGAAATAAGTGAATTTGGAAATACAATTTTTAATCTATCTATTAAACATCCTATTGTTTATGGATTTTCATCGATCCTCTTAGCCTTGGTCGCTGGAGTTACGGTATCTTTTATAAGAAGGCAAATAAGCAGACGGAAATCTGAACGAATGAACAAACCAGCAATGTATTAATGACTACAACATTGTCTATAGCTTTTTTAGCTGGATTAATTAGTTTTTTATCACCATGCGTTCTTCCATTAATTCCTGGATACATTTCATATATTTCAGGAACATCTT
>Ga0310125_10001646_pt1 | contig 11364 bp, 9 predicted proteins | sample CB11b_Tmax_Bot8__FD_203508 | JGI IMG/M metagenome (GOLD analysis project Ga0310125, IMG submission 203508) | Marine microbial communities from Western Arctic Ocean, Canada - CB11b_Tmax_Bot8 | ecosystem: Environmental > Aquatic > Marine > Oceanic | place: Canada: Western Arctic Ocean | collected... | reverse complement strand
CAGATGGTCGACCCTGTTTCCAGTTCTGCGACTTGCCGTCAGATGGTCGACCCTGTTTCCAGTTCTGCGACTTGCCGTCAGATGGTCGGCCCTGTTTCCAGTTCTGTGACTTGCCGGTAGATGGTCGACCCTGTTTCCAGTTCTGTGACTTGCCGGTACCGGGACGGCCGCCGCCCTTGTGGTAACCACCGCTGGAATGGCCGGGCCGCTTGCCACCATTGGGAGGTCCCGAACGGTCCGAGTTTGAGCGATTTTTGCCCCCAAACTTGTTGCTGGATTTATTTTTCCTGAAGGAAAATGCCCGTTCGACATTACGATTGACCTTGTCCTGCAGGGAAACTCCTCCAGATTTTGCAGCCATATCCCTGAAAACCGAGCTTCTGCGCTCCTTTGGCCCACCCCGAGAGCGGTTGGAAGGGGTATATTCTTCCCTCTCCGGCAGCTTGCCGAATTCGGGAGACGTAAAATTTACGTTGATTCCGGCCTGTCGCTGGATTCTGATGAATTCACTTTTCTGAGGAGGCTGCACAAGCGAGATGACCGTACCGTGCGCCCCGGCGCGGGCCGTCCTTCCGCTGCGGTGCTTGTACGCCTTGCCATTTTCCGGGGGGTCGAAGTGAATTACGCACTGGACGCCCTCGACGTCGATGCCGCGGGCGGCAACATCGGTCGCCACCAGCGCCATGCAGCCGCCGTGGATGAAGCGCTCCATCGCCCGGTCACGCTGGTTCTGGCTGAGGCCGCCGTGGATTGTGGCGACCTCAAGACCAGTAGCTCTCAATTCCTTACCAACCCGGTCAACTCCACGGCGCGTGCGGCAGAAAATCATGCTGCGCCCACCCTGCTTCACGGCAGTACTAGCTAGCCGGGATTTGCCGGTGTTGTGGACCGTCCAGAAGAAATGCTGCATGTTTTCCATGCTGACTTCCTTCGGCCCGATTTCGATTTTGAAGGGATGGTCCTGGTATTTACGGATCAGGACCGAAACTTCATCGTCGAGGGTCGCGCTGAAGAGGAATGTCTGCCGTTTCCCGGAACAGTTGTCCAGAATATGGCACACCGGGTCGATGAATCCCATATCCGCCATGCGGTCAGCTTCATCGATGACTACGGTTCCTACGTCATCCAGTTTCAGCATTCCCTTTTCCATCAGGTCAATCAGGCGACCGGGACAGGCGACGATAATCTCGACACCCTGCTCAAGCCGCTGGCGCTGCTTGGCGTATGAAGTTCCACCGTATACGGCCATTACTCCCAGCTTTTGCGGTCGGGCCAGCGGCTGCAGTACTTTGCAAATCTGTTCCGCCAGTTCCCGGGTGGGAGTGACCACCAGCGCAGTGGGATAGCGCGGATGGGCTGGCTTGCAGCGTGAGATGAGCGGCAGGCCGAATGCGAGGGTCTTTCCCGAACCGGTCGGGGCGCGGCAGCAGACATCCTTTCCCTGCATCATAGCAGGTATGGCCTCAGCCTGGACCTCGAACGTTTCCGTAATGCCCTGCCCTTCAAGGACTTCGACTATGGCTGGCGCTATGCCGAGTTCCGAAAAACTCATGCGTAGCGGTATTCTGGAAAAATCCTCATGGCTCGCGCACGAAGCGACCCCTATAAGAGATTACACAGCGTCTTAAACACCGTCCGAATAGCGCGCCGTGAACATCCACGAGTACCAGGCCAAGGCGCTTTTCCGCGACTACGGCGTCGCTACCCAGCAGGGTCGGCTGGCGCTCACTCCCGACGAGGCGGAGGCGGCGTGTGCGGCGCTGGGCGGCGATCTGTGGGTGGTCAAGGCGCAGGTGCACGCCGGCGGTCGCGGCAAGGGCGGCGGCATCCGGCTCTGCCGCTCGCCTAGCGAGGCGCGCGACGCTGCGGAGGCGCTGCTCGGCTCGCAGCTAGTGACGCCGCAGACCGGCCCCGAAGGGGTCACCGTCAGGGCAGTTTACGTCGAGGCGGGGTGCGAGATTGCTCGCGAACTCTATCTCGGGATGGTGCTCGACCGCGAACGCGAGCGGATGGTTATGATGGCTTCCACCGAGGGCGGCGTCGAAATCGAGGCGGTCGCCGCCGCAACTCCCGAAAAAATCCTGAAAGCCAAGCTCGGGCCGGACGGTGCGCTGACGGAAACGGCAGCGCGCGAGCTGGCGCAGGCGCTGGCGCTCGAGGGCGAACAGGTTGACTGCGCGGTCGAGTTCATGCTCGCGCTGGCGCAGATGGCGCAAGAACTTGACTGCTCGATTGTCGAAATCAATCCATTAGTCATCACCAGCGACGACCGCGTGATTGCGCTCGACGCCAAGGTCAACTTCGACGACTCGGCACTGTTCCGCCATCCTGAAATCGGGGAACTGCGCGACACCGCCGCCGAGGAGCCACTCGAAGCGCGCGCCAGCGCGGCGGGGCTCAACTACATCAAGCTCGACGGACGCATCGGCTGCATGGTCAACGGTGCCGGCCTCGCGATGGCGACGATGGACCTCATCAAGCTGCACGGTGGCGAGCCGGCCAACTTCCTCGATGTCGGTGGCGGCGCGACCGCCAAACAGGTCACTGAAGGCTTCAGCATCATCCTCTCCGACCCGGAGGTCGAAGCCATCTTCGTCAACATCTTCGGCGGCATCATGCGCTGCGACTTCATCGCCGAGGGTATCATCGCCGCCGCGCGCGAAGTCGAAATCGGCGTGCCACTGGTGGTGCGGCTCGAGGGAACCAACGTCGAGCTCGGCCGCCAGATGCTCGACGAGTCGGGGCTGGCGCTGATTACCGCCGGCGACATGGACGACGGCGCGCGCAAGGTGATTGCTGCCGCCGAGGGCGCCTGATGGGAATCTGGCTTGACAGAGATTCGCGCATCGCTGTGCAGGGCCTTACAGGGCGCAACGGCCAGTTCCACGCGCGGCAGATGCTCGACTACGGCACGCTGCTCGTCGGCGGCGTGACGCCCGGCAAGGGCGGCAGCGAGTGCCTGGGACTGCCGGTGTGGGACACCGTCGCCGAGGCGGTCGATAACGGCGCCAACGTCAGCTGCGTCTTCGTCCCGCCCCGCTTTGCGGCCGCCGCGATTCGTGAGGCGGCCGACGCTGGCATCGGACTGGTTGTGGCAATTACCGAAGGCATCCCCGCGCTGGACATGGTGCGCACCAAGGCGCACCTGGCCGATACGGGAACGCGACTCATCGGGCCGAACTGCCCCGGCATCATCACCCCCGGCGTCGCCAAGGTGGGCATCATGCCGGGCCACATCCACCGGCCGGGCGACATCGGCATCGTCTCGCGCTCGGGAACGCTGACCTACGAGGCGGTCGACCAGGTCACCCGCATCGGCCGCGGGCAGTCAACCTGCCTTGGCATCGGCGGCGACCCCATTATTGGGACACCCTTCATCGACGTGCTCGAAGCGTTCGAGGCGGACCCCGCCACGAAGGCAATGGTGATGATTGGCGAAATCGGCGGCAGCGCCGAAGAAGCTGCCGCCGATTTCGTCCGCGAGCACGTCTCGAAACCGGTCGTCGGCTTCATCGCCGGCAGCACCGCGCCGCCCGGCAAGCGCATGGGCCACGCCGGCGCGATTATCGCCGGCGGCAAGGGCACAGCTGGAGCAAAGATGGAGGCGATGCGGAAGGCGGGCATCGCGGTCACCGAGAACCCCGCCAAGCTCGGAGCAACCTTGGAAGAACTGCTCTAGCGGCTGCGGAGCCAACTTTATTACGCCACGCCACAGAGCACCGCCATGCACTGTATCGGCAAGGTCGCACAACTCGGCGACCGGGGCGAGCTGCTGCTGCCGGTCGAAAAGAAAATCGAGCCCGGCACACCCGTCAGCGATGCGCGCGGCCGCAGGGTGGGGCGCGTTAGCGACCTGTTCGGGCCAGTCGCCGAGCCGTGGGTCGCGGTGCGCGCCGCGAAAGGCGTCCGTGCGACACAGCTTCTGGGGCGGGAGCTTTTCTGTAAATGAAGTGCCCCGGATGCGGTGGGCGCGAGCTAGAGCCTGACGGCGACGGGCTACTGCGCTGCGAGGGCTGCGGCGAAATCATCGACGGCGGCCCTGCATGGGGCAGCTTCGCCGCCGCCCCGGCCGAGGCCGCGAGCGACACGACAGTCGCGGCCCCACAAGGCGACGCGCCGGTGGCCGACCACGCCTTGCAGCAGTGGCAGGCGGCGGTGCGGCTGCACGGCACCCCCGGGCGGACGCTGCTGCTCGCTTCGCAGGAAATCGAGCGGCTGGTCGACGCGCTGCGACTGCCGACCCGCGTCCGCGAATCCGCGCTCGAGCTCTTCTCCGAGGCACTGCGGCGCAAGCTGGTGCGCGGCCGGCAGACCGAGCGCGTCGCGGCGGCGCTGACCTACGCCGCCATCCGGCAGGAGCGGCTGCCGCTGACGATGGATGACGTTGCCGCCGCTTCGGGACTGAGGCGGCTAGAGCTGGGGCGACTCTACCGCACGCTTGCGCGCGGGCTCGAGCTGAAAGTCACCCCGCAGGCGGCCGCCGACTTCCTGCCACGGTTCGCGAAGAAGCTGCAGCTGGCCGACGAGACCACCCGGCAGGCGCACCTGCTGCTACGGCAGGCGGCCGACGCGGGCTACGGTCAGGGAATGCGCCCCGGCGCGCTGGCGGGCGCGGCGCTCTATCTGGCGTGCCGCGAGGCGGGGGAGCCGCGCAGCCAGAAGCAGGTCGCGCAGGTCGCCGGCATCACCGAGGTGACGGTGCGGACCCGCTACCAGGAATTGTCCCGATTATTATCGAAATAACCGGCGTTCAGAAGTAGCGTTCCGGCAGCTCAAGTTCAATCGCAAACATCGGGTCGGTATTCTCATCGGTGCTGTCGTGGTAAGCCACCACGACGCCGCCGTCGGGGAGGATGCCCATTGAGGAGAAATCAAAGCGAATATCGTTACCGGCACCCGAAGTGGCGTCGAGGTCGCCAAGGCCGATGAGGGTTATGGTGTCTGCTTCCATGCTTTCCCTGTAATCCCTGACGTGGAATATCAGGTCCACGTCGCTTGCAGTTCCATTATTCTCGGTCTGGACCCTCACGGAAATTACTGCCAGATCAAGGTTACCGTCAGCCTGGAAATCCCACTCGAAGGTGTTGTCTGAAACAGACAGGGAACCTGGCCATTTGTGGGTGTAGTTTGTCCAGGTATATCCGCCATCATAGCTGATTTGGTGCGTCAGGTTGAAGGTCCCGTCGCACCCCCTGTCGCTGGGGTTTGCTTCGTTACAGGACACGCTGTGCAACGCACCGGAACTGTCGATTACCAGATTACGGGAAGGAAGCAACAACCCTCCGGGCAGGGTCTGCTTGTGCCATTGCAGGTTCGTGTCCAGGAACAGGTTACTGCCATCGCTGTACCAACGTGGGAACAGCAAGCCACCAGAGGGGATTGGCGAAGCCCGCATTTCCCGGTGGGGCTGCATGTAGTCCCATTCGGGACCAAGGCCCTCAAAAAAGAGGTCAAATTCCAGGTCTGCTGGACCGCCATCATTGCTGTCAGGAATCTGTATCGGACGATAATTCAGGCCATCGACGCTAATCTGGTAACCCTGCTCGTTGTAGCTCCAGAAATTGGATACGACCATGCTGGCCCAGGGACAATTCGAAGAACATTTGTTGGTCGCATATTCGGCGGGCGGGTTGATGGGACCCACGACGGGCACCTGCCAGGAACGGTCATAGAACGGTTCCTTATCAACTGAATTCCAGCACCATTCCCATTCAATCTGGGTGGGACTCGTCTTCTTGCCCAGGATTGCATAGAACTGGTCAGCACCATCTATGCTGGGATACGGAAACCAGGTCATGGCGAGGATGTCGCCGTTGGGTGCCTGGATAATCGACCCCTCGCCCAGTCCCGGGTCAAGCGTGGGGTCGAACTGGCCCTCTTCACACCCCAGGTCGGTATTGACGACGGGGGGCACCCACTCCTGCCAGGTCAGCCCGCGGTCGGTCGACCACCATGGCCATTCGCCGCCGAGGTTGTAGATGATGCCATCCTGATCGGTGGCGAGGTAGTGCTCGCAGCAGTTTCCGCCGAAATTATTCTCGTCATTCTGGCCAATGTTGACGGTGCCGTAGACCGACCAGAAGCGCTCGTCGACCGCCTCCATCGTCGACGGGTAGATGACGCTGAAATTGCGGACGTCGTACGGGAACTCGCCGAAGCGCTCCTCGGGGATGACAAGCCGCACCGACTCGCTGAAGTCGTCATCGTCCGGGCCGGTACGGAAATCCTCGGGGCTGAGGCAGCCGGCAAGGCTGGTGCCCAGCACCATCAGCGCCAGCAAGGTTGCACGCAGCATTATCGCGCCACCCGGTCGCGCCTAAATTAAGCTTGGGCGCGGGGGCAGTAAATACACCCCTCCGCTTCGCGGCGCAATGGCTCCCGAGACCGCTGGCGGGGAGGCTCTGCCCTGCGCCATTCCCGGCGACGAAGGGCTCTTCCCGACCGCGCGCGGCGACTGGTGGTGGGCGCAGCCACTGGCGGTCTTCCTCGGGCTGGCGGCCGCGGTCGCCTACATGACCTGGGCGGCGTTTCAGGGCACGAACTACCATTTTGCCGGCGAGGGCGCAAACTATCTTTCGCCGCTCTACTCGCCCGAGCTGTTCGGCGAGATTAGACCATCGTTCTGGCCGGGCGAGTTCATGGGCCTCGTGGTGCCGTGGTCGCCGGCGTTCCTGATATTGTGGGCGCCGGCCGGCTTCCGGCTGACCTGCTACTACTACCGCGGCGCCTACTACAAGTCGTTCTGGGCCGACCCGCCGGCATGCGCAGTTGGCGAGCCGCGCAGCTCCTACTGGGGCGAGAACGCGATGCCGCTACTGCTGCAGAATTTGCACCGCTACATGCTCTACTTCGCGCTGGGATTCATCGTCATCCTGACCTGGGACGCGTGGGAAGCGCTCTGGTTCGCGACGCCGGATGGTGGCCATGAACTTGGCATTGGTGTCGGGACGCTGGTGCTGGGGCTGAACGCGTTCCTGCTTGGGGGCTACACGCTCGGCTGCCACTCGCTGCGCCACCTCATCGGGGGCTACGCCGACCGCATCTCGCTGCGGTCGAAGCCGCAGCAGAAAGCGCTGGACTGCGTCTCCTGCCTCAATCGCGGCCACATGCGCTGGGCGTGGTTTTCGCTGGCGTGGGTCTGCTTTACCGACCTTTACGTGCGGCTCTGCGCAATGGATTACATCGTAGACGTGAGGCTCTTCTGATGGAGCGCGTCGAGTGCGACGTGCTGGTTATCGGCGCGGGCGGTGCCGGACTGCGCGCCGCCATCTCGGCCGCCGAGGCCGGAGCGCAGGTGGCGCTGGTATCGAAATCGCTGCTCGGCAAGGCGCACACGGTGATGGCCGAAGGCGGCATCGCCGCCGCGCTCGGCAACATGGACGAGCGTGACAACTGGAAAGTGCATTTTCGCGACACTATCAGGGGCGGTAAGGGGCTCTGCAACTGGGAGATGGCCAAGCTGCACGCCGAGCAGTCGCCGGGACGTGTGCGCGAGCTCGAACGCTGGGGCGCGGTTTTCGACCGCACGCCTGACGGGCGCATCAACCAGCGCAATTTTGGTGGTCACCGCTACCCCCGGCTGGCGCACGTTGGCGACCGCACTGGGCTGGAGATTATCCGCACGCTGCAGGACCATGTCATCCACATTGACGAGGTCGCCGTTCACATGGAAACGACGGTGACGCGGCTGCTGAAGAGCGGTAATCGCGTTACCGGTGCGCTCGCCTACCGGCGTACCGACGGCGAGCTGATGCTGTTCGCCGCTGGCGCCGTCATCCTTGCCACCGGCGGCATTGGCAAGGCGTATCGCGTAACCTCCAACTCGTGGGAGTATACGGGAGACGGCCACGCGCTCGCCTATCTGGCGGGGGGCGACCTAGTAGACATGGAATTTGTCCAGTTCCATCCGACCGGGATGGTCTGGCCGCCCAGCGTCAAGGGCACGCTCGTCACCGAAGGCGTCCGCGGCGAAGGCGGCATCCTGCTCAACTCCGAGGGCGAGCGGTTCATGTTCAACTACATTCCTGAGGCATTTGCGGCCGAGACCGCCAAGGACGAAGCGGAAGCCGAGGCATGGCTGCGCGGCGAGGAGGGCGCGATGCGGCCTCCCGAACTGCTCACACGCGACGTTGTCGCACGTGCCATCATGGACGAGGTCAAGGCAGGCCGTGGTTCACCCCAAGGCGGTGCGTTCCTCGATATCGCCAACCGCCGCGACGCCGACTACATCCGGCGCAAGCTGCCGTCGATGTACCACCAATTCAAGGAACTGGCCGGGCTCGATATCACGGAGGAGTCTATGCAGGTTGGACCGACGACGCACTACATGATGGGCGGCGTGCGCGTCGACCCTGCCAGCGGCGCGTCGTCGGTCGCCGGCCTTTATGCTGCGGGCGAAGCAGCGGCCGGCATGCACGGCGCAAACCGGCTCGGCGGCAACTCACTGAGCGACCTGCTGGTCTTCGGCAACCTGTCGGGGCAGGCGGCCGCCACCTTTGCGGCATCGAGCGACCGGCTGCCGCCGGCAGGCGACGAGGTCGAGGCGGCGTCCGCAGCGGCGCTGGCGCCGTTCGAGGCGGGCGACGAAAATCCGTACCACCTGCACCAGGAATTACAGGAAATCATGGAAGCCCACGTCGGCATCGTGCGCGAAGGCGGCAAACTCGAGGCAGGCATCGCCAGGCTGGAGGCATTGCAGGTGCGGCTCTCCAGGCTGCACGCCAGCGGCCCCCGCGCCTACAACCCCGGCTGGCACCTCTGCCTCGACCTGCACAATATGCTGCTCGCCTCGCTGGCGGTCGCGCGCGCCGGGCTGGAGCGCACCGAGAGCCGCGGCGCGCACACCCGGCTCGACTTCCCGGATTATGACGACGAGTTAGGGCGAGTGAACCTGGTCGTGCGTAAGGCGGCCGACGGGATGGTCGTCGTGCGGGCACCGCTGGCGGAGATGCCGAAGGAGCTGGCGGAATTCGTCGCGCGGGAGGCCGTATGAAGCTCCGCGTCCAGCGCGGTAGCGGTGACGACCTCGCGCTCGAAGAGTTCGAGGTCGCGCTCGAGCCGGGGATGGTGGTGCTCGACGCGCTGCACCGCATCCAAGCCAGCGACGCACCAGACCTGGCGGTGCGCTGGAACTGCAAGGCGGGCAAGTGCGGCTCCTGCTCTGCGGAGGTGAACGGGCAGCCTAAACTGACCTGCATGACGCGGCTCTCCGACTACCCGGATGACGAGCCGCTGCTGGTGCAGCCAATGAAAGCGTTCCCGCTGGTGCGCGACCTCGTCTGCGACGTCTCGTGGAACTACGAGGTCAACAAACGCATCCAGCCATACCAGCACCCCGATATCGACGACCCCCGCATGGCGCAGGAGGACGTCGACCGAGTGCAGGAGTTCCGCAAGTGCATCGAGTGCTTCCTGTGCCAGGATACCTGCCACGTCCTGCGCGAGCACGACCTGCAGCCCGAGTTCGCCGGTCCACGCTTCCTGATTCGCCTTGCCAGCCTCGAGATGCATCCGCTTGATGAGGGTGACCGCCTCGCCGCGACACGAGACGATTTCGCCATCGGCTACTGCAACATCACCAAGTGCTGTACCGAGGTCTGCCCCGAGCACATCGAGATTACCGATAACGGCATTATCCCTCTCAAGGAGCGCGTCGTCGACGAATACTACGACCCGCTACGCTGGCTCTGGCGCAATACGGTCGGCAAGGTCTTCGAGGTCTAGCGGCGACGGCGGGCTGCGCCGAGCAGCACGGCCGCAGCCGCGAGAAGTCCGGGCGCTGGAATCAGGCCACCCTCATCCTCCTCTTCGGGCTCGGCCTCGACCGAGAGCGACTGCAGCATGACGTTGTTGCCCTCATCCTTCTCGACAACCTCGTCCTGCGAGTCAATCTCGAGGCTTATTTCCAGCTCGCCACCCTTCGTAGGCGTCAGCACAAAGCTGACGCGCGCCTCCTCACCATGCTTGAGGCTGGTGATGAAACTGCTCTGCTGGCCGAGGGCGTCACCGCCGGCGCGCACCTCGATTGACTCGGTGAAAGCACCATTCACATCGACGTTACCACCATTGTTGGTCACCTTGACCTCGAAACTGACCGGCTCGTTCGCCTTGGGCCCGGTCGTGCTGGTAATCCGGAACGAGCTGGTGACGAAGCCGAAATCGGGCACCGGGGCGGTAAGCGCCATCTGGGCGCTGGCGGTCACGCCACTGTCGAACGATGCTTCAATTTCCAGGGTGTAGTCGCCCGGCAGCAGGTTCCGGTCAGGGCTCACGGTGAAGGTCCCGGCCGCCGTGCGGTCCTGCGCCGAGACCGCGTCATAACTCCCCTTCAGCCGTCCACTGGTGCCAGTGAGGCTCACCGACCCTGCCGGAAGGGTAGTCGCGTCGCCAATGGCGATGGTGTAGTCATCCGAGTAGACGCCGGTCGAGCGCAGCGTGAAGTCAAAGGTCGAAGGCTGTTCCTGATAGATTATGGCCGATGCCGCCTCCAGCTCCAGCTCGGCGCCGTACGGCTTTCCAGAATTCACCGCCAGCAGCAGCGGCGAACCCGAAGGACGCATGGTCTGGTTGCGCTCCGCTTCCTCGACCGCCCCCTCCCAGGCGAACGCCCAGACGCTGCGGCTGCTGCCGGCCGAACCGGTGGGTGCATCAACGTAGAGATGGAACTGTAGGATGCCGCCGGCGTTGATGGAATGCAGCGTGCCGTTGCTGACCGGAGTGTCGTCGGTGGTGGTCCACATCGCGCCCCAGTCTTCCGGCGGGCCATCCATGAACTGGTGCGCCAGCTCAAGCGTCCTTGACTGCTCGCTGTCGCCGTTGCTGAAGATGATGATGAAGCCGACCGACTCACCCGCCGGCACCTCCTTCTCGAGTTCGCTGGCGGTCACCATCACCAGCGAGCTGGTGGTGGAGCCACCCTGCGGCGACGCAATCAGCGCCAGAAGCAGGAACGAGACCGCGACGAGCGCCGCCACACCGGTCGCGCGCTTGCGCCGGTCACCGCTCGAGAGCGGGGTATGCGAAAGGCTGCCGGGTCCAGCCGGATTCAATCCGGCCTCCGCCGCAACGCCAGCGCACCCAGCGCCGCTACCGCCCCGAGCGCAGCTGCTGCAAGCAGGCTGCTGCTGGAAGCGGGAGCCGCAGGCGCAGCGCCAGCCGCGACCTCGAGCGTCGTCGCTTCGGTCTCGACCACGTTTGTACCGTCACTCGCGATTACTGCCAGCTCAATACTGCCTTCGGCGGGCAGCAGTACAACCTCCCACACGCCGTTCCCGGCGGGCGACATGGCAACCGTTACCGGCTCGCCGTCGCCTGCGGTGTAGCGCAGCGCGACCTGCGTGACAGCAGTCTCGTCGGTAACCTCGG
>Ga0310125_10001644_pt1 | contig 11368 bp, 8 predicted proteins | sample CB11b_Tmax_Bot8__FD_203508 | JGI IMG/M metagenome (GOLD analysis project Ga0310125, IMG submission 203508) | Marine microbial communities from Western Arctic Ocean, Canada - CB11b_Tmax_Bot8 | ecosystem: Environmental > Aquatic > Marine > Oceanic | place: Canada: Western Arctic Ocean | collected... | reverse complement strand
CCGGGGGTGTCCGTCGGGGCTATGCCACAACAGGAGGACCCGGAGCGGTTTCCTGGCAGCGGGCTTCTCTTCTGACTGCAGCGTGCCCTGCAGGTGCAGCAGTAACACCAGTGATGCTGCCAGTGATGCGGGTATCCGGTGGCTGGTCATGGCAGGGTGTCTCGGCAAACCGGGTTTGAGTTCTGCTTTGAGGCGGTACGGAGCGAACTTGAGAAAACGTGGTCCGGTGGCGGGATTGATGTACGGAATCGAGGGCCGGGGTGCACTGTTAAGTACAGGAGACGGTCTGGAGGGGAAAGCCATCCCGCCGCGACCGGTGCTCGTGCGAGCGACAGAATCCGCGACGGAACGAATCACATGCGACTGACTCTCAGGACCCTGCTGGCCTATCTCGACGATATTCTCGAGCCCGAGCAGGCTCGGGAGATCGGCAAGAAGGCGGCCGAGAGTCCGTCGGCGTCGACCTTGATTGGCCGGATCCGCGAGGTGACTCGACGCAGGCGGCTGACGGCTCCGGCGTTGACCGGTCCCGCCGCGGGTCTCGATCCCAACGTCGTCGCCGAGTATCTCGACAACACGTTGCCGATTGAAGGTGTCGCCGACGTCGAGCAGGTTTGCCTGGAGTCGGACGTGCACCTGGCGGAGATGGCCGCCTGTCACCAGGTGCTGACGCTGGTCCTGGGCGAGCCGGTGACGGTGATTCCGGGCAGCCGCGAGCGGATGTATACGTTGGGAGCCAGTCGAGTCGAGGACGTACTGGGTATTGAGCTGGGTGAATCGACCGAGGAGCTGGCCGAGAGTGCCGAGGGTGCCGAGGGTGCCGAGGGTGCCGAGGGAGGGGCCGCAGCGATTGAGTCGGACGCGGACTTGAGTGAAGAGGAACGGGCGGTGGCCGAGGCGGTCCGCCAGATCGCCACATCCTCGCCGGCCTGGAAGCGTGGCCTGCCCTACATCATCGTCTCGGCGGTGGTGCTGTCCTGGCTGGGTCTGTTGGTATTCGAGTCGCAGGTGCGAACCGTCGATCGTAACCCGATGGTCGTCTCGAGTGATGATCCCGGCGGCGATGCCGACGGATCGGGTACTCCGGCAGCCGCTGCGGTGGTTGAGTCTCGGGACGCCCCGGGGACTGGCCCGTCTTCTGCAAAGACTCCCGACGTTGATCCGCCGGGGACTCCGGACGCGGCCCCGGCGGTCACCAAGCTCGATCCTCCCTCCGAACCTCCCCCCTCGGTTCCAGATACCTCCGCGAGCATAGCGGCTTCGACCACGCCGTCGGTCGCTACTGCGAAGCCTGCGGCGCCGCCTCCGTCAACGCCTCTGCCGGAGGTTCGCTACGCATCCTCTCGCGGCGTGTTGCTCAGACGCGGCGGCAGCGGCGACTGGATGATGTTGCCTCGCCAGGGAGCGATTCAGTCGGGAGAGCGTCTGGCCTCGCCTTCACCGTTCGTGTCGGATCTGAGCCTAGCCACCGAGCCGTTGAGAATGAGCCTGCAGGGCAGCAGCATCGTGACTCTCAGCGGTGCCGCCGACGCGGTGTGCACGGTGGCGATCGATCGAGGCCGTGTCGTGTTTCATTCGGGGCCGCCGTCGGCCGAGGCAGCCGGTCCGGTGGTGTTGCGGCTGGCGATCGGCACTCTGAGGTGGCGGCTGGAACTCACCGATCCCGACACGGTTTGCGGAGTCCAGGTGAGTCCGAGGTTTCCGAATGTCTTCGAACAGGACTTCGGGGGCGACTGGTACCTGGGCGGCCTGACGGTGGCCAGCGGAACGGTCCGGTTGGTGCGTGAGGAGACCGGGGCAGGGGCATCATCTGTGGCTGCCTCGGCGGTCTCGCTGGTCCAGGGCGACTGGTTGTCGCTGGCACCGGCGGATGTTGCTGCCGACGGCGAGAGTCCCAGGCCGCTGGCGGTACTGCCCGCCTGGCTGGTCCCCGATGCCCGAGTGGCCTCGGCGGTCCAGCGGACGATGTCGACGCGATTCGAACGCGAATTTGATCTCCAGCAACCGATCCGTCTCAGCGTGGTCGCCGCGGTCAAGTCTCCGCTGTCGGGGATCTCGGAACTGGCCGTCGGCTGCCTGGCCTTGACCGGTCAACTCGAGCCGTTGGTTCAGGCGTTGGCTGAGTCGGAATTCGCGGTGACGCGTCAGGCGGCATTTGACGGCCTGAGGCTGTGGCTGGTGGGGGCTTCGGGTCGAGGCAAGTTGCTGAGGGCCGAGTTGGGGCGGTGGTTTGAGCAGAGCGAGGTGGAGACGGTGTACCGGCTGCTGTGGGGATTCGACAAGTCGGCCGGCGCGGGGGCGGAGACGTCCGGTCAGTTGGTCGATTGGCTGAGCAGCGACCACATTGCGATCAGGGAAATGGCCTTCTACCATGTGTCGCGGATCACGGGTCGCAAGTACGAGTACCGTGCCGGCGCGGCGTTGGGTCGTCGCAACGCTGCGGTGGCCCGCTGGCGGGCCCATCTCGAACGCCACGGCGCTCTGGTCGGCCCCCCCTGACACCTCTCCGGCTCGCATCCGATTCATGACGGCCCCGCCCCCTCCCTCGCCTCCGTCCCTGCCCAGTGAAGGCGAGTGGTCCTGGATCGATCGGATTCGTCAGTTGCTGGAACTGGTCCGTTTCAGCCACACGGTGTTTGCTCTGCCGTTTGCCCTGTTGGCGGCGGTGCTGGCCTGGCGAGATCCGTCGAGCGGTTTTGCGTGGCACCAGTTGTGCGGGATCGTATTGGGGATGGTCACCGCCCGGAGTGCGGCGATGTCGTTCAACCGCCTGGTTGACCGTCGTCTCGACGCCGAGAATCCTCGCACAACCACCCGGCACCTGCCCTCGGGCCTGCTCTCAGTTGGCCAGGTCGGGTTCTTCACCCTGGTCTGCTCGATCGCGTTTGTGGCCTCGACGCTGGTGTTTTTGCTGGGCGATGAGCCCAACTGGTGGCCGGTCCGGCTGGCGGTCCCGGTGCTGTTGTTTCTGCTGGGGTATTCGTACGCCAAGCGGTTTTCGAGCCTGTGTCACTATTGGCTGGCGGTGGCATTGATGCTGTCTCCGTTGTGCGTCTGGGTTGCGATCCGCGGCCCCTCGATCGGCACGCTCGCGGACCTGGCGATTCCCGGTACGCTGGCGGCGGTGATCTTTTTCTGGGTGGGCGGTTTCGACATCATCTACGCCTGCCAGGACCTCGAGCACGACCGCAGCGTGGGCCTGTTCAGTGTCCCGGCCCGGCTGGGTCTGCGGTCTGCGTTGCGGGTGGCGATGGCCAGCCACGCGGTGACGATCGGCTGCCTGTTCGGGTTGTGGTGGGTGGCTGAACTGGGCCCGGTGTTCTTCTGCGGCGTGGCGGCTGTCAGCGGCCTGTTGGCCTGGGAGCACTGGCTGGTGCGTCCCGACGATCTCTCGCGGGTCGGACTGGCCTTCTTCCAGATCAATGCCCTGATCAGCCTGGGGCTGTTCGCCGTGGGCTTGGTCGACGTGCTGCTGTTCCCTGTGCCGGTCGCCTGAGCAGGTCGGTGAGGCGGGTTTGTTGCCGGTCAGGAAGCTGGCTGCCGGTGAACGGTGCGTCTAGAATGCGGTTAACGCGAGTGGACATCCAAGCACTGGGAACGAGGCTCCGATGAACCTGCCGGCTGTCAACTCAACGAGCGAACCCGGCAGCGGTTCTCAGCGTGATCCTCGGCTACGGGCGATTGCCGAGGCGGTCGAGTCGGGCGAGCGGGTGCCCTTTGAAGACGGCCTGTACCTGGACCAGAACGCCGACCTGCTGTTCCTGGGCCAGCTGGCCAACACGGTCCGCGAACAGAAGAACGGCAACCTCGCCTTCTACAACACCAACGTTCATCTCAACCCGACCAACGTCTGCGTCTACCGGTGCGTGTTCTGTGCCTTCCGGTCCGATCTGAAGGCCGAGCGGGCCTACACGTTCGACGAGCCGATGATCCGCGAGCGGGTTTCGGAGGCGACCGAGGCGGGTGCGACCGAGATCCACGTCGTGGGCGGTCTGCATCACCAGAAGCCGTTCGAGTGGTACGTGGACGTGGTGCGGGTGATCCACGACGCCAACCCGCGGATTCACATCAAGGCGTGGACCGGAGTCGAGATCAACTGGTTCTCGCACATCACCAAGAAACCGGTCGACTGGGTGCTGGAGCAGCTGATCGACGCGGGGCTGGGCAGCATGCCAGGGGGTGGTGCGGAGATTTTCGACGAGGAGATCCGAGGTCAGATCTGCGAGCACAAGGCCGATGGTCAGTCGTGGATCGACATCCATCGCTGTGCCCATCAGCTGGGCCTGCGGACCAACGCCACGATGCTTTATGGTCATCTCGAGGAGTCTCGGCACCGGATCGATCACCTCTGCCGGCTCCGCAGCCTGCAGGACGAGACCGGCGGATTCCAGACGTTTATCCCGCTGGCCTTTCATCCCGAGAACACCGGGCTGTCGCACCTGGACCTGCCCAGCGGCCTGACCGACCTGAGGGTGATGGCGCTTTCGAGAGTGATGCTGGACAACTTTGATCACATCAAGGCCTACTGGATCATGCTCGGCGAGAAGACGGCCCAGGTCGCCTTGAGCTTCGGGGCCGATGATCTGGATGGAACCGTCGTCCACGAGCTGATTTACCACGACGCGGGCGCGGTGACTCCAGAGGGATTGACGGTCGAGGAGTTGCACAGGCTGATCCGCGAGGCCGGTCGCGAGCCAATCGAGCGGGATACCCTGTATCGCCGCGTGGTGCGGGACGGACACGAATGGTCGATCGGGTCGCCGTTGGGCGTCTGAATTGAGGGGAGAGTTGTGATGGCGGACAATTTGCCGAGGTCGATCACCACATCGATGAAATTCGAGAACGGTCCTGCGATCGGGATCAGCAATCGCTGGGTCAATGGCCAGTACTGCTCGATCCTGACACCGATCGGGATCGTCGGCTGCGGGATCTACGACGTGGTGGTGCCGGCCAAGTTCAACCAGGCACTGGCCGTGGCAGAGGGGACGCCGGAATGTCCGCTGGTGGATCCCGAGGACCTGCTGGAGGCCAAGATTGTCCGCTGTACGCCTCGGGCCGAGTCACTGGGCATCCGGCCGGGCATTTCGGGCCGCGAGGCGGTCGAATTGATGTTGAAGGCCGGCAGCGAGGGGAGTGACGAATGAGCTCTGCAGAGACGACGGCTGGTGTGCCGATTTCGGTGCGAACGATCGATCATGTCACAGTGGTGGTCGGCGACCTGGATGCGAGCCGCGAGTTCTATGTCGGGGTGCTGGGCATGCAGGAGGTGCCTCGTCCGGCATTCTCCTTTGAGGGGCTGTGGTTTCAGAGCGGGGGGACTCAGATTCACCTGATCTTGGAACACGAGGGTTCTGGTCCGGCGGGGAATCTGGTTCCTGTCGAGCACCGTGGCGCGAGGACTCATCACTTTGCCTTCGAGGTCGAGGATGCTCACGCGTGTGCCAGGCGGCTGAAGGCGATGCAGGTACCGATCGCCGCCGGTCCCAAGGAGCGTCCCGACGGTGCGGTGCAGGTGTTTCTCTGCGATCCGGACGGACACGTGGTCGAGTTGACCTCGACGGCGAGTGCCTAGTCGAGGTGTGTGTGGGTCGGCGTACGGGTTGGCGTGCGGGTCGGTTTTTGGGCCGATGGTTGGAGATTGGCAAAAAAGGAACGGCTGGACCGGGTCGGGGCGACCGATCTATAATACGGGCCACCGGACGCATGCCCACTTGTGCGAACTGGGTTGGGTCGAGTTGGTTGACGGGTTTTCTCGAGCGGTTGGCGATTCATGAAGACGGCAATCCTGGCATCGGTCGGCATATCGGCTCTGGTCGGCATAGTGGCGTTGCTGGACATGGTGATGGGCTTGATCGGCCAGACGGGCATGGCACCGTTTGCCGGCCAGACGACGATGGACATCATGTTTGTCGTCGCGGCGGGCCTGGTCGGCTGGATGGGCCTGGAGTCGCTCCAGGAGCAGAACTAGTCGGCTGCTTCGGGCGTCGCGACCGGTTCTAGATATCGAGGTCGTCGGCTGCTTCGGCTTCGTCCATGATGATCCGGTATCGTTCCGAGGCGTCGCGTCCCAGCAGTTGCCGGAAGGTATTGTCGGCTTCGAGTTGACTCTCGATATCGACTCTCAGCAGGATCCGTCGCGTGGGATCGAGGGTGGTGTCCTTGAGCTGGTCGGCGTTCATTTCGCCGAGTCCCTTGAAGCGATCGATGACGACCTTGCGTCCTTGGGGTGCTTTGGCGAGCACTTGTTCCTTGTCGGCGTCGTCCTGTGCGTAGAACGTCTGGTTACCGACTTCGATCCGGTACAGGGGTGGTTGAGCGATGAAGAGTTTGCCCTGCCGGATGAGTTCGCGCATGTGTCGGAAGAAGAAGGTCAGCAGCAGTGTGGTGATGTGGTAACCGTCGCTGTCGGCGTCCATCAGCAGGATCACTCGGCCGTAGCGCAGCTTGCGGATGTCACAGTCGCTGCCGATGCCGGTGCCGAGTGTTTCCACGAGGTCCTGGATCGACTGGTTGGCCATGATTTTCGAGGTCGAGAGAGACTCGGTATTGAGCACTTTGCCACGGAGTGGCAGAACGGCCTGGGTGCGGCTGTTTCGGCCCATGGCCGCGGTTCCTCCGGCCGAGTCGCCTTCGACGATGAATAGTTCGCTTTCCTCGCGGCTGCCGGCACGGCAGTCGTAGAGTTTGCCCGGCAGGGTGCTGCGTCGGTTGGCGGGTGTCTTGCGTCGGATTTCCTTGGCCGCGTCGCGGCTGGCCATGCGTGCTCGAGCCGAGAGCACAATCCGACCGAGGATGGCATCGGCGAGCGAGGGATTGGAGTTGAACCAGGTCTCCAGTCCCGGCCGCACGAGGCTCTCGACCTGCCCGGACAATTCGGGGTTGTTGAGTTTTTCCTTGGTCTGACCCTGGAACATGGGATCGGCGATGAAGACCGAGAGGACACTGACGAGGCCTTCGCGGATGTCGTCGTTGGTAACGGTGACCCCCTTGGGCTTGATGTTGTGGACTTCCATGTAGTTGCGGATCGCCTTGGCCACTCCGCTGCGGAGCCCGCTCTCGTGGGTGCCTCCGGCGTGGGTGCGGATGCCGTTGACGTAGCTGCGGATCTCTTCGTCGGTGGCCTCGGTCCAGTGCATCACGATCTCGATGCGGCCGTCACGCTCGTCCTTGACAATCGTATAGGGCACTTCGTGAGCGGGAGTCTTCTGACCATCGGAGGTGATTTTCTGGAGGAATTCGCCGATTCCCTCGGGGTGGTGCAGTTCGTGCGTCTCACGGTGTGTCTCGTCGTGGAAGAAGATCTTCAACCCGCCGTGGATAAACGAGATGTCTTCGAGGTGCTGCCGGATGGTCTCGGGGTTGAACTTGGTCCGACGAAAGATCGAATCGTCGGGTCGGAAGAAGATGGTGGTGCCGTGTCCTCGGACCTTGCGAACTTTCTTGACGGCGGCCTTGGGTCGACCCTGCTGATAGGTCTGCATCCACTCGTGTCCGTCTCTGCGGACGGTGGCGACGAGTTGCGACGAGAGTGCGTTGACGACCGAGGAGCCGACCCCGTGGAGTCCACCGCTGCGGGCGTAGTTCTTGTCGGAGAACTTCCCGCCGGCGTGCAGCGTGGTCATGATCAATTCCAGCGCACTCGCCTTGGTCTTGGGATGCTTGTCGACGGGGATGCCGCGGCCGTTGTCGCTGACGGTGATCGAGCTGCCGTCTTTGTGGAGCGTGATGTTGATGCGGTCGGTTTCTTCGGCGAGGAATTCGTCGACGGAGTTGTCGACGAGTTCCCACAGCAGGTGATGCAGTCCTCGGCTGTCGGTGGTCCCGATGTACATCGCCGGGCGTCGCCGCACCGCCTCGAGTCCCTCGAGGACCTCGATATCGCGGGCCTGGTAAGAGCCTCGGGTTTTGCCCGAGTCGGCCTCCTGCTTGCGGGCCGATTTCTTCCGGCCCGGTTTTCCCGTCCCCGTTGCCATCCTCATTCGTCCTCGTAGTCGCTCCAGTCAACCAGCTCGATCTCCGGCAGGATGATCTCGGTGAAGCCGGTCCGCTTGGAGGTCTTGATCCCGCGTCCTCCACGGGAGGTGATGGTGTACTTGGTTTGTCCGAATCCGACCACCTTGTCATTGGTGTTTCGGATTTTCAGCGAGTCGCCCGGTCGTGTCAGCTGGCGTGCTCCGAGCACTTCGTCACCGGCATCCAGCTTGATGCCTCGCACGCCCTTGCCGGGTCCGGCCAGCACGGGGACATCCTTGATGGCGAAGTGCACCAGCCGTGCGTCTCGGGAGACGACAAACAGGGTTGTTCCCGAGGTCACCAGTCCGGCGTAGGCGACCCGGTCACCGGGATTGAGTCGACAGTAGCGGCGGCCGCTGCGGGTCGAGGGGGTCCGGAAGACGCTGTAGCTGTAGCGGAGCACCTGGCCCAGGGCGGTGACGACCAGCAGGTAGGGTGCCGGAGTCGCTTCGCGCCGGACCGGTGAGTCTGCTGGCACAAAGCGGCTGTCGGTGGTCAGGACCTCGATCACGCCGACTCCGTCGCCGAGCTTGACGTGCTTGGAGAGCGGGTCGCCGTAACCCTTGGAGGGGGGCAGGCCGTCGATGGGCAGTGTGTAGGCGGTACCGTCGCTGGTGAGGATGACGGCCGAGTCGAGCGTGCTGCCGGGTACGACGGCCAGCACGCTGTCTCCTTCACGGACCCGCGTCGATTCGATCTTCGCCAGGCGACCGACTCGCTTGATCCACCCGTCGCGAGTCACCACCACGTTGGTGTTCTCGCGGACGATGTACGCCTGGGCATCAAACTCGACGACTTCATCGGGCGATCCCAGCGAGGTCTTCCGCTTGTCGGCGAATTCGGAGGCGAGTGCCTTGAGTTCAGCTTTGACGATCTCCCAGAGTTTCCTGGGCGAGCCGAGCAGTGATTCGATCCGGTCGGCCTCGGCACGCTTCTCCTGCAACTCGTCTCGGATCTCGTTGATCTCGAGCTTGCTGATCTTGTAGAGCATCATCTCGAGAATCGCGTTGGTCTGGATCTCATCGAGCGGGAAGGCACGCAGCAGTTTTTTTGCGGCGTCGGCTTTTCCGTTGCTCGAGCGGATCAGTTGCAGGGCCTTGTCGAGGCCATCGAAGAGGATCTCGAAGCCCTCGAGAATGTGGATGCGTTTTCGGAGTTGTTCGAGTTGAAATTCGAAGCGTCGCCTGACGGTGTCGAAGCGGAAGGTGTTGAAGTGGTTGAGCATTTCGCCGAGTCCGACTCGGCGTGGCACCAGCGAATCGCCTTGGTCGGGGACCAGCGCGGTGGCGTTGTAGGAGACGTTTTGTTCCAGCGTGGTGTGCTTGAACAGGTACGCCATCACCGCATCGGGATCGGCTTCGGCCTTGGTCTCGAGCACGATCTTCAACCCCGTTTCGCTCGAGGTTTCATCAACCAGGTCGGTCAGCTGTGGCAGTTTGCGGTCGGCGATCAGCAGTCCGATTTCGGATTTCAGTGCGTCGGTGGCGACTCCGTAGGGGACCGAGTAAATCACGATTCGCCTGGGCGAGCCGCGTCGGCGCCCCGATTCGGCCTTCCATTCGCCTCGAACCTTGATCGAACCCTTGCCGGTCCTGTAGGCGGTTCGCAGTGACGTCGTGTCGGTGACGATGCGACCTCCCAGCGGGAAGTCGGGTCCCTTGATGTAGGACATTAGCTTGCCGGGAGTGGCATTGGGGTTGTCGACCAGGTGCACGCAGGCCTTGATCACCTCGCCGAGGTTGTGTGGCGGGATGCTGGTGGCCATGCCGACGGCGATGCCCTGGGTGCCGTTGACCAGCAGGTTGGGGAAGCGGGCCGGCAGCACGATCGGTTCGGAGCGAGTGGCGTCGTAATTCAGCCGCGTGTCGACGGTGCTGTAGCGGAGTTCCGACATCAGCTGTTCGGCGATCGCCGTGAGCCGGGCCTCGGTGTAGCGGGCCGCGGCAGCCCCCATGCCCATCACCGAGCCGAAGTTGCCCTGGCCGTTGACCAGGGGGTAGCGGAGCGTGAAGTCCTGGGCCATCCGCACCAGGGCCTCGTAGACGGACATCTCCCCGTGGGGATGGTAGTTGCCGGTGGTGTCGCCGCAGATCTTCATCGACTTCCGCGGCTTGGCGGTGGCCGAGAGATGCAGGTCATGGTGCATCGCGTACAGGATGCGACGTTGGACCGGCTTGAGCCCGTCGCGGACGTCGGGCAGGGCGCGGGACTGGATTACCGAGAGGGCGTAGTTGAGGTATCGGCGGCGAGTCTCCTGGCTGATCGAAACGTACTCGATCCGCGAGTCACTCTCACTTCGCTCCGCAACGGTCTCGGTGGCCGACTTTGTCCTGGTGGCCTTCTTCGACCCCGAGGCCGACGACTTCGGCGGGCGGCCCTTTCCGTTGGTCCCCTTGCTCGCCAATCCTGTCTCCTTGGTCCTGGGCCGCCGGCATCACGCTGAGTGGCGGCGTCCAAGACGCCGGCCCGCTGATCCTCACACCCCGACCCCATCGACCGGTGGCACTCGCTGAGTACACGAGGGTGTTAGATTGTAGGGATTCTGTCGATTTTACAAGACCAATCGATTGCAGCGGTCGCTCGTGTCGTAACGCTGGGGCAGTCCGTAGCGACGACGCAACATGTTGTCAAAACACAAGTTAGCAACCTGCGTCTGAAACGGTGCAAAACAACCAGATCGGTTCATCAGGCCAATCGGTACAGGCCGAAGCGAACCCTGACACAGCCTGACTCTCTGCGGCGATCGGCGTCGGTGGGGGGTGAGGTCGAAGCGAGTCCTGGACTCGAGAGGCGATCCGGACGACTCGATCCACCAAGTTGCGACCAGGGAGCCAAGGCATGCCGGCCACGCGGACCAACAGCAGCAGTTCAACGGGTAAGAGGTGGACGACGGGCCTGGTGGCATTGATCGCGGTCGTGCTGACCTCGATCGCCTTTCCAGCAACCCGCGCCGACGAGCCTAAGGCTCGAAAATCGGCCGTGGCCGGTTGGTGGCACACTCAGACGCGGAAGTTCCTGAACCGTCGCAAGGCGACCTCCAAGCCGGCCCCATCGCGCCGCCAGGCGGCACCGACGAAGACGCCCACGGTGGTCAGGCGACCCACTGCGGTTCCCAAGACGAGGCCGGTGGTCAGGCCGCAGGTGAGGCCGACGTTGCGGCAGGTGCCGCGTCGAGTGATTCGCCAGGTGGCGGCCCAGGCTCCGCGGGTCCCGGCCAACCAGCCGCCAGCGGCACCGACGACGGCCGGCTACGCGAGACTCAACGCGCCGTTGTACCCGGCTCCGGTGCAGAACATTCCCCACCAGGTCGGCGGCGTGGTGATCACCAACCCCGCCCTGGCGCCTCACGAGATGC